>Ga0210400_10004758_pt1 | contig 11680 bp, 10 predicted proteins | sample IncBWH26MmetaG_FD_155456 | JGI IMG/M metagenome (GOLD analysis project Ga0210400, IMG submission 155456) | Forest soil microbial communities from Barre Woods Harvard Forest LTER site, Petersham, Massachusetts, United States - Inc-BW-H-26-M | ecosystem: Environmental > Terrestrial > Soil >...
CTGCGGCGTCGCCCTCCAGGCGGTGAAGGACCACGGCGGCAAGACCATCGACGAGGCCCCCCGACCGGGGTCACGAGGCACCACGGTGGCCTTCATCCACCCCAAGACGGCGTTCGGCACACTGATCGAGCTGGTCCAGGAGTAGGGACACCCTCCACCGAGAGTCTCTTTCGCCTACCGTTTACCTCGCCTAGTTCGAGCAAACGCCTAGTTCGAGCAAACGCCGAGTTCGAGCAACGCCGACTGCCCGCATCGCCGACGCAAGGGACACGACCATGGACGAGGGTTTCGCACCGGGAATCGGGGAGAAGCTCCGCTCCTATGTGTACCTGCTGGTCGACCCCCGGACCGGTCGGGCCTTCTTCGCCGGTCGGGGCCGAAACGATCGGTGCTTCCGGCATGTGCAGGCGGCCCGGGTCGAGCACGAGACGACGCCGGTAGCTGTCGGGGCTGAAGGGCCTGGGCCGACCGACATCGACGCACCAGAGCGGGCCAACGATACGTCCGAGGCCGGCAACGAGTCCGATCCCGGCAACGATAAGCGGGGCAGTCGAGCGTTCCCGGTCCTGGACCGGATCCGGGAGATCGAGGCAACCGGTCGATCGGTTCGCATCGACATCCTGCGCTACGGGCTGAACCCGGACGAGGCCCGTCTGGTGGAGGCGACGGCCCGTGACGCCCTCGGGCTCCCTTTGAGATCGCCTGATCGTAGAGGAGGGGCGGCCACCCCCTCTGACACCGGCCAGGCCTTCCCCAACCAGCGAACCGAGGCGGCCACGCTGAACACAGTGTTGGCCAAGCCGGCAAAGATCAAACGAAGCCACCGGGTCGTCCTGCTCCGGCTGGGCAAGTCCTTCGGACCGGCGACCTCGGACGCCCAGCTCGAGCAGGCCGTCCGTTCGCCTTGGACGATCGGCCGTCGCTGGACGGACCCCCAGTCGCGGCGCTCGCCCCAATGGGCATTCGTGGTGGTCGACGGCCTCGTGCGGGCTGTGTACCGGATCGACGGGTGGAAACAGGCTGTCCCCGCCTCAACGATCCCGCCCTCATCGACCCGGCCTGCCCGTTGGACCCTGGCCGGGGAGCGAGATCCCGAGCTCGAGCGCAAATACCGAGGCCGGAACGTCAGCGCCTACCTGAGCCCGGGCTCGCAGAACCCGGTCACTTACGTGTGGTGTGGCCCGCACTGGGTCAACAGCCCGGCCTGAGGGCATCCCCCCACCGAATCTCCCGACCCACCCCCACCGCCCGCACCTCCCGACCAGCCCGAAGGTCCCCACCCAGGACGCCACCCGCTACGCCATCCCGAACCCTGGAACAGGTCGGATGGGACCAGGTGAGCGGGTCCGGTAGCCTCAGGCCTCATGGATCACCCGATGACCCAACGACTGGCGGAGCTCGCTGAGCGACGAGAGCAGGCGAGAAACGCCGGCTCACCGAGAGCGATCGAGAAGCATCACGCCAAAGGCAAGATGACGGCCCGGGAGCGTCTCGAGTACCTACTCGATGACGGCTCCTTCCAGGAGCTCGACATGCTGGCCCGCCACCGGGCCCACGGCATGGGGCTGGAGGACAACCGGCCGTTCACCGACGGGGTGATCACCGGTTTCGGCGAGATCGACGGACGTCGGGTCTGTGTGTTCAGCCAGGACTTCACCGTCTTCGGCGGGGCACTGGGCGAGGTGTTCGCCGAGAAGATCCACAAGGTGATGGATCTGGCCTCGTCGATCGGGGTCCCCATGATCGGGCTGAACGACGGCGCTGGAGCACGTATCCAAGAGGGCGTCGTCTCCCTGCACTCCTACGGGGGGATCTTCCACCGCAACGCCCAGGCGTCCGGCGTGATCCCTCAGATCAGCGTGATCCTCGGCCCCTGCGCCGGCGGCGCCGTGTACAGCCCGGCCATGACCGACTTCATCTTCATGGTCGAGGGCACCAGTCACATGTTCATCACCGGCCCCGACGTGGTGAAGACGGTGACGGGCGAGGACGTCACCTTGGAGGAGCTGGGCGGGGCCATGAGCCACGCCACCAAGTCGGGCGTGGCCGCCTTCGTGGCCCCCGACGAGAAGTCGTGCCTCGACGACGTTCGTTACCTCCTCTCCTTCCTCCCTTCCAACAACCTGGAGGAGCCACCGGTCATCGACACCGGCGACGACCCCGATCGGGCCACCCCCGAGCTGACCGCGCTGATGCCGGCGTCGCCCAACCAGCCCTACGACATGAAGAAGGTCATCGAGGCGGTCGTCGACGACGGCGAGTTCTTCGAGGTCAACCACCACTGGGCCATGAACCTGGTGTGCGGGTTCTCCCGGGTCGACGGGCATGTGGTCGGCATCGTAGGCAACCAGCCCCAGATGCTCGCCGGCGTGCTCGACATCGACGCGGCCGAGAAGGGGGCGCGGTTCGTCCGGACCTGCGACGCCTTCAACATCCCCCTGGTGACCTTCGTCGACGTGCCCGGTTTCATGCCCGGAACCGACCAGGAGTACGGCGGCATCATCCGCCACGGGGCCAAGCTCCTCTACGCCTACTGCGAATCGACTGTTCCTCGGGTCCAGATCATCACCCGCAAGGCCTATGGCGGCGCCTACGTGGTCATGAACTCGAAGTCCATCGGCGCCGACCTGGCCTATGCCTGGCCCTCGGCCGAGCTGGCCGTCATGGGCCCCGAGGGCGCGGTCGAGATCGTGTACCGCCGGGACCTGGCCGAAGCCAGCGATCCCGTGTCCCGGCGCAAGGAACTGGTCGAGGAATACACGGAGCGCTATGCCAACCCCTATGCCGCGGCCGAGCGCGGCTACGTCGACGACGTGATCGACCCGGCCGAGACGCGCCGGGTGCTGGTCAGGGGCCTGGCTCTGCTGGCCTCCAAGCGCGAGGAACTGCCCAAGCGCAAGCACGGGAACATGCCCCTGTGAGCGCGGTGCGCAGCGACCCCACGACCAGCGCGGTGCGCAGCGACCCCACAACAGCATCGGCCACGAACGCAGAGGCCACGAACGCAGAGGCCACAACCGCAGAGGCCACGAACGCAGAGGCCACCAAGCCGGTCGGCCTGGCGCCGCGACCGGCGGTCGACCCCGCGGTGCTGGCCGTGTTGGCTGCCGCGGTGGACCAGGCCTGGCCCCGCCCCGTGTTGGACCCACCATCCGAGCCCTCGATGGGCCCGGCCTGGCGGTTCAGTGGTCGTTGGTGGACCAAGCCCACCGCTGCGCGCCGGGTCCGTCCCTGGGCTCGGGGCTGAGCCACCAGTCAACACGCGACCTCAGCGGGCGATGGCCGCCCGGTGGGACTCGGCCAGATCCAGCAAGTCGTCCATGATCTGATCCAGCTCGAAGTCCTTCGGGGTGTAAACGCTGGCCACGCCCTTCCCCTTCAGGACCTCGGCGTCCTCGGGCGGGATGATGCCGCCGACCGTTACCGGGATGTCGAGCCCGGCGGCGTGCAGCCGGTCGACGATCTCGGGCACCAGCTCCAGATGACTGCCCGACAGGATGGAGATGCCGACCACGTCGACGTCCTCGTCTCGGGCCGCAGCCACGATCTGGGCCGGGGTCAGCCGGATGCCCTGGTAGATGACCTCGAACCCGGCGTCACGGGCGGCCACGGCGATCTGCTCGGCTCCATTGGAGTGGCCGTCCAGCCCGGGCTTGGCCACCAGCAGCTTGGGCGGACCACCGGCGTGGTCGGCCATGGCCTTGGAACGAGCCAGCACGCCGGACATCTCGCTGCCGCGATGGCCCACGCCCCCGCTCACGCCGGTCGGGGCCCGGTACTCGCCGAACACCTCGCGCAGGGCCCCGGCCCACTCGCCCGTGGTCCCGCCGGCATGGGCCAGGGCGATGGTGGCCGGCATCACGTTGGCCTCTCCTTCGGCCGCCCGTCGGAGGTCATCGAGCGCCCGCTGGACGGCCCCGTTGTCGCGAGCGGCCCGCCACTGCTCCACGTCCTCACGCAGCTCGGCCTCGACGGCCGGGTCGACCCGCAGGATGGATGTTCCAGCCGAGCCGATGCCGCCACCCTCCTCGTCGGCGGCGGGGGCCAGCGGGGAGCGGGCCGTCTCGGTGAACGAGTTCACCCCCACCACCTGCTGCTCACCCGTCTCGATGCGACGCACCCGTTCGGACTGGCTGCCCACCAGCCGGGACTTGAGCTCGTCGATGGCCTCGAAGGCACCGCCCAGGGAGAGGACGTCCTGAAGCTCGGCCCAGGAGTCCTCTTCAATCTCCGCCGTCTTGGCCTCGATGACCTTGGAGCCGTCGAAGATGTCGTCGTACTCGAGCAAGTCGGACTCGAAGGCCAGGATCTGCTGGATCCGCAGCGACCATTGCTGATCCCAGGGCCGGGGCAGGCCGAGGGCCTCGTTCCACGCCGGCAACTGCAGGGCCCGGGCCCGGGCCCGCTTGGACAAGGTGACACCCAAGGCCTCGAGCACGATGCGGGGGACGTTGTTCTCGGGCTGGGCTTCGGTCAACCCGAGCGAGTTCACCTGGACGCCGTAGCGGAACCGCTTCAGCTTCTCGTCGTCGACGCCATAGCGCTCGGTGCAGATGCGCTCCCACAAAGAGGTGAAGGCGCGCATCTTGCACGTCTCTTCGACGAAGCGCACGCCGGAGTTGACGAAGAACGAGATCCGGCCGACCACCGAGGCGAACTCCGCCTCGGGCACCTGCCCCGACTGGCGCACGGCGTCGAGCACGCCGATGGCCGTGGCCAGCGCGTAGGCCACCTCCTGATGGGGGGTGGCTCCTGCCTCTTGGAGGTGGTAGCTGCACACGTTGATGGGATTCCACTTGGGCACCTGGCGCACGGTGTAGGCGATGGTGTCGACGGTCAGCCGGCGGCTGGGCAGGGGAGGGAAGATGAAGGTGCCCCGGGACAGGTACTCCTTCATGATGTCGTTCTGGGTGGTACCCGAGAGCTTCTTGATATCGGCGCCCTGATCCTCGGCGTTGGCGATGTAGAGGCCGAGCAGCCAGGCGGCGGTGGCGTTGATCGTCATCGACGTGTTCATGGTCTCGACCGGGATCTGGTCCATGAGCTGTTTCATGTGGCCCAGGTGGGCGACCGGTACTCCGACCTTGCCCACTTCCCCTGCCGCCTCGGGGGAGTCCGGGTCGTAGCCGATCTGGGTGGGCAGGTCGAAGGCGATGGAGAGACCGGTCTGGCCCCGGGCCAGATTGGTCCGGTACAAGGCGTTGGACGCCGTGGCCGTGGAGTGACCGGAGTAGGTCCGCATCACCCACGGCTTGTCCCGCTTGGGTGCCGGAGACTTCGCGGGAGTCTCCGGCGTCGAGGGCTGTGGGTCCTTACCTGTTTCCACGTGGCTCATCCCTCCATTGTGGCTCGCGCTTGGGGCTGATCAGCCCCACGCCCCGAGGGGGCTAGAACGCGCTCTACTTCCGGTAGTCGTGGAAGCCCTGACCCGATTTCCGACCCAGGAGCTCGGCGGCCACCATGCGCCGGAGCAAGGGCACCGCCGCGTAGTTCGGATCCCGGAACTCGTCGTACAGGGCGTCGAGGATGGCCAGCGACGTGTCCAGGCCGACCAGGTCGAGCAGGGCGAAGGGGCCCATGGGGAACCCGCAGCCGCCCTTCATGGCCGTGTCGATATCGGCCACCGAGGCCACACCCTGCTCGTAGAGGCGAACGGCGTTGTTCAGGTAGGGGAAGAGCAGGGCGTTGACGATGAACCCGGCCTGGTCCTTGACCTCGACCGGTGACTTCCCGCACGCCTCGGCGAACTCGCGGACGGCGGCGATCGTCTCGTCGGAGGCGGTCAAGGGCCGGACCAGTTCCACCAGGGACATGACCGGGGCGGGGTTGAAGAAGTGCACCCCGCAGACCTTGTCCGGGCGACCGGTCTCCATGGCCAGATCGACGACGGGCAGCGTCGAGGTGTTGGTGGCCAGGATGGTGTCGTCGCCGCAGATCCGGTCCAGCTCGGTGAACAGCACCTTCTTGACGGCCAGATCCTCGACGACCGACTCGATGACCAGGTCGACGGTCCTGAGCGCCCCCAGATCAGAGGTGGCGGTGACCCGGGCCAGGATGGCGTCGCGCTCGTCGGCCGTCTTCTTGCCCTTGTCGACTTGCTTGTTCAGGGACTTCTCCATGCCGGCGACGGTGGCGTCGGCACTGTTCTGGCTGCGGGACCGCAGCACCACCTCGAAGCCACTCGCCGCCGCCGTCTCAGCAATTCCCGATCCCATGATCCCTGACCCGACGATTCCCACGCGCTTGATAGACATGGCCTCCCATGTTACTGGTCAGTAGCTTTGTTTGTCGGGTGATCCGGTCCCGCCCGGGTGGAGCGCACATCGAGCCTGCTCGGCCGACCATTTGATGCCCAGACCCGGCTCAGTTCCTGCCGAACCCGGGGGCTTTCCTGGCGAACATCGGGGGCGACGGCCGCGGTGATGTTGGAGCTGGCGTGTGCCACCTACAGTGACCCGCATGAGTGGATCACCTGGTCTCGTGGCATTGGTCGGCGGCGGAGAATGGCAGGCGGGCTGTTCGTTCGATAGCGAGCTGCTCGCTCGCTCCCAGGGCGACCAGGTGCTGGTGCTGCCCACGGCCGCCGCTTACGAACATCCGGAGCGGTCGGTGGCCCGGGCCGGTGAGTGGTTCGAGGGGCTGGGCGGGCAGGTCGAGGGTCTGATGGTGCTGTCCCGCTCCGATGCCGAGGACCTGGGCATGGCCGCGGTGATGCGCAAGGCCCGGTTCATCTATCTGAGCGGAGGGTCTCCGATGCACTTGCGGTCCGTGCTCAAGGGATCGGCCGTGTGGGGCGCGCTGCTCGATGCCTGGAACGACGGCGCCGTGGTCGCGGCCACGGCCGAGGCGGCGATGGCCCTGACCGATCCGATGGTCGATGCCAGAGGGGGTGGGCTCACGCTGGGACTGGGGCTGCTCCAGCGATTGGCGGTGGTGCCGCACTTCGGGGATGTCCACGAGGACGCCCACGGCGAGAAGCTGCACCGGTCGGTGGTTCTGGCCCCAGCCGGCCTCCCGGTCGCCGGCATTCAGGAGCGGACCGCCCTCCTGCGGGACCCGGACGGTTCATGGCGAACCGCAGGTGAGGGATCGGTGACTGTCTACGTCGACGGTGCCCGCTCTGAGGCGGGATTGGACGCGCTGCCCCGATAGGGCGTGCCGCGCCGCACCTGCGCCGCCCTGCGCCGCACCTTCGCCGCGCCGCACCTTCGCCGCCCTGCGGTTTCGCCGGTCTCGCCGATAGGGCACGCCGCCCTGCGGTTTCGCCGTTCCGCTTTTCCGTCCAGCGCTTGGCCGGTCAGGGAGCCTCAGTCGGCTTCGGTGATGGTCACCGACTCGATGGTCACCTTCTCCGAAGGGGTTCCCGACCGGCTCCCGATGGCTTCGATGGCGGGGATCACCTCGAGGCCCTTGATCACCTTGCCGAACAGCGAGTAGCTGGGCGGAAGGGCGGCGCCGTCGGGCCCGCTGATGACGAAGAACTGGCTGCCGTTGGTGTCCGGTCCGGCGTTGGCCATGGCCAGCGAGCCGATCTCGTAGCGACCGGGCTTGGGCAGCTCGTCTTCGAACCGATAGCCCGGGCCGCCACGACCGGTGCCTTCGGGGTCGCCACCCTGCAGCACGAAGCCGGGGATGACCCGATGGAAGGTCACGCCCTCGAAGTAGTGGTAGCGGGCCAGAAAGACGAAGTTGTTGACCGTCTTCGGCGCGGCGATGGGATCGAGGGAAATGGTCATGGTTCCCTTGCTGGTAACCATCTCGGCCGTGTAGCGCTTGGCCGGGTCGATCACCATCGGGGGTGGGCCGTCGAACCGCTGGGTCTTCGGGCTCGAGCCGTCTGCTGCGGGAATCTCAGGGGCCATGGAGGCCTCGCTTTCTGTCGGGCTTTCTGTCGGGCTTTCTATCGGTTGGTGGTGTTCGGTCCACTTCGCTACGGGGGCTTCTTCGCAATGGGGGGCTTCGCCCCCTGGTGACGTGCCACCGGTGGAACGCCCCAGGGCAGGACTGGGAGAGAGCTCTAGGAGGTGGCGATGGTCACCGAGAGGATCCGGTGGATGACCTTGGGGGGCACGCCGCTGGCCGATGGGCTCGGGTTGCCGTCGGCGTTGATGGCGTTGACCACGCTCATGCCTGAGGTCACTTGCCCGAAGAGCGAGTAGCTCGGGGCCAGCGACTCACCCTGCGGCCCGGCCACGATGAAGAACTGGCTGCCGTTGGTGTTCGGACCCGAGTTTGCCATGGCCACCGATCCCAGGGGGTATTGCGGGCTGGCCTTGGCCGGCAGCTCGTCGGCGAAGGAGTAGCCAGGCGTACCCCTGCCGGTGCCGGTGGGATCCCCGGTCTGGTCCATGAACTGGGGGATGACCCGATGGAAGGTCACGCAGTTGAAGTACTTCTGATTGGCCAGGAACACGAAGTTGTTGACCGTCGCCGGGGTGCCGGCTGCATTCAGCTTCACGTCGAAGCTGCCCAGATCGGTGTTGATGGTGGCCGTATAGGTCTTCGAGGTGTCGATGGTCATGGGCGGCGCCGTCGTCCAACTCGGCTTGGTCAGCTTGGCTGTTGGGCTGCTCGGGCAGCCCGCGGCCACGGCCGCCTTGTTTGCGGTCGCCTGGGCGCTGGCCTTGGGAGCGGTGGTCGTGGCGGTGGTCGACGTGGCGGTGGTCGACGTCGACTTCTTGGCGGTGGTTGACGTGGTCGAGGCCTTGGGGGAGTTCCCGCCGCTGGTGACGGCCAGGGAGATGCCGATGATGATGGCCAGGCCGATCACCACGACGATCCCGCCTCGGATCAGCCGCTTTCGCTTCTTGGCTCTCTCCGCCGCCGCCTTCTTGGCATCGCGGCCGGCTTTTTGACGTTGACGCTTCTCGGTAGACACGGTGTGTCAGGGTAGCCGTCCGCTACCATCCCCTGGATGCGCCGCCCTTCTCGCCTGTTATCGCTGTCCACCGTGCTGGCGACGACCGCACTGGTCGCGACCGTGTGGTCATTGCCATCGTCGGCGGCCCCGGCGACGAAGTTCACGCCGGGCCTGATCGCCGTCGACGCTCCGTTGACCGGCTCGCAGTCGTCCACCGGCATCGACATGTGGCGGGGGGCCCAGCTTGCCGCCACCCAGATCAACGCCTCGGGAGGCGTAGACGGGGTGATGATCAAGTTGGTCCAGGCCGACGACAAGGCCACCGCGGCGACGGGCGTGACCGTGGCCAAGAAGATGATCGCCCAGCGTGTCTTCGGCGTCGTCGGGCCGTTCAACTCGTCGGTCGGGGTGGCCAACCTGCCCATCTACAAGAAGGCCGGGCTCTCCATCGTCCGCTTGACCAGTGCGGCAGCCACCCAGGGATTCGGGGCCACCACCCAGCCCATGGACGTCCAGGTTGCTCCGGTGGAGGCGACGGAGATCACCCAGGTCCTCCACGCCACCCGGGTGGCCATCATCTACGACACCTCCACCTACACGTCGGGGATCGCCAAGTCACTCCGCGGGCTGCTGACCAAGGACGGTCATGCGCCGGTGGCGTTCCAGTCGATCAAGGAGGGGCAGACCAATTTCACCAAGGCGCTGACCGCGGCGGCCGGGGCCAAGCCCGACTTGGTCTACATCGCGGCGTACGGAAAAGAGGCCGGGCTGCTCGCCCTCGGGGCATCCCAGATGAACGTACCCGGCACGTGCTTCGTTGACCTCGCCGCCCAGGGCCCCGACTTCGTGGCCGCGGCGACCACGCCGGTGGCCCAGAAGTGCCTGAACAGCGGCGTACCCTCGGCCGAGCAGTTCGCCGGGGCCACCGAGTATGTGAGCAACTACAACAGCACCTTCCAGGCCCAGCCGGGGACCTGGGGCACGTTCACCTACGACTCCTTGGAGATCCTGGCCCAGGCGGTGAGGGACGCCGGCAGCTGGAACCAGGCTGCGGTCCAGTCCAAGCTCTCCCACACCACCGCCTACGCCGGGATTACCGGCACTATCACCATCCAGCCCAAGACGGGCAACCGGCTCAACACCCCGGTGGTGATGCTCGACATCGATGCGAGCGGCAATTACGTGATCGACCCGGCCTGGGCCACGGCGGAGCACTTCCCCATCCCGCCCGTCGCCGTGCCGGTCCCGCTTCCCGCTTCGTAATCGGGTACCGAGGCGCTCACCGGCTACGGCCACAGCAAGCGCGTCACGGAGCCTCGCAGTCGGCCGAGACCCGAAACGGCCGGGACCGGATGCGGCCGGGACCCGAAACGGCCGGGACCGGACGCGGCCGGGACCGGACGCGGCCGCTGTAGCCTGGCAGGCCATGCCTTTGGTCGTGCAGAAATTCGGTGGGAGCTCGGTTGGCGATGCCGACCGGATCCGTGCCGTCGCCGATCACGTGGCCCGGACCCGCCGATCGGGGGACGATGTCGCCGTGGTGGTGAGCGCCATGGGCAAGACGACGGACGACCTGGTCCGCCTGGCCGGCGATGTGAGCGACTCGAGGCCGCCCCGCGAGCTCGACATGCTTCTCAGCTCGGGCGAGCGCATCTCCACCTCTCTCTTGTGCATGGCCCTCTCCGATCTGGGCGTCTCTGCGTTCTCCTACACCGGGAGCCAGGCCGGCATCATCACCGATACCACCCATACCCGGGCCAAGATCGTCGAGGTGCGGGGCGACCGCTTGCGCGCCGCGCTCGACCAGGGAGCGGTGCCGGTCGTTGCCGGCTTCCAGGGGGTGTCGACCGACCGGGACGTGACCACGCTCGGTCGGGGCGGCTCCGATACCACGGCGGACGACCTGACCGCAGCCTTGGGGGCCGACGTGTGCGAGATCTACACCGACGTCTCCGGCGTGTTCAGCGCCGACCCCCGCATCGTCCCCGAGGCGCGCAAGCTGGCCCGGATCAGCTACGAGGAGATGCTCGAGATCGCCGCCACCGGTGGCCGGGTGCTGGCTTTGCGCTCGGTCGAGTTCGCCCGCAACCACCATGTGCCTTTGCACGTGCGCTCCAGCTTCACCTGGGAGCCCGGCACCTGGGTCGAAGAGGAGGATGTATCCATGGAACAGGCTCTTGTCACCGCGGTGACCCACGAGTTGGCCGAGGCCAAGGTCACCGTGACCGGCGTTCCCGACCGACCGGGCTCGGCCGCCCTCCTGTTTCGGGGCCTGGCCGAACGGTCGGTGAACGTGGACATGATCGTGCAGAACACCTCCCTCCACGGGACGACCGACATTTCCTTCACCGTCCCCAGTTACGACCTGGCCGTCAGCACCCAGGTGGCCGAGAGCCTGGTTCCCGAGCTGGGGGCCACTGGGGTGGTCACCGACGCCGATGTGGCCCGGGTGTCGCTGATCGGTGCCGGGATGAAGACGCACCCAGGGGTGACGGCCCTAACCTTCGAGACGCTGGCCGCCCATGACATCAACATCGAGATGATCTCCACGTCGTCGATCCGGATCTCGTGCATGGTCCGATCCGAGGTGGTGGAAGACGCCGTGCGCGCCCTGCATGCCGCCTTCGAGCTGGACCAGGCCTCCCGGGCCCAATAGGGTCGGCCCCAAGCACGGCTTCTGGCCCGAGCACGGCTTCCGGCCCGAGCACGGCTTCCGGCCCGAGCACGGCGGGGCCATCCTGGCCCAAGCGGCGGCATGCCGGGGCGCTCGGGCCTGTCTCGTAGAATGAGTGGATGCGAGTCGCCGTCGTCGGGGCCACC
>Ga0210400_10004759_pt1 | contig 11679 bp, 9 predicted proteins | sample IncBWH26MmetaG_FD_155456 | JGI IMG/M metagenome (GOLD analysis project Ga0210400, IMG submission 155456) | Forest soil microbial communities from Barre Woods Harvard Forest LTER site, Petersham, Massachusetts, United States - Inc-BW-H-26-M | ecosystem: Environmental > Terrestrial > Soil >...
GCGGCGGGACATGCGCCCAAGGACGACGTGCTGGACGCTGAATTCGAGGAAGTGAAGGACAGCGATCGCAAGAAGGCCTGACGGCATTTGTGATGCGATAGATTGCTGATCGAAACCGCCGGTGTGCATAGTGCCGGCGGTTCGTTTTTGTGGGATAGGCATCAGGTAAGCAATGGCGAAGCAGGATTACTATAAGCTCCTCGACTTGCCGCGAAACGCGTCGGAAGCCGATATAAAAAAGGCCTACCGCCGTCTCGCGATGAAATTCCATCCGGATCGCAATCCGGACGATCCGGAAGCCGAACACCGCTTCAAGGAGTGCAAGGAAGCCTACGAAGTCCTGTGCGATACCCATAAACGCGCCGTCTACGATCAGTTCGGCCATGCGGGCCTCGAGGGCAACCGCGCCGGCGGCTTCAGCGCCGGAGAGGCATTCGGCGACATTTTCGGCGAAATGTTCGGCGACATCTTTTCCGGCGGCCAGCGCGGCCGGTCGCAGGTTTTTCGCGGCGCCGATCTGCGCTACGAGCTGGAATTGGATTTGGAAAAGGCGGTATTCGGCACCGAAACCGAGATTCACATCCCCTCCATGGGCGAGTGCAAGACCTGCAAGGGCACGGGCGCGGCCAAGGGATCGACCCCGAAGACCTGCGACACCTGCAACGGCCAGGGTCAGGTTCGCGTGCAGCAGTCCATATTCACCATCCAGCAGCCCTGTCCGCGCTGCAAAGGCCGCGGCAAAATCATTTCCAATCCCTGCGATACCTGCTACGGCCAGGGCCGGGTGCGCCAGGATAAAACGTTGCCCGTCAAGGTGCCCGCGGGCGTCGACACCGGCGATCGGATTCGCTTGAATGGCGAGGGCGAAGCCGGCCGCAACGGCGGACCCGCCGGCGACCTCTATGTCGAGATTCGGGTCAAGGAGCATGCGATCTTCGAGCGCGAGGGCAGTCATTTGTCGTGCGAAGTGCCCATCACCTTTGTCACGGCGGCGCTTGGCGGCACCGTCGAGGTCCCCACGCTCGATGGCGAAGTGATTCTGAAAATCCCCAGCGAAACCCAGTCGGGGCGCGTGTTTCGCATGCGCGAAAAAGGCGTGCGCCCGGTGCGCGGCGGCGCCGCCGGCGATTTGTTCTGCCGTGTTGTGGTTGAAACACCGGTGAGTCTAAAAGCCGAGCAAAAGGAACTGCTCAAAAGATTCTCAGAATCCCTGGAGCAGGGCAGCCATCATCCCAAGGAACAGACGTTTTTTGAGGGCGTGAAGAAATTCTTTACGCGCGCGGTCGAGTAGGTGGCGCGGCCTTCGCCGGCGGCGCCCCATTCGCCGGCGGCGCCCCATTTGCTGGCGGTATTCGGCATCACAGGCCGCATGGGACAATCGCTGATCCGGGCGCTGCGCGAAGGCACGCAGTTCAAGCTGCAGGGCGCGATCGCGTCGGCGGACAGCCCCCGACTCGGGCAGGAGGCCGCCGCGGAAGGCGAGGCCACGGGGGTGATGATTACCGCAGATCCCGACGCGGCCCTCCAACAGGCGTCGGTCGCGCTGGATTTCAGCCTGGGCAGCGCCGTGGCGGCGCATGCGCGCGCGTGCGTCAAGCGCTCCGTGCCCCTGCTCGTCGGGGCTACCGGGTTCGACGCGCCTGCGAAAGATGAACTGACGCGCGCGGCGAAGTCGATTGCGGTCCTGGTCGCGCCGAACACCAGTGTCGGCGTCGCGGTCCTGAATCAATTGGCCGCGGCGGCAACCCGAGCGTTGGGCGCCGCGTACGAGGTGGAGATTTCGGAGGCGCACCATCGGCTGAAACGCGACGCGCCCTCCGGCACCGCGCTGCACTTGGGAGAGGCGATCGCGGCGGCGCGTGCCGATCCCATGAGCCAGGTAGCCATCTCGGTGGTGCGGGCGGGCGACATTGTCGGGGAGCACACCGTGACGTTCACCGGCGCCGGCGAGAGGCTGGAATTTACCCATAGGGCTTTCGATCGCATCACGTTTGCCCGAGGGGCCCTGCGGGGCGCCGCCTGGCTCATTGGCCGGCCCGCGGGCCTGTACGGCATGAAAGATGTGCTCGGCCTTTGAGATGTGCTGAGGATTTGAGAAGAAGCATGGACAGTGATCGCCGGCATCGTTAATATTCGCGCCCGGAAACTGATCGCGAATCAACCCATGAAGCGGGAGGACGTTCTCAAGAGCGCCTCCCGCTTTGCGCATCTGCGTCAACGCGCCGAAGCGCAAAGCGAGGAACCGGAGTGTCGACCCCTGCAGTGCTAGCTCTTGAAGATGGCACCGTGTTCCGAGGCGTCTCAGTAGGCGCAAAAGGCAACACGACAGGTGAAGTAGTTTTCAATACGGCGATGACCGGGTATCAGGAGATCCTCACCGATCCCTCTTACTGCCGACAAATCGTCACCCTGACCTATCCGCACATCGGCAATACCGGCACAACGCCCGAGGATCTGGAGTCTGGGGCGGTGTACGCCGCGGGCCTGGTGATTCGCGACCTACCGGTGCTGCACTCCAACTGGCGTGCCACCGAGTCTTTGCAGAGCTTTCTGCTTCGCTGCAAGGTGGTGGCGATCGCCGATATCGATACCCGCAAGCTGACCCGGTTGCTGCGCGACAAGGGCGCGCAATCCGGCTGCATCATGACGGGCGAAAAAATCGATCAGAACGCCGCCGTGCGTGCCGCCAAGAAATTTCCGGGCCTGAAAGGCATGGACCTGGCCAAGGTGGTGTCGACCAAAAAAATCTATCAATGGAATGACGGTCTGGTCTGGAAGACGGCGGCCAAGCCGCCGCGCCCGCAAAGCCGTCTGCATGTCGTTGCCTACGACTACGGCATGAAGCGCAGCATCTTGAGAATCCTGGCCGAGCACGGCTGCCGCATGACAGTCGTGCCTGCACAAACTCCAGCAGATCAAGTGCTTGCGATGAATCCTGATGGTATTTTCTTATCCAACGGACCCGGGGATCCCGAACCCTGCGACTACGCCATTGCGGCGATCGCCAAGTTTTTGGAAACCGACATCCCCGTGTTCGGCATTTGCCTGGGGCACCAATTATTGGGCCTGGCCAGCGGCGCAAAAACCGTGAAGATGAAGTTCGGCCACCATGGCGCGAATCACCCGGTGCTCGAGATCGATTCAGGGCGGGTGTTGATCTCCAGCCAAAACCACGGATTTGCCGTGGACGAGAGCACGCTGCCCGAAACCTTGCGCGCCACGCACCGATCGCTGTTCGACGGCTCATTGCAGGGTGTGACCCGAACCGACCGGCCCGCTTTCAGCTTCCAGGGACACCCGGAAGCGAGTCCCGGCCCGCACGACCTGCGCTTGTTGTTCGAGCATTTCATGTACTTGATGGTGAAGCGCGTGCAGGCTAATTCCCGCGGGCGCACGCCGTTCAAGCAAAAATCGGCGGAAGGCTAGTGCCGAAGCGTACCGACCTCGACAGCATCCTCATCATCGGCGCAGGGCCCATCATCATCGGGCAGGCCTGTGAGTTCGACTATTCCGGAGCTCAAGCGTGTAAGGCGCTGAAAGAAGAGGGATATCGGGTCATCCTGGTGAACTCCAATCCGGCCACCATCATGACCGACCCGGAAACCGCGGACGCTATTTATATAGAACCGATCAATTGGCGCACCATCGCGCGGATCATCGAGAAGGAACGGCCGACGGCGCTGCTGCCCACCATGGGCGGACAGACGGCACTGAATACCGCCTTGGATCTGGTACGCGAAGGGATCCTGGAGAAATTCAACGTCGAAATGATCGGCGCCTCGCAGCGCGCCATCGACATGGCGGAGGACCGGGAACTGTTTCGGCGCGCGATGGCCGACATCGGCCTGGAGACGGCCAGGGCCCGCATTGCCCACAGCATGGAAGAGGCGCTGGCGGTGCAGTCCGAGATCGGCTTTCCCACCGTGATCCGGCCGTCCTTTACCTTGGGCGGTTCAGGCGGCGGCATCGCCTACAACCGCGAGGAATTCGAAGCCACGGTGGCGCGGGGACTCGACGCCTCGCCCACCAACGAGGTGCTGCTCGAGGAATCGGTTCTGGGGTGGAAAGAGTTCGAGATGGAAGTGGTGCGCGACCACGATGACAACTGCATCATCGTCTGCTCCATCGAGAACATCGATCCCATGGGCGTGCACACCGGCGACTCGATCACCGTGGCCCCCGCGCAATCCCTGACCGATCGCGAATACCAGCGGCTTCGGGATGCCTCGATTGCGGTGCTGCGCAAGATCGGCGTCGATACCGGCGGTTCCAACGTGCAGTTCGCCATCAACCCGGAAGACGGCCGCGTGCTGGTGATCGAAATGAACCCGCGCGTGTCGCGCTCCTCCGCGCTGGCCTCCAAGGCGACCGGGTTTCCGATCGCGAAGATCGCCGCGAAGCTGGCCGTCGGCTACACCTTGAGCGAGCTGAAAAATGAAATCACGGGCGGCGCGACACCGGCGTCGTTCGAGCCGACCATCGATTACGTGGTCACGAAAATTCCGCGCTTCACCTTCGAGAAATTTCCCGGCGCGAACACCCGCCTCACGACCCAGATGAAGTCGGTGGGCGAGGCGATGGCGATCGGCCGCACTTTTCAGGAATCGATGCAAAAGGCGCTGCGCAGCTTGGAGACCGGCTACGACGGATTCAACGAACAGCTCACGCTGCCCTTGAGCGAGGCGGCCGCCGAGAAGCTCGCATACGAGTTGCGCTGGCCGGGACCCGATCGGATTCTGTACGTGGCGGATGCGTTTCGCGCCGGCTGGACGCAGCAACAGGTGTTCGACGCCACCAAGATCGATCCCTGGTTCCTGGCGCAGATCGAGGATTTGCTGCGCGAGGAGGCGGTACTCGTCAAGGACGGATTCGAGAGCCTGAACCTGGCACGCCTGCGCGCCTTGAAGCGCAAGGGCTTTTCCGATTCGCGCATTGCGAAGCTGGTGGGGCGGGACGAGACCGACATCCGTCGCGAACGGCGCAAACTGGCGCTGCATCCGGTTTACAAGCGCGTCGATACCTGCGGGGCCGAATTCAGTACCTCGACGGCCTACTTGTATTCCACCTATGAGGAAGAATGCGAAGCGGCGCCGACCGACCGGCGCAAGATCATGATCCTGGGCGGCGGCCCGAATCGCATCGGCCAGGGCATCGAGTTCGACTATTGCTGCGTGCACGCGGCGATGGCGCTGCGCGAGGACGGCTTCGAGACCATCATGGTGAACTGCAATCCGGAGACCGTTTCCACCGACTACGACACCTCCGATCGGCTGTACTTCGAGCCGCTGACCTTCGAAGACGTCATGGAAATCATCGAGAAGGAGAAGCCCGAAGGCGTCATCGTGCAGTACGGCGGCCAGACGCCGTTGAAATTGTCGCGCGCGCTCGCCGCCGCGGGTGCGCCCATCATCGGCACGACCCCGGATAGCATCGATGTGGCCGAGGACCGCGAGCGATTCCAAAAGCTCGTCACCACCTTGAAGCTCAAACAACCCGCGAACGCCTCGGCCCGCACCGAAGAACAGGCGATCTTGATGGCGCGCGACGTCGGCTTTCCGCTGGTGGTGCGGCCGAGCTATGTCCTCGGTGGCCGGGCCATGGAAGTGGTGTTCAACGAAGATGACCTGCGCCAGTACATGATCGATGCGGTGAAGGTGTCGAACGACAGTCCGGTGCTGCTCGATCGCTTTCTGGATCTGGCCATCGAGGTGGACGTGGATGCGGTCAGCGACGGCACCGACGTGCTCATCGGCGGCATCATGGAGCACATCGAACAGGCGGGCGTGCATTCCGGCGACTCGGGTTGTTCGCTGCCGCCGAACGGACTCTCGGCCGAGATTCAAGATGAGCTGCGGGCGCAAACCCGAAAATTGGCCAAGGCGCTCAACGTCGTTGGACTGATGAACATCCAGTTCGCGATTCAAAGCGGCGTGATTTACATCCTCGAGGTCAATCCGCGCGCGTCGCGCACCGTGCCCTTTGTTTCCAAGGCGACCGGCATTCCCTTGGCGAAAGTTGCGGCGCGGGTGATGACGGGCAAGACCTTGGCCGCGCAGGAGCGCACCGTGGAGCGGATTCCGCCGTATTTCTCGGTCAAGGAGGCGGTGTTCCCGTTCATCAAGTTCCCTGAGGCGGATCCCATTCTGGGGCCCGAAATGAAATCCACGGGCGAGGTCATGGGCACGGGCAACACTTTTGGCGAGGCCTATGCGAAAGCGCAGGCCGCTTCCGGGGTCATCCTGCCGACGCGCGGTCTGTGCTTCATCAGCGTGCGCGACCGCGACAAGCCGGGCGCCACCATCCTGGCGCAAATGCTGATCGCACGCGGCTTCGAGATCGCTGCCACCGGGGGCACGGCGAAGGTTCTGGAGGAGGCTGGCATCGTCTGCCGGCGGGTCAACAAGGTCCGCGAAGGCCGTCCGCACGTGGTCGACATGATAAAGAACGACGAGGTGGCGTTGATCGTCAATACCACCGAGGGCAAGCAAGCGGTGCGCGAATCGCGCTCGATACGTCGCGAGGCCGTCGCGAGGCGAGTAACCTATTACACTACCGTGGCGGGCGCGCGCGCGACGTGCGACGCGCTGGATCACCTAGGCGACATCGAAGTGAATCGACTGCAGGATTTGCACAAGGAAATGGCGTGACGCGAACTCCCATGACGCTGCGCGGCGCCGAACGGCTGCGCGCGGAACTGAAGCAGCTGAAGAGCGAGGCGCGGCCTAACGTCATCAAGGCCATTGCCGAGGCCCGGGCGCACGGCGACTTGAGCGAAAACGCCGAATACCATGCGGCTCGCGAGCAGCAAAGCTTCATCGAAGGCCGCATCAACCAGATCGAAAACCGCTTGAGCAATGCCGAGGTGATCGACGTCACCAAGCTGACCGCCAACGGCCGCGTGGTGTTCGGCTCCACGCTCGAACTGGAAGACCAGGACGGCGGCAACAAGGTCGTGTATCAACTCGTGGGCGACGATGAGGCCGACATCAAGAAAGGACTGCTGTCGGTGTCCTCCCCGATCGCCCGCGCGCTCATCGGCAAGTCCGAGGGTGACGTCGTCGATGTCACCACGCCCGGCGGAACGCGGAGTTACGAAATCGTTTCCGTCCGTTACGTGTAGAGCGACGTGAAGATCATGGCGCGCGCTTTTCGGGTGCTGATAACACTCTGGGCGGGCAGCCTCTGGTCGCTGCTGTGGGTCGCGGCGGTCCTGTTCCAATCTTTACCCGATCGGCACGCCGCGGGCTTCATTGCCGCGAGGTTGTTCAGTATCGAGACTTATTTAGGGCTCGCGGTCGCGGCGCTGGCCCTGATGTTGCCGGGACGAGGACGATTTCGCTTAGGGTTTGTTGCCGTGGCGCTGCTGGCGGTGAACGAGTGGCTCCTGACGCCCACCATGCGGCTGGCGCGGGAGCACGGCGGCGTGGCCGGCGGCGTAAGCTTCGGTGCCTGGCACGGAATCTCGGCGGGGCTTTACGTGCTGGCCTGTCTGTGCGTCGTCGTCATGTTTTACAAGGATGAATATCGCCATGCTTAACCGGTTTTGTCTCGCGGCGCTGTGCTTGTCGCTCGCGCCCAGCGCGTGGTGCGGGGCGCCATTTTCATTCGAGTCGGCGCCGGGCCGGCTGCCTAAGAATGTCGTTCCTTTGAGCTATGACGTCGCCATCGTGCCCGATGCCGATACCTTAAGGTTGACCGGAACGGAGTCGGTGAAGCTGCAATTCCGTGCGGCGACCGCGACGGTGCAATTCAATTCGCTCAACGAAACCTTGAGCCATGTGCTGCTGGACGGCAAGCCGGTCAAGAGCGTGACCTCGAGCGATGAGCGGCAGCTCACCACCGTGACCTTGACGAAGCCGGTGACCGGCCTGCACACCTTGAGTTTTTCGTACGGCGGCAAAATCGAAACGCAGCCGCAGGGTTTGTTTGCGCAGAAGTACACGAAATCGGGCGGCGGCCAGGCCGTTCTCTTGTCGACGCAAATGGAAGCCACGGATGCGCGCCGCATGTTCCCCTGCTGGGATGAACCGGCATTTCGCGCCTATTTTCACCTCACCGTCACCGTACCTAAATCCTGGGCCACGGTGGGCAACATGCCGGTCGCCCGCCGCACGGTCCATGGCCAATCAGCGACGGTGAGCTTTGAGCGCTCTCCGAAGATGCCGTCCTACCTGGTGGAATTTACCGCCGGGGACTTGCGCGAAGTGTCCGCGGCGCGCGGCGGCACGCGATTCGGTGTCTGGGCGGTCGCGGGGCAGGAACAAGATGGTGCGGTGGCCCTCGCCAGCGCCCAGGATATTCTCGCCGACTACAACGATTACTTCGCCCATCCGTATCCCTTACCCAAGCTCGATTCGATTGCCGTGCCGGGCGGCTTTTCCGGCGCCATGGAGAATTGGGGGGCGATTACCTATAACGACCGAGTGTTGCTGGTCGGCCCCTCCAGCACCATGCAGAACCGGCAGACGGTGTTCAGCATCCAAGCGCACGAGATGGCACATCAATGGTTCGGGGACCTGGTCACCATGGGATGGTGGGACGATACCTGGCTGAACGAAAGCTTCGCCTCGTGGCTCGCCGCCAAGGAGACGGCAGCGCGCCATCCTCAGTGGCACTGGTGGGAAGAAGAAGACGACTCCAAGGAGTCCGCGATGGCGGCGGATGCGCGCGCGACGTCGCATGCCATCGAACAGCACGTCACCGACGAGCTGCAGGCGGCCAATTCCTTCGATTCGGACATCACGTACAGCAAGGGCGAAGCGCTGCTGCGGATGCTCGAGGCTTACCTCGGCGAGGACGTGTTTCGCCAAGGGATCCGCAGCTACATCAAGGACCGCGCCTATTCGAACGCGGCTGCGGCGGATCTCTGGAATGCCTTGGGCCACGCCAGCGGCAAGAACGTTCCGGCGGTCGCGGCGCCGTGGATCGAGAAGCCGGGGTTTCCCTTAGTGCACGTGACGGCTACCTGCGATTCGTCGGGTAATCGCAGCGTGACCCTGCGCCAGAAGCGGTTTCTGCTGAACGGCGGCGGTGCGGGCGCCGGTAGTACGGGCGCCGGCAGTACGGGCGCCGGCAGTGCGGGCGCCGGTAGTGCCAATGCCGGGAGTGCGAATGCTGCGGAGTGGCAGGTGCCCTTGAGGATTCGCAGCGGCGCCGCAAGCCCGCGCAACTTGCTGCTCGACACTCAGGGACAGAAGGCCGCAGCCGGCCGCTGCGACGAGGCGTTGTCCGTCAATGCGGACGCCGTCGGCTATTACCGCGTCCAGTACGACGCTGACACGCTGGCCGTGAACACGCGGCTATTTCCCAGTGCGGTTGATGGGGATCGCATTGCCTTGCTCGACGATCAATGGGCGATGGTGGGAAGCGGCGAGGCGTCATTGCAGAACTTCTTGGCGCTGGCATCGGCCATGGATGCCGACCGCGACGCACGGGCTTGGCAACAGATCGTCCGGGCGCTCGCGATCATCGAATACGCCGAGCGCGGATCGCCGGGGCATCAAGCGTTCGCGGCGTATGCGCGCGCGCTGATCAAGCCGGTGGCCGATGGGTTGGGGTGGGACGCTCTGCCTACGGAAACGCCGGATGTAGGCGACTTGCGCGATACGCTGTTGCGGGACTTGAGCCGCTGGGACGACCAAGCCACGATCGATGAGGCTCGCCGACGCTTCGCTGCATTCGTGCAAGATCCGCAGAGCCTGAGCGCGGACGCGCAGGCGACCTTGCTCGCCATCGTCGGACAAAACGCGGACGCGGCGACTTTTGCGCAGCTGCATACCTTGGCCAAGAGCGCAAAGGACGACACGTTCCTGCAGCGTTGCTACGTGGCGCTGGCACGGGTACGGGATCCGGACCTCGCCCGCCAAGTCGTGCAAATCGCCCTGTCCGATGAAGTGCCGCCGCAGGCCAACACACTCGGCCTTCGCTTGATCGTGACGTTGGCGCGTGAACATCCCCGGCTTTCCTGGGACACCTATATCGCGCATCAGGATGAGCTGATGAAGTCGGTGGCGAGCGAGGTTCGACCGCTGGTGATCGCCGAGCAACCGCCGGCCGTCTATTGGGATGCGTTGCCGCTGGATCAGCTCGAGGCCTGGGTGCGCGCGAACATTCCCGCAGGAGCATCCGACAATCTGGCGCGCGGCATGGAAACCGCGCATCACCTGGCGGCGCAGAAGCTGGCGCTGGTCAAGGCAGCCGATGCGTACCTGGCCTCGGCGAGGCGCGCGGCGCGCTGACAGCAGCGTCTTTGCAATTTTTACCTAGGCGTCGGGCAGGAGAATCTTGGGCAACTGCGCGCTGCGGCGATAAAACACGCCGACATTGCCGATGCGCTGTACTATTTCGCTCGAGGTTTTGACGGCCAAATCATCCAGCGCCGCATCGCGTGCGGTGCGTGCACCGACGCGGGCGGAGACCTTGACCAATTCGTGGTCGGTGAGGGCGCGATCCAGCTCTTTTACCACGCCCTCCGTCAGGCCGGCGTTTCCCAGCATGACAATGGGGTTCAGCGGATGCGCCAGACGGCGTAAATGTTTTTTTTGTTTCTCGGACAAGCTCATCGCGCGATTATAGTCGCAACTCAAAATGCCCAAGCGCTCTAAAAGCAGTTCCCGTTGGCTCGCCGAACATGCCAGCGATGAGTTCGTGAAGCGCGCGCAGAAGGAAGGCTGGCGCTCGCGCGCCGTGTTCAAGCTCGCGCAGATTCAGGAAACCGAGAAGCTGTTGCGGCCGGGCATTCGCATGGTCGATTTAGGCTCTGCGCCGGGCGGCTGGAGTCAGTACGCGGCGCGCATTGTGGGCGGCAAGAGCCGTATCGTGGCGACGGACATATTGCCCATGGACGCCATTCCGGGCGTTGAATTCGTGCAGGGCGATTTTAGGGACGAGACGGTGCTCGAGCAGGTATTGCAGCGGGTCGGCGCCGACAAAATCGACCTTGTTTTGTCGGATATGGCCCCAAACATGGCAGGAATCGATGCGGTGGATCAACCTCGCTCGATGTACTTGGCGGAGCTCGCCGTCGAGTTCGCGGATCGTGTTTTGGCGCCTGGAGGCGACTTGCTGGTGAAATTGTTTCAAGGCGCCGGATTCGAACAGATCATTCGGGATGCCAGATCACGTTATGGCCGCGTGGTGACCAAAAAGCCGAAGGCGTCACGAACTCGCAGTCCTGAGATCTATCTGTTGGCGCGGCAGTTTAGGATGGTGTAAGTTGAGGAAAGCCCGTCAGAATTGCTGGTCCTTTTGTGTGACGGTTGCAGGTGAAACTTGAACGATCTGACGAAACAAATTCTCTTATGGGTCGCGCTAGCGGTCATATTGCTCGCGATTTTCAGTCAATTCGGCATGCGCACCGGCCAGCCGTCGCAGATGATCTACTCGCAGTTTCTCACCGAAGTGAAGAGCGGCAGCGTCGAATCGGTGACCCTGAAGGGCGAGATCATCGAAGGTAAGAAGCGCTCCGGCGAGCAATTTGTCACATTCAATCCGGAAACCAATAACGGCGCCTTGATCGGCCTATTGCAGACCCAGGGCGTGAAATTCGGCGGCGAGCCGCCGAAGCAGCAGTCGGTATTCCTGCAATTGCTGATCTCGGCCTTTCCGATATTGATTCTCATTGGCTTCTGGGCCTACTTCATGCGCCAGATGCAGGGCGCTTCCGGCGGCCGGGGGGCC
>Ga0210400_10004762_pt1 | contig 11676 bp, 12 predicted proteins | sample IncBWH26MmetaG_FD_155456 | JGI IMG/M metagenome (GOLD analysis project Ga0210400, IMG submission 155456) | Forest soil microbial communities from Barre Woods Harvard Forest LTER site, Petersham, Massachusetts, United States - Inc-BW-H-26-M | ecosystem: Environmental > Terrestrial > Soil >...
AGCAAGTCCTGTTGCGACTGGTTATCTCCGGTGAGAATGAGGATGATGAGGCGTGCGGGCTTGCCATCGCGGGCGTCGAAGTCAATTCCGTGTGATCTTGCCACGACCACGAGGGGGCGGGTCAATCCATTCACGCGGGCATAAGGGACTGCTAATTCGTTCTCCCAGCCGCTAGCTAGGATGCGTTCCCGTTCCGACACGAGGCGGAGCAATCTCTCGGGCGCGTTGCTCACGGCCTCTGCCGCCACTTCACACATTTCCCGGAGTGCCCCCTGCCTGGTGGTGGCTGAAAGATTGGGCAAGAATAGTTTGGCGGTGACGGTGTCTTTCAGGGTGAGCGTCCGGCGGCGACGGATGAGGAAGTGAATGGCCGGGGCGGAGACCAGCGAAGTGAGCAGGGCCATGATCACCATGGCCACAAACATGTTTTCGCGGATCAATCCCGCCTGGAGGGCCAGGATGCCAAGAATGATCTCCATGGCTCCGCGCGCATTCATGGCCAGGCCTACCGCGAGGGACGAGGTGCGGTCCATGCCACCCAGGCGTGCGCCCCAGCCGGCACCGAGCAGCTTGCCCACGCAGGCCACGCCGATCACGGTGGCGGTCAGACCCAGGTGAAAGTTGGAGACAAAGTTGGTGCGCAATCCGATGCTGGCAAAGAAAAACGGTGCGAACACATTGCTAACGATCTGGTGAATGTGTTGCGAGGTCCGCTGGCGCAGATGTCCGGACTCGCCAACTGCGATGCCGATAACAAAGGCTCCAAACACGGCGTGAATCCCGGCATATTCGGTGAATGCAGCCCCGGCCATAGTGAGGGTGAAGATGAACCCAATCACTCCGCCTGGCCACGAGGTGTGGGCCTGGAGCACGGGGAGGATTTTATCGATGAGCCAGCGCCCCACGGTCAGGGTGAGGCCTACGAACAGGACTACGAGCACGATGGTGTGCTTCACGCCATCGGCGATGCTGCCGCCCGCCGGCGGATGCATCATCCCCAGCACGAACGAGAACAGTATCCACCCCACCAGGTCGTCAAACATGGCCGAGGAGATGATGACCGTGCCCATCTCGGTACGGAGAAGATTCAGGTCCATCAGGATCTTCGCGATCACGGGCAGGGCCGAAATCGACAGCGCCGTGCCCACGAATAGCGCGAAGATCAGGGGGTTCGCACCCGCTTCGGCGCCCATGTAGTTGGGGAAAGCTTCGGCGGCCAGGAACCCTGCGCCAAACGGAAACGCCACGCCGAATATGCTTACCAGCAACGCGCTCTTGCCCTGACGGAAGATGCTGCGCAAGTCGATCTCAAGTCCGGCGATCAGCAGGAAGAACACGACTCCCAATGTGGTGACCGTGTCCAGAACGATGGGCATGGGCCCGGTGGTGGGAAAGAGGGTTTCGTACAGGTGCGGGCGGTAGTGTCCGAGAACCGTGGGTCCCAGGAGAATGCCGACCGAGATCTCTCCCAGAATCGGGGGCTGGCCGATCTTCTGCATCAATTCGGCCGCCAGCCTGGCGCAGCCCAGCAGCGTGGCCAGCGCCATGAACATCGTCATCACATCGTGCGGACTCAAATGCTGCATGGCCTAACCTCTTGGGTGGCGCAATCAAGTATAGAGAGACTAGAAACCATCTCATAAATCCTGGCGGTTGGACAGGGCGAGGACCTCAGGGGTAGTGGTGCTTACAGATGCACCGGGTAGCGGGCTACTTTGAAGAATCTCGACCAGGCTCGACATCAATCGTGTCGCCCTTGTGGAGCTTAGCTTCGCCGCCTTTTTGAAGAACGATCAGTGCCCCAGCCACGGCTACTGCCACGTAACGAGCCTTTGTCGCTCCGATAGTAGCGTCCACAGAATCATCCGCCAGTTTCCCTAATGCGACCGAGCCGCCTAGCTTTAACAGCCGTATTTTGTTTCCCGCTCGAAACACCCCTTCGTTTTTGAGCGGCACCACGGGGTCATCGAATACCAATCTCATCGAGCCGCGGCGTAATAAACGTCGCGCCGGATGCGTGACCACATGCCCGTGATAGACCTTTCCCATGGAGTCCTTGGCTGTGAACACAGTGCCCGTGGGCAACTTTGAACTGATGTCTTCCTGAAGGATCAACGTTACTACTTGGGCATCACTAGAGGTTATGAGAACGAGGGCAACTATGACCGCTGACAGACATCCGATTCTCTTCATCAATTGCTATGCCGCTCTTTCCGCCCTCCGCTGCTCGCAGGCTTCCCGGAGGGCCACTAAATCCTCTACGCTCCACAGCCGATCCGTCACGCCAGCGGCGATAGCCGGAGACGTTCGCAGTGATCGATGAATCTTGATGAAATTATAGGCGAAGTAGTTGAGGGCCGTGGCAGCAGCATGGTTCGCCAGCTCGCGGCTGAAACCATTCGACAGGCGGGTGTAACGGCGATTTTCTTTGCGGTTCCACTGTCCCAAGTGCAACGCTACGTTTGTTGACCCCACCGCCGAAAGCTTGAAACGATCAGGGATGTTAGTCCGTGAGTTTTTCGGGGGCGTGAGGTGCCGTCGTATTAGGTTCACTCCATTGCGCGGAATCCTTTGGTGGGTGGAGAGTCATCACCCGCCAGGGCCCGTGAATCGCTCCAACAATGATCCCCCAAGTTCTCCGAGGTTCGGAGACTGGCGATCGGTTCTCCAGTGCAACTGCGAGCGCCCATAGTCCCTCTGACGATGACTCCTCGAAATGCACGGCAGGTTCAGGGAAGCTGTGGCCGCGTCCGCCTTCGAAAGACTCGAATGTCTCCACGCCGTGTGCGATGAGGGTAAGAACAATATCGCGGATGCCATCGTCAAGTGGCGGCTCAAACGCACCAGCCCTGGCCTGCTCCAAGTTTGGCGGATCAGGCCTTAGTGGAATTTTGTTAGAGCAACCGATTTGACCGTCGTGAGCCGCCATTCGAATTTAGTATCCCTTCGGGCAATCCTCCTGCCAAATGACCTAGGTGAGTTGAACAAGTGAGGATTCCGTATCCACGCTATGACCCCGACGGGCCTTACAGAGACTTATTTGTTATGCGAAATGCGGATTACAATAAACACTGTAGGCCGTCGTGAGTTAGCGACGAGTACACTGACACCTTCCGGGAAATGTTCGAGCAAGGAGAGACTCTATGAAGCGCAAGTTGCTGGTTGTCGTGGTTACTCTGTTATCGCTGGCAACGCTGAGCTTTGGTCAGGATCGTGAGCAGCCTTCGGCCAAAGCGCAAGAGCGGATTATCCGGGAAGTTCGCCACGAGCTTCTCATGCTTCCGTGGTTCGGCGTGTTCGACAACATTGCTTTTAAAGTGGAAGGCTTCAATGTGACGCTGCTGGGGCAGGTGGTGCGGCCTTCGCTCAAGTCCGATGCGGAAAGCGCGGTGAAGCATATCGAAGGCGTGGAGAAGGTGGATAACCAGATCGAGGTGCTTCCGCCCTCGCCGATGGACGATGGCCTGCGCCGGCGCTTGTATCGCGAGATCTACGGATATCCGTCGCTGGAGAAGTACGCGCTGGGGGTGCAGAAGCCGATTCGCATTATCGTGAAGAATGGGCGCGTCAACCTGGAAGGCGTTGTGGATAACGAAGAGGACAAGAACGTGGCTGGGCTGCGCGCCAATGGCGTCCCGGGCATCTTTTCGGTGACCAACAACCTGCGGGTGGAGGCCTCGAAGTAGCAGGTGGCGGGTAGCCTTCGAGCTCGAGTTCGACCTCCGGCCGCGTGCTGAACCCCGTATCTATTTGAAAACATGTGAGATATTACTGTAGCCAATTAGTCCTAAATAGGAGATAATTAACTACGTAACTGGAGTTTGGAGTTTTCTATGAATGCGCTGGCGGTTCTTCCTGATCTAGGTTTGGATTTGCGGAAGTTGCCGGACTTGGGCGATGCGGCCACGCGGGGGCGGCTGAGTCGACCTGGCATTGAAGCGTTCTTCGCAATCGCAGACAAATGGGAGTTGCGGAATGAGGATGCAATGGCGCTGCTGGGAGGCATCTCGCATGGCCGTTACTACGAGCTGAAGAAAAATCGCAAAGGCCTGCTCTCGCAGGACGAACTCACACGCATCTCGCTGCTGATCGGGATCTTCAAAGCGTTGAACATTCTTTTCACGCAGAGATTGGCGAACCAGTGGACCTCGCGGCCGAACAGCAACTCGATGTTTCGCGATACGCCGCCGCTCCAGTTGCTGATTCGGGGTGGGGTGCCGGGAATGATTGGGGTGCGGCGTTTGCTCGACAGCCGCCGCGGCGGAAGGTAAGGAGTGCTGGCGGTCAGTCCCGTCGATCAGCGGGACACGCATCGCCTGATTCCGGCGCAGTTTGCTGACGGGGGCGCTTCGGTGCTGACTCGCCTTAGCGATGATCCGCAAACCCTGAACGGAATCTTTGAACTGGACAACGCCACCAATGACCGGCTGCAGGCGGAATCGCAGCTGTCCCCAGGCATCGATGCGCGCGAACTCGTCTTCGGTATCCCCTCGTACCGGATCATCAACGCAACGTTTTGCCATCCAGCGCCGGCCGGATCGCGGTTCAATTCCGCCGATCGTGGCGCGTGGTACGCGGGCTTTGAGTTGGATACTTCGCAGACAGAGATCGCTTATCACATGCAACTGTGGCTTCGTGAAACTGCATGGGACGAAGAAGAAACCGCGGACTACCTTGACTATCTGGCCGATTTTCGCGCCGCGTTTCACGATCTTCGCTTAAACGACCTTGCCAGCCCCATTGACCGTGCGAATGTTCTCTCGCCGGTCAGTTACGCAGCTTCGCAGGCGCTGGCCGCGGAGTTGCTGCAAGCCGGTTCGGCAGGGATTGTGTATCCGAGCGTTCGCCGGTCTGGTGGAACCTGCATCGCGTGCTTCCGTCCGGTGCTGGTCACGAACGTTCGCAAAGGTGAGACGTTTACATTCGTATTTCCGGATTGGCGAACTGCTCCGGTGATTCGCCGCGTTTAGGTTCTTACCGAGAGCGCGAGTCTTCAGGCCTGGCCGAACGGATCTTCGAGCGATGGGCTTTGCGGGGTGAAGAGTTCCGCGCCGTTTTCGGTGATGTGCATGTCGTCTTCGAGGCGGATGCCGAAGTCTCCGGGGATGTAGATACCGGGCTCGTCACTGAAAGTCATATTGGGTTGAAGTTTCGTCGTGTTGCCGCGAACGAGGTAAGGCCACTCGTGACCGTCCATTCCTATGCCGTGTCCGAGGCGGTGGGTGAAGTATTTGTAGTCCGGTCCGAAGCCTGCGTCGGTAATCACTTTTCGGGCAGCGGCATCGACCGCGCCGCACTCCGCTCCGGGATGGGCTGCTGCAAGCGCTGCCGACTGCGCACGGTGCACGATGTCGAATACGTTATTCATTTTGCTCCGAACTTCTTTTGAAGCCTTGCCCAGCACGAAGGTGCGAGTGATGTCGGATTGATAGCCTTCCGCGTCGCAGCCGTCGTCAATCATGACGATCGAACCTTCGCGAATCACCTGCGGGGTGCGCGATCCGTGAGGAAGGGCCGTATACTCTCCGACCTGCACGCTGGCGCCGCCGCGAAAGCCTAGTTGCCGGTAGGCTGCGTCAATTAGATTGCCGACGTCATGCTGGGTCATGCCTTCGTGCAACGCGTGATAGACCGCTTCGTATGCGGCGAGAGTTACCTGACAGGCCAGACGCATCAGCGCGATCTCATGCGCGCTCTTGATCATGCGGCAACCTGCGGTCACAGGGGTTGCGCTCGTAAGCGTGGCTTGGGGAGCGATTTTGGCGATTCCATCGGCGAACACGAAGCGGACTGTTTCTTCAATTCCAAGGTTGCCGCCGGACATGCCGCGTTCTTGAAGTCCCTGGGCCAGGCGCTGGTAAGGGCTTTCGTCTTCCTGCCAGATGCGCACGTCGGGCTGTTCGCCGCCGGGCACGCCGGAAATCTGCTCGCGGGCGCGGCCCTCCTCAAATGCCGGGCAGACATAGAACGCAACGCCTTTCGCCGGCAGGACCAGCGCGAACAGGCGTTCGCCGCCCCACCAGTGAAGGCCGGTGAAATAATTCAGCGACGTGCCTTCCATCAGGACGATGGCGTCGAGGGCGTTGTCGCTCATCAGCTTGCGGGCGCGCTCCTGGCGTTGGAGGCGCTCCTCGCGGGTGATCGGGGCGGCTTCGCTACGCCGCGATTTCAAGCGTGCGATCGAGGGCGGCAGGGATGAGTTATCCGGCTTGTCTTCTGTCGCTGATCCGGATGCCAGAGAGGAATGGGACACTGCGGTGACACTTGCCGCCAGAGCGCCGACTTCCAGAAAGCGCCGCCGCGAGATCATGAAGGCCTCCGGATGGAGAGATAGGATGGGCCATTATAGGGCAGGTGGACGCGGTCCCCAGGTGATGGGTGAGAGATAATTGCCGCATGGAGGCCGGTTTTCAGTGTGCGGGCTGCGGCGAGTGGAACGCCATCACGGTGGATGAGACCGCGGGACGGCGACAGAGCTACGTTGAAGACTGCCAGGTTTGCTGCAAGCCGAATGTGCTGCGGGTTGAGTACGATACGGGGTCGCAGGAATTCGTTATTGCGGCCGCGCTGGAGTGACGGATTTCGGCGCCGGCGGCTGATACTCGTAGGCGCCCATGTCGATGATCGCAGTGCCGTCGCCGTCGCCGTCTACGATGCGAGGATTACCAGCGAGGTCGAGCGGGGGAAGATCGGGCGCGGAGTTATCACCCGCATCGATAACCGGGGAGCCCGCCTTCAGTTGGAAAATTGTCACCGCGCCTACGAACATGGGGTTGGAGGAGATGTTGCCATTGGTACCGCTCTGCGCAGCGCAAGTCCCCTGGAAGCCGCTGCCGTTGGGGCTGAAAGCATCGTTGTTGGTGAAGGCGGGCGGGGTCGGGTCGAAACCGGGGTCGCAATACACGGCATTGGTGCCACTGGCTCCGATCATCAGATTGTTGAACAACTGCGCCAGGTGGTCCACACCGGTCGTGTACAGAGCTGAGCCCTGGGGTGAGGAGCTTTTCCCCACGATGGTGTTGTTGACCAGTACAGAACCAGTGTTGACAGAACCGATGCTGAGATAGATCCCCGATCCCTGACCGGCGATGTTGTTGTAGATGAGATTTTGAACGAGCAGGGCATTGTTAGAGCTCTCAATGTAGATTCCGCCACCGAAGGTGAAAGGGTGGAGCCCGGCGGCGACGTTTCCGCGAATGATGTTGTTCTGCAGGGTCGGCGAGGACTCGCCCATTAGAATCACTCCTCCTCCGCTGCCAATCGGGGCAGTATTGTTTTCGATCGTGTTTCCGAGGATTTGCGGCGCCCCTCCCACCACGACGATCCCCCCGCCGTTGCCGCCAGAAAGGGTAAGCGTGTTGCTCGAAATGACGTTATTCTCGATGAGAGCGGAGGAGAAATAGAGTCCAACCCCGCCTCCGCCAGGACCGCAGCTATTGTTCTTGATCAAATTGTGGGAGACGGTGGGCGAAGCGTTGGAAATAGAAACCCCACCGCCGTAATTGACGCCACTTCCATGCTGAATGGTGAAGCCATCAAGAACAGAGTGGAGACCCTCGCCGGTGTCGAAGGTCACAACGCTCTGATAATTGAAGATGCCATCGATGATCGTGAGTGCGTATCCACTGGAACTTGTGACCCGGATTGCCTTGCCTGAGAAGTTGATGTTCTCGAAGTACGTGCCGGGAGCGACAACGACCGTGTCGCCGTTCTGCGCAGCGTTGATCGCGGCCTGGATGGTGGGCTGGTCGGCTGGTACGTGAATCACAGCGGCGTAGCTGGCGGCGGTCAGGACCAGGAGCAGGCACAAAATGGAGAAATGCTTCATCGGAACCTTGTCGGATGCGGAGATGAGCCCTTTAAGTTCGCTTATACTGCAAGCGCGTGGGCGAACCAAGGAAAATGTTGGTTGATGAACCGCCAGCTGCACTGCAAATGAGGGAAGGGTCGTCGCGCGGCTCGGGGTGCGCTATAGTTAGCTCCGGGCTCTGTAGTCAGCCGGTTTTAGAAAGGAAGAATTGCGATGGCAACAGGCTACACTGGCGCGGGACGGATGGTAGCGCACAACATGGTGACGACTCAGTTCGAGCTGGATGGGTTTCGGGTGACGCGGACGCTGGGAGTTGTGCGCGGGATTGTGGTGCGCTCGCGCTCGATCTTCGGCACGATCGGGGCCGGATTGCAGACGCTGGTGGGGGGTAACATCACGCTGCTGACTAACTTGTGTGAGAAGACGCGGTCTGAGGCGTTTGACCTGATGCTTCAGCATGCGGCCGAACTGGGCGGGAATGCGGTGGTGGGCGCGCGCTACGACGCGACGGAAGTGATGCAGGGCGTCACGGAAGTTTTGGCTTACGGGACGGCGGTGTTTGTCGAAGCGACGCGTCCTTAGCGTCCTCGGCGGTTTTCATTTGTGATCTGGCTATTCTTTGTACACCCAGCCTGCGACTAGTGTTGCCAGAATTGCGCCGACCCACATATCGAGCATCCAGCCCAGGGGAAACATGCGGTCGACAGGCGACCATGCGGCCTGGCCGAAGTTGCCGGGGAATCCGGCGGCGAAGCCAACCAGGGCGCCGATCTTCAGGGCCGTGCCGGGCCCGGGGCCGAGCGTGGCGCGGGTCCAGGCGTAGAGATGGGCCAGGATAATCGCCAGTGCTAACAGGATCACGATCCAGTGAACCGCGAAGAGAGGGTAGCGCGACTTCTTCAGGAACAAGCCCGCGTCTTGCGCTGCCTTATAGCGTGCATCCCCGATGACAAACATTCCGACGAGGAAGCTCCAGACAAACCACACCGCCCACCCTGCCAGACCACCCAGCCAAATCCTGCCGCGGTTCAGATGCATAGGCGCTCCCGTAATTCGTTGTTGAATAACCGGACGAAGTGTACACCCATTGGTGAGCGGGCGGCGATTCAGTGGCTTGGAGGAATTCCCGCACCTGCCTGAGACATATTCGCCGGATCACGAAATGCGCTCGAGTGGTGCTTCCGGGCCTGATGTTTTGTGGCAGTGCCGCGCGGTGGTCCTCTAATACGACAACGTATAGCTGACTTGCAGGACGGTTTCCACTTCGACCGGTTGTCCCTTGCAGGTCGCAGGCTCGTAGCGCCACTGACTGAGCGCGCTCTGGCTTGATGCTTCAAGATCTGGACTCGCGCTCTCTACCACTTTTTGGATTCGTGGACCCCCGTCCGTACCGATCAACGTGTCGAATGCGACGGTTCCCTGATGGTGCTGCTGTCGGGCAATGAGCGGGTATTCGGGGCTTTGCTTCTTGACCAGACGCGGCAGGGTTGGATTCATGCATCCGGCTCGACCGGGAACTCCAGCCGGTGGGGTGAAAGTCTCGGCTGGGAATTGGGCAGGAGTGGAGAGTTCGGTGATGTTCACCTCGGCTACGGTTTTGTCTTCGAGATGAATGCTCAGGTGGCGCGGAAAGACTTTTCCGCCGACGGGTTGGAGATCGGAGTCGGCGTAATACGGAGAGAGTCGGGCGATAGTACCGCTGCTCTCATATATGCAGATCTCCGACGAGCGCTTCTGCTCATTTTCAATCTGGTAGCAGGTCAACTTGTCACCGTGTTCTTTTCTTTCACTTGTCTTCTTGATCGTGTCTCTCGGAGTGAGAGCCAGTTGAACGAGCAACATAGACTGCGGCGCAACCGCGCTGGAACCAAAGCCGAGTGCCTCGTGCAAGTTGTGAATCGGGAACGGTATGACGTCGGTGCTGCGCTGGAGCCAAATGGTTCCTTTTCCTCCAGTCTGAACTTCGCTATAGCCCGGGAGGTTGATCCCCTCCCTCCACTGGCCGGGGCCGTTCCAAAGAAATTGGTACGTGCCATCCATCTTTCTTCCATGGTTGTTGATGTGCACATCGGCTTTCATCGCAAAGGAGGGCAGTTCGAAGATGTTGGTCTTCAAGACTGCCTGTTCCAGGCGTGTGATCGCCTCTTGTTGCCTGGCAGCGTCGGAGGCGCTGTGGGATTGCCCAAACAGAAGGCCCAGAGTGACCAGATAGAGGCAGTTTTTCATCGCTACATGTTAAACCAGCATAAGAAGGGGAGAGAGAGCGATGTCGCGGAGTCCAACCCGACGCTCCTTCAACGCTGTTCTCCACAGGAAGCTCCGCGCGGGGCGCGGAGTGCAAGAGAAATCGTAGCGAAAGAATAGCGAAGGAACCTGGAGCGTAAACCCAACATCTTGTGGTCGTCTTTGTGGTTAACCACAAGTGCTCGTATTTTGTCGACTTACCCCTAGAGTGAGGACCCTACCTTTAAGTTTGTGCTTGACAATCAACGACTTACGGGTAAGATGTGGTACAAAGTGGTACAGAGTGGTCAAGACAGTTTGAGTCGTGGGAACGGAAGCTGATAAAGAGGAGCCGGTGGGAAACCGACCCAAAAGCACGACAAACAGCCCGAACCACCCGAGTTTGACCGCGCTTTGCGCCGCTTTTACCTCCCTGGTTGCAGTCGTAGCAATGGAAGTGCGCCAAACGCGCGATTTCGCATTCGCGCAAAGAACGGGCGAATGTTCGCGCGGCGTACTTAGATCCTTCGGCGACAAAAACCGTCGCCTCAGGATGACAAGCCTTAAAGAACTATATGTTTCGCGGCAATCACCCAACTCGCGTCGACGAAAAGGGACGGTTGAAGATCCCGTCGGAATTCAAGCGGGTGATCGACGAGAAGTACGGACAGCAATTCTACATCACGAGTCTGGATGGAAAGGTTGCTCAACTATATCCCTTCGAGGAATGGGAGCGGATCGAGCAGAAGCTGGCGGGGCTCTCCACTTTCAATCCCACGAAGAAGAAGTTTCTGGACCGGGTGAATTATTACGGACAGATGGTGGAGATGGATGGGCAGGGGCGGCTGCTGATGCCGCAACTGCTGCGGGAAGCGGCGCAGATCAAGGGCGAAGTGGCGGTTACCGGCAATCTGACGCACTTGATCGTGCGCAACCTGGATTCGTACCGGAAGCAGGTCGAGGAAGAAAAGTTTACGCCTGACGATGAGAAGACGCTCGACGAACTGGGCATCTAGTGGGCGAGGGTTCAACAGACACCCCTCAGGGGGTTGGGCATGGTGGTGGAAGGGAAGCCAGCCATGTTCCGGTTCTTTTAAAAGAAGCGATCGACTTTTTAAACGTGCGGCGTGGCGGGACTTATATCGACGCCACGGTGGGTTTGGGCGGACACAGTTACGAAATCGCAAAACGCCTCGGCGCACCGGGACATTTGATTGGGCTCGATAAAGATCCGGCGGCGCTGGAAAGCGCAGGGGCGGTCTTAGGTGTTAGGTCTTCGGTCTTAGGTGAATCCGGCGATCAGCAACCTAAGACCTATGACCTGAGACCCGATTGGCCGACGGTTGAGTTGCGGCAAGCGTCATTTGCAAGCCTGGCCGAAGCCCGAAGCCCGATAGCCGACGGCCTGCTGGCTGACGTCGGTGTCAGCAGCTTGCAGCTTTCCGATGCCGCACGGGGATTCAGTTTTCAGGCGGATGGACCGCTCGACATGCGGATGGACCCGCGGTCGGAGCGAACCGCCGAACAAGTGGTAAACCACCTCGACGAGCGCGAGCTTGCCGATGTGATTTACGAATTCGGAGAGGAAAGGAGGTCGCGGAGAATCGCCAGAGCCATTGTCCGGTCGCGGCCGATACGATCTA
>Ga0210400_10004763_pt1 | contig 11674 bp, 4 predicted proteins | sample IncBWH26MmetaG_FD_155456 | JGI IMG/M metagenome (GOLD analysis project Ga0210400, IMG submission 155456) | Forest soil microbial communities from Barre Woods Harvard Forest LTER site, Petersham, Massachusetts, United States - Inc-BW-H-26-M | ecosystem: Environmental > Terrestrial > Soil >...
CCGGTCTAGACAGGCGCTCCCGCAGCCTGGTTTCGATGTCCGTCATGATTGCCATGCGTCAGCCCCATGAATTCGCCATCCACATGGGGGCCGGGCTCAATAACGGCCTAACATTGAAAGAAATCGAGGAAGTTCTCATCCAGGCGTTGCCATACGTTGGCTATCCCGCCGTCGCAACAGCACTGGCTGCTGCTGCTGACGTTATCAAGGAGCGTGGTCTGGACGTCGACAAAAACTACGCTGGCCATCGCGGCCTGCTTTGACACTAAACGGCACCCGCATCGCCGGTGTTGAACGACGCTTGACTCTGCAACCTGAAGCTATCGTCTCGCGAACCACGATAGGTACCAATAAGTTCGAGTTGCGAACCTGTAACCGCGGTCGATGAGTGCATAGGCCATGGGAAGGCCGGTCGCTTTCAACAGTTATTGTGGGTGGGTAAGTTCATATCTGCTGATTTCCTTGACCGGATATCAGGTAGGTAGTGGCTGGCGAGGCGGCCGTCAAGGCCGAGCGCGAGCGAGTTCATCTGGAGCCTTGACGGCCGTCGTTGCAGTGGGCGGATCGCTACAAACTGGCCGACTTTCGCGGTACAAATCCAGTTTCGATGAATGACCAGGGATTTGTCACACTTTCAGAAACTGAGCCCACGCACCTCTATTTCACCTCGACTTCCACACCGTGGCCATCGTCCGCAACTACGAATCCGATGCTCTGAGCTTCATGGTCTATATGGACTGGAACCTCCTTCGCTTGAACAAATACCCTTCCCTGCGCCGGTGTCCAGCCATATATCTCAGCGCGAATCGCCTTCCACCATGCAGGATAGGAGCCTAGATGCTGACCAAGAACCAGATGCAGACCGTCTGCAGTCCGTTCACAGCTGAACTTCATCTTCAGAAAGGCGCCATGCTGGTATGCGAAAGTATTCCCATCATCGAGGTAGAGCTCGCCTGCACAATGATCTCCAACAAAGACCCGGAGCGTCAGAGTTCCCTGTGGAGTCTGGTTCGTGCTTTGAACCACCGGCGCGATGGGCAGAATTGATCCTGCGCGCGCGAAGACGGGGAGCTGATCCAGAGCAGGCGTAACAAGGATGGTCAGAGGCGCACTCCGGCCTGGAATACCAGTAGAATCCTGCGTAGCCGCAGATCCGGAATCGGGATATGAAACCCTTTCACCGGTCCAGTAGTTGTACCAGCCGGAAGAAGGAAACTCAACAGAGTATGAATCCAGTTCTTCTGGATACGGTGGAGGAGCGATGAGCAGATTTGCGCCAAGAAGAAACTCGCCGGCAGCTGCGTTGTCTGTATCAATGGGATGGCGATCGGGGGCGGCGTCCGGGAATTCAAGAAACAAAGGCCGCAGCATCGGTAGTCCGGTACGTGAAGCCTCCTCGGCAAGCGTATAGAGATACGGCATGAGCTGGTAACGCGCCTCGATGAAGCGGCGACGAATGGCCTCCTGCTCCGGGCCGCCGGTCCAGGGCTCTTTATCGACTGTGCCTTTCTCAGCATGACCGCGGTCTATCGGTTGGAACGCGCCCAATTCGATCCATTTGGTGAGCAACTCCGGTGTTGGGGATCCGGCATAGCCGCCCACATCCGCGCCGCTATAGGCGAATCCGCTCAAACCGAGATTCTCGAGCATCGGCGTGGTGAGGCGGAGATGATTCCAACTGCTGCTGTTGTCTCCGGTCCAGGTAGCAGCGTAGCGTTGTCCCCCAGCATAGGTTGCCCGGGTGAGGACAAACGGACGGCGATCGGGATCGAGCGCGCGGAGGCCCTCATAGGTGGCACGGGAGTTTTCCATGCCGTAGACATCGTGGATTTCACCGTGGGTTGTAATGCGCGTTTTGAATCCGGGCTCATCGACGTGATGAATAACATCTACAGGGATGGTCATCGTGGGTGAGTCGAAGACGGACGGTTCATTCATGTCGTTCCAGAAACCTTCGATGCCGCTGGTACGCAAGCCACCGTAGAGGGTGCCCCACCACGCGCGTGTCTGCTGCCGGGTGAAGTCTGGAAATACGCTGGGACCGGGCCAGACTTTGCCGGTGAAGACGGTGCCGTCAGGGTTCTTGACGAAGTGGTCTCCCGCAACGCCACTGTCGAAGGGCGCGTAGTTTTGGCCGGGGAGATTTGCGATATGGACGTCGGTAATTGCCACGACGTGGAAGTTTTCAGCCTTGAGTTGGGCAACCATGCCGGGAAGATCAGGGAAGGCTGTTGTGTCGACGGTGAAGGGGCGATTCTTTTTCTGGAAATCAATGTCGAGATAGATAGCGTCGACCGGAATCGAGTCTGCCCTGAAGCGATTCGCCACTTCCAGAACGCGAGCTTGTGACATGTAGCTATAGCGCGATTGTTGAAAGCCGAAGGCCCAGAGAGGCAGCAGTGGCGGAGTTCCCGTAAGCCACGCATAGGTTTCGACAACCTGCTTTGGAGATGGACCATAGAACAGGTAGTAATCAACAGGCCCAGCGACAGCTCCGAACGAATAAATTCCGTTTGTCTCCTTGCCGAAGTCAAAGCTGGTGCGCCACGTATTATCCATCAAGATGCCGGTTGCAATCCCGGCATGATAAGCCATGAAATAGGGGATGCTCTTATAGAGCGGATCGGTTGATTCCTGGAAACGGTAAGCGTCAGTGTTCCAAAGTGTGAAAGCCTGGTTGCGCCGGTCTAGCGGCCCGGTCTTGTCGCCCAGCCCGAAATAGTGCTCGTCCAGCGGCATCGATTTGTAAATGTGAAAGGCATCGCCGTCGAAGCGTATCGGACGGGCGTCGCCTTGAAGAATATTTCCTGCTGAATTGCGGACTTTGATCTGGAGTGTTTTCCTGTCTACCTCGACGATCAACGTGTGCGTGTGGAAGCCGATTTGATCGCTGCCGGCATCCATGACAACCGGCGCACGGCTCGAGCGAGCGGATGGAAGCACCGCCCAAGAAGCATCTTCCGGCAAGGTGCTGCCATGCGCCATAGTTATGCGCAAGACATCTTCGCGCAAAGCGACGATCCTGAGGCGCAGATCGACGCTCTGCACATCAATCCCATTCGCCAGCGGCGTCACCTGGGCATTGTGCACAACAGAATGTCGCTTAGCTGTAGACGATCTAAATTGAGTCCATGCCATTCGAGATGCGGAGCACAGCAGAAGCATGATGAACAAGGCGAGGAACTTCCGATGAATAAAGCGATAAAGGCGCATGATGTCTCCTGGGCCGAAAGATGCCTGTGCTTGTGACTGGGAGGTGGCAGGCGTGGTGTTGCTACGGTACGGACGCTTGGCCGGGCGGAGACTCCAGCGAGGAGAGATCGGGGTCCTCGACGGTTTTCACACCCCGTTCACGGCGATGCTGCCTGATCGTCTTTACCTGATCGAGCGCGGCTGCCGCATCTTTCGTATCGCCTACCTGGCGATAGAGCCGGGCAAGCAGGTAGTGGATGGAACCGGTCTCGTCGCTTGATTCGCCCATCTTCAATTGGCTGATTGCTTCGTTGGTTCTTCCGGTCTCCGCATAGACTTTTCCGGTCAGAGCGTGCACGTGACCGAGCAATTGCGGTTTCACGTTGAGGCTCTTCATCAGGAACGGCTCAGCCTCGGCGAATTGATTTTCGGCCACCATCGCCTCGGCCACAATCATGTTGAGTTCTGGATCCTGCGGACTGCGCTCCAGGGCGGTGCGCGCGGTCTCCATGGCCTTGTCGTTGTTGTTGTTGCTCAAGTAGGAAGTGGCCAGACCGAGCATGGCTGCCGGATTGTCGGGTTCGAGAGCGAGGGCCTTCTGGTATTCCGCCTGCGCATCATCCTCTCTCTCAAGCTGGTGGTAGATGTCGCCGAGAAGAACATGACTCCTGGCGGAGTCCGATTCCAGCTGCTGGAATCGCGAAAGGGATTGGACCGCGAGCCGTTCGTTGGCTTGAATCGACCAGTAAAGAGCTTCGGCAGAATGCGGCTGCAGTGCCTCAAGTGCAGTTGCCGCTCGAAAGGCACGCTTGTTGTCTCCGGTAAAGAATGAGCAGGCGGCGAGCAGCCGGAGTTTATCGCTGCGCCCCACGGTGCGTGCAGGATCGAGCTGCTGCGCGCACCGCTCGAACTCTCCCGCCGCATAATACTCTTCCGCTGTATGCCAGCCAGCGGAGACCGGCGTGGCTGCAACAGGCGCACCCGGTTCACGCAGGTCGACGTTATCGTGTTGATCATCCGGCGCCTGGCCATAGCGGTTGAGCGCCGCGAGGAAAGCGTCATGGAAATCCGCCGAAATAATGGTCTCCGGTTGAGAGAAGTAGGCGGCAAGGGCTGAAGCGGCTTCGTTCGAAAGGCCCTCCATCAGGATCGCGGCGTTGAAGACGAAAAAGCCATGATCGCGCGCCCATAACTCCTGGAGCAGCTTGACTGCCTGCGCATTGTCTCCGCGGTCGATTGCGATGCGCGCCTGACCAAGAACCGCGAGGCCACACTCCGGATGCGTGTCGCGCTCGGTCGCAAATTCGGCGGCAGCAGCCTCCAGGTCGCGATGCCGGAGGAGCGCAATGCCCAGCGCCGAATGCAGGCATGGGGGTTGAGGGTGGGAATCAAGCAAGCTCCGGTAGAGCGTTGCGGCCTCGTTGAATCTTGCCTGCTTCTCCAGCGACTCGGCATAGAGCGCCCCTGCAAATGGAGAAGTTTTTGATTCCGCCGACATTTTGCGAGCGTCCGTTTCCACTTGGTTCAGGCGTGCGATCCCCAGGGCGAACCACGCGGCGCCAAGCTTGGGATCGAGCGCGATTGCACGCTCAAACTCCTGAGCCGCAGTAGAGAATTTGCCCATGGCGTAATAGGCGCGCCCCAGTGCAAGAGGAGCCTGCGGATCGGTTTTATTGGTCTTCTCCGCCTTGGTCAGAAACGAAATCGCTTCCGGTGCTTTGCCGGTGCGCACATAGTCGTTGCCGAGAAACAGATTGGGAACATATAAAGACGGGTTGAGGTGGTTGGCCTGTTGAAAACTGGGAACTGCCGAGGCAATGTCTCCCGCTTCCTGCTGCATCAGTCCTAGATTGGCCCATAGTTCCGGCATCGACGGCTCGATCCGTAGCGCTTCTTTGTAAGCCTTTTCTGCCGCGGAATAGTCATGCGCCGCCTGGGCTTGCTGAGCCTCGGCAACCAGAGATTCCAGCCGGGAAGCCGGCGGCTGCTGGCCGAATCCGAAAACGGACGCGGCCAGCAGAACCAGCGACAGCGATCTGAGCGAGTGTTTCACCTGGGTCTACCAGTAGAACTTTCCGGCAATCTGGACAATTCTACCGGGGAACGCTGTTGTGATTAGCCCGAAACTACCGGGGCTATACAGACTCATATTCCCAGGTCCTGGCGCATAGAAGTTTGGATGGTTAAGGGAGTTGAAGGTCTCAAAGCGGAATTGAGCCCTCATTGTCTCTCGAATGCTCCAGTTCTTCTCAAGAGCGCTATCCCAGTTCGTGTAATGGGGTCCGCGAAGATTTGAGAGGTAGCGGGAGGCTGTGCCGAAACTTCCGTACGGCGCGTAGGCGAAGGCTGCGATATTGGCCCAGGAGTTGGGCAAAGTGCTGCTTATTGTTTGATGTGCCGGTTTTGGATTCCCAACGATATCCGGCCTGGGATCGCCGCCATAGGAGTTCCACTGGTTTCCAAAGACGCTAAGTGGAATTCCGTCCTTGAACGTTGCGATTCCTGAAAGTTCCCACCCGCCAATCACGGCATCGGCTAGCCGGCTCATTCCCGAACCGACTGGCTTGCCGCGACCGATGGGGAGGTTGTAAACGTAGCTGGCTACCAGAGCCTGCGGAATATCGCCCGCGTCCACGCTCTTTTCGCCGGCTATGTTGAAGTAGTTTGCTGTGGCGCCCCAGTTCGCCGCTCCGTTGTACGACCAGCCGTTGTTGCCCTGCACGTTGTCCAGGAACTTGGAGTAGGTGTAAGACACCAGCGCGGTGAGCCCCTTGCTGATACGGTGGTTGTAAGTGACCTGCAGGCTGTTGTAGAGAGACTGGCCTAAAGGCGCGTCATCCTGGGTCACTCCGCAATACTGTGGATATGCCAGAAGAGTATCAGCCAACGGAATCGTTGCCGAGGCCAGGCTGTACCCGGCGCAGCTGCTGGGTGCGATTTGTCCATTGCTAGACATGGTGAGGCTGGTCAAAGCTGCGCCCAGCGGATTGGGCGCCAGGGCGCCGAGTTGGTTAGCTGTATAGGTCTGGAGGTATTTCGGATTCAACTGGTTGTATTGCCAGCTACTAGCAACCATGCGAATGCCGCGGTTGCCGATGTAGTTTACGTCCAGTTGATCGTTCGGGGTGAAGGCGTACTGCACGCCCAACAGCCATTGTTGTACGTACGGGGATGGGTTGTTCCGGAAGACGCCGCCTGTACTATTGCCGTCTTGTTGATACGAGCCGTTGGCGTTGCCGGTAATCTGCGCGTATTGGCCGCCCCAGGGATTGCTGGTGCTGATATTGGGATTGGGAGTAATGCCGCCGTCCAAGCTTAGATTGGCGTTGGTTGTCGCGGTGAAACCATCCGTATCGATTGAGCCGGAGCTGCTAACCGCTTCCGGATAAAAAATCCCGTATCCGCCGTGGACGACTGCCTTCGGGATCGCTTGATAGGAGAAGCCCACGCGAGGCGCAATGTTCTTGTAGTTAGGGTTGTATATATACCGGTTGCCGGGCCCCAGGAACTGAAGCGCGCCAAGCAAGGGCTTGCCCGCCGAATAGCTGAGCGGGTTCAGCGCGTCCGGGTTGAAGATCGAACCCTCGTCATGGCGCACGGTGTACGGAGTTTGAAACTCATAGCGGATGCCAAGATTCAGAGTGAGGTTGTGGGTCGGTTTCCAATCGTCCTGCACGTACCCGCCAAAAAGATGGTTCGATACATATGGCGTAGTCGGTGTTCCGACGCTTGCACCGTCCATGACCCCGAGCAGCATCTCAGCCACTCCGTTACCAGTGAAGCTTACACCCGTCGTTCCTGCCAGGGGATTCGGTCCGCCGGTGTAGTTTCCGTCGAACGTAAGCGAGGTGTTGTTGTAGTTGTACTGGTCGAAGACCTGCTCCACTCCCATGAACCCGAAGTTGACGCTGTTCTTTCCGAGCGTTTTGATGAAGTCGACAGCCAATGTGCCGATGGGTCCATGGTTGTTGACACCCTCCTGGTTCCCAGAAAATGGGCCGAGCTGGGAGATCCCGTTCCCAACATTGACGGTAGGAAATAGGGGATTTTGTTCGTTAGCATACGCCGGAAGTCCGAGTTGGGTGGAAGGGTTGAAACCGATCGACTGATTGGTGGAGGTTTCATGCCAAATCTGGACGCCCGAAGTGATGTTCATGGTGAAGGCAGGGCTGAAAATATGCGTGAGCCCCGCCCACATGCCCCAGCGGTTGTTAGGCCGCTGATTGCCTTGGCCTGCCGGATCGGATCCCCAGTTATCGGCAGCGCCGGTCTTTGCCTCCTCCTTGTAGGAGTAGCGGAAATATGCGTTGGTATTGTCGTTGATATTGTGGTCGACCCTGATCCCGTACTCGTTCCAATACGTGGGCGCCTCTCCGGCCAGAATCAGGTTGTTGGGCACATTGCCCGGCTTTTGTGCCGCCGGATAATAGCTGAGCAGCTTGGCGCCGACCGGATCCGGGGCGTAGCCGGGAATGTTGGACAGAATGTTGCCCGGGACCGGGTTCCGGATGAATCCGGTCTGTGTGGCCGTCAAGTTTGTGCCGTAGGGGTTGCTCACAGGATTATAAGTGTCCGGTTGGCCGGCGGTAATGGCGTGGCCGCTGCGCGGGTTGTAAATCTGACCGTCATAGATGGGTCGGCCGAGAGCGTCAGTGCCCGACGATGATGTTGCCAGTTGCTCGGAGAAGTTGCCGGCCAGAAAGTTTGTGTCCGGCACTGTGTAGGAAGAGGGGGATGGGGTGTTTGCATGGAAGTGCTCGTAATTTCCGAAGATGAAGGTCTTGTTCCGCTGCTTATACAGGCCAGGAATATACAGCGGGCCGCCGGCCGTTCCACCATACTGGTTTCGGCTGAAGGTGCAGAGGTTGGTATTGAGAAGACCCTGGCAACTGCCGGGTGATTGGAAGTAATTGAGGGCATTGAAGTTGTTGCTGGAATAAAACTCGTATGCCGAACCGTGGAAGTCGTGCGTACCCGATTTGGTGATGACGTTGACCACGTTGCCTGTGCTCCATCCATACTGAGCCGTGAACGAGTTGTTCTGGATCTTGAATTCCTGAACCGCGTCCACGCCGGGGACAAATATGACCGCGCCCCACTCAGTGTCGGTATCCCACGAGCCGTCGACCATGAAGGCCGTCGTTCCAAAGAAGCCGCCGGCGAAGTTCATGAACGAAATGTCCTGATCCGCGGTGTCGGTTGTGTTGCTGCCGCCGCCCAGGAGCAACTGACCTTCCGAGGTGTTTTGCACGGAGGAGTTGAGCGTGGCCAGTCCGTAAACGTTGCGCACGTTGAGCGGCAACTCCACGATCTGCTTTGCGTCAATGACAGCCGCGACGTTGGAGTTATCCGTATTCAGCAGGGAGACATCCGAAGTTACGGTGACCGATATAGACTCGGCCCCGATTGTCAGCGTCACGTTCTGTGTGGCGGTTTCGCCGGCGTTCAGGACAATTCCGTTCTGACGATATGTCTCGAAACCTTTCGCTTGGATCGTCAGACTATAGGCGGATGGCGGAAGTTGATTGAAGGAGTAGCGGCCACCTTCGTCTGTGTTGAAGGTTCGAGTGATGCTTTTTTCCGAACTCGTCAGAGTCAGCGTGGCCTTCGGCAGCACCGCTCCCGAAGAGTCTGTGACCACACCAGAAAGCGTTGCCGTGGTTGTTGCGATTTGAGCATCGATCCATGGGGCACTGCTCACCAATAAGGAAAGCAGAATTGCGAATCCGCCCCAACTCCAAAAAGACTGTGGTCTCCGGCTCCTCTTTGTCTCCAAAATGCAGCCTCCCTCAGGTTTCTCCCCGTCGGTCTTGGTTTCCCGGCGCATGAAAGTCACGTCTAAGGAAATCCATCGTGATCGGGATTTGAAATGCAGACCGTTTCTAGGCTTCTCAATCAATCACTGTTAAGGCCCTTACGGCATCGAGCGGGAGGGTCTTTACGCAAGGAAGAGTCGGACTTATCAGGTAAATGTTCTCCGTAAGACTTTTGTTATCAATTATGTGTAGATTGTAGAGACCAAGCACCGCCTCCGCTTTCGGATCGCTATGTATAATCGGGTTCGATCCAGCGGAGGAAACTACCGTGGCTGATTCACACGGGATTGGTCAGGCAACTCAGGGAGAGCCGCGCGCGGATGAGGTTCGCGAGCAGTTGAGCCGGCTTCTGGGCAGCCCCTTCTTCAGCCATAGCAAGCGCTTTCCGACCTTTCTCCGCTTTGTGGTGGAACAGACTCTGGCAGGGAAATCGGAGAACATCAAGGAACGGACTCTGGGAATTGAAGTTTTTGGCCGCGATGCGGAGTACGACACAGCCTCCGATCCAATCGTGCGTGTCACAGCGGCGGAGATTCGCAAACGCGTGGCCCAGTATTATCAGGATCCACCCCATGATCAAGAATTGCGAATTGCCCTGTCCTCGGGATCCTATATTCCGCAGTTCCTCTGGCCCAGAGGCGCCAACGATCCCGTCCTGAAGGAGATGGCTATGGCCGCGGCAGAGGATGCCGCGCCTGCCGAAATCCTCCGCCCTCTGCACCCGGCGCTCGGCCGCCGCCATTCTCCACTTGTCCTCGCCCTTACGTGCATCGCCGCCGCAGTTCTGTCCGCGGGGGGCGTCCTTCTGTGGCAGACAACGCACCGTTCTGCGCTCGACTTTTTCTGGGGGCCCATGCTCGAGACAAAAGACCCCGTGCTCCTCTGCATCGCCGACCAGCTGCAATACTCGAGCATTGTTCTTCGCGATGCCTCTCAGCCGGCCCATCAGGTCACCTTGAGCGACAAGCTGACGGCACTCGTTATCGACGACGTCTACGCCACCGTCAAGGTGGCAGGCGTTCTTCAGTCCAGCGGAAAGCAGTATTCACTCAAGGGCGAGGGCGCAACTAATCTCGCAGACCTGCGCAATGGACCGACGGTCTTTATTGGAGCCTTCGATAACGCATGGACACTTCGGATGACCAACCAGTTGCGGTATCACTTTGCCAACGATGCCCAGATGGCGAAGATGAGCATCGTTGATGGGACAGCCCCATCGCAGACCCAATGGGTCTTGGACCGGTCGGTCCAAATGGCTACGAACAACTATCGGGATTACGCAATCATTGCTCGATTCACAAACAGCGACACGGGGAAATTGGCCGTCGTGGTGGCCGGCATTGGCCGCGGCGGCACCATTGCGGCCGGAGAGTTTCTGACCGACGCTGGCGAGATCGCCCAGTTGCAGCGCGCAGCGCAAGCTGCTGGCAACAAGAAGAACATAGAAGTCGTGCTCAGCACTCAGATTATTGATGGAGAGCCCGGGACCCCTAAGATGGAAGGCGCCTACTTCTGGTAGCGGACTGCCTGCAGTGCGTGGTGAATTTGGGCCAACCACGGCCCTGAATTCAGTAGGGGGGCGCTGTCATCGCGTCGACGGTCCAGCGCAAACGCAGGCGGGGTGCATGCAGGATTCTGCGCTGCGATCTTCACTCAAGGGAATTTGATCAGTTCACTTTGCAGTTCGCAGACTCGGATCGAAACTGAGGGGTGCCGCGAGGTCGGAAGACAAATTGCACAGGACTGCGGAGATACTCGCCACGGTTTTAGATCTTTCCTGACTTTTTCGCACGACCCGCTTTGCGAACCAGCGGCGTCTTGGGCTTTGTCTTTGACTCTTTCTCGATCACTGCATTATCGAGCAGACGGCCCATTGCCTCGAAATCCGCTCTCGGGCCGGACCACCGTAAACAGTCCACGTTGTCGAAGAGAGGGATATCGTTCCTGAGGGTGGCAAGAGTTCGGAAGAGGAGCGCGAGGTTTCGCTCTCGCGCCAGTGTAGCGGCCAACGAGGCTGAGTTCAGCACATTCACGTGCCATTCCTGGGCCGACACCGGGATGGATTCGATGTGGCCGAACTTGGCCAGCACGGCCGAAGTGGATTTTGCTCCCCAGCCCGAAAGGCCCGGATAGCCATCGGCGGAATCGCCAACCAGCGCGAGGTAATCCGGGATAGACGCAGGGGGTACGCCGAACTTGGCCACGACCCCGGCTTCATCGATGGTGATACCTGTCCGCCGGACCAACTGCACGACCTTCGTTCCCTGAACGCATTGAGCAAGGTCCTTGTCCGGAGTGCATATGACGACCTGCTCGACGCGTGGGTCTTTCAGGGCCAGCGCCGTCGCGGCTGCAAGCGCGTCGTCAGCTTCAAACTCCACCATTGGCCACACAACGATGCCGGCTGCACCAAGAACTTCTTCGAGGATGGGAAACTGAGAAAGCAGGTCAGGTGCGACTCCTTCACTGGTCTTGTAACCTGCCCAGAGATAGTTGCGAAATGACTCAATCACATGGTCAGTGGCAACACCAATGTGCGTGACACCGGCGCGCATCATGGCCAGCAACGATGCAAGCACCCCGCGCACCGCACCCACTTCGCGACCTCGCGCATCGCGCGCCTTGGGCACGGCAAAGTAGTGGCGAAACAGCTCGTACGTACCGTC
>Ga0210400_10004766_pt1 | contig 11671 bp, 12 predicted proteins | sample IncBWH26MmetaG_FD_155456 | JGI IMG/M metagenome (GOLD analysis project Ga0210400, IMG submission 155456) | Forest soil microbial communities from Barre Woods Harvard Forest LTER site, Petersham, Massachusetts, United States - Inc-BW-H-26-M | ecosystem: Environmental > Terrestrial > Soil >...
GCCATAGAGCGTGGACTGGGCGCCGCGTAGAATTTCGATGCGTGAGATATCACCGACCAGAAGATTGCCGAAGTCGAGATTGCCGCCGATCAAGGAAGGGTCGTTCAACACCACGCCGTCGATGAGCACAACGGTGTGATCGGAATTGGCGCCGCGGATGTAAACACTGGTGGTGTTGCCCGGTCCGCCGTTGCGGCTGAAGGTGATGCCGGGGGTCGTCGCCAATAACTCGCTCAGTTCCACTTTTTGGCTGTCTTGAATGGCTAGCTGATCGAGCACAGTGACCGAATTGCCGACCTTGGATAGGGGTTCCGGGGCGCGATTGGCCACGACGACAATCTCATCCAAGGAATTATCGCTGTCCGCGGATCGCGCCATCGGCACGGCAATGAGGCTACTGGAGACAACGAGTGCGCACGCCGCTATGGCGTACGCATGACGCAGGTTTTGGGCATTCAAGACAAGCTCCCCGATGACGATGATCCAAATGACTGCGCTCAACGCGCGGTCATCCTCCGTCGCCACTAGGGATAGTCCTCTCGCTCAGCACACCCCGGCTGGTCGATGGGCGACCACGGCAAGCAGGTCTCCTGGCTCGCGGCTCAAGTCCCTGCATCACCTTCCCGGATCCGGAGCGTCCAGTGGTCTTCGATGCGAGGCACACCGCTTACAGTTGCGGGGGCAGCCCGGGCTTTTGACCCGAGTTCCCATTCAATCCCCGTGAGGGGAACTTGTCGTATGCCATTACGTTGCCGCAAAACGGCGGGCGGGTCAATCCCAGCTGCAATCCCGGCTGCGATGCTTCATGTCTGCGGCGGTACGTCCTCGGCATTGCCGCGGTCCGACCAATAATCCTGGTGCACCAGCGATTCGACCTCGACGCGTTGCGCCCATTGCGCCATCTCGAGCATCGGTCGCGGGTAGAACTCGCGCACGTGCCCGAGACACAGCACCGCCACCGGGCGGCTTCCCGGCGGCATGCGCAGCAACTGCCGCAAACAGTCCGGATCGAAAAGCGATACCCAGCCCATCCCGATGCCTTCGGCGCGGGCCGCCAGCCACATGTTCTGGATGGCGCAGGCGACCGACGCCAGATCCATATCGGGCATCGTGCGGCGACCGAACACATGCCGCTCACGGCCCGGTGCGAGCGCGGCGACCAGCAGTTCGCCGCATTCGAGAATGCCTTCCACCTTGAGGCGCATGAATTCGTCGTCGCGTTCGCCGAGCGCCCGCGCCGTGGCCTGCCGCTCCGCCTCGACGAGTGCATGAATCGAGGCGCGTAAGGCGCGATCGCACACGCGAATGAAGCGCCACGGCTGCATCAGACCGACACTGGGCGCGAGATGAGCCGCGGCGAGCAGGCGCCCGACCAAGGCTTCATCGAGTGGATCGCTGAGGAAATGGCGCATGTCGCGCCGCTCCGTCATCACCCGATAAACGGCGTCGATTTCCTCTCGCGTGAAGTCCGCCATAACGCCGGCATCATTGCATGCTCTCGCACTCGCCGCACGCGTGTTGACCGTGACGCCGATCGCGGGCAGACTGAAGTGACGTTCAGGAGTCCGTCGGTCGCGAGATCGATGGGTGAAACGGGAAGCCGGTGAGTCCCTGGTGGGTGAGTCCGGCGCTGCCCCCGCAACGGTAAGCGAGCTTAAGTCAAGTCTCAATGCCACTGCGCTTCGGCGTGGGAAGGCGACTTGGCCGGGATGTCCCGCTCGCGAGCCCGTATACCGACCTGCGGCGTTCTATAGGTCCGGTATGCGCACGGTGGGTGCGCGGAGAGTGGGATGATGGTTCTCGGGTTCAACTCCATTGCGGCGGCTGACGAAGGCTTTCGTTCCGCGGCCCTCCGACGGCTCGACTCACTGACGAAGCCATTGGGCGCTCTCGGCGCCCTCGAGCCACTTGCGGCCCAGGTGTGTGCCGTGCAGCGAACGCTCGAACCCGTACTCGTGCATCCGGTGGCGGTCGTATTTGCCGCCGACCATGGCGTGGCGGATCGCGGCGTGAGCGCCTATCCGCGCGCGGTGACCGAACAGATGGTCAAGAATTTCCTGGCCGGTGGTGCCGCCATCAGCGTGCTTGCGCGGCTGCAGGGAATCGAACTCTGGATCGTGGATGCGGGTGTCGACGGCGACAGCGGGAGCCACCCGCGGCTGATCGAGGCCAAGGTGCGGCGCGGCACGCGCGACTTCGTGGAACAGCCCGCGATGACCACACAGGAATGCGAGGAAACCTTGCGCCGGGGTCGTGTAGTTATCGATCAAGTCATCCCGGCCGGCGGCAACAGCGTGCTCCTCGGTGAAATGGGGATCGGGAACACCGCGTCGGCGGCGCTGCTGATGCACGGTCTGACCCGCATTGATTTGGACGATTGCATCGGCAGGGGCACGGGACTCGATGATGCCGGTCTCGCGAAAAAGCGCGCAACGCTTGCCGCCGCCGTCGCCCGCCGTACACCTTCGCAAGATCCCGTGGAGCTGCTCACGGAATTTGGCGGCTACGAAATTGCAATGTTGGTCGGGGCTCTGCTGCGCGCCGCGGAACGCCGCATGCTCATCGTCATCGACGGCTTCACGGTGTCGGTCGCGGCTGCGCTGGCCGCCCGCATCGATGCGCACGTCCTCGAGTACTGCGTTTTCGGACATTGCTCGGCCGAGCACGCGCATCGTGCCTTGCTGGCGCACCTCGAAGTACGGCCGCTGCTCGACTTGGGTATGCGCCTCGGCGAGGGAAGCGGCGCGGCGGTTGCGCTCTCGGTGGTGCGCGCGGCGCTCAGCCTCTTTACCCAGATGGCTACGTTCGAAGGCGCGGGTGTCAGCGAGAAGATCGCGTGAATCGGCCCGCGCCGTGCTGCTGACGATGCAGCGGCAGATGGTCCTGTTCCTCGTGGCCACGCAGTACCTCACGCGGTTGCCCACGCCGGTTTGGGTGAATTTTCAATCGAATTGGCTGGCTGAATCGGCACGCTACTTCCCGCTGGTCGGGGTACTGGTCGGCGCCATCAATGTGGGAGTGTGGTGGCTGTTCGCACATTGGCTGCCGGCCGCGGTCACGGTCGGGTTGATGTTGGGGGTTTCACTGCTGGTCACCGGGGCCTTCCACGAAGATGGCTTTGCGGACACTTGCGATGGTTTCGGCGGCGGCATCACGGCAGACCGGGTACTCGCGATCATGAAGGATTCGCGCATCGGCGCTTACGGGGCGATCGGCATCGGTGTCGTGCTCGGACTGAAGTGGACGACGTGCGTCGCGATCCCGCCTGCCGTGTTCCCCTTGGTGCTGGTCGGGGCGCACATGTTCAGCCGCTGGTGTGCGTGCGCATTGATCTGGCAACTGCGTTACGTACGAAGCAGCGACGCCGGCAAGGCCGGCCCCCTCGCCGGCAGCCTCAGCGGCCGCGATTGGCTTCTGAGCGGTGTACTCGGCGCCATTGCGGTGGCGCCCTTCGCGATGGCGTTGGATCTCGTGCCGACTGAGCGGGTCCTGCTCGCGTTCGCCGCTGCCGTTGCGGCGTCGGCTATCACGACGGTGCTCGCGGCGCGCTATTTCCAGAGGCGGATCGGAGGGTATACGGGCGACTGCCTCGGCGCCGTGCAACAGCTCGCGGAACTCGCGTTTTTGCTGGCGGCGCTGGCCGTCGTCGGCTCCGCGCCGCGGACCGGCTGAGCCCACTCGTGCGACTCTATCTCATTCGTCATCCGCGGCCGTCGTCCGCGATCGGTTTGTGCTACGGGCGGCAGGACGTTGCGGTGGACGCCGATTCTGTGGTGCAGGCGGCGGCGGCCGTGCGCGAATGTCTCCCGCGCAGCGACCTCGAATGTGCGCGGATCTTCAGCAGTCCCGCCTCGCGGTGTGTCCTGCTGGCGCGCGAACTCGCGGCGCCCCGCGAACCAAGCATTGCCGAAGATCTCGTAGAAATGAGCTTCGGATCCTGGGAGGGGCGGCCGTGGGACAGCGTACCGCGCGAACAATTGGATGCCTGGGGCCGCGATGTCTGGCACTACCGGCCTGGCGGTGTCGAGTCCGCGGCGATGGTCGCGGCGCGCTGGCAACGATGGGCGAGCCTGGTGCGGTTGGCGGGTGAGGGCTGTGCCGTCGCCGTTACGCACGCGGGTGTGATTCGCACCGCGCTCAAGGCCGCGGGCATGCTGTCCGCCGCCACATTTTTACAGGCATCGGTCGGGTTTGGCTCGGTCCACTGCATCGACCTCGCGCACGCGCGCCTGCCGTCAGCGCGCGTGCCGTCATGAAGGCGCTCGTTCTCGGCGGGGTTCGTTCCGGCAAAAGCCGCTATGCCGCCGAGCTGGCCGGCGAGCAGCATTGTCCCGTGACGCTGATCGTCACGGGAACGGCGCTCGACGACGAAATGGCGGCGCGCATCGCGGCCCATCGCGCCAGCCGGCCCGCGCACTGGGCCGTGGTTGAGGAACCGATGCGGCTGGCTGCCGCGCTCGCCGCTGCAGCGGGCCCGAATCGGATGGTCATCGTCGACTGCCTCACTCTGTGGCTCACGAACCTGTTGTGCAGCGACGATCGGGACGCGCTGCCGCGCGAGTCAGGGCGCGTACTCGAATTGCTGCCGGCGCTGCCGGGACATTGTGTCCTGGTGGCCAACGAAGTGGGTCTGGGGATCATCCCCGTCAACGCACTCGCCCGGCGTTTCACAGACGAGACGGGAGTGCTGCATCAAAGACTCGCCGCGACCTGCGATCGCGTGGTGTTGATGGTGGCAGGGCTGCCATTGATCGTGAAGGCGGACCGGCAATGACCTACCAGCGCGCGCGCGCTGCCTTCACATTCGGTGTTGTGCTGGCTGCGGCCGCTCAGTCGGCATGGGCCGGGCCCGTCCTGCGGGACGACCTGCAGCGCGAGGTCAGGCTGCCGGCCAACCCGCAACGGATCATCAGCTTGGTTCCATCGCTCACCGAAACGGTGTGCGCACTCGGCGCGTGCGGTCGGCTGGTGGCGACCGACCGGTATTCGGACTGGCCCGCGCAGGTCAAGGCGCTGCCAAAGGCGGGAGGCTTCGAAGACATGGAGGTCGAGCGGCTGATCAGCTTGCGGCCCGATTTGATTCTGCTCAGCCGCTCGCAACGGATCACCGAGCGTCTCGGTGAGCTCGGCGTCGTCTCGTTTGCTCTGAAGACCGAGAGCTACGCCGACATCGGCCACGCCGTGCGAGTGATCGGCCAGATTCTCGGCCTGGCGGATCAAGCGGCCCGTCTCAATGAGGACATCGAGGCGGCGGTACGCGACATTGGCGAACAGGCGCGGGCGCAGCGCCGCGGCGACGGACCGAGCGTCTACATCGAGGTGGACCGTGCACCTTACGCCGCCGGTCCCTCGTCATTCATCGGCGAACTTCTGGCACGGCTGGGAGCGCGCAACATAGTCACCGTAGACCTCGGCGCATTTCCGAAGCTCAATCCCGAGTACGTGGTCCAGCATAATCCGGACGTGATATTCATATCGCCCGCGGATGCGGCGGATCTGGCGCAGCGGCCGGGTTGGGAGCAAATTCGCGCGGTGAAGGAACATCGTCTGTGCTCCTTCAGTCCGGATGTTCGCGATACCATCGTGCGGCCCGGGCCGCGGGTCGCACAGGGCATGCGCGCCATGGCCGACTGTCTCGCCCGGGTCGCACCGTGAGCACCCCGCGTCCCACGATCGCTGCACTTCGCGCCGGCGAGAACTTCGCTGACCGGGCGGGCCGCCTCGGAACCTGGCTTGCATGTTGTCTTGCGATCACGTTGCTGTTGACCTGCGGCAGCCTGATGGTCGGCACGTCCAGCATCGAAACCTCGCTCGGGTGGCTGTTCTCGCCCGACGCGCAGGCGACGGTGGTTCTGTGGGAGATCCGCTTGCCGCGCACCGTGGGGGCGTGGTTTGCCGGCGCGCTGCTCGGCCTCTCGGGCGCGATCGCGCAGGGCGTATTTCGGAACTCCTTGGCCGATCCCTACCTGCTGGGCACGGCCTCGGGTGCCGCCCTGGGGGTGGCGCTCAGCCTGGTGGCGGCGGGCGGCTCGATTGGCGCCCTCGCATGGGCGGGGAAGCTCGGCATCACGGGCGCGGCGTGCATGGGCGCCGGCGTTGCCATTGCACTCACGGTAGGCTTGTCGCGCGGCGTGCTGCAGACGGCGAGTCTGTTGCTGTCGGGCATCGTGGTCGCGTTCCTCCTGAGTGCGGTCACTTCACTGCTGTTGCTCACCAAGCCTGACATTTGGCGCGAGATGCAGACATTTCTGCTGGGCAGCACCGGCTTCGTCAGCTGGTCGTCCGCGACGCTGCTCGCCATCGTGTTCTGCGTCTGCGCGGTGCCGTCCATCCTGCTCGCGCGCGGGCTCGACGCTCTGACCCTGGGCGAGGACACGGCGCAGTCCTTGGGGCTATCGCTCGCCATGCTGCGGCTGACCTTGCTCGGCGTGGTTTCGCTCGGCACAGCAACCGCGGTTGGCCAGGTCGGCATCGTCGGATTCGTGGGGCTCGTAGCTCCGCATCTGGTACGCGAGACTCTCTCCGTCAACCATCGCCAGCTCCTCATCGGAGCGGCGCTGTGCGGCGGTGCACTGCTGCAGGCGGCGGATCTGCTTTGCCGATGGATCATCCGACCGGCCGAGCTGCCGGTCGGTGCCGTCACGGCTTGTATCGGCGGCGTGTACCTGACTTTTTTATTGTGGCGCCGCAGCCGCGATGGGTGAGGCGCCGTTGAATTCGGCGCCGCCTGCGCTCGCCTGCGCAGACCTCGCCGTGGGCTACGGTCCGCGCACCGTACTCGAGGGCATCTCGCTTGAATTTCGCGCCGGACTCTGGACCGCCGTCGTCGGCCCCAACGGCTCCGGTAAATCGACGCTGTTGCGTACGCTCGCCGGCCTGCGGGAACCGCGCAGCGGCGCGATCTGGCTGCAGGGCCGGAGCCTTGGAGCCTGGCCGCGGCGCGAGCGTGCGCGCCGACTCGCCTGGCTCGCGCAGATGCCAGGCGACACGGACCTGACGGCATCCGAGGTGGTCGCCCTCGGTCGGTTCGCGCACAGCGGATGGCTCGCGCATCGGCAGGCGGTGGACGACGCGGCAATGCATCGTGCCATGGTCGCGACGGGTTCCCTGTCGTGGGCGCGGCGGCGGTTGTCGACTCTGTCCGGCGGTGAGCGGCAGCGCGTGCATCTCGCGCGCGTGCTGGCCGTGGAGGCGCCTGTGCTGCTGCTCGATGAGCCAACCACCCATCTCGATCCGCCGCATCAGGAGGATGTCGCACGCCTGTTGCGCGAGCAGGCCTACGGCGGTGGTGTCTGCGTAGTGAGCGCCATCCACGATCTTTCGTTGGCGCTCGCGGCCGACCGTCTCATCGTACTTGGCCAGCAAGGTGTCATCGGCCATGGCACGATTCGCGAGGCGTTGGCCGGCGACTGGCTGTCCGCGGCGTTTCTCACGCCCGTGAATATCGTCGAGCACCAGGGCGTGCACCTGTGGCGGCCGGCGGTGCCGCTGGCGCGCCGCGGCGGCGAGGTATCAGCGCCCTTGAACGAGCGGCTCTGAGGTAACGCGCCCGTCGAAATCCGTCCACACGTGCTGCGCAAAATCGTACAGCTTGCAGCGTCGCACGGTGTTCCAGTAGTAACGCCAAGTAAAGACTTCGGAGTTCAACCGCTCGTCGAGCGTGGCGCTGAGCCGCGCCTGAGCCTCTTTGAGCCGGTACAAAGGTATTCCCATGTTCACGTGGTGCGCGCCGTGTTCGAGGATGTAATGAATCAGTCCGTCGAGCGGACGCATGAGTTTGATATGCACCGTGGTGGTCGCATAGCCGGCGTTGGCGGACCACTCATCGCGCCGCTCGTACCAGGCGACGCGGGGGTGCGTGTGCTGTACGTAGATGACGAAGCCCATCAGGCAATTCCAAAGACAGAACGGCACCACGAAGCCGAACACCAGTAGCGACCCAATCGACCTGCCGCTGTACACACCCCACACGACCAAGCCGCCGACCCATAGCGTGCCGAAGGCGGCCACCAACAGGCTGTCCCAGGTGTAGCTGATCCGCCGCGTGGACACATGCTTGCGTCCGGGGAAGAAGAGCTTCTTCCACCACATCTCGATCATGTAATACACGCCTTGCCCGACGCCGCTGCGGTAAATGCGCTCCAGCCGGCGCCGGATGCGCGGCAGGCGTGCAAACTCGGACGGCGAATAGGGCGTCCAAACATAGTCGCGGCCCTTGAGGTTGGTGAACCCATGATGTGCGAGGTTATGGCCGATCTCCCACAGGCTGTACGGCGTCAGCGACGGCAGGAACGCAATCCTCCCGATCCATTGGTTGAGCGTCTTGTTGGGAGTGTACGAGCCATGGCAGGCGTCGTGGCCGATCACGAACAGGCGCGCGATCCAAAGCGCCGCCACCAGCGATGCGAATACTTTGACCCACCAGGATTCCACGAACATCAAGCTGCCGATCGCAACGCCCAGCACCACCCAATCCAGCAAAAACCAAATGATCGGCGTGGCGATGCCGCGGTCGATCGTGAACGGCTGCAGCAATTTCTGAAACCTAAAACGCGATTTGTCGGGCGGAGGCGCGCCGCCGTCAGGTTCAGCTGTGGGAGGTGCTTGCATTTGGGTCCCGTGCGATCGACAGATGACCGCGTATTATACGCCTGTTCAGGCCGTTGGCGCGGATAAGCGTCGCGGTTCGCGCTTCAGGCCGTCTCGGCATCCGGCCAGAGCAGGACCCCTAGGTGCTCGCAGGCCTCGATCAGGGCGGTAGCGGCCTCCCGTGTGCTGGCGTCCAGCCGCCGATCGTGCGTCAGCAGCCACGTCAGCCGAGCCCGGCGCGACCGGGCCGACGGCTCGCTGTCGAAAAGCGCCGGAAACAGGCCCAGCGCATCCACAAATTCACGCATTGCGGCGCTGCATTGGGCGCTCGGTGCCGGGGTCAGCAGCAATTTGAGCCAAGTGACGCAGCGCTTGGCCAGTCCCGCACGTGTGATCCCGAGACTCGTGCGGCGCCGCGATTCTCCGTCCGCCAGGGTGTCGGCCAGATTGCGATAGCGTTCGACCGCCGACTCGTCCGCCGGCACCGCCGGGCTCGCGTCGGACAATACCGATCGCAACAGATCGGCCAGCAGCAGCGACAGCGACTCGGCCAAGAATCGCTGGCACTGTTCCGTGTCCGGTCGGGCCAATTGGTCCCATGACAGCGGACCGCCAATGCGTCTGGCGTTCGGTGACTTTGACATGTCTCCCAGTGTAGCGGCTCCGCCGCTCATCGCAACTATGTCAATATGCGACCGACGTCACTGACATGCAAAATATTCGCAAAAACGCGGGTGGTGCGGGTCCAGCCGCCCAACCACCGAAAAAAATTAATCTAAATCGTGTGAAGTTCGCGGCGCCCGAACGATCCCCGGCGCACTGGCGGTGCAGTCGTCCATGAAGCGGCAGCTCGAGATGGTGCTGCACGACGTCAGCGTGCGGCGCGCCGACAGATGGGTTTTGCGCGAGGTCACGTGGCGTCTGCGTCCGGGAGAACGATGGGCCTTGCTCGGCGACAACGGCGCCGGCAAGACCCAGTTGCTCAAGATTTTGAGCGGCGACGTGTGGCCGACTCCCGGCCGGCGCCGCGACGCGGGCCGGACCTATCGCATCGGCCGCGATCGGGTGGAGCTGATCGAAGCCAAACGGCGGGTTGCCTATGTCGGCGCCGAGCAGCAGGACAAATATGTCCGCTATGGGTGGAACCTGCGCGTGCGCGACCTGGTTGCGACCGGCCTGCACCGCACGGATCTGCTGCTCGCGCCCGTCACGCCGGCCGAAGGCAGACGGGTCGCGGCCGCCATGGGCAGCTGCGGCTTGCGCCATCGTGCCGGCGCTCAGTTCCTGTCTTTGTCCTATGGGCAGAAGCGGCTTGCCCTGTTGGCGCGCGCGCTGGTGCAGGATCCCGACTGGCTGCTGTTGGACGAGTTCTACAATGGGCTCGACAACCGCTACCGGGCCCGCATCGACGCGGTGCTCGCTGCCGCCGTGCGACGCGGCCAATCTTGGGTAGCGACCGCGCATCGCGCGGCCGACGTGCCGCGAGGCACGCGCCGCGTGCTGGAACTCGCGGCGGGGCGCGTGCACGCGCTCAGGCGCATCCAGGTTGCGGATCTCGAGCGTCTGCGGTTGCAGGCCAATGAGCGCCCACGCCGTGCACTCGGGCCGCCGCGCAAGGCAGCCGCGCCGGCGAACAACCCGGTGCTCGTGCGCCTATCGCAAGTCGATCTGTACGTCGACTACAAACTGGTCCTGCGCGAGCTCGACTGGCAGCTGCGCAAAGGTGAGCACTGGGCGGTGTACGGCGCGAACGGCAGCGGAAAATCGAGCTTCTTGAAGCTGCTATATGGCGATTTGTCGCCGGCTCTGGGCGGACAGATCGAGCGCAGCGGATTTCCCAAGGGAACGCCGCTGACCGAATGGAAACGGCAGATCGGCTATGTGTCGCCCGAATTGCAGAGCGACTATGCCGTCGATGTCAGCGTGACGAATCTGGTGGCGAGCGGCCGCTATGCCAGCATCGGCCTCGCGGATGAACCGACGGCGGAGGACAGTCGCGTGGCCAGATATTGGCTCAGATTCTTCGGGCTCCTCAGCGTCGCGGCGCGTCGGCCGCGGGAGCTCTCGTATGGGCAGTTGCGTCGCGCGCTGATTGCGCGCGCGATGGCGGCCGACCCGCGGATCCTGCTGTTGGACGAACCCTTGACCGGTCTCGATCCGACGCAACGCGCCATCATGAAACGCCTGCTGGAAAATTTGCTGAAGCGGTTGACGTTGATCGTCGCCGTACACCATGCGGAGGACCTGCCGCGCGGCATGACGCACGGGTTGCGTTTACATAAGCGGCGCGCGTACACGGTAGATTCTTATTCTGCGACCTGAGTCTGCGGCAATGCTCTGATAGCCGGCAACACTGCGATCCTCGAAGGCTCATCTTAGGATCGGATTATGTTGCGTTCAGCGGTCCTGTCGTCAGCGCTTGGATTCTTGGCACTCACCGGTTGCGGGCACTCCGGATACGCCGTTCGCACGGTGCCGAGCATTGCGGCGGACAATGTCGGAAAACCCGTCAGTCTATTGCAGGAAGCATTCGGCGAACCGCGCAAGATCGACCAGAGCCCGACGAAGTGGGTGTACGTCTGGTTCATCGCGCAGCGGCCGGACGGCGCGCCGACAGGATTCCACGGCTGCGAAATGGAAGTGACCGTGGATGCGCGCTCGCAGCGCGTGCTGGGCTATTCGCTGTCGAACATCGGCTGGTCCAATTGCCGCCAGGTCGAGCGGCGCATTCGCGTAGCGGAGCGCTAACTCAAGCCCGCGCGAGCGCGCCCTTCCGGGAACGCGTTCCGATTACAATGCTCTAAGATGCCCTGCCCCGAAGGGTGCTGCATCCGGAGATCGTCTTTTGTACCTCATTCCGATTCTGTCCATCGCCATCCAGGCCGGCTTGATCGTGCACGTCATCAAGACCGGGCGAAGCATGTTGTGGATAATGGCCATCGCACTGTTGCCGGTGGTCGGCTCGATCGCCTACGCGGTGGTGGAAATTCTGCCGCAAGCTTTGGGCGGCGGCACCGCGCGGCGCGCCAAAACGGGCATGCGGCGCATGATCGATCCGGACCGCGAATTGCGCCGCGCGACG
>Ga0210400_10004769_pt1 | contig 11664 bp, 11 predicted proteins | sample IncBWH26MmetaG_FD_155456 | JGI IMG/M metagenome (GOLD analysis project Ga0210400, IMG submission 155456) | Forest soil microbial communities from Barre Woods Harvard Forest LTER site, Petersham, Massachusetts, United States - Inc-BW-H-26-M | ecosystem: Environmental > Terrestrial > Soil >...
CAATGCCGGTTACGGAAATAGAAGACGCTCGGCGGCAAATTGCCACAAGTCGCACACCCGCAATTCTGGTTGGCGCTGGCGTTCGCGCTGAGGGCGCCGCAGTCCGCCAGTTTGCCGAACTTCTACAATGTCCGGTCTTCACCACCACCAGCGGCAAGAGCATGTTCGCCGGCGATCATCCGCTATCGCTGGGATGCATCTCCCGTCTGGGCTCCGTGCAGGAGGTCTTTCAACAAAGTGATTTGCTCATTTCTTTTGGTGCGCGCCTCACTGAGTTCGATACCGGCCGCTTCGGGCTACAGCTTCCCCCGCAACACATTCAGGTTGTTGAAGACGTCCGCTACGCGGGAGATAGGATCCCGTCAACGCGAATCACTGGTGAAATTGCTGCGATCGCGCAAGCATTTGCCCAGGGCGCAGCGGCACGCTTGCAGTGGTGTGATATCGCCGCAATCAAGGCGACGGAAGAGAGGCGCCTGGAAGCCCTGGGACAGGATAGCTATGCCGCCCTTAAGCTGATCCGGGCAGCCATGAATCGCAACGACGTGCTGGTCAATGATCAGTCTATCCTCAACTACTGGGCGTCGGCTTTCTTTCCCGTGCTGGAGCCAGGAATGTTTCTATATCCTTCCGGATCAGGGACCCTGGGTTATGCTCTGCCAGCGGCAATTGGCGCGGCGTGCGCGGTGAAACGCTCCGGGGACGCTGGCAAAATCGTATGCATTGCCGGTGATGGCGGCTTCCAATACACGCAGCATGAACTTGCCACGCTGGCGCAGTATGATCTGCCGGTGAAAATACTTCTTGTGAACGACGACTCGTACGGGGTCATCGCATTCCTGCAGCGTTCCATGTTTGGCCAGACGCATGAAGTCGCACTTAAGAACCCTGACTTTTGTCGCGTCGCTCAGGCGTATGGCATCCGCGCAGAACGCATCACGTCGATTGCGGCGCTGGAGCAGCGCATGCCGGAATGGCTCAACGCCCCGGGTCCTGCGCTGCTTGAGTGGCGCATCCAGCTAAAGGCCCCGTGGGAAGTCGGCGCCATTCCGAGGCCGACCGGTATCGCCCAGCAAAGTTCGTAATGCTTTTTACCATCTTTGAGGAGACAGATTGCCCATGCCGGACCAACCAGCGCACAGGAACGTAAAGCAACTCTTCGATCTCACGGGCCGCGTAGCCATCATCACCGGTGGATCGATTGGCCTGGGCCGCCAGATGGCGGAAGCTTTGGCCGAAATGGGTGCCAATCTGGTTTTGTGCGCACGCAAGAAAGAGCGTTGCGAAGAAGCCGCACACGACATGGAAAAGCTTGGCGTCCGCGCGCTGGCCATGGCGTGTGACGTAAAAGACCAGGCCAGCGTTGAGCAGTTGATCGCGGGCACCGTCGCAGAGTTCAAGCGCATTGACATCCTCATCAATAATGCGGGCATCTCCTGGGGTGCTCCCACGGAAAAAATGACTCTGGCTGAGTGGAACAAGGTGATGGAAACCAACCTGACAGGAACTTTTCTCTGTGCCCAGGCCGCAGGTAGAATCATGCTCAAGCAGGAAAGCGGTAAGATCATCAATATGGCGTCAGTCGCGGGAATCAGGGGCGCACCGCCGGAGACCGTGGAGGCCATTGCTTACCATGCCAGCAAGGGCGGAGTGATTTCTTTTACGCACGATTTGGCGGTAAAGTGGGCGCGGCATAATATCCAGGTCAACGCCATTGCACCAGGATGGTTCCCGACGCACATGTCTGACAAGGTGATCGAACACAAGAAAGACTATCTGCTCAGCCACATTCCGGCGCGTCGTTTTGGTTCCGACTTCGATTTGAAGGGCGCGGCGGTCTTTCTAGCCTCTGACGCTTCTGCCTACGTAAACGGCCACGTGCTGGTGGTGGATGGAGGCCAGTCCGCCTGAGGTCATTATGATTATTCCTCTTACTCCACTGCGTTTTTTGCGTTATTCCAGCCAGCAATTTCCCGGTCGCACGGCCGTAGTCTGCGGCGACCAACGTTTTACGTATGCCCAATTTTCTGATCGCACGGCGCGCCAGGCAGGAGCATTGCGATCATTGGGTGTAAAGTCCGGCGAACGCGTCGCATTTCTCGGCGCCAATTGTCATCGCCTGCTGGAGGGCTATTACGGCGTGGTAGAGGCGGGAGGTGTCTTGCTGCCCCTGAATATCCGTCTCGCTTCACAGGAACTGGCGTACATCCTCAACGACTCAGAAGCCGACGTGCTTTTCTTTGAAGAGCAGTTCATCCCGCTGGTTGAATCGTTCCGTAAAGATCTTGTATCTGTAAAACACTTTATCCCGCTGGACTTCAACCACAGCCAGCCATGGATGGCGCCGAAGAATTATGAGGAAATGCTTGCCGCAGCCACGCCTTATCGCGCAGACGTGATGCAGGTGGACGAAAACTCGCTCGCCGAACTCTTCTATACCAGTGGCACCAGTGCCAATCCTAAAGGCGTGATGCTGACGCATCGCAACATCTATTTGCACGCGTTGAACGTGGCAATCGCCTTTGGAGCCAGGAGCGATTCCGTAGAGCTACATACCATTCCGCTTTTTCATGCTAATGGCTGGGGCGTCGCGCATTCGCTCACTTACGTCGGCGGCAAGCATGTGATGATGCGCAAGTTTGAGACCACGGAAGTCTTCCGCCTGATCGAGCGCGAGGGCGCACAGTCCTTGAGTGTGGTTCCGGCCATGGCAACAGCCTTGGTCAACTGTCCTGAGCGGCCCAAATTCAATTTGAAAAGTCTTGAGCGCATGAGCCTGGGCGGTGCAGCGTCGTCCCCCACGCTGGTGCGTGAAGTTGAAGAGAAGCTTGGCTGTGCCTGTTATTCCGGCTATGGTCTTACTGAAACGGCGCCCGTGCTGACCACGGCCCGCATGAAAGCCGGGCTCGACTGGGAAGGCCCCGCGCGCTATGAGAAGCTGGCAAGCACCGGTCACGCCATCCCGGGAGTTGAAATCAGGGTGGTCGATCCTGATGACAATGACGTTCCGCGCGACGGCAAGAGCATCGGCGAGATCGTTGCCCGCAGCGACGGTGTGATGGAAGGCTATTGGAAGCAGCCCGAAGCTACTGCGCAAGTCATGCGCGGCGGCTGGTTTCATACCGGCGACATGGCCACCATGGACGAAAACGGCTACGCCCTGATCGTCGATCGCAAGAAAGACATTATTGTGAGCGGCGGTGAAAACATTTCATCTCTTGAGGTCGAGAAGGTGCTGCTGGCGCATCCTGGCATTTATGAAGTAGCCGTGATTCCCGTACCCGACGAGCGCTGGGGCGAGGTGCCGAAAGCTCTGGTGGTGATGAAGCCGGGCGTTACCACGACAGAAAACGAAGTCCTAGAATTTTGTCGCGGCCGGCTGACCCATTACAAATGCCCGCGCACGGTGGAATTTCTTGATACGCTCCCGCGGACGGGCACCGGCAAAGTGCTCAAGAAAGAACTGCGCAAGAAATACTGGTCGGGTACGGAGAGCATACGGCCGGAATTCGCGACGAAGAAATAGTGCTTACCGCTGACGCGAAGTGGGAAATGAGAGTAGCAGGATGTAAGGTGTATACCAGGACCATTTCATTCCATCGCGTCCTTTGCGCCCATTGCGGTCAATCAGGAAAGGTAAATGCCCAAACGAATTTTAGATTCCCCGGACGCTCTCAAAGATCTCGTCGGCCAGGAGATCGCCATCACTGACTGGTTCAATGTTACTCAGGAACGCATTCAGCAGTTCGCTGATGCCACGCTCGACCATCAATGGATACACGTTGACGTCGAGCGCGCCCGCCGTGAATCACCTTTTAAGACGCCGATCGCCCACGGCTTTCTCACGCTGTCACTCCTGCCTCACTTCATGCACGAAGCGCTGGAGATCAAACAGGGCATCCGCCTGGGTGTGAACTATGGATTGAATCGCGTGCGCTTTGTTTCTCCGGTGCGCGCGGGATCAAACATTCGCGCGCGCGTTGCCCTTCAGTCGCTGAAGGACGTGCCTCCGAAGGGAATGGAGGCCGTCTTCAACGCGACCGTCGAAGTCGAAGGCGGCGAAAAGCCATGCTGCGTGGCCGAGTGGGTCGTGCGATATTACAAGTAGGTTTTCTGAAATCCCGAGCCCAGCGAGGGAACCCTATTACCGGTAGATTGCCTACTTAGGAAATTTCGTTCAGAGTCTGCATGACACGTGGTTCATCGAAGTTTATATTGATCCCTCGCTGCGCTCGGGATTTCAGAGAGCAGTGAAGTTACAATCCTGCTCTCTTCGTCGCACTCAACCCCACACTCATCAGCGTCTTTGCCACTTCGCCGAGCGACGCAAAGCGTTCATCCTTTGTCATGCCGTGGAAATAGCGGTAATAGATCTGCTGGATGATCACAGCCACTTTGAACATGGCGAACACATAATAAAAGACGATGTCGGAAAGATCGCGTCCGGTTTTCTCCGCGTAACGTTGCGCCAGTTCGGCGCGGCGCAGCATTCCCGGAACAACCGTTGGCCCCCAGCGCACCATCTGCATTTCCGGCGGATCGTCGGGGTCGATCCAGTACGCCAGCGTGGTGCCCAGGTCAGTCAGCGGATCACCCAGCGTGCACATCTCCCAATCAAGAACGGCCTTGATCCGCGTGATGTCTGTGGGATCGAGCACCATATTGTCGTACTTGTAATCATTATGGATGAGCGTTGCGCCGCTTCGTGACGGCATGTGTTCGTGCAGCCATGCGAAAAGCGGTTCTACTTCTGGCAGTTCGTGTGTCTTCGATCCCTGATAGCGCTCCATCCAGCCGCGGACTTGTCGCTCCAGGTAGCCCTGGGGCTTGCCTAACTCGCCCAGTCCAAGCGCTGTGTAATCGAGGCCGTGCAGAGCAGCCAGATTGTCGATAAAAGATTCACTCAGCTTCCGTGCAGTCTCGTGCGGCAGTGCCAGTCCGTCGGGTAGATTGCGGCGCAGGATGAGCCCGCGCACCCGCTCCATCACGTAAAACGGCGCGCCCAGCACCGAATCGTCTGTGCAGTAAAGCAGAGGACGCGGCGTGGGGTAAGCTGCGTGCAGCTTGGCGAGCACGTTGTATTCGCGCCCCATGTCATGCGCGGACTTCACTTTGCTGCCGAAGGGCGGCCGCCGCAGCACCATTTCTTTTTCGCCCAGCGCGACGGAATATGTCAGGTTGGAATGGCCGCTGGGGAATTGCTTTACCAGCAGTTCGCCGCCGAGATCGGGAAAGTGGCTCCGAAGATAAGGCTCAAGGCGGGCTAGGTCCAGTTCCTCGCCCGCACGGACAGCCTTTGTACTGTCCTGCAATGCTTCGGCGATAGGGAAGTGTTTTGTGGCTTCAGCTGACATCGGCGACAGGTCCTTGTTCCGCTCATTTCGCAGTGGGTCAATCCACTTACTTTACCGATGCGTCAGGAACTCCGGATCGGTAAAGTGCGGAGTAGCATTATACGAACTTAGAGTAAACCGTCCGGCTGAGAACAGAAACTCGCTGTAAGAACAATTACGCACCATCCATGCGGCTTTCAATGTGGCCTCGGTGGAAAGATTCAACGCCCGCTGCATGGCTACTCCCACTGGTCCACCGGAACTAAAAATAGCGATTCGCTGCCCATGGCTTCCATTCGCCGGAAACTTGGCCAGTCCCCGCTGCACGCGTGCGCTGAAATCTGCCCACGGCTCAATGCCTTCCAGGGGCAGCTTTCCATCCGCCCACCGCCCGATCACCACTTCAAAGATCTGTTGAAATGTCTTGAACTGCTCGGGGCGCGTTTGTGAGTCTTTAAACGCCTGGTGCATTCTTCTGATATCGGAATCGCTTTCGATCAACTCTGGCAAGGATCGTTCTATGACTGCCTCAGCCTGGAACTCATCGAATTCCGGCAGTACAACCGGCTCGGGCCAGGGCAGTCCCGCGCTTTTGTAGGCGTCGCCGACAATTCGCGCTGTCTCCCGCTGCCGCACTCTGGGTCCGGAATATACGCGGTCAAAGCTAATTTTCAATCCTGCCCAGTATTCGCCCAGCATGCGGCTCTGCTCTTCGCCTTTGGCGGAAAGCTTGTCATAGTTGCGCTCAAGAAAGGATGCTTGACCGTGTCTGACGAGGAAAAGGCTGCTCATTCGGAATCGAAAGCTCGAACGCCGAGGATATCACGCGTGGTGCTTCCATGCGAGTGCCGCGCGTGCCTGCCATCATCGCGCTAAGGCTTTTTCTCCTCGGGCCTGGTCTGAGGATTTGCTGCTCCGGCGGGCACTGTGGCGCTGCCATTCGCGGTGCCGATGAGACCATTGTTCGTGTCGCGTACGGCCAGTCGCAATAAATATTCTCCCGGTGGGAGCTCCAGTGTCTGGTTGCAGGGAAAAATCGCTTTCATGACCTTCTGGTATTGTTCAGGAGTAAGCGCGGCGTTGAATGTGTTTCCCTGAAGTTTCAATGATTCTCCGGTTTTGGAATAAGCACGCACGCCGCAATCAACCGCGGCATGCTGTAGTCCATCTTCTTTCAATTCGAACCCTACAGCGTGAGCATCGACGCCAAAGTTGATCTGCACCTTATTACCATTTTGTGCCGATGGAGGAATCACCACGGCCTGGAACGGCAATGCCGTAGAAATGGGATTGTTGATGTCCAGCGCGCTTCCCATATCAACCGCCCGAATCTTCGGGTCTTGCTTCGCGTACTCCTTTGGCTCAACCGCGTAAAAACCCTGACGGTAATGCAGCTTAATTCCCGGGCGGTTAACCTTGACGGAGATCCCGCGGAAGCGTCCATCCCAGTCTTTATTTTCCGGGTAATAGCCCAGCGTGTAATAGGTTGAGCCGTCTTCCATGCTGTCACGAATGGCCCGATTCAGATCATTCGTGTTGTAGAAGGCTTTGCCTCCGGTTTGTTCGGCGACCGAATTCATGGTGGAGTGTGAATTGATAGAAGTCTCTGAAGCGTTGCTGATTTCCGACGCCTGCGCCGATCCCATTCGCTGCCTGGTGGCGCCGCGGGCACTGTTACCCAGATAGTTGCCATTGCTATCCGTGTTGCTCATCGATGAGTACACGTCTCGATTGCCTACCGCCCCCGCGTCTACCGGATAAACAGCAACCTGGGCATTGGCCAGCAAATCGGAAGCATGGTTTATCTGCCCTTGATAGCTTGTGACAATCGGCAGCAGAGATGATGAAGCAGCGCTGCTGCTTCGACCTGTAGGATCTGGATCATTGGGGAAAATGTAAGCGGGGAAAGCCTCGGAGATCCAGATGAGGTTCTTACGTCCGGGATAACCGGCAAGGTTGCGGGCAAGAGCGCCTAATTGTTCAATGGTCAAGCGGACGCGTTCGTCCATCTGATTGATGGCCTGTTCTTGCTCGAAGCGAAGGATCTGTTGGATCATCCCATCCGGCATTCCCACCAACATACCCGCAGGAAGATCGGTAGTGTTTGAACTAGCTGACCGCACGCTTACTGCGTTGTTCTTGGCTTTTTTTACCGCGTCTTTCAACAATGCTGGATCAACGGTAAACTCCTGCAGCATGCGCAGTTTAATCCCCATGGCGTAAACGGCAAGGGGCTGGCCCGCGGGAAGCTTCTCCAGAAATTTGAGCATTTGTTCGCGCGCATATTTCTGGTTTGCGTTGGTTACGTTGATTCCATCCAGCAGCAGCACGTTTAGGGCGCTGTTGGTTTTGAATCGAGGCATATTGGTTATGCGATTGGCTGAAAGCGCTACCGGAGTCATCGCAGCCGGCTGTCCCTGCGGGCCCTGCTGGAAGTTGAAGGCGCGTATCTTTTGCGGCTTGTTGTCCTCCTGCAAAGTAAAATCGTCAGCCTTAAGATCGGCAACCGGAACGCCCTTGTGATCAAGTGCGATCACATCAACTACTACCAGCCTCGTCTTTACCTTTAGCACCGCAGCGGTCCCTTCCACGTGTTCTGACTGCGGCGAGGCTGGCGTAGTAGCGGAGGTCTCAGTCGCCGTGGTGGCGGTTCCGGCGGCAGCAGGCGGCGTGGCTTGTTGCGCCAGGGTTATCGCCCCAAAAGCCATGATCGAAAGGAAAAGCGGAATAGTATTGCGCGAAGAACTGCCCATGAATGCTTCTCCGTAAGTGAGCTGCGAAGCTGCTGGGTACTATATCTGACCCGGATATGCCCCGTCACAGATTTCTTTGAAAGTGCGTCTCATTGCAGAGGGTTGGCTCTTCGGGATGCTGGTCCACCATTGGCCCGAATTGTAAATCCGCGCTCGAAAGGTGAGCCAGCGACAGCGTCGGGCACTGTCTTTTCAGACCGTGTTAATGCTTTGCAGGTTCAGGAACGTGAAATTCAACACCGTTGGCGGCATTGACCTGGTCTGTTGCGGCGGCATCAAGATCGGCAAGTTGGTATTTGCGGGCCGTATGTTCGTCGAAGATCCACAGCGTCTGGCCGGCGATAGCGTAACTCAGGGCTGAGATGCGGTGGCCATCGCGGAAGACAAAAACCGTGGCTACCGCAGGCTCTCTTGCAGACATCGATGTGCCGGAGTTCGCCGCCGCCGCGCGATCCTGGGAATAGCGCCGGCTTTCTTCGCTGCGCAGGTCGTCGACTTCATCGGTGAGCCGCTGTACTTGAGCTGCCAGCTGTGCTGAATTGCCGTTGTCTGAGTTCACGACCACCGGTTCCGCTGGCGGAGGCGACCCGTAAGAGTCGCCATAGAAGCCGGGGTAATAAGGATAGAACGGCGATCCGAAAAATAGCCCGCTATCGAAGAAAAATGGCGAAAAGAAGGGTGAGCCGCATCCGAAACAATCGTCAAAGAAAAAACCGCGATCGCGAAAGCGGTGAAACCGGTTAAATCCAAAGCGCCGGTCCCCGAAGACGCGCCGGTTGGACACAAAGCCTCGCGACGCGAATGACCGGTTCGATGGAGCAAACGTTCGCTGCCCTGGACCAGATGCACGAAAGCCGGGGCCAGATCTGAATCCACCGGGCGCCGAATGGAACCCGCCAGGACCTGCGGACCTAAACCCGCCAGGGCCTGCGGACCTGAACCCGCCAGGACCTCCAGATCTAAACCCGCCAGACGGGCCGGATCGGAAACCGCCACCCCCATGCGATGAAAAGCCACCACCGCCGCCGCGACCTGACATTCCGCGCTGCGCACTCAATGAGGATGGAAGAAGAAGAGCAGACAGTCCCAGCACAACGAAGGCAGCCAGCGGTTTCATACAAATATTCTAGTCCTTCTGCAAGGGTCGGGGCGCAAGTATATGCCCAATGTTTTCAATCATCTGCTGCGGTTGACACGCGGAACTATAATCTCTCGCATGAAAAAATCCCTATTGTTGCTGGTTGTCATTCTTTTATCGATCTCAGCATTTGCGCAGACAAAAAAGCCTAAAGCCGCGGCGTCACCAGCATCGGCCAATGTCTTTCCGATACACGAAGGCTATGTTGACGCCAATGGTGTACTCATCTATTACCAGACGATCGGGCAAGGCGCGCCGCTGATGATCGTGCATGGCGGCCCGGGCGTTGCCCACGATTATCTGATGCCGTACCTGCTGCCGCTGGCGCGGGGTAATAAACTCATCTTCATCGACGAGCGCGGCTCGGGTCGCTCAGAAAAACTGGAAGACACCGCTCAGTACACCGTGGAAAACATGGTGGAAGATGTGGAGAGCGTCCGCCAGGCGCTCCATCTGGGCAAGATCAGCCTGATGGGACATTCTTATGGCGGCGTGCTGGCGCAGGCTTACGCATTCAAGTATCAGCAGAACCTCACTCACCTGGTGCTGGGCGGAACGTTTTACAGCACGCGCGAAATGAACAAAGTTCTGGCCGAGGAAAAGCGCAGCATGCCTCCGGAGGCGCTGGCGAAACTGGAAGCCCTGGAGAAGGCGGGCCTTTTCAACAAGGGTAAGGACTGGGAAAAAGGACGTTATCCTGACGACTACGCGAAGCTGGCATGGGGCGATGGCTACTTTCCTTATTTATATCAGCGGCGTCCGGACGCGAATTATGATCCAGCCGCCGGCAATACATCGACGTCATGGGATCTTTATCGCGAAATGTGGGGCTCTGACGGCGAGTTTGTGATCGATGGCAACTTGAAGTCAGTGGAATACCTGGACAAGCTTTCCACCATTCACGTGCCCACGCTGGTGATCTGCGGCGATCACGACGAGTCAAATCCATCGCTCTCACGCACTATGCACGAAAAAATCGCAGGATCAAAACTGATGATTCTGCCGCAGTCCGGCCACATGGCATTTGTGGACCAGCCAAATCTGTATATCAAGACTGTAGCGGAGTTTTTGAAAGGGAAGTGAAGAATCCGGTGCTTGGGAATCCTGAGACTTTACCTCCTGCGGTCGAACTAAGCCCTCACAAAATGACCGAATCGTCTTCCGAAAAGGAGGAATCTAAGACGCTTTGGGAAAATTATGAAGACTTTATTCGACTTATATCATTTAGCTCCAATCACATTGAAGAACCGAATCGTCATGGCGCCTCTCACACGTTCGCGCGCGGGTCAGAGAGAAGCGCCACACGAGTTGAACGCGGAATACTATCGGCAGCGCGCGAGCGCGGGGCTCATCATCAGCGAAGCCACTCAGGTGTCAAGACAAGGCCAAGGCTACTTATGGACACCAGGCATCTTCACGCCAGAGCAGGTCGAGGGGTGGAAGAAAGTTACTGAAGCTGTGCACAGCCGAGATGGAAAGATGTTTCTTCAGATGTGGCACGTGGGCCGAATCTCCCACCCTACGTTGCAGCCGAACGGAGAGGCTCCCTTAAGTTCCACCAACAAGGCTGCACAGAACAGCTATTCTTTCGCGTATGACGAAGAAGGCAATCCAGCGAACGTACCAGCAAGCAAGCCGCGCATTGCGACCGTTGAAGAGCTGAAGCTGGTCATCGCCGACTTTGAACACGCCGCCCACAACGTCAAGCAGGCTGGATTCGACGGGGCCGAGATTCACGGCGCGAATGGCTATCTCTTCGATCAGTTCCTGAACTCGGCGGTGAACGAACGCACTGACGAGTACGGTAATCAATCCAGAGAAACTCGCACCCGGCTCATCCTGCAAGCGTTCGATGCAGTTGCCGGCGTACTTGGGCCCGAACGCGTTGGAGTGCGTGTAGCCCCTTACGGCAGCTTCAACGACATGAAGCCCGACCCCAAGGTGGAAGAAACATTTCTCTACCTGGCCCAGGAACTTCGCAAGCGTGGCGCCGTGTATATCCACGTGGTACGCGGAAGCCAGCTCGACGCGAAACCCGTGGTGCGAGAGGAGTTCTTGACCAAGCTTCGCAAGGCATTTGGCGCGACCATCATCGTGACCGGCGGGTTAACCAAAGAGATCGCAGAACATCTGCTGCAAAAGGACCTGTCAGACCTCTTCGGTTTCGGAACGCTGTTCATCTCCAACCCTGATTTGGTGGAACGTTTCAAAAACAACTGGCCACTCACCCTACCTGACCCAAAGACGTTCTACGGCGGCGATGCCAGAGGATACACCGACTACCCGATACACCAGGAGGAGTATGTTACCCATTGACGGGATCAAGATTGATCCGCGGTGTCGCCCCACTCGTTGTTTACGACCGAAACCACCGTGGTGTGAGCTAGAGCACGTTTCCGCCAACAAAATGGCACTGAATCAGAATTGCTAAAGGCGTCGA
>Ga0210400_10004770_pt1 | contig 11661 bp, 16 predicted proteins | sample IncBWH26MmetaG_FD_155456 | JGI IMG/M metagenome (GOLD analysis project Ga0210400, IMG submission 155456) | Forest soil microbial communities from Barre Woods Harvard Forest LTER site, Petersham, Massachusetts, United States - Inc-BW-H-26-M | ecosystem: Environmental > Terrestrial > Soil >...
CCAACTCTGCGAAATCTCCGCCATTCTGAATTTGCTTCAGGATATCGTCGGCCTTCGCCTTGGCGGCGTCTACCGCCTTCTGATCGACCTTGCCGTCCGGACCGGGAGTGGGTGTCTTAATAAGGATGTGCCGGACGTGCACGCGCTCGGCAACTTTGTACTGATCGCCATGCTGGCTGTAATACTGCCGCAAATCGCCGTCGGTCGGGGCTACTCCGGGAAGGTTGGCGCCGTTGATCACGATGTAGCGTGCCTTACGCTTCTCCGGAATAGCGTTGACGTAGTTCTGCTTATGCGCGTCGTAGAAGGCCTTCAGTTCGGTATCGGTGACCTTCACCTGCTTCATGATGTCCGGCGTGGTGAGCACGGCATAGTCGAACTTCACCTTGCGGTTCTGCTTGATGTAATCGTCTTTTATCTGCGACTCGGGGACTGTCACCGTTCCCTGCACCATGGCAGCTAGCTTGCCGAACAGAAGCTCCTCTTTCACCAGGTCTTCGAACTGGGGAATCTCGAGATTGAAATTGTTCCGGACGAAACCCTCGTAAGCCTGCTGGCCGACGAATTCCCCTTTGGGAAAGAGCGCCTCGCCAAATTGTCCCTGGTGGAGGAAGTTCCGCACCTCTTCGTCAGTGACCTGGAGACCCATCTTGTGCGCTTCCGCGAGCAAAGCGTACTTTGTCACAAGTTGGTTTGCCGCCTGGGGACGCACGAACGACAGGAACTCCGCTGGAATATTGCGTTGGCGCGCCATCTGTTGCGCCATGCGGTCGACTTCGACCGTGGTGATGTCGCGGCCGGCAACGCGGGCGTAGACACCTTTTCCCGCGTTGTTGGTGAGCTCATCGAGAATTCCTCCGGGAATGAGCGTGACCACCATCATGACGGCGATGACCGTGAGAAGCGCTCCTAAAACGATCTTTTTCGCCCTACTGGGCGTTTGAAGAAACTTAATCATTGGCTACTAGATGAACTCCGGGGCAGGATATGGCGAACAGTTGATTATACCGGGGGCTAACACGAAGGTCACGAAGGACATCAGAGGACACGGAAGAAGAAGCTAAGAGAGGTGGGACCTTTATCTGCCAGCTATCCGGAGATCGAACCTCGCCGAATCAGTGATTGTTTAACCATGCAGAATGCCTGTTGCGAAGTCGGAACCACAGCTTTCCGTGCCCTCGTTTGTCGCCTCGCTGACCTTGGTGCTAACCGCGGGCTTCAAGCGTGCAGTTGCTCCAGCAGAGCGAGCAATTGCTGGGGCTCATCGACAGGAACGATCGCGTCCACTCCCTTGGGCAGCCGGTCGTGGGGCCAACTCTGGCGCGCGACGAGGATCACGTAGGCATGCGGTTTGATGTGCTTTACCGAGCGCGCAACCGACCATCCGGCGGTCTCGACGAAGAAATTCTGATCCAGAATCACTACTTCCACCGGCTGATTCACACAGTCGGCGACGAGTTTGTCGGCAGTGTGGGCTTCTAGAACTTTGAATCCGAGGGTCTCGAGTTTTCGCAGCAATAGCTTGTCGCTGCGGCTGATGAGCCATGCAACCACTCCGCGGTCTACTTTAGTTGGTCCGACCGCCCTGCGGTCGGAGGCGGGCTCGGCACCATCTCCATTGCGGGAGCGAGCCTCCGGCAGCTTGAAATAGCGGCGCTCCTCCGGCGACATCTCGCGGCCGTGGCTGGAGCGGAAGACGGTTTCCATCGCCCGGACGGCTTCCGGATCTATCGGGGGCTTCTGCATTCGCGCGGATTTTGCGCACACATTATTAGTGGTTCGGCGGCATTGTGGCAAACGGGGATCGGCGCAAACAGGACGACAAATTACGCCTGCGATTGCGCGGCAATTTGCGCTAATTGCACGCGTTCGATCGTGTGGAAGCGGTCCATATCGACGCCCAGGATGTGTCCATCTTCGTCCTGCACGTACATGTTGCTGAATTTCGCGCCAAATACTACCTCTTCCGCGCGATAGGATGACCGCGCATGCACGGTTTGCGAGAAAGTTTCGTCGATCCCGGTGAGCAGAATCAGGAACTCTGAGTCGCTGGCGATGAGTTCGTCCTGCGTAATGCCGTACATCGGGCTCTCTTCGTCGATAGGATGGACGATCGTCCAGGAAAGCGGAAAGAATACAACTTTCTCCCGCTCCAGCTTCAGTGGGTAGTACTTGCGAATGCGGTTTCCGTCGACATTGGTAAACTTCGACAGTAAAACGCGCGCTCCAAGCTCGATAATCTGGTTATTGCGCGAGTTAATAATGCGGAATTCGAAGGCGCTAATCCCGTTGTAGGGAGCCACAATCGCCTGGTCGCTGAACACGATTTTCGCCGTCGGGCGCGAGAATCGTGCAAACAACAAGCCGGTAGCGAGCGCAAATCCCAGCAATCCGACCAGCGATTCCACAGCCACCACGATGTTTGCCGCGAGTCCAGCGGGGACAACGTTGCCGTATCCGATCGTTGCAAAGGTATGGACACTGAAGAAAAACGCCTTCAGAAACTGCGAGGAAAGGTCCGGCCCGCCCAACGTCTGCAGAGCTTTAGGGCCGCAGAGCACGTACATCTCGGCAAATAGTGCATTCGTGACCGCATAAAAAGCGATCACCAGCCCAATAAACCTGGGCCACGACATCATGATTAAGGAGTAGTAGGAGCCGAGAGAGTCCAGCAGACCCTGCTGCCGCAGGACGTTAAAGCTGCCATCCCGGTTCAGCAGACGCAGATGCCGCTGCTGCGAAACCACCGAGCCAAAGCCAAGATCGCGGTCGCGTTCCTCGGCGGTTTGAGCGTTAATAGTGGAAGTCTGAGTAGACATTGTGGATCTTTAATTGATGCAAAAGAGGCGATCTGGAACTCATCTTAACCGCTTCGCAGGGTAGAAATCCCAGGTAGAGACGCCCGCCGCGGCGGGACTATCTGCGTGCGTAACGAAACTGCGAAGAACGCTAGTCCGAGTGACTAAAGTGAGCATCTAGATTCATCCCGCACGCGGATCGCGCGTCGCAGCAGATATAATCCGCGCAAGTTCAGAGCCCGCGTGAGCCAATTTTCCTCCATCGACCTCGCCGCAATCTTCACCTTTCTGTTCGGTTTGGTATTCGGGAGCTTCCTGAACGTGGTGATTTACCGTGTTCCGCGGCAGCTATCGGTGGTGAAACCGCGGTCTGCGTGCACAAATTGCGGCGCTGCGATCCGCGGTTATGACAATGTTCCGGTCCTAAGTTGGATCATCTTGCGCGGACGATGCCGCGATTGCGCGCATCCGATCAGCGCCCGCTACGCGATGGTCGAGCTTCTGTGCGGATTTCTCTTCGTTTCCGCTTACTTTTACCTCGCTCCGATCGACATCCTGGTCCAGTTCTGGACGCTAATCAAGCTTTGCTGCTTCTTTTTTCTGCTTCTGGGACTCATCTTCATCGACTTCGAGCACCATCTTTTGCCCAACGCGCTCACACTTCCCGGTCTTCTAATCGGCGTTTTGTTCAGCTTAGCGGTGCCGGTTGGCGGCATGCCGCACTTGCTAACGCGAAAAATGTTCGCGTTGCACTGGTCTTTGCGCGCCGTTTCGGTCACAGATTCGCTCGCCGGGTCGGCGATCGGAGCGCTCTTTATATATGTAGTCGGCGAGGTTTACTTCCGAGTGCGCCACGTTGAAGGCATGGGATTCGGCGATGTGAAGCTTATGGGGATGGTTGGAGCATTCCTGGGAACCAAATTAACACTCGTTACGATCTTCTCCGGAGCCGTTCTGGGGACGATTTTCGGCCTTGCCGCAACATTTTCTGTATGGCGAAGGCGCGTTGCGCGCCGGAAAAAACGTCACGAATCGAACGCCCTGAGCCGCTCCTGGCGCTCCGCCAAGCTGATGTTGCGCTACTACGAGGTCCCTTTTGGCGTGTTTTTGGGTTCCATGGCGATCGCTGCAACGTTCTTTGGGAACCAAATCGTTAGCTTCTACCTCAGTTTTTACCCCTAACCGAGGCGCACTTTGTGCACTCCAGGACGTGTACTTGCGGCTTCCCCGGGGCATAAATGAGGCTAAAAACGCGGGATTTGGGGCACAAACAAGGTTAAAATCGCTGCAGATTGCAACCAAAAGAACCATTCAGGGCAGCGATTATGAAGCACAATTTCCTCTCCCAATCCATCTTAATTCTCGGTCTCAGCGTCATCCTTCCGGCGGCCGGTTTCGCTCAGCAGCAGCAGTCGCTCGGCGACGCCGCCCGGCAAGCCCGCAAGAACAAGCAAGCCGAGCCGGCCAAGAAAGTAATCACCAACGACGACCTCGCGCCGGGGAAGTCAGCACCGGATAATTCTGCTTCCACGCCGATGGCAGCACCCGCCGCGGACGCGTCCAAAGCAAAGTCAGACAATGAGTCGAAACTGTCCGGCGACGATCAGGCGAAGCTCGACAAGGAATGGCAAGACAAGATCAGCGCGCAGAAGGACCAGCTCGCGCTGCTCGAGCGCGAGCTGGACGTGCTCCAACGCGAGAACAAAATCCGCGCCGCAACCTTCTACGCCGATGCCGGCAACCGTTTGCGCGACGAAAAGAAGTACGCCGAAGAAGACCGCAAGTACCGCGACGACATCGCCGCTAAGCAGAAGGCAATCGACGACGCCAAGACCGTATTGGAACAAATGAAAGACGATGCCCGCAAGGCCGGCGCCTCCCCCAGCGCCATCGGCTAGCGCGGTGGCGAGCTGCGGGGCTCCACTCCTGTCTGAAGGGCAGGAAGGTGCCTTGCCAGATTGTCTCAACGTGCATCCGGAGAGCAATCGTTACAGCTAGGCTTGCTAGATCGAGCAACGATTTTGACCAGATGGGGCAGGTCCATCTCAATATGAGGATTTTCAGGAGATGACGACTGCTCTTTTCTCAACTCATAAACATAGGCGACTTCGAAGGATCCTTCCGCAGATTGAGCAAACTGCCACGTCTTTAGATTTTGCTGGGCCGCAGCGACAAGCACAGAATTAGCCTTTGAATCAACTTGCGTTTTGGCGATAGCGCCATTTTTCACCACGACATGGATTCGCACGATTCCACTAAGTCGAGCGGTCTTCGCGATTGCTGGATAGAGGGGAACATCCGCACGCTGAACTATGACATCATCCAGTTTTCCCGAAGATGACGCCAAGAGATCACTTGTAGACGGCTTCTCCCCATTTTGGGCTGATCCGATCACAACACCGAGAAATAACACGATCTTTAGCAACACTAGTTGCCGTACCCTCATGAGAGCTCCTATTGCGGGCGCCGGTTGAGTCACCTCGGGGAATTGACGAACGCCCAGATCGTTGGTACCGGCGTTCCCGTTGGCATCGAATACGAAATGGTTCTAACCATTTGACGGATCCAAGAGCAGTCGTCTCTCCGTCTGAGTTACATTGCCTGAAGTCATGTTCGGACCAAATGTGCATTGACTCCCTCCGCAATTTCCATAAGAAGCTGTCACTCCGGCTGCGGCAAGAATCGCCGCCGTCACTCGGTATGCATTCACTTCCGTCTGGAAGGATGTGAGGTTCTTCGAGAGGTCGTAGCTTCCGTTCGCGGTAACAGTCGATGCGAAAGCTTGCGCGTCCTCAACGTGAACCCCTTCGAGACCGACAGTTGCATCCAACTCTGTTCCGTTCTGGCCCCGACGAATTAAGACGTTTGCGGCTGCTCTAAAGTGTCCTGGATTACTTGGATCGGGCTGAAGGCCGGTAACGGTCGTTGTCCCGCCCTTGCCTTTACCAAGGGTCGCCAAACTTCACGTTCACGCCATTGCATTGTCCAGCATCTCCATGAGCAGACGCTGCGTTGTGAACGTTGACATCTTTGCTTCTCAAACCGCGTTTACGGGCATCCTCAGAAGACTTGCATTGCTCTTTCGTGCCTCCACATATGTACAAGCCCTTGGGGCCGAGAAATCCCAAGGGGTTGTTCCTCACGTGGGAATACATGTTCCACTGTTGTGGATCAAGTAACTTCTGTCTCATGATGCTGGCGGGATCGGGACCCATGAACCGCTCTAGCGTGGGCGAATCGGGGCGTGCCCCTGCGTAGTAATAGCCGGTTTCATAATCGAACTCGTAGCCAGTGAACAGGAAGAAAGTATCGAGGTAGTTGTGCAGAACAGGTTTAGTGCCGAACGGATAGTAATCCGCCTCCCACTCGATGCTGGTGCCATCGCATTCGAGGTCACGCTCGATGATCCCAGATGGTCGTCGCAGTAGTAGTGGGTGGTTCCGACAGCGAGGCGATCGGCGACGGTCGTCCCTACCGCGACAGTAAAATCGCCACGCCAGGTGATCTAGCGACTACCCCTTAGCGTGCGATGCCCTTAGTCGGCGGCGGTGTGCCGCTCTCATTTTCTTTTTTCGTGCCAGTCGTTTCTCGGCATACTTGTCGCTTCGGGCAGGCTTTGCGTGTCCCATGGGCTGACGATGTCCTGAACTGGACGCGCTTGCGGTTTTGGAAGCAGTTGGCACTGCAGTCGACACATCCGGACTCGCTATGGCGGGGACGGCTGTCTCTGCCTCGACTCTATTAGGGCTGATTTCTTTCTGCTCTTCACTCTTTGTCGTTACGTCCATGATGATTCTCCTTAGCAGGTACAGACGGAATTCGGTCCGCTTGTTTTATTGCTTCCGAACTTTTTCGTGCGCTACCTTAAGTTCAACTACGTCCTTGTTTTGCAATTCGGAAATCAGATGAGCGTATGACTTGCCCATGGTTTGGCAGAGCTGGCGCAGGTCCGAGGCGTTCAGATTCGATGGCTCGGTCCCATTTTTCAGGACGGTGTACTCTCCCGGTTTCGATTTGGAAATCCTGTAGGTTGCGCTCATGCTTTTATTCCTTCAGGCGGCCGCTTCAATCAGTTCTTCCGAGTGTCCCGGATGTGACTTTCCTATGCGCATGGCAAAGGAGACGGCCCTGGTCTCTTGCTCTTGAGGCGACGGACCGGCCTGGGGATAACGATAGAAAATCCGGTAACTGCACGTACAGTGCGGGCATGGCACGACATGTGCCGAAATGAATCCTTCATTTCGAAGTTCGATAAACATGTCGGATTCGCGAATCTTGGCAGCCACTACATTGGGCAGTTCACGGACCAGCTGAAAGCCCATCAATTGAAGTTGCTTGCTGGACGGTTCCTCGACGTCTTCAATTGTCGTTTTTCCGAATTGATGTAGCAGGGTCCCGATTTCCGCGAGTCTCGCTTCATCGAACGCCAGCACTCGCGAGAGGCGCGACCGCAGCAAGGGCCATGTGATCTCTACGATCCGCGAAGCGCTTGGCGTATTCGGTCTCAGCATCCTGACTTCGTAGGTTCCGGGATAGGTTCCAATTCCGGATGGATCGTGCCGATTTATATCTATACGCACACAAACCTCAGTTCTGACTAAAGACGTGTCGGATCGCTTGCTGCACGCCGGATCCAGGAGGCTACCTCGGTTGCCAGAGCGAAGTGCATCTGTACGTCTCCCGGTTGCAGTGTCCGCCAAGTACCGTGACCAACCCGGAAGTCAATCTGATTGTTCCGAAGCCGGTACTCATTGCTGCCAGTCACGAATTCCAGGCGAAAGCTGGGCAAATATTCGCTTCCCATAGTTCCTATATCGGTCCAGGTCACATGCCGTTACCGCGCAGCTGCTCCACTCCCGACGGATGGTTCGAGGTGAAGGCGCCGCTGCGAAAGCGATTCCAGTTGGCTGCTCTCCTGAACGTGTCTTGAATGCCCGATGATGCGCATATAGCGGAATCCTAGAAACTTCCGTTTTGAAACGTGGGTGATCTCCACGCTGTTGAGTTGCGTGAGTTCCGCCTTGGCAAGTAGGCGGATCGCCGCTTTACGCAGCGTGAGTCCATTCCATCCACCCCGTACGGAGGCTTCTAACTTCCCACTGATATATATGAAGTTCCAGTTGCTCTTTCGTAGTTTGCGGTCCACCGCGCTTCCGTCGAGATTCTCAACTAAATTCCAGCCTTTAGAGTACTCGGCAGCTTCCAGTTGAAGTGACTGTGGCAGGGCAGTGCCGGTTTGCATCAGCACGGCGCCGGGTTGCAGTAGAGACATGCGGTTACTTCTTCCTCGGCGAGTGAATCGCCGCAGTCAGTTGTCCGAGGTTGGGAAACATGGTGGCGCGCGCTTCAGCCGTCAATTGCTGGGCAAAAGACTACTTCGGGGCGTCCGGCCTGGCCTCGGGTTGAATGGACCTGAGCTCTGAAGCCGTGAGAAGGCTACGATCGCAATAACCAAGCCCATCGGAGCATGCTCTGACGTTCCGCTGATGCTCCCGGTTGTGCAGGGAAGCAGTCTCAGTTTTGCTCAGATCGGTAAAGTCGCAAGTCGCTTCCCCATTTTGGCAGTTCTCGAAATTACGTTGATGGTCAAACCGGAAGACTCGCTTCAGTTCGAGCGGGGTCAGCTTCGCGCGATCGCATTCTGCCCAACCGTTTCGGCAGTTCTCGGCATTGCGTTGACGGTCGGCCGCGCCTACTTGCTTCGTTTCGGAAGGCGTAAGTTTAGAGTAGTCGCAGAGATCCCAGCCATTTTCGCAGTTGGACATGTTGTGCTGCTTCACCGCGCGGGCCACTTCGACGCGTTGCGGGGCAGTGAGACGCGTTGCGTCACACGATCCCACATCGTCCATGCAATCGGAGCGATTCCGTTCGAGTTCGCCCTCGGAGACGCTGACCGCCTCGCGCCGGCTGAGTTTGGAATGATCGCAAGTCTGCAGTCCAAACTTGCACTCGGTGAGGTTGCGCTGGTAATCGGCGACCGCCAGGGAATTTGTTTCCGATGAATTGAGCTGGGAATGATCGCAGGAAGGCAATCCATTCCTGCAGTCGCCAAGGTTTTGCGTGTGACGCGCCGTGCTCACGGCCGCCAACTCGGTGGCTGTGAGGGTCGAGCGGTCGCACAGCGACCAGCCATCCTTGCAAGCGGCAAGATTTTGATCGTGATTGGATAGTTGCGCGATAGCGAAAACTTGAGAAAGCGCAAAAACCGCGACTAGAAATCGTATTGTGTTAAGGATGCCGATGCGCATACTCGCCGCTTTTCTTGTTCGCAAATACCTGGATCGCGTTCATCCCTCAGGTTATCGGCGCGGCGGTGCATCAGTCTGGTCAAAATAGCTCACATTGCGATGCGCAGCGGAGTACAGTCGGCACCGCCATCGTCATCCATACGCAACAGGGCATTCTCCTCCTGGTGTTTCGAATCGGGAGTTGTCAGGAGCGGCGCGATCGTCCTGTGCTCATAAACTTCAGAACCTCCGCACAGGGGAACGGTGGAAAGCGAATTTCCATTCGCATCTTCCGCGGCAGATGCGTTCAATTCCTCCAACAGCGTTCTCCGTATGGCGCCGAATCGATCGAGGAGAGCTTGAGGAAGACGGGCGGTCACACTGAGATCGTCGAGGATCTTGCCCAGTTCTCTGTGTACTCGAAGAATTCGATCGTTGCTTGCGGTAAGGGACATGTACGGTCTCCTCTGACCTACGCGTGAGCTGGAAGGGCGCCAATGCGATCCATTGCTTCAGACATTTCCTTCCGGGCTGCGATCAATTCGATTTCGGTGGGACCGCCGATCTGGATCAAGCCGTCTAAGAATTCGGAAGGCGCCTCAGCGAATGCGTCCTGGTGTTGCATGATGGCATCGAGCATTCCGGCGAGATCCTCGGAACGGTGCCCGACATTGAAGGTCAAGCCACGCTCCTGCGTTGAAGTTGAGTCTGTCCGGTAATCGCATACCAGGTGCCAGGCGCCTCGGGTCGTCGATGACCAAAACTTCAGGGACTCCAGCGAGCGATTGGTTTTAGTGCGATATTCAACCTGGATCGACGTCGCTTCGCCGCTGTTGGTCAGGTCCTTCCAGTTAAGGGCGACGGCGCACTCCAAAATGCGCTCAATGGTTGGCATCGTGTGGCCGAGATACTTCACATCATCTTGTGCATGGTTCCGTGGAATTGTCGGTGGTGCCACCATTCAGCCCTGATTTCATCTTCACACTCAATTAGACTCCAGCGACCGGCGGCGCACTGTACAAAACGGCTCACTCACGGGCGTTCCACAAGCAGACATGCTGAATGCACCGCTGAATGCACCGCGCTTGACTATCGGTAGATGTCAGCGTAGGGTCGCAGATGAGCGACACTTCCTATCCCTCTTTCAGATCCTCTGAACTAAGTCAGTCCCTCTGAAGTTTTCCCTTCTTAGCAACGGCACCACAACCTTTAGGAGGTTGCATGTTTGCTCGCAATGTATCCATTCGCCTGAAACCGAACACACTGAACGATTTCAAGCAAACGTTCGACAAAGAAGTTTTGCCGATACTGCAGAAACAGGCTGGATTTCGCGACGAAATCACCCTATCTGGCGATAACGATAGCTTTGTGACCGCGATCAGTCTCTGGGACTCCAAGGAGCAAGCCGAAACTTACAACACCAGCACGTATGCGTCCGTGTTGAAGACTTTGGATAAGTACCTCGATGGTCCGCCGAAAGTGCGCGCCACCGGTGTAATCAGTTCCACTTCACACAAAGTGACCGCAGCCGCAGTCGTCGCGGCCTAAGATAATCCAATTCGGGCTGGGAGGGCGGCTCATCGCCCTTCCTCGTCCGACGGTCTGAAGAAGTTACAGTCACATGAGATGCTCGCGCACTGTAATCCCGGCATTGGTTTTCCGATAAGCGCACTCTCATAGGTGTACTTGCTCGGCCCTACTCAGCACGCGATCAGGCGGAGTCGCGGGGGCTGATGTCATCACCCCATCTGTCTGTTGACGTTTCCGCGCTGTATAAAACAGTACAGTCAAACCCTCCGAGGCGCGTTATAAGGTCAAGGACGTGCCTCTCGTGCCCGCTCCTTCCGGCGAAAAACGGAGGCAGTAAGGAAACCAAGATGCTGCCTCCAGCTAAGACATCCAAAGCCAACGAAATCTGCGAACGGCTGCAGGCACTGACTCAGGATCCAAAGTCGTTCGGGTTGCGGGAATACCTGCCTCGAAGTGTTCTAGACCTGTTGGCAAGCACGCGAAGCATGCTGCTGGAATATCTGCACGACGGAAGGACGCCGCCGGCCGTGGATAACGACCTCGCTGCGGAACTCTCGCAGGACGCCGATACGAGAGACAGCTTCGGCGACGAGAGGAAGATTCGACCGTTCAATCTAGTGCTGTGCCGTCGCATGGAGCAGCTCTCTCTCAGCCCGCACGATGTTGCGGTCAGCCTCGGCAGCACTCTTGAGTACGTGTCGGACCTGCGTAATGGTGTCAAGACTCCGACCGAGCAGCGCATCGTGGAATTAGCGCTGTTGTTGGGAGTGACTCAAGAGAGCCTCAGGACAGCGGTCAAAGAGCGGGTGAATGGCGTGGCGGCCGTGGTTTGATTCACGAACCGTCCAGCCGGCACCCACGACGGGAGACACAAGTATGTTGAGCCCATTAAGAGTTGGGACTGTGCTATTGCAGGACGGCGGGTTCATTCCCGATTCGGTCCGGGCGCTCAGGGAAACGTTTTGTCCCGGCTGGCAAGCGATCACGAACCTGACGGCCGAAGATCTAGACCGGCAGATTCGAGACGAGAATTGGAACTTCATGTTCATGGCCGGCGCGCTTCACGGCACCTCCTGGGGATCGTGGAACGATATCGCCGTTCGCTG
>Ga0210400_10004771_pt1 | contig 11660 bp, 5 predicted proteins | sample IncBWH26MmetaG_FD_155456 | JGI IMG/M metagenome (GOLD analysis project Ga0210400, IMG submission 155456) | Forest soil microbial communities from Barre Woods Harvard Forest LTER site, Petersham, Massachusetts, United States - Inc-BW-H-26-M | ecosystem: Environmental > Terrestrial > Soil >...
CTTCAAATCGGTCTGATACCACGCGCGTTGGATTCGTAGTGCGATTTGTTACCCCCGCATTCCAGTCCCGGACCAGCAAACATCCAGTCGTTCGCGCCCGAGGCGTAAGTGATTGTGGTGCGCTGCCCATATTGGGCCAGCCGCCGTCAGGAGAGTTCGTTGAATGCTTCACGCGCTGGAGGAGCGCCTTTCCCCGCAACGCGCAAGCGCACGTTGTTCGCGGATACACGGGCGCGGCACCCGCCAGTTGAGCTACCTCGCCAAGTCTGGAAGCGCCATGCGTATTTTGTTGTCATCAAATCACCGTTATCCCGGAAACGCCCAAGCCGGAAGCGGGCGGAAGCCCAAGGAGTTTCCGTCCGGCTCCGGGTTCATCATCCATGACCTGATCGCAAAAGGCTTGTCTGAGATGGGCCACCAGGTTTTCTATTTGCTGCCGCAAGGCGCGGACGCGCCGTTCCCACCCGGCTGCACGCTGCTGCAGAAGCCGATTTTCGATGTTGACATACTGCACACCATGACCTTCCGCGATCATGATCTTGTCCGCGACATGCGGCATGCAGGCATACCCTGGGTTGCCACCTGCCACCTGGACCCCACTGTGCCGGGCCGAACCATTCCCGGTCCAATTGAGGACAACTGGATTTTTGTCTCCCGCACCCTGGCCCATTTGCTCGGGAGGAAACGCCACGTAGTGAACGGTATCGATCCCTCCGAATACGTCTTCTCTGAAAAGAAAGACGATTATTTCCTGTTTATGGCAAGTCTTGATTGGTCCCACCACAAAGGGCTTGATGTCGCGCTCGCTCTTGCAGCGCGGCTGCATCTGAGGTTGCTGGTTGCCGGAACCGGCAAAACTCCTGAAATTATCGAGCGCACCGCCGAATCATGCCGTGCCGCTGGCGCGGAATTCGTGGGAGATGTGCGCGGCCCGGAGAAAGCCTGTCTGCTGGCCTCGGCACGCGCCCTTCTGTTCCCCACACAGGTCAATGAGGCGTTTGGGCTGGTGATGGCCGAGGCACTGATGTCCGGCACGCCGGTCATAGCTAGCGCCAACGGCGCGTGTCCGGAGATTGTGAGCCCGGACGTAGGGTTCATCTGCCGCTCTGAGCAGGATTACAGTGAAGCGTTTCAACGGATCGGCGAGATATCTCCGCATGACTGCCGCACAAAGGCCATGGCTGAATTCCACTACCAGCGAATGGCTGCGGATTACCTCCGGGAGTACCAGGCTGAGATCGCAGCGGCCTCTCACTTCGCTGCCGGCGGAAGACGAGAACCCGATCATGTTGCCGGAGGACAGGCGTGAAAATCCTGCTGCGTAGATTGTTTCCTTGCCCATCAACCTACCGGTGGCGATGGTTCGAAGCTTTGATGAAGGAGTGTCTCTGCGAGCTGGACCACGAGGTCATCGAAATCGATCTCGATCCCACGCTGCCGCCCGATCCACCGGAAGCCGATTTCCTTATCTATGCCCATAAGACGCTCCGGGAGGTACCACGGGGAAACCTCTTTTATAAAGAGATGCACATGCGGGGCTTGTTTACCATCGATCATGAGGGTTGGGGCGCAGATCACTCCCGCCTGCGGACTGCGCCGGATCTGGGATCTACCTCTGCTGCTGATGCGGAAGCTTTCTGTTCCGCTATGCGGAACGAATTTCTATCCAATGGCCGCTCGAAGATCGATCAGCCGGCCCTGAACCCCATTCCCGAAAATGTGAAACCTTATCTTCTGGCGCCGCTGCAAACTCCGGGGGACGATGTGATCATGTACCACTCGCCCCTCAGCATCATCGAATACGTGTCAGCCCTCGCCCAATGGGCCGACCGGCGCAGGCACAATGTGGTTTTCAAATTGCACCCCGGCCAGAAGCAGCCGGCCATCGAAGCGGAGGTGCGCAAGTGGATGGATGCCAGCCCATACGTTTTTCTGCTGAACGAAAACATTCACAGTTTGATTTTAGAATCGCAAGCCGTGGTGGTCATCAATTCGGGCGTGGGCTTTGAAAGCCTGATTCACGGGAAGCCGGTCATTACACTGGGGGCCTGTGACTATCAGTGGGTCACCTTTCGGGCTTCGACATCCACGCTGGATGATGGTTTGGACTTTGCCCATCGTTTCTCTCACGAGCAGCGTTTACAGGGTTTCCGATTCATCCACTATTACTACCACCAGCATGCCTACCTGATCGGAGAAAATACGCCGGCGGAGGTGAAACCGCGCGTGTTCGAATACTTGCGGGAGCACGTCCGAAACTGAATACCGGCTACCGCTCCAAACGCTTCATGACGGCCAGGCTCTCGCCAACCTCGCGCACAGTTCGAGCACATCGACGAACCATTCATCGAGCCGGTATGCTTCAACAACCGAGGCGATTTCAAATCGGGCATCAAAAAAATCGTGCCGCCGGTCGTAGATAGTTTCAAGGTGGGCAGCTATGCCATTAGGATCATCCGCCAGCAACACGAACTCAGGTGCGCGGGCTGCCAGCTCCGGCGCCCAGCCAACCGCTGTGGAAACTACCGGCAGGCCCGTGGCAAGCGCCTCAAAGAGCGGAAGAGGGCCGGCCTCAGTGGAGCTCGTGATGACCAGGCAATCGAGGGTTTGATAGAGCGCCGGATAAGCATGGATGTCTGTGTGGGTACGATCAAAATGCTTACAGACCCCTCCGTCACTGCGGATGCGCGCGCAGAGGGGCTCCAAGTCCTTTCCAATCACCAGGGCAGCTACATCGGTTTTGCGGGCAGAAAGGTATTTCATCGCCTCCGCGAACCACGCAGTTCGTTTGCGCGGATGTTCGCGGCCAACCCAGCCGACCCGGACGCTATCGCGTGGGGCAGAATTCCTGACCGTAAACTGATGCAATGCGCCCAGCGGGCGCTCCAGAACCGCCTTCCCGCTCAAGTCGATCCCGGCTTCTTGAAGAATCCGCCGCTGTTCCGGATGGCAAAGCACTAAGCCACCCGCCTGTGCAGCCCGCCAGCGGATTTGGCCGGGCTTATACATGTCATCATGCTCGTAGAGATCGTGAATGCAGACTACGCTCCGCCGCATATCGGGCGAGGCGACAGCCTCATCGGTGCGAATGAAGGTCCAGGCGTCGGCGTCCTGGATCGGCGTCTCGCTGGCGATGACCTGAACGCCCTTGACTTTGGCGCGCTGGAACCCTCTGCGCAGGTCTCCAAACAGCCAGTCGTCGCTGCCTTCTACGCACACATTTATCTTGACTGGAGTTTCTGCGTTCATACTCGTTGGTTTCAATCCGCTTTTTCAGGTTGGCTGCTGAGGCATAGACAGCCGCCGTACCCGGTCCACGATCAGGTACAGACTGAAAGTTCAATGTGTCCTACTGTCCGGCTCTGGTTCGACCAGCTCTTCTTCCACTCCTGGGGGCCGCGCAGGAAATCGTACTCCTTCAGTCCGAGCTCAAAGGCCCTGCGGATTCCCGCGTCAATTAATAACCGTCCGGGGGACCAAGGCTCGGCCTCCGGGGGATAGCCGCCATTCCAGGTACAGAAGCTCTCAGAACCCACCATCGACAAGTCAATTCCGATGATCTCTTTGCCCTGAAGTAAGGCAAACACCACCATCTGCTTTTCCGCGAAGAGCGTCGGAAGGGCCAGCCGCGCAAAGTCGGCATTCGGCGGATGCTTCCAGAATGCGCTTTCCTCTCCAAAGCGCGCATAGTTCAGCGAGAGAAAAAGTTCAGGAATACATTCCGGAGGAAACGAATCCGGGTCTAACTGGCGGAGCTCCAGTCCATCTTCGGTTGCCTTCCGTTTTGCCCTGTAGACGCCTTTGCGAAACGCCCGGCTTTTTGACTGAAGAAATTCTTCATAGCTGGAGGGAAGCGGAAGAAAAAAATAAGGCAGAGTTGGGGTAAAGCATTCCGCCAGCGCGGGCATGGCGCGAAGGCAATTGGCGCCCGAGGGCACCCACCAGAAAGTGATCTGCTGGTAGGGGCGGGGAGAGGTCCTGGCATACTCAATCAGCCCGGCCACCACGGCCAAGTCCTCGGCCTCGGCAATTACATCGTTGTAGTTGGACATGCGGCTGGGGAAGATCGCCGCTGTGTTATTTTCCTGGAGGGCCAGCGGCAGAATTCCGGCGATGCGTGGACCACGCCGTGCCACCAGCACGTAAGGAGAGCACTGTGGCTGTGTTCGGCATGCCACCAAAAACCATGTCGGGGAGCTGAACGCGCGGTTACAGGGCGAACGCCAGAGCAGGTCAGTCCATTCACGGTATATAGCTTCAACCTGGGGTAGAGTCTCCAGTACTTCGTAGACAATAGGGTCTTGGCCTTCGGGCACTCGCAGTTTGTCCTCCGCGTGATGTTATATGTATTACCCGTTCTGGAAACGGAATCCTAACATTTTCTACTCCGTCTTGACTGTTTTGGGCACTCACAGCTTACACAAGCATCATGCTTAACGACAGGCGAACACTTGTCCCTTCGCGGCTTTGATTTTTTTCATCAAGTTTTGATCTTGAGCATGGAGAAGGTCCAAAACGAAACTGCCTCTCGAAAAAAATCATGAAGGAATCTGGAACGATCATGCGTTTCTGCTAGAGTATGTGCGACAATGTCGGCCATCAAACAAAATAATTTTTCGACCCCGGAGATGAAAACACGTGCCAATTCGTTCTGCTACACGCGTTGTACGCAGTTTTGTTCTTCTATTGGTTTCGACGATTTGCCTTCAGGCGTTTGCTCAAAAGCCAGCCAGTCCCACTTGCCGCGACGATAATACGTTAGCCGCGAATGTAGTGGCCCTGTATCAACCGTTCATGTACAACCGGCTGGGCGCTGCGGAGCCCCAGGGCATGATTTTTGCCCTGGAGTCGGATGTAGTGCCGATGGACAACCCTGTCGACCAGTATGGGAATGACAAGGCGCTCCATGTTGATCCGAAGACATTGAAACCGGGGCAGGTGCGGCTGCGCTCTGACAAGCGCGCCCGTCCCTTCGTGTTGCGCGTCAATCTTGGCGGATGCCTGGAGATCCATTTCCGCAATCTTCTCGGTCCCAAGCTTCCGGCGTATCTGGATAATACGGGCCTGGCTCCCAATACGAATGTCGCCAGCATCCACTTGACCGGCCTGGATTTGGTGGACACTATAAAAAGCGATGGATCGTGGGTGGGCGCGAATGACTCGAGTTTAGCCCAGCCGGAGGGCGTGCCAGTTACCTACCGCTACTACGCGCCCGCCGAGGGTACGTTCATCCTCTACAGCACCGGAGATATTGAGGCTGAGGGCGGTGCAGGACAAATGGTGAACGGTATGTTCGGCGCGGTGAATGTCCAACCCGCGCAGGCGGAGTACTATCGCAGCCAGGTGACCCGCGAAGACCTGCATCTGGCCACCTTTAACAAGAACAGCCTTCCGCCCAATATGCACCTCACGCCCAAAATGGGTGTTGGCGGCAAGCCCGTGATGGTATCCCTGCGTCCAAGCACCTTTGTTCAGCCATTATCAGTGACTCAGTTGAACCGGCAACTCTACGTGCTGACCACCATCAGTGATGACCGGCAGACGTTCGAAACGGCGGACGTCGTGCTCGATCCGGATGGATACATCTACGCGCTGGATTTTGAAAACGAAGGAAATGATTTGCAGTCCGGCCAATATACCACCGTCAAAGGCCCGCAGCCCGGCAAGCATACCGGACATCCGCTGATCAATTACGCCGCCCTCTACCCGGTAGCCGACCCTTATGGCCGCGCCTGCTTTCCGATCTTGAAAATGGCGGACCATGCGCACGGAGTGAATAATGGCAAATGCGTCCGAACGCTCGGGGACATCAAGCCCAGGCTGTATTACAGCGATCTCACTGCCGTCATCACCGGCCCCGAGGCTGGCCGCTTCCCCTATTCAGACGTTGAGCCGGCCTACAATGAGAACTCCGCAGAGCCGGATCGCCGCCAGCCTTATCGCGAATTCACCATCATGTATCACAACGCCGCCCCGGTCCAGGCTTTCCAGGAGTTTTATTCCAAAGAGCTCAATGGAGTGCTCGGCGCGGGTCAAGACGCATTTGGGATCAACTATGGGATTGCCGGTATCGGATCTGAAATTCTGGCCAACCGTCTGGGCGTCGGCCCGGAAGGCAATGCCGATGCCGTCGATCTGAAGTTTGAGGAATTCTTTCTTACCTCATGGGCAGTCGGCGATCCGGCCATGGTGGTGGACATTCCCGCCAACGCGCAGAACCAGGTGGAACGCAATCAGCCGAAAACGCCGGTGCCGCCACCGCTCGGACCGTGCGTTAAGAATCCAAACCAGTATTCTCCTGCCTGCGCAAAAGTGGACAATACCCTGCTCGTGAATGAACTCGCCGACGTGCGTCCGCCTGCAACGGGAGGGTGGACACCAAACACCAAGGAGCGGGCCACCAAGGCTTATTATCCCGATGACCCGTCCAACGTTTATCACAGCTACATGCGGGACCATGTAAAGTTCCGCATTCTTCATGCCGGGCCTGGCGCCACGCACGTCCATCACCTGCATGCGCATCAGTGGATGCATTCTCCTAACAGCCCGGACAGCGACTATCTTGATAGCCAGATGCTTACCCCCGGCGCCTCCTATACTCTGGAGATCACCTATGGCGGCAGCGGCAACCGGAACCTGACCGTCGGCGATTCCATTTTCCACTGCCACTTCTATCCTCATTTTGCCGGCGGAATGTGGTCGCTCTGGCGGGTTCATGATGTTTTCGAAGAAGGCACCCAGTTGGGAGCTGACCGTGTGACTCCCGCGCCCGGAATCAATCGTGTCCTCCCCGATGGAGAGATCCGTGCCGGCACGCCGGTTCCGGCAATCGTGCCCATGCCTTCTTTAGCTATGGCGCCGATTCCTGCTGACGTCAAGCTGGCTGACATGTTGCCGGGCGATCACCGGCGTATCGAGGTGATCCCGGACAAGGTCGATGCCAGTGGCAAGCCGGTCTACTCTAACCCCGGATTCCCATTTTTTGTCCCCGGCGTTGCAGGCCATCGTGCTCCGCATCCGCCCCTGGACTTCGCCTGGAAGGTGGACGATAAAGGCATACCGGTATTTGAGAACGGGCACAAGGTGCTGCTCACCGGCGGCCTGCCGCGGCATCTTGTCCTGGATGGCAAGATTTACCGCGAGTTTCATACCAATTGGGATTTCACCAAAGACTTTGTTCTCTATGACAGCCACCACAAGCTCATCGCAGGCAATCTGAAAGCATACGAACTGCCGGAAGAGGGAACGGCCGTGGAGCGGGCTGCCATGGCTGCACACTCAAAGCGGGCACACCGTACCTTTTTACCCAACGGTGATCCGGCCAACTTCATTCTGAACGGCCTGCCACCTGTCTCCGGCGCTCCGTTTGCTCCTCCGAACGTGAGCGGAGATGGCGATTCCGAGGTCAATACCCGCCGCTACAAGGGCGCTAACATCCAGATCGATACGGTGCTGAACAAAACGGGCTGGCATTTCCCGCAGCAGCGGTTGATTACGCTTTGGGATGACGTCGGGCCGACTGTGCAAGGCAAGCGTCCGCCTCAGCCGTTCTTCTTCCGCTCCGCCACCGGCGAAACCGTTGAATATTGGCAGACCAATCTGGTGCCCAACTATTACGAGATGGATGATTTCGAGGTGCGCACGCCCACTGATATCCTGGGCCAGCACATTCACCTGGTGAAATTCGATGTGCTTGCGTCGGATGGGTCTTCCAACGGGTTTAACTACGAAGATGGCACCCTCAGCTCCGATGAGGTGCGGGAGCGAATTTATGCCATTAACCAGGTTGGAGGGCTCTATGCCTTTGACGATGGTGTACGGCAGTTCTTCAACCCATCGCCAGCCAAGCAGCAAAAACTAAGGCTGCATCGCTACCCCGAAGATTACATGAGCTCCAACTGCGGCACGCCGCCCTGCCCCGGAATCTTCGGCCAGCCGCCGGCCGGGCAGAACTGGGATGGCGCCCAGACCACTGTCCAGCTCTGGGATACCGATCCGCTCGTGAACAACAAGGGTTTTGACCGGACGCTACGGACGGTATTCACCCACGACCATTTTGGGCCCTCCACGCATCAGCAGGCGGGGCTGTATGCGGGTCTTGTAGTGGAACCGGAGAATTCGACGTGGTTCGATTCCACAACCGGGCAGCGGTTGTATGACACCACCTCATGCTATAACCCCAACACCCTGCAGTATTCAAAAACAGCCGGCCCCTGCCCGCCAGGCAGCTATCGCCGGACGGATGGTGGGCCCACGACCTGGCAGGCCAATATTGTTACGGCCCATCCTGAAGACAGCTACCGCGAGTTCGCGTTGGAATTTCAGGACCTGCAGTTGGCTTATACCAATCAGAGCATCTCGAAGACCGGAATTCCGGCGACCGCGATGTTTACAACGTCCCAGGTCATTAACCTGACCCCAGGCACGATTCCTGCAACAGACCCGGTGAGAACAATCTTCAGCAGGAACGGTATCACCCTGAGTCCGGCAGCTAAGGCCACAAGCGTGACCCAGTGTACGGGTTCACTGAGCAGTGTTCCGGCCACCTGGTTGATCGATGACAATGCCCCGCCGGACATGAACGAACAGTACTGCATAGCGAACACGACGAGCAGCGCCAGTGTTTTCTTGCCTGATATGGAGCCGGGCTGGTCTGATCCCACGCACGCTGTCAATTCACCTGGGGGCGCCGAGGCTGTCCCGAGCATTATCAGCAGCTCCACCAACGGCACCTATTCGCTCAATTACCGGAACGAGCCTGTCCCGCTGCGCGTGAACCAGGTTGGGTCTGGAAACCCGCCGCCCAATTCGACCGATCTTTCCTATGCGTTTAGTTCAATTCAGCGCTCAGACCCGAGCCTGAATTCTCAGCCGGTGGCGGGTACACCCATATCGCCCGGCAGCAGCTTCTCTTTCCCTCCGCCACTAGTGCCGCCCGGAGGTCCCACTTCCGCTCAGGGGACCGATCCATTTACGCCGTTGCTACGCGCGTACCAGGGCGACAAGGTGCAGATTCGCACGCTGGTGGGCGCCCACATGAATCTGCATTCGTTCCACATTCCGGCCCTCAGGTGGATGTTCGAGCCCAGTTATGCAAACTCCGGGTTCCGCGATACCCAGGGCATGGGAATCTCTGAACACTGGGAGATGCTCTTCCAGTTGCCTCACACGACAACTACGCCCGTGAATCCCCAAAGTCCGCCACCGCAAAATCCTTACTCTACGGACTACCTGTATGAGACCGATGCCGGGGTGGATGGTGTGACCAATGGACTGTGGGGCATTCTTCGCGCCTTCGATGCCTCCAAGTCACCCCAGGGAGGCTATTCGGATTTGAAGCCTCTACCCAATAATCTGATGCCCTCGAGCGCGATCACCAGGAACCCGTGTCCCGGGCCGCTGCCTGCACCGATTGAGGTAGTAGCGATTTCGGCTGCGGAGGCGCTCGCCAAACAAAGCTCCAATGCCGGCCAGCTTGTCTATAACTTCAGGGGCCAGCAGCAGAGTTCCGGCTTCGCAGATCCCGACGCCCTGATGTACGTGCGCAAAGACGATCTCGAAACCTCCGGTACCAGTTGGACTTTCAAACCGAATGTTCCCATCGAGCCGCTGATTTTGCGTACCAATGCCGGTTCGTGCATTCAGATTACGCTCACCAACCACCTTCCTGGTCCCTCTCCGGTGCAGTCATTTGCCACCAATATTCTTCAGAGCAGCCCATTCGGCAGTACGAACATACCGCAACCATCTGCGCTGAATGTCTCGTCTTCAGCGGCCATTATTCCTGGCCTTGTGTTCTATGATCCTAACAAACCCGGCAGCCTGGGCTTTAACGTTGGTTTCAATAACCCGCAGACCGTTAGTCCGGGCGGCCAGCCTGCTACGGTAACCTGGTTTGCCGGCACTCCTGACGGCGTTCCAATGGAAGCAGGGACTGTTCTTCTGGAACCTTCCGATCCGCTGTTGCAGCACTTCACTGGTTTGGTTGGCGCGTTGGTGGTCGAACCGTTTGGAGCCCGCTGGGATGAAGACGCAAACATGCGGGCCGCAGCCACGGTAACCATGGCGGATGGCTCTAAGTTCCGCGAACTGGTGTTGGTCGGTCAGAATGACGTGGAGAACCAGAATAACGCGGGCAATTTTCCCAATGTCCAGGCCGCCTTCAACTACCGCTCGGAACCGTTCGCGAAAACGCCGGATGCAAAAGGGGCGGTGTACAGGTGGCCCGCTAAATTGCAGAGTGTAGCGGCGCAAGCCAACGCAACCGCCGAGCCCAAAACCTTATCGCAGTTCCTATCGCTCGCGCAAAAAGAAAATGGCTCCGTTACGCTCTCTTCTATCGAGCGCAAGGGCGCGGAGTTCAGCCACCAGTCCCTGCAACATCATCCTGAAGCCCTGGCTGAATTTATCCCGTCACTCCACCCGAAGACGACAAGTGCAACGGATTACATTCCTGAACGTTATTCCAACTCGCTGGTAAAGGGCGACCCGGAGACACCCATTCTTTACACCGGCGCCGGGATGCCGGTGCGGATTCATATGGCATTTGCCGGCGGCACTGCGGTTTTCCCGGGTGTCTTCAACATCCACGGCCACCACTGGCAGGAGGAACCGTGGACGCGTGACGGTAGCCGCCTGGGCTTCAATCCTCTATCGCAGACGTTTGGAATGGAGCAGATGGTGCCCTATCAGGTGTTGAACGCCCTGCTGGACAAGGCCGGTGGTGCGGACAGCGTGACTGGAGATTATCTCTACGAGATGTTCCAGAACAATGCCCAGAACGGTATGTGGGGATTGCTGCGCGTCCAAGCCGTCTCTGTGGTGATCAGTGAGGCCACAACCGCACAGGTCCGTGGATCTGTCATGGTCAAGCCGGGCACGGCCATGCCGTCATCAGTCAATGTCAAGACCTCCTCAAGTGGCGGCTGTACCGCTCCGCTTCACGGCGATGGGACTTGGTCCTGTTTAACGGGTTCCTCTGCCGGCGCTACAGTGACTGCCACCACCGCACAAGGGGGAAGCTACACTGCTACTGTACGTTGATGAATGACTTCGCCCGGCGGGGCACGTAACGCCTGCCGGGCTTCATCCCCACCATTTGTCATGCCAGATCCTGAAGAGGTGCTTTCGTGTCTTTTATCCCAGGCAAACTAAGCTGCCTAGCTGCCGGCATGTTGATATTCGGCGTCCTCAGCGTGGCCCAGACTGTCAAGCCCGGCAGCGCGCAACCGCAGTCCGCGCCCGCGGCTGTCCCTGGTCAGGCGGATGCCTCGGTCGAGGCTTCCGCCGGAGGCTCGCAGCGCAGAGTAGTGCAGGAGGGATTAGCGGTCGATTTTTCAATTGAACCGGCCAAGCCCGACCACAGCCCGGCATCGGAACTGCGTCAGGGTGATCCCGTTACGTTCCGGTTTCACGTTAGCGACACAACTACCGGCCGCCCAGTTACCAACGCCCATCCGGCTGCCTGGGTTGACTTGCTTGCTTCCGGACAGAAGCGCAGCCCAGAGCTTTGTCTGGATAAACTCAAGTCTTTTCTGGGTGGCGGATTTAACGCCGTACCTACTTCCGATCTGAATGTCTTTTTAGCGGTCGCCATGAATGCGGACTCTACGTTGAGCGTGATTGATCCGCTGTTTGGCTATGGCGATAGCAAATTGCTG
>Ga0210400_10004773_pt1 | contig 11658 bp, 9 predicted proteins | sample IncBWH26MmetaG_FD_155456 | JGI IMG/M metagenome (GOLD analysis project Ga0210400, IMG submission 155456) | Forest soil microbial communities from Barre Woods Harvard Forest LTER site, Petersham, Massachusetts, United States - Inc-BW-H-26-M | ecosystem: Environmental > Terrestrial > Soil >...
AGATCAGCATCCTGCACTACATGGGTGTGCGCGTGGTGATGGTGCATGGCGGCGGCCCGCAGGTCACCGAAGTAGCCGACGCCATGGGCGTGAAGAGCCAGATGGTGCAGGGCCGACGAGTGACCGATGAGAAATCCATCGAAGTCACCTCCATGGTCCTCAACGGGCTGATCAACACCCGCATCCTGGCCATCTGCCGTGAACTGGACGTGCAGGCGGTCGGCATCAGTGGCGTCGATGCCGGAGTGGTCCAGGCGCACCGCCGCAAGCCGGTGAAGCTCGAAGGCAGCAATGAACTGGTGGACTACGGTCTGGTGGGCGACATCGATCGCATCGATACCGCGGCCATCCGCAACCTGCTCGATAGCGGCTACCTGCCCGTCATCAGCCCGCTGTCGGCCGACGAACGCGGCATGCTGCTGAACATCAACGCCGACACGGTCGCCGCCGCCATCGGTGCGGCGTTGTCGGCCGAGAAGCTGATCCTGTGCACCGGCGCACCGGGCATCCTGGAGCGGCTGGATGATCCGGGCTCCCTGATCTCCTATACGGATCTGGAAGGCCTGCAGCGACTGCGGGAGTCTGCAAGCATCAGCGATGGCATGCTGCCGAAGGTGCGCGCCATTGAGAACGCGATCCGCGGCGGCGTGCGCCGCGTGCATGTGGTCTCGTACTCCTCCCCGGAGGGCATCCTGGGAGAGGTGTTCACGAACGAGGGCACCGGGACGCTGATCGTGGCCGACATCGATGCGCTGCCGGCCCACGAACAATGACCCGCCTCTGGGATAAAGGTGCGCCGCTGGACGCGCGGGTACTGGCTTACACGGCCGGGGATGATTACCTGCTGGATGAGCGCCTGGTGCAATACGACGTGCAGGCCTCGCTGGCGCATGCCCGCATGCTGCACGACCAGAAGCTGCTGACGGCAGCGGACCTGGCCAGCATCAGCGCGGGACTCACGGAGCTGGCGCGCTCGCATGCCAATGGCGAATGGCATATCGACCTGGCCGATGAGGATGGTCAGACCGCCCTGGAGACCCGCCTGACCCAGAATATCGGCGCGGCGGGCGCGCGCATCCACCTCGGGCGTTCCCGCAATGACCAGGTGCTGACCGCCCTGCGATTGTATCTGCGGGATGTCACCGGGGAACTGGCCGCGGCGGCGCGGCGCGTCGCCGACGCTTTGGATGATTTGAGCGCCCGCGAACACGCCACGCAGCTGCCCGGCTACACCCATATGCAGCAGGCCATGCCCAGCTCCGTGCCACTGTGGGCCGGCGGCTTCGCCGCCGAGATCCGCGATGATGCGAGCAACCTGGAAGGGGTACTGCGGCGGCTTGGGCGCAATCCGCTGGGCTCGGCCGCGGGCTATGGCGCTCCGGGCCTGCCGCTGGATCGCGATGCCACCACCCGCCTGTTGGGTTTCGAGTCCACCCAGACGCCGGTGACCGCCGTGCAGTTGTCGCGTGGCAAGGCCGAGGCGCATCTGCTGTTCGAGATCACGTTGCTGATGCAGGACCTGGGCCGCTTCGCCGCCGATGTGCTGCTGTTCTACACCCAGGAATTCGGTTTCGTGGCGCTGCCCGACACCTTCACGACCGGTTCGTCCATCATGCCGCAGAAGCGCAATCCCGATATGTACGAGCTGCTGCGCGGTCGCACCGCCACGGCGCAGGCGGCCCTCCATGAGGCACTGGGCATTTTCGCGAAGCTGCCATCGGGCTATCAGCGGGACCTGCAGCTGCTGAAAGCACCGCTGTTCCGCGGCATTGACCTGGCCACCCAGACGCTGGATCTGCTGCCCGCCGCGATCGCCGCGATGTCCTTCAAACCGCAGAATATCCTGCTCGACCCTGCCATCCATGCGGCGGAACAGGCCTACGCCCTGGTGATCGCCGAAGGCATTCCCTTTCGCGAGGCCTATCGGCGGATCGCGGCCAAACTCAAAGCGTAAGGAACCGGCATGTTTGCAACCCCTGGGCGGGCAAGGCGATGGTGGCTGCTGTTCGGGCTGGCATGCGCGAGCCTCGCGCTTCAAGACTGCGGCCAGCGCGGTCCGCTGTACCGGCCGGACCGCAATGCGCGGGTGGTGACCCGCCCCGCGGCAGCCTCAGCGCCCGATGCCGCGTCATCGGCGCCGGCGGCCGCCTCAGCACCGGCATCCGCGCCGAACTAGGCGCGAAACAGATCCCGCAGCGGCCGGACCCCGCCACTGTCGGGAAATACGCTATCGAGCGCGTTGGCCGGAACGCCCAGGTGATCGACCAGCGTACCCTTGAGCACCGCACGCAGGTCCAGCGTGGGCGCCACATCGCGCTGCTGATAGAGATTGGCGCTTGCCAATCCGGGCCAGTCGCAGAGCACCCGCCCGCCATGCACCGCACCGCCCAGCAGGAACGCAGCAGTGGCGGTGCCGTGATCGCTGCCCGCGGTGCCATTGACCGCCGCGGTGCGGCCGAATTCGGTCATCGCCAGCACCGCCGTATTGCGCCAGGTCGGTCCGAGTTGGGTTTTCAGGGTGCGCAGCGCCGCATCCAGCGCGCCGAAGCGGGTCGCCAGCTGACCGCGGGCACCGCCCTCGTTGGCATGCGTATCCCAGCCGGTCGTGTCAAACACCGCCACGCGCGGGCCCGCCTCATTGGCGAGGAACCCGGCCGTCGCGCGGATGACCTCCTCATAACGATTGTTGCCACCGCCGCCCATCGTCCCGGACGCTTGATCCGCAGCCATGGCATTGGCCGTCTGCGCAGCGCCCAGGCGCTGCCCCAGCATCGGATCATGCGCATACAGGTCGGCAATGCGCTGCAAGGTGTCTTCATCCAGCTCCGCGAGCTTCGTCGGAGCCCAGGAGGCCACCGGCGCAGGACCGCGCATCATCAGCGGCACATTCGAACCCAGGGCCACGCCGCGTTCAGCGCTGTGCCCGGCCTGGGGCGCGGCCGCCAGTGCGCGATTCAGCCAGCCGGTCTGCGACGCATGCGGTACCGGCACGCCGCTTTCCAGCACATCCTGACCGTCGAAATGCGAGCGATCGCGGTACGGGGTCGCGACGGCGTGAAATACCGCCAGCTCGCCGGCGGCAAACGATTCGTGCAGGAAGGCAAGTTGCGGATGCAGGCCGAAGAGATTGTCGAGACGCAGCGCCCCATCCGTCGCCTCCGGGGCCGCAATGGCCAGCCCGCCGCGCAGATGCGCATAAGCCGGATCGCCATACGGCGGCACTGCCGCCAAGCCATCGACCGCACCGCGCAGAATCACGACGACCAGACGTGAGTCACCACCCGCGCCGGCGAAGGACAGCCGCGTCGTCAGCAGCGCGCCGCCGGCGACCCACGCCGTGCCCTGCAGAAATCGGCGTCGCTTCATTGTGTGCATGATCATCTCCGCATGAATTCCGGTGCGGCAAGCAACAGCGTCACGGCCTGTGCCGCACTGGCGGCCCGGCCCAATGCCACCCGTGTAGTGTCGCCAAGATTGTCGCCGAGTATCTGCGGCGCCAGCTGCACCGCGTTCACACCGGCGCCGACGCGCTGCCCGATCTGGTCCGCCCAGCGCAGCCGCTGCATCAGGGCCGAGGCGCCATCCCAGTCGGCGCTGCGATCCGGCCAGCCGGCCGGTGAATTCGGGGACCAGACGCGCTGACCCAAGCTCGCGAACAGCGGCGGCACGCTGCGCGCATCCTCGATGGGCAGATCGAGCGCGCGCCAGGCGGAAATCACATAGTCGTTCGGCGTCTTGAATTTGGTCAGCGGCTGCGACCAGGCGGTACTTTCCGCGATCAGCGCCCGGTAGAGCGCCGGCAGATCACCCGCGGTGCGGGCGAAGACCCTGGCCAGCCGGGCCACGGCCTCCGGCGGCGGCTCATCGGCGATGAAATGCCGCGCCAGTTGCGTGGCGATGTGCTGCGCAGTCGCGGGATGGGCGGCCAGGTCCAGCAGCACCGATTCGCCCTGGGACTCCCCGTCCTGTCCATAGCGGTGCCCGATGACCGTCTGGGGGCCGGGCTCGTGGATATTGGTGCGGAAGAAGAACTCCCCGGGCACGCCACCGCCGGCCAGACCCTGGCCCGCGGCCCCGATCGACCAGCCGGTGATGACCTTGGCGAATGCCGTGACGTCCGCCTGGCTGTAGCCGCCAGCCACGCCCAGCGTATGTAGCTCCATGATCTCGCGGGCCAGATTCTCATTGATGCCGAGCGTCCTGCCGGCACGTTCCTGGGCCCGCCCGGCGAGCCGGGAGTCCGGCCCCACCGAGCGGAAATTGTCCAGATACAGGAGCATGGCCGGATGGCGCTCGACCGCCAGCAGCAGCTGTGCGAATGAGCCCAGCACATGCGGCCGGATCGCTTCGCGCTCATAGCTGCCCGCAACGCCCAGTACAACCGCCTTGTCCACCGAGACCGCGAAGTGATTGCTCCAGAACTGCGTGATGCGTTCCAGGAAGGGCCGGTCCGTGGCGGCGGCCAGGCGCAACCGCGCGGTCACCTCCCCGATGTATGCGGGGCGATAGATCTCGCCCAGCTTTACCGCCGCATTGATGGCCGACTGGCTCGCGGCGCTGCTCTGCCGCAACTGCCGGTTCTGCGCCCGCACCTTGTCGATGGTCGCGACCAGGGTGGCCGTGCTCTGCAGCCCCGGGTCCGGGATGAGCGGTGGCGGCCCCTTGAGCTGGGCTTCCAGCCAGCCGCGCGGATCCGATGCGCAGGCGGCCAGCTCCCCGGGCCGGGCGCCGAGCCCGAAGCGGTTGGTGGCGATCGCGGCGGCTTGGGAATCACGCATGTGCAATGGGCCCTGGGGCGGACATTGTGAGGTACAGCGCGGCAGGAGACCCGGTCGTTGACACTGGACTATATAATCGGGGGTCCCGCCATGACTTAATGTCGCAAATACTTCCAAATGTCCCAACCCACCCTCGTTCTGGTCGACGGCTCCTCGTATCTGTACCGGGCCTTCCACGCCATGCCGCCGCTCACCAATGCCGCGGGGGAGCCCACCGGCGCCGTGCTGGGTGTGCTCAACATGGTCGTGAAACTGACGCGCGATTTTCCGGAAGGCCGCCTCGCCATTGTGTTTGACGCCCCGGGGCGAACCTTCCGGGATGATCTGTTCGAAGCCTACAAGTCACATCGCCCGCCGATGCCGAATGACCTGCGCGCGCAGATCGAGCCGCTGCTCGCCATTCTCAAGGCACAGGGTCATCCGCTGCTGCGGGTCGAAGGCGTGGAGGCCGACGATGTCATCGGGACGCTGGCGCGGCGCGCCGAGGCCGCCGGCTATCGGGTCATCATCTCGACCGGTGACAAGGACATGTCACAGCTGGTCAATGCCGCCATCACCATCGTCAATACCATGACCGACTCGCGCCTGGATCGGGCGGGCGTGAAGGCGAAATTTGACGTCTGGCCCGAGCAGATCGTGGACTACCTGGCGCTGGTGGGGGACGCCTCGGACAACATTCCCGGCGTCCCCAAGGTGGGACCCAAGACCGCGGCCAAATGGCTGGCGCAGTACCAGAGCGCCGACGGCATTATCGAACATGCCCAGGAAATCGAGGGCAAGGTCGGTGAAAACCTGCGCAGCGGCCTGGAAACCCTGGCCCTGTCGCGCAAGCTCGCCACGCTGGATTGCAACGTGGAACTGCCGCTGAGCCTTGATGACCTCACGCCGCAGCCGGTGGATACCGCCGTGCTGCAGGAGTTGTACACCCGCTACGAACTGCGTGCGCTGCTGCGCCAGCTGACCGGCGCGACTCCCGGGAGTGCCGCCGCCAGCGCCCCCGTGCAGCCGCCCGCGGCCGCAGCCGCCGGCGCCGAGGTGTTTCCAACCCCGCCGCGGCGCCAGTACGAAACCGTGGTGAGCTGGGAACAGCTGCAGACCTGGCTCGCTCGATTGCGCAGCGCGCCGCTGTTTGCATTCGATACCGAAACCACCAGCCTCGATTACATGAGCGCGCAGATTGTCGGCGTCTCCTTCTGCGTGGAACCGGGTATTGCCGCGTATGTCCCGCTGGCGCACGACTATGCGGGCGCGCCGGAACAGTTACCCCGCGAGCGGGTGCTGGCGGCGCTGCAGCCGCTGCTGGAGGATCCGAACCTGCCCAAGCTCGGCCAGCATCTGAAGTACGACGCGCATGTCCTGGCCAATCACGGCATCCAGATCCAGGGCATGCGTTTCGACACCATGCTCGAGTCCTATGTCTGGAACAGCGTGGCGACCCGTCACGACATGGACTCTACGGCCGCGCGTTACCTCGGCATCCAGACCATCAAGTTCGAGCAGGTCGCCGGCAAGGGCGCCAAGCAGCTGACCTTCAATCAGGTGCCGGTCGAGCGCGCGGCGGAATATTCCGCCGAAGACGCCGACGTGACGCTGCAACTGCACCGGGTGTTGTCGGCCAAACTGCGGACGCTGCCGGCACTGGAGCGTCTCTACTCGGAAATCGAACAACCGCTGGTGCCGGTATTGACGCGGATGGAATACCGCGGAGTGCTGATTGATGGCCAACTGCTCTCGCAGCAGAGCCGCCAGATCGAAACCCAGCTGCGGGAGCTGCTCGTCCAGGCGCATGGGCAAGCCGGCGTGGAATTCAACATCGAATCCCCCAAACAGCTGCAGCAGATCCTGTTTGAAAAACTGCAGATCCCGGTGCTGCGCAAGACCCCGACCGGGCAGCCCTCGACGGCCGAGGATGTGCTGGAGGAGCTGGCCGAGTCCCACGCGCTGCCGCGTACCGTGCTGGACTACCGCACGCTGGCGAAGCTCAAATCCACCTACACGGACAAATTGCCGCAGCAGATCGATGCCCGCACCGGCCGCGTGCACACCTCCTATCACCAGGCCGTGGCCCAGACCGGACGCCTGTCCTCCACCGATCCGAACCTGCAGAACATTCCCATCCGCCGCCCCGAGGGTCGCCGGATCCGCCAGGCCTTCATTGCGCCTCCCGGCTCGGTGCTGCTGGCGGCCGACTACTCGCAGATTGAACTGCGCATCATGGCGCATCTGTCCGGGGATCCGGGTCTGCTGGCGGCCTTCGCCGCGGATCTGGATGTGCATGTGGCCACCGCCGCCGAAGTATTCGGTGTGGCGACGACCGCGGTTAATGCCGACCAGCGCCGCACCGCCAAGACCATCAACTTCGGCCTCATCTATGGCATGTCGCCCTTCGGGCTCGCGCGGCAGCTGGGCATCGATCGGGGTTCCGCGCAGGACTACGTGAATCGCTATTTCGCGCGCTACCCGGGCGTGCGGCAGTTCATGGATAACACCCGCGAGCAGGCGCGCCGTGATGGCTTCGTGGAAACGGTGTGTGGTCGCCGGCTGTACCTGCCTGACATCCGCTCCAGCAATCGTCAGTTGCAGCAGTACTCGGAACGCAGCGCCATCAATGCGCCCATGCAAGGAACGGCCGCCGACATCATCAAGCTGGCCATGATCAGCGTGGATGAGTGGTGCGAGCGCGAACAGCCGCCGGCGCGTCTGATCATGCAGGTGCATGACGAGCTGGTGCTGGAAGTGCGGGCCGACGCCGTCGCCGAGGTGACGGCCGCCGTGCGCCAGAGAATGGTCGAGGCCCTGACCCTGAAAGTGCCGCTGAAAGTGGATACGGGCGTGGGCGCCAACTGGGACGAGGCCCACTGAGGGCATTCGGGCGGTTGTTGCATAATCGCAACATGTGGCTGTGCAACCACTTGAAAGTTCAACAGTTTTTAATAATTCGCCTGTTGAACTTTCGCACCCCGCCCCTATCAAATCCTATGAGTGTCCCAAGCACTCCCCGCTTCCCTCCCTGGGCGGGTAACCCGGTTCACGAGACCTGTTCCGGGTTTGTCTAGCCTCGGTGGGCTCATCAAGAGCTCACCGGGGCACTTTATTTTCCGCGCCCGCCGCCCCGGATTCAAGCCAGCTTTGCAGGCGGTCCTGCGCATCCTCGATGCCAATGCGCCGGAGGGCCGAAAACAGCTGCACCGTGGCATGTCCCCCCAGTATCGACACCGCCGCAGCCTGCGCTTTCGCGGCCTCCGCGCGGGTCAGCTTGTCGGCCTTGGCCAGCAGCACATGGATACGCCGGTGCGGCGGATCCGCCCAATCGATGAGTTCGAGGTCGCTGCCGGACAGACCGCGGCGGCTGTCCACCACCAGAAACAATCCCATGAGGCTGGCCCTGGGGCGCAGGGCATCGATCAGCGGCGCCCAGCCGGCGCGCTCCTCGCGCGGGCCTTCGGCAAATCCGTAACCCGGTAGGTCGACGATGCGCCGGTCCGCGCCCAGGGAAAAGAAGTTCAACAGGCGCGTGCGTCCCGGCGTCTTGCTGGTGCGTGCCAGGCCATGGCGCGCGGTGATGGCATTGATCGCGGATGATTTGCCGGAGTTGGAACGCCCGGCAAAGGCGATCTCCACACCGTGGTCAGCCGGGAACTGGGCGCCGGCCGCAGCGCTGAGCATGAAACTTACTTCTGGGAACCGGCTCACGTGCGTGGGACCTCTTAGTACGGCGGATCTGTAGTGTACAATTCGCGACCTCTCAGGCTTGCGGAGCACGGATGAGCATGACGCCGGTCACGAAAGCGGGTTGGATCGGTCTGGTCTCAACCATGGCCTTGTTTGCCGGCGCGGCGGTGCAATCCGCCACGGCCGATACTGCCCTCGCACAGGGTACGCCGTTCGCCGACGGTACTGTGGATGCCGGGGCGCTCAAGGCGACCACCTGTTCGGCGTGCCATGGGCCCAACGGCAACAGCACCACCGCCGTGTGGCCGAAAATCGCCGGGCAGAACGCGGTTTACATTGCCGAACAGCTGCAGCTGTTCAAGGCCGGTGTACGCGTGAACCCCGACATGCTGAAGATGGTCAGCACCCTCTCCGACAAGGACATCGACAGCATCGCGGTGTTCTTCCAGGCCCAGACACCGGTGGGCGGTGAAGCGGATGCCTCGATGTGGCATGCCGGGGAGAACCTGTATCGCTTCGGCGATCCGGCCCGCGAAATTCCGGCCTGCACGGCCTGCCACGGCCCGGTGGGCCGGGGCAATACCGTTGCCGATTATCCGGCGCTGCGCGCGCAGTTTGCCGACTACGTGGTCAAGCAGCTGAATGATTTCGCCAGCGGCGCGCGCTACAGCGGTGCCAAGCCCGGCAGCCCCAGCAGTCGCAATGGCTACATGATGACCACGGTCGCCAAGCGTCTGACCAGCGATGACATCAAGGAACTCGCAGCCTATATCCAAGGCATGCGCTAGATCCTTCAGGTCCACGGAGCTTATTGAATGAAACGATCGATCCTCGCGCTGCTGGCCCTGTGTTGCGTGAGCTTCAGCGCCTGCGCGCGTGAAGCGGCCGCGCCGCCGATCGCCTCCGGCGCCGCCGCGCAGACCAGCGCACCGGCAGCGGCGCAGCCGGGGCTGGCGGCGGATGTCGCGGGCAGCCCGGCGTCCAGCACCACGACGGCCCTCGCCAATCCTCCCGTCAGCTCCAGCGCGATTGCCGCGGCCGCCGCGAGCGGCCCGGAAGCCGCGGACAGTGCCGATGACGCCCCGGTCGGCTCGACTTCCCTGGAAAAGATCGCCGACCTGCCCGCGCAGCACCAGCTCCCGGACGGCAAGTGGAAGGCGCAGATCAACTACGATCCGATCGTCCCCTCACAGCCCACTTCGGTGCCGGCCGGCAAGGTCGAAGTGCTGGAGGTGTTCTGGTATGCCTGTCCGCACTGTTATGCGCTGGAGCCCTTCATCGCGGCTTGGCGCAAGACCAAGCCCGACTACGTCCAATTCGTCCGCGTCCCGGTCATGTGGGGCCCGATACACCGCGCCCATGCGCAGCTGTACTACACGCTCAAGCAGCTCGGCCGCAATGATCTGGATGACAAGGTCTTCGAGACCCTGCATCAGGAACAGAATCCGCTGGCAGGCAACACCCCGGAGGAAACCTTCGCGCGCCAGCTGCAGTTCGCCAAGGACAACGGCATCGACGCGGAGGCCTTCCGCAAGGCCTTCAACTCCTTTGCCGTCAACACCGATCTGCAGCGGGCCGAGGAAATCACCCAGCGCTACCATGTCGAGGGCGTGCCGCTGGTCGTGATCAATGGCAAGTACATGACCGACGTGGGCAAGGCCGGCAGCCACGAGAACCTGATGGCCGAGATCAGCGATCTGGCCGCCGGGGAACACAAGCGCTAGCGGATTCCGGGTCCGCATTGCGGTAAACTCGCCGGTTCCGGTCCCGTGCGCCCGTAGCTCAGCTGGATAGAGTGGCAGCCTCCGAAGCTGCAGGTCGTGGGTTCGAATCCCGCCGGGCGCGCCAATTAAATTCACCGGTGCACGCTGCACCGCCATCACGCTGTTCCAGAGCGTGGCCGTTACTAGCTATACTTCGGCGCCCACTCTCGGGGCTGATGGTGTCGGGCGCTAATTTGTGAGCAAGCAGGACACACACTTCGTCAATACGTTCAGTATGGTCATCGGCCTTCTGGTGCTGATCGCCTTTGGCATTATTGCCCTGGCCCGCGTGGTCGCGGCGCATACCCAGGAAACCGACTCGGTCGAGCAGCGCGACTTCGCCACCAGTGTGGCCTCGCGCATCGAGCCGCTTTCGCAGGAAGCCGTTGTCGGGCAGGACAACACGGCCATGGCCATCCAGCCGGATTCCCCGGCAGGGGCCGGCGCGGTCCTGCCGATTCCCAAGGACGGGGCCCAGGTGTATGAGCAGGTCTGCTCGGCCTGCCACGGCCTTGGCATCGCCGGGGCCCCCAAGGCGGGGGATGCCACCGCCTGGCAGCCGCGCCTGGCCAAGGGTAAAACCGTATTGTATGACCATGCCCTCCATGGCTTTACCGGCACGGCCGGCACCATGCCGGCCAAGGGCAACCGCCTGGATATTCCGGATGCCATCATTGAAGAGGGTGTGGATCACATGATGGACATGGTCAAGCATTGATCGTGAGACCCAAGGCCATGATCGATCCTAAGTCCGGTGGCCGCAATACTGTGGCCCTGGACACCCATGCCCTGGGCACCCTGCAGTACATCCGCGCCTCGATCGATGCGGCGGGGCTGCTCGCCGTACCCGGTTCCGCCGGAATTGCCATGGGCGCCGTCGGCATCCTGACCGCGCTGCTGGTTTCACTCAAACCCCTGGCCGAGCATTGGCTGCAGATCTGGCTGATCGCCGGGCTCGTCGCCATCGCCTGTGGCACCGCCCTCATGGTGCACCAGGTCCTGGCCCGCGGCACGGCGCTGTATCGCGGGCCGCTGCGCAAGTTCCTGATGTGCCTGTGCCCACCGCTGCTGGTGGGCGCCGTGCTGACCTGGCAGCTGTGGCTGCGCGCCGATTTCACGCTGATTCCCGGCATCTGGTTGCTCATGTACGGCTGTGCCGTAATGGCCGCGAGCACCCTGACCCGGCGCGCGCTGGCGGTAATGGGGGCGCTGCTCGCAGTGCTCGGCATCATCGCCCTGCAGGTTCCGGTGACCTTTCAGAATGCCATGCTCGGCCTGGGATTCGGTGGGCTGCATCTGCTGTTTGGCATCCTGATCGGCGGCGGGCGCCGCGGCAGTTCGCCATGAGCACCCGGACCGGCGTCAAACGCCACCCGGCTGCGGCGGTCGTTGCACCGCCGCTGGCGCCGGCCAAGCGCGGCGGCGCCACCGAAGACGAGCGTTTC
>Ga0210400_10004774_pt1 | contig 11658 bp, 10 predicted proteins | sample IncBWH26MmetaG_FD_155456 | JGI IMG/M metagenome (GOLD analysis project Ga0210400, IMG submission 155456) | Forest soil microbial communities from Barre Woods Harvard Forest LTER site, Petersham, Massachusetts, United States - Inc-BW-H-26-M | ecosystem: Environmental > Terrestrial > Soil >...
ACACCATGTGCCCGTCCCTCTCCAATACCTACTCTACTCGCAACCAACAACCCGATTCAACCGGGCGCCCGGATGTCCACCACGGTACGTGTGCGCAGTCAGATCGTCAACCAACGGCTCGACCAATGATCTCCTCCGAGCTCCACAATCCCACCTCGATGTCGGAATCTTGCCTTCTGAACGCGATGCTCTACCTAAAACCCACTTGAGGCATGTCGCACTCGCAGCACCGACGGCCGTCGCCGAACGGCTGACGACTGCGGCAGTAAGCCGGACGGATTGGGCATACCGCGCACAGAGTTCCATGACCGATGTCTACCTATCGGGCGCCCGACTTGACATGATGGATAGTGGGGTTTAGATTCTTAGAGTGGCCATCTGTGCCCAAACACGATGGGGAATGCTTCTGCTTGGAATTTGTCACTTGCGATTGCTGCGTCAGTCCCTCAATGCAACGTGCGATCGCAGCAGAATTTGTCCACCGCAGACATATGCAGCAACAACAACCCAGCGTGCAGCGCTATGTGAGAGGCACCCTGCTCGAATCCTGTGAGGGGAGCGGAGTCCGAGAAAGAAGGAGATGCGTTCGTATGGGCAAGCTTGACGGTCGCGTCGCAATAATTACTGGTGCTGGAAGCGGCATAGGCCGAGAGCATGCTCGTCTCTTCGCCGGTGAGGGTGCATCGGTTGTGGCAGCAGACCTGAACGAACCACGTTCGCTCGCAGAAGAGATAGAAGCCGCCGGTGGACGTGCGATTGCAGTAGCCGGTGATGTCGCCAACAGCAATTGTGCCCAGAATTTTGTCGACTCGGCATGCGCTGCTTACGGATCACTACACGTCGTCGTCAACAATGCCGGGATCGGACCGCGAAGCTTGCTAACCGAGATGACCGAGGCGGAATGGGACGACCAGATCAGGGTGAACCTAAAGGGAACTTTTTGCATGGTCCAGGCCGCACTGAAATATTGGCTCCGAGAGAACCCGTCGACCAGCCCCGTCAAGGCCTCCGTGGTCAATACCACTTCCGGGGCAGGATTGCTCGGCAACCCGGGAACGGTTGCTTATGGGACCGCCAAAGCTGGTGTGGCAGCAATGACAGCCATCTGCGCAATGGAGGTAGCCGAGCGCGGAATACGTTTCAACGCAGTCGCGCCAGCTGCCCGAACCCCTATGGCCGGGGAGGGGTCGGGTCGGCCGGTAGCCGAGTACATGACACCGCCAACAGATCCTGACGTCTTCGATCCATGGCACCCAGGAAACATCAGCCCGTTGGTTGCATATTTAGCCACCGAGACCTGTCCTATCAATGGCGAAGTATTTCATGTTCGGGGCGGGGTCATCGGGCACTTTCAGGGCTGGACGATCGGCAAGGCGCTCGAGCTCGACCGCCGATGGACCGTGGCCGAGTTGGCAGAGCAGGTTCCCGCTCTAGTCGCGGAAGCCCCTGATCGCCAAGATGCCGGTGGGGCTGCCTACGCTGCCCTTCGGGCGGAGATGCGCCGAGAACGCATCAGCCTCAACCTAGGGGATTAACAAGTGCAAACGGATAGCTCAGGTCGCCGTGCATGGGCCCTGGTCAATGAACCATCTTTGGCCTGTATCCCGTTTCGTGATCCAGGGCACGAAAGTTCTGGCCGGACTGTCTGGTGACCATAGCGCCTCGAACTCGTCGGTCGTGAAGTACCCGAGCGAGCTCTGGCGGCGAGCTAGTGTTCAAGGTCGGTGGTCGACGCCAGCGTGCGCGTCTGCCAGGTACATCGCAGCCGTCGACCCTACGTAGGAACTTGTCGTGTCCACAACACGTAACCCTGTGGGCAGCCCAACTGTGTCCGAAGGCTTGTCTCGACTGCTCATCTCGGTCCCTAGCGCATCGAAATACTCTTCTCCGGAGGTTGCTCTCATGGGCCTGTGAGTCGACCTTGCTCGGCGCTCACCAAAGTCCGAGCCTCATGGCCATCCAGCTCCCGGGACATCCACGCGGACAGCGTCGATCTGGCCGCTCCGTTCCTCGAGGTGGCTTTCCTTCACTGAGCGTGCATCGCCCGGCTGCGGCGGCTCAACGGTACACATGTAGAGGGTTCGCCTATCCCCACCGCCAAGTGCGCACGCGAGCGGCCAACGATCTGGTACTTCGATGCGATCAACGATGTTCCCATCGAGGATCCGGATGAACTCGCTTCCAGACGACGAGACTGCAGGTGGCGACGGGTGCGGGAATGCCCCGCGTCGCGGGTGGACCGCCACCCAGACGCCACCCTCAGCGTCGCAGCAAATTCCGTCCGGCGCTCCAGTGCCGATTTGCGCGAGCGTCCGCCTCTCTCCAAGTGACCCGTCGGCTGCGATGGTGAAAGCCGTTAAGTACATCGGGCCGAAACACTCGGCCACTACCAGCGTCACACCGTCCGGCATGATGCAAATGCCGTTCGGCACCATCAGTCCCCCAGCCACGACCCGCGGGGGGCCATCCGGCGGTACGAGTACCACGCGACCCGCCGGATCCGTTCCACCTCGTTCGAAGATCTGATCAAAGGTCAGGGCGGGATCTCCGACATATGCCCGCCCCTGCCCGTCGATCACCATGTCCGCTGCGTGATCGACAACGACAGACCGTAGATCGATCGTGTCCTCGCTCTCCGACCCGGACGGCCAGATTCGGCGAAATACGAACTCATCGGCGACCAACAGAGACCCGTCAGGAAGAAATCCCAACCCCTCCGGCCGACGAACATCGGCGACCGTCTCCACCGTCCCACTCTCGTCGAGCCGATGGACCTTCGCACCGTGGATGTCCGAGAACCAGAGCCACCCGTCGTGCCATCGTGGACCTTCTGGGAGTGCAAGGCCCCGGGCTACCACCTCGCGAGTTCTCGAACCCATGACGACGCTCCTGTTCAAAAGAAGTTAACGGCCGGCGGTGATTCGACATGAGAGATCGATCTAGACCCCTCGATGCATAACGGAGTCGACTGCATGGCCGGTCCAGGCTGAGACCTCACGATCCCCACCCTCGCATCAGCGAAGCTCCCTGACCTTCGAAACGGCAGCGAATGCTATGCATCTTTGGATGATCCATCCCTGCGACTCGACGATCCCATAGCTGGCGCTCTCGCATACGTTAACCTACGTTGATACGGATGTCGACCGGTCGCCCGGTTGTCATCTCGACCAACCCAAAAGAGGATGAAATGACCCGCCGAGGCCGGCAAGTTGCCGCGATACGGTACCGATCCACGCTCCCCATCGCCTGTCGTCAGTACGCAACTACCGGGCGCCCGCTTGACAAGGCGAGAGATTAAGTATATAGTTCCAATGACAGATCTTGGGTGGACACCGAACATCCACCTCTGATTGTCCGGTTACTGCCATTCGCAAGGAAGTGGGCCCAATGGCCTCTAGAATTTTTGCAGATCGAGAGAAGTGCGTCGGCGCCGGAACCTGCGTGACAATAGCTCCGACTGTCTTCGACCAGGGTGACGACGATGCGATCATCCTCCTCTTGCAGGAGGACATCGCCGACGAAGATCTCGCTGCCGTCGAACAGGCCATCGAGGCTTGCCCAGCTCGAGCAATCTGGCTCGAGCGGTAAATCGAGGTCGAATCTATTCGTCTCGATTCCTCCCTGGCCTGGCTTGGTCTGATCCCCTTGATCTGATCCACCCGTTGTGGGAATCCGGTCGCCATAATTAGGGCAAGGACGATCACAATAGTGAAGAACCGGAAGCACACGCCTGAGCAGATCATCTGCAAACTGGGTGCCGGCGTTCAAAGCTGTGATCTTGCAAAGGCTTTTTGTTTTGGTATCGAGCCCGTCGAGAACCCAGATCGTGCCCCGGTTGCGAGCGTCGGAGATGTTACGGAGCTCGGGATCGTGGAATGGCTTCCCCTCTCACCGTTTCCGGAGCAATCAACGCTCTGCGAAATTATCTCCCCCGCTGCAGAATCTCATCATTCATCATCGGTTTGCACCCCAGCCCGAACTTCTGAGCTGTCCGTGGCCATGAAGAAGTCCTCGGTTTTGGCCAGCTGAGGTCCCCGCTGGTGGCCACAGAAGTCCCCGTTTTTGGCCAGCAAAAGTCCCCACCCCTCACTGAAGCATCCACCTGAGAGGTCCCCCCGCCGGTGACGGTGGCGGTGCTAGCCAACCGCCGCACCGACAAGGGGACGCCTCAATGAAATCAGTGAGGGAACACATGGACATGCATGCCGCCTATCGAGAAGTGGGCAGCTATCGGGCCGCAGCCGAAATCTGCGGGACGACGCCGAAGACCGTGAAGCGATCCGTGCTTGCAGCCAGGGCAGCCGAGAACGGAGAGGTCCCCGTCGTCGCCCACAACTACGACGGGGTCCGAGACCTGGTGGCCGAACGGATCGAGCGCACCAAGGGGAGGATCTCGGCCAAACGGTTGTTGGCCGTGGTGCGAGCTGCTGGCTATGAGGGGTCGCCTCGCAACCTGCGCCGGCTGGTGGCGGAGGTGAAAACCGAGTGGCGACGACAGAACCACCGGGGACGACGGCCGGGGGTGTGGGCACCGGGCGACATGTTGGTGTTCGACTGGGGTGAGATCGGGCCGCTGTTCGTCTTTTGCGCAGTGATGGCCTGGAGCAGGTTCCGTTTCGTCTATTTCGCCGACAACCTGGGATCCGAGTCGACCATGACGGCACTGGCCCGGTGCTTCGAATACATGGGTGCGGTGCCAAAGACCGCACTGACCGACCGCATGGGCTGCCTGAAGGGCGGGACGGTGGCCGGCCTTGTCATCCCCACGCCGGCCTACGTGCGCTTTGCCACCCACTACGGGTTCCAACCGGATTTTTGCGAGGGCGCGGACCCTGAGTCGAAGGGCCTGGTCGAGAACCTGGTCGGCTACGTGAAATCCGACCTCATGATCCCAGAGGAGCTCTCCGTCTCCGACCTGGTGAGTGCCAACGCCAAGGGACTGGCCTGGTGCGAGGAGGTCAACGCGGCGGTGCACTCGGAGATCTGTGCCGTGCCGAACGAGCGTATGGGCACAGAGCGCCAGCTGATGGGGACCCTCCCGAGCCTTTGCGCCCAAATCGGCAGGGTGGTCACCCGCAAGGTCGATCGCCTGAGCTGTATCCGCTTCGGTTCGGCCCGCTACTCGGTCCCGACCAGCTACATCGGTCACTCGGTCGACGTCGTTGTCCAAGACGGCCAGCTCTGTGCTATGTCCATGGGTGAGATCGTGGCCACCCACGCCATCGTTTCCCCTGGTGAGACCTCCATTCTCGACGAGCACTACGGAGGGCCGAGGCCCCTGCCGACCCGGTCGGTGCGGCCCAAGACCACAGCTGAAAAGGCGTTCTGTGCCCTCGGCCCGGTGGCCGAGAGCTTCATCAAAGGAGCAGCGGCCCGCGGGATGACGAGCCTGAAGGGCGACTTGGAGGAGCTGGCGGCCATGGAGGCCGCCCACGGCACCGACGTCTTGGTCTCCGCTCTCGAGCGAGCCGTCGCCTTCGGGCGGTTCCGGGCCCACGACGTGCGTTCGATCATCACTGCCGGCCACGGGGTCCCTCGTCCCAGTGCTCCCGGCGAGGCGCTCATCGTCGATCTGCCGCTCGTGCCCACTCGGTCTTTGGATGACTACGCCATCGGCGAGCGCTCATGAGCACGACTCCACCTCCGTTGTCGCCTGACCTCGAAGCGGGACTGCGCCGGCTCCGGCTCTCGGCCATGCGCACCGTGTCCCCCGAGTTGTTGGTCACGGCCAAGACCCAACGATGGAAGCCCGAGGAGTTCCTCCGCACCCTGATCGAAGCCGAGATCGCCTCTCGTGACGCGTCGAACGCCCGGAACCGCCTGAAGGCAGCGGCCTTTCCGGTCAGAAAGTCGCTCGACGAGTTCGACATCGCCGCCTCGTCGGTCAAAAAGGTGACCTTCGATTACCTGAGCGGCCTGGAATGGATCCGGGCCAAAGAGAACCTTTGCCTGGTCGGGCCGGCCGGGACGGGCAAGAGCCATCTGCTCATCGCCCTCGGCCACCAGGCCATCGAAGCCGGAAATCGGGTCCGCTACTTCAGCGCCGTGGAGTTGGTCGAGACCCTCTATCGAGGGCTGGCCGACAACTCGGTCGGGCGCGTCCTCGAGGGGATCCTCAAAGCTGACCTGATCCTCATCGACGAGATCGGCTTCGCCCCAATGGACCACACCGGCGCCCAGCTCTTCTTCCGTCTGGTGGCCGCCGCCTACGAACGACGGTCGCTCGGTGTGGCCTCCCACTGGCCCTTCGAAAACTGGGGGCGCTTTCTGCCCGACCACTCAACCGCCGTCAGCCTGCTCGACCGGCTCTTGCACCACAACGTCCTCGTCGTCACCGAAGGCGAGTCCTACCGCATGAAAGAGGCGCGCCAAGGGAGGAAAACATAGGCTCAACGAGAACGAAGACTCATCCCGAGGGGTGGGGACTTTTGGTGGCCAAAAGCGGGGACTTCAAATTGGCCACGGACATGAGCCCAACTGGTCATGGATCGCTGTCACCGTTTTGGCCTCGGCGGACCCGGAGCACTCAGAGATGAAGGTGGGATTGGGACATAACACCACGCTGCTCGCGCTCGTCGCGCAATGACTTGCCCGGTCGGGTCCGATGACAGGTCATAGAGCAAGTGACGGACGACAGCGGCATTCAACTCCGGACTCGGCGACGCTCCCGGTAACGACAAATCCGTGATCGTAGCTGTTTTCTGCCTGAGGCAAATATGCGTTTACGGGATACCGTAGACCGCCAGGTCCACCGCCCAGGTGTACGTCAAAGGCGCAAGACCTGGTGGTGCCGCCGTTACCATACTTTGTTAATCTCAATTGCGTCGTGGAGGTTATATCTATGATGCTGCCAGCGTCATTCTGATACTACATCGTCAACTAGGGATGACTTTCGGGAAGGGCGACATGGACTTTAGCAACCATCTGCTCATCCATCAATATGAGGATTAGCAACATCATCCGATACGTCCCATACATACCTAGTTCGAGAAAAACTCGCGTCCCGAATGGGGCAGGAACGGCGTGCGTCGTGGCACGCCGTTCCTGCCCCTTCTGCAGCTTTCAGCAGACGGGATTCTGTGAGGGGGTTACAAAGTTCCTGTTCTGGATCTTCACGTACCAGTAGCAGTTTTGTACGTTCTGTGGCGTTGTCATCGGCTTCGTGAAGTTGATGGGCTTGGGTGTGAGGCCAGCTCCGGCGTATGCCTTTGTCTTCCTTAGGGCTGAATAGATCGTTGCTCCCGTAATGGTACTCCCAGCCTTTTGCGCACCCGTGATGAGCTCGTCAGCCAAAACGTATCCGTACTGAACCTCATAGCCGGGGTACACGCTTGGGGAATACTTTTTCACCGTCGATACGAACTGGGACACCGCTGGCGTCTTGAGGCTCGGCGGAGCAAACCACGACTGCACGTACGAACCTTCGTAAGCAGATTCGTGCGGATCCGTGAGAATCGAGCCATCCAGCACGATGGTGGACCAGACGGGCCTGATATGGACATTTTGCTGATGCAAAGCCACCGCCAGGTCGGTATTCGCGGTGTTCGTGGCAAAGAAGATGAGACTCTGCGCTCCAGAGGCCTGGAGCTTGGCGGCGATAGGTGCGTAGTCGACCGTCGCCGGAGAGCTACTCAGGTCCGTCAGGACCGTTTGAATACCCACGGATGCCGTGCTGCTAAGACCGTTCTGCATATGGGCTACCGTCGATGCGACGTTCCCCCAAGCGAGGCCAGCGATCTTGTGAACGTTGACCCCGAGGAGAAATTTGCCCAGCGACTTCCCCGGCGGGACGTCCGGTCCGGCTCCGCCCAGCGGGCTGAACACATTGGGATCCACCATCTCCGCCGGCACCCCTGCAGAGGTTGCGATCGGGATGTGGTTTTGGCTCAGGTACTGCTCTGCGGCTCCGACAATGGTTCCTTCTGCGCCAATGACGCCCACCACACCATCCGCGACGAGGCTCTGCGCGCCGGTAAAGGAACCTTGCGTGGTGTATTGATCGTCGGCTACGACAAGTTGGACCTTATGTCCTCTAATTCCTCCGGCAGCGTTGACCGCTGCCACTCTCGCTTGCGCGCCGAGGACATCCTCATTGAACGCGCCAGCTTGGGAGCCAGTTTGCGGCACCAAAATGCCGATTTTGATCGTGCTCACTGAGCTGGCTCCGGCCGGATCTCCAAATGCCCCCGTTGCGAGAGCGCAGAGAGCGACACTCGACGCCGCAAGAGCGGCAGTTCGCTTCAGATAATGCATCTTGTAACTCCTCATTTGTGTATAGCTGAACCTTTCGGTTCGGTTTCCCCCCTTATGGGGCCTTCGTGCAGGGTCGCCTGACCCATGTACCGACGCGAGATGGCATTGACATCAGCATCCGCTACTGGTCCAGACCAAGCAATGCTTCCGTGATCGAAGACAACTGCTTGGTCGGCGAATGCAAGTGCGCGGTCGAGATACTGCTCGATCAACATGATGGTCAGTCCTTGTTGCCTCGCTTTGTCGAGCTGTTCGTAGAGCTGGTCGATAATCATGGGAGCCAAGCCGAGGCCCATTTCGTCGGCGATCAACACCTTCGGCCAGTGAGCCAACGCTCTAGCCAGCGACAACATCTGTTGCTCACCGCCGGATAGGGTGCCCGCCGTTTGATTTCGCCGTTTGTTCAGGATCGGAAACGTCTCGAAGATCCGATCCAGCGCCTCACTGCGGCTACTTCGATTCGGCAGAGTGCGTACGGCCAGCCGCAAATTCTCGGCCACAGACATCGACTGGAAAATCCCCCGCCCTTCGGGCAGGTGCGTCATCCCGGCCCGAAAGATCTGGTTGGCGCTCCAATTCGTGATCTCGACTCCATCTAGTCGAATGTGTCCATCTGCAACGTCGATGATGCCCGACAGTGCTCTCGCCAGCGTGCTCTTCCCGGCTCCATTAGCTCCGATCACTGCAAGAGCCTCGCCCTCATAGATATTCAGAGAGACGTTCTCCAGAACGCGGAACGGACCGTACGAAACATGCAGGTCCGATGCTGAGAGAATCGGTGTTGACGACGACATTAGGACACATGCTCCAAGTTCGGTGCACCGAGATAGGCCTCCTGAACAGCTGCGTCCGACTGCACCTCGTGGGGTGCTCCCACCGCCACTACCTCGCCAAAGTTGAGCACATGGACGACATCGCACACGTTCATGACCAGATCCACGTCGTGCTCGACGAGTAAGAGGGACTGGCGCCCATCGGCAACCACCGAACGCAGGACGCCCGGTAACCTCTTTCGGCTACCGGCATCGAGTCCTGAAGCTGGTTCGTCTAGCAGGAGTACCTGAGGATCAGTGATCAAGGACCGCGCCAACTCCACCATTCGGCAGGTCCCCAATGACAGCGAAGACGGCAACCGATGACGGACGTCATGCAGGTCCAGAAGATCAAGTATTGATTGCACGGACTCATCCTCTGACTCCGAGCTTGAACCCCTTAGGCCACGCCAAACGATCATGTCCGACCACAGACGGGATGGCGTATCGTGCATGCGACATGCCAGCCGGAGATGATCTTCCACCGTGAGCTCTGCAACCATCTCCGGGTGCTGAAATGATCGCGCAATCCCCGATCGAGCTCGCCAGTGCGCCGACCGCTGCGTGATGTCGGTACCGTCGGTCAGCACAGTCCCCTCGGTTGGACGGAGAAAGCCCGAGAGCGCGGCGAGCAAGGTCGACTTACCGGCTCCGTTCGGCCCGATAAGGCCAACGACAGTCCCCGACGGAACAGCCAAGTCAACGTGGTTCAGAGCAACGACTCCGCCGAAGCGGACCGTTATCTGCCTCGCCTCCAAAACCGGGTCACTTCCTCCGGCCTGTCGCTCCGGCGCACCGGTAGGACCCAATGTCATCCTCGGATCGTTATCTTGTGCCAACACGCTCACCCGTCGAGACTTGATCCGGCGAACTCTCGTTGTTCGCCGGAACCACATTGCTTCGTTGAGGTCGCCGAGCCCAGATGCGTGAACTCAACGCCTCCAATTGCGCGGCGTGCAAGGACACCATTCCCTTGGGATTCCGAGCGACCATGATGGCGCCCAGGCCAAAGAGGGCGATGGGCACCTGTGCATACGACACGGGGAGATAGGTACTAAAGACAAACGGCACCACCGCGAACGTCACACCTCCGATAAACGCCGCCGCCAACGAACGCGTACCGAGCGTCACTATGACTGCGAGCCAGACCAGTCCGGACAACGTCTGAAACGAAAGCGGGTTTGCGTTGTTTTCAGTGAGAGCAAGTAAGGATCCACCAATGCCCGCTACGAGCGCAGCGAGACCACTCAGGACCACGCGGATGGTTCGCGGGTTCATTCCGACCGCCTGGGCTGCACGTGCACTCGATCGGGTCGTCGCCGAACCGAAGCCCAGCGTCGATCGACGGAGGTTGATGAATACGGCGCCGAAGATCAAGAACAACACCAGAATGCAATAGGTGAGAGCTACGTTCCCAGTCGCAAAACCAGGCCTTGCGATCACGACACCACTGCCGTAGTTCGAGAGGCTATTAACACTAAAGACGACATTCTCCATAAATAAACCGAAGGCGAGTGTCACCAGTGCGAAATACATGTCTCCTAGGATTCCACCGAGGAAGCCAACCAAGAGACCGAATGGGAGCGCGAGGACGCCACCACAAAGCACTGCGATAACAACAGGCCAATGGTAAGTCGTCGCCAGCTGGGCAGCCGTCAAAGCGCCGATGCCAGCGAATGTGATCTGGCAGAGCGAGATCATGCCACCTTCACCGGTGATGAAGGAATACGACAACAACACCACGGCGAATGCGATCCCGGTGCAGTAGACGCCAGACCAAACGCCACTCAGAAAGAGTGGGATCAATGCAAGCAGCGCAATGATAACGACCGAGCCTCGGTCCTTGAAGCTCATTGACCGCAAGGGACCGCCAACACGCCGACGATTGGCCAGAAGTTGAGGGACGTCATTCGTCGCCGATTGGTCGCCGCCGCCCACTCCGACAGCGATCGCGCGATCTAACGCGCCACCGGTCTGGATCGATTCTTCCGCCGTTCCCCGAGCAGCGTAATATATGACTGCCCCACCCATAACGATAAATGGAATGGACGCAATAACGCCTGATGACCAGATCGAGCCCGATGGCAAGAACCTCTGGGCAACTCCGCCGGCGATGCCGATCAACAGTCCTGCGACACCGGCCCGGCCTATGAACCGCAACCGTGCCGCTGCGACCGCTCCCAGCGAAGACGCAAGCAAGATCAAGAAGGCGCTCGATGATCCGATTCCAACGATCGGCGCTAACAGAACGCCCGTCAGACCAGCAAGAGCCGTGGTTCCGGTGCACACAGCTAGTGCGACGCGCGGTGGATTGGCGCCTCCCATCGACGCCAGTGCGGGTGACTCGACTGTGGCGCGCATGACAAGACCCACGGAGCTCAGGCGCAGTACTACGGCACCGACAACGGCGATTACCACCGCAACGACAACGACGGCGATCTGCGCATAGGTAACAGGTGCGCCGAAGAGCCGTATTGTTTCCACGGACGACACAACTCCCGGCGCTGTCAGAATGACTGGGCTACCGAACAGCATCGCAGCCAGCGCCGGCAAGGCGATCGACACCCCGATAGTTGCGGTGAGCTTGCCCGAG
>Ga0210400_10004775_pt1 | contig 11658 bp, 8 predicted proteins | sample IncBWH26MmetaG_FD_155456 | JGI IMG/M metagenome (GOLD analysis project Ga0210400, IMG submission 155456) | Forest soil microbial communities from Barre Woods Harvard Forest LTER site, Petersham, Massachusetts, United States - Inc-BW-H-26-M | ecosystem: Environmental > Terrestrial > Soil >...
ACCTCCACCTGTATGAGTAGCCCGGTGATCACCACTGTGGCCCACTCTCCCCAGCGGCGTTGCAGCCACAATCCCGTACCTTCAACCAGGAACAGTCCGGCATAGAGCAAGCCCACAAGTCCCAGCCTTTTCACCTGCGCTGGGCTGAGATTCGACACTCTTTCCAGAAACATTTCGATGTGCCGGTTCCCCGGGTCCAGATGCATCGCTTTGATCCAGTGCTCCAACCGGGTGCCAATATCCTGGTGCATTGTCCGGAAGACTCCGACCGACAAGGCAATTAAGGACGCTGCCTTCAGGAATTTGAGTACCGCGATGATGCGGAGCAACATGCCGTCGCGTCGGCGTGTTTGACTTGCCCCGGCTGAACTGCCGCGCTGCGGCAATGGTTGTGATCCGGACCGCGGGTCGAGTGAATGCGCTACCGGCATGGCCCACATTGTACGGCGGTCCTGGAGAAGCTTGGATGGTTTTCAGGCAACGGCGAAAACACCGCGCCGGAAAGTTTCGCCGAGCACAGGGAGAATCTCTTCTCTATTGGCGATGAGGTGGGCCCTGAGAAAGGCAACGCGGCTGGCCGTTTCACAGATCTGGGCGCGGATCTCAAAAGCGTCATCGGCCGCGCGCATCCGATCGGCTGTAAAGGCAAACGTGGCGGTAAGTCTGAGGGCTTCCTGAGAGGTCAGATGCAGCGACATGGATGAGGGAAAATCCTTCTAAACGATCGCTGTATTTTAGCTGATTTCCAGCTGCACGGGAATACCCGCAGTCGGTGATTTGCAGGCTCGTTGGCCGCACACCCGTCGACTCCGTGTGACGACTCCCGCGCACCAGGTTTAGCGGATCTCAGAACCCAGTTCTATCATTCACACATACAATGAGTTGAACGGATGCGTGCCCTTTTCCTGACCGTCGCTCTCGCCTGCACGGCTGCCGCCCAAGTCGGCTCGGCGCCCCTGATCACCGTCGTGGATGAAAACGGAGTCGCCGTTCCTTCCGCCTGGATTTCTTTAGAAGCCCCACCGCAACTTCCCATTCGATGTCAGACTGACTACACGGGACGCTGCCAGTTCCCGAATCTCGCTCCCGGACAGTACCAGCTACGAGTCGAAAAAGAGGGTTTCTACGAACTTAAACAGCCCTCCGTGGAGATGACCCGCACCTCGAACATCGAAGTGGCGATCTCACATCTGCAAGAAGTCCATGAAACTGTCGACGTACACGAATCCCCTCTGGCCATCGATCCCGCGCAGGTTGCCGCACAGGAAACCATCAGCGGACTCGACGTCATCGATATCGTCTACCCCGGCACACATGACTACCGCAACGTGCTCAACTTCATTCCCGGAGTCGTCCAGGACCAGTTTGGCCAGCCTCACATCGCCGGAGCACAAACCTATCAGACCCAGACTCTGCTCGATGGCTTCAACGTCACGCAACCGGCCAACGGACAGCTCCTCGTCCATGTCAGTGCCGACGCCTTCCGCTCCATACAGGTCGAGCCCTCACGCGAGCCTGCCGAATCCGGCAAAGGATCTGCCGGAACTCTCCATCTGAACACCGGCATCGGTGACGATCACTACCGCTTCTTCGCCACCAACTTCATTCCTTCCATCCAGAACAAGCATGGATGGCGCTTCAATCAATTCCTTCCCCGCTTCACCACTTCCGGCCCAATCCTTAAGCAGAAAATCTGGTTTTATAACGCATTCGAAGGCGAATACAACAATCTGGTCTACACCGCTCTCCCCGTCGACCAGGACAGCGATTACATCTGGCGCATTGGCAATCTGTCGAAGGTCCAGACCAACCTGACGAGCCGCAACATTCTGACCACGAGTTTCCTCATCAATTACTTGCACGATCAATACACCTATCTGTCACCGCAAAGCCCACAACAGACGAATCCGCAGGATGTTGAGACCGCTTACATTTCCAGCGTGAAAGACCAGCATTATTTCAACGGCGGCGAACTGCTCGAAACCGGAGTTGCGTTCAGTCAATACAATCTGCGTCTCACCCCCTACGGGACGGCCCCCTACCAGATCACTCCCGGCACCGCGTTCGGCAACTACTATCTGAACGAGCACACGTCCGCCACTCGCAGGCAAGGCTTGGCAAATGTATATCTTTCGCCCCACTACTGGCACGGCCGTCACGATTTCAAGGTCGGGACCGATCTCGACCGCCTCTCTTATGATGCCGAGTTCAATCGCCAACCAATTTCATTTTTGACGGCACAGGTTTCCGCCCAAGAACCGGCCGACATTTGTTTCACGGCCCCGCAAGACAAGAACTTTCCGTGCATTCGCTACTCCACCTTCACTGCCGCCCTGCCTCATGAGCAGACAAATTCCGAGGTCAGCGCCTACATCGAAGATCGCTGGAGTGTCACCGACCGCCTGCTCATTGAGCCTGGAATTCGTTTCGATTGGGACTCAATCGTCCACGAAGGAGCTTTTTCGCCACGTCTGGCCGGAACCTATGTTCTCGATAATTCCGGCGGCACCAAACTCTCGGCCGGAATCGGCCTCGTCTATGATGCAACTCCCCTATTCCTCATCGCCCGTCCGTTTGCGGGCAGTCGGCAAGACATATTCTTCGCCACCGATCCCAATTGCATGACCACCAGTTGTGTCACCACAACAGGGCCTCTTACGACAACGTTTTCGATCAACAACAACACGCTCGAGCCCCCTCGATTCCTCAACTGGAGCCTCGGTCTAGAAAAACGGCTTCCGAGGGCGATCTATCTCAAAGCGGAATTCCTGCGCCGCCATGGCACTAATGGGTTCGTCTACGACACGCGCAATTCGACAGCGACGGGCGATTTCATACTCCGCAATACTCGTGAAGATCACTATGACGCCTTTCAGATTTCGCTTCGGCACAACTTCCGGGAGACCTACACGATCATGGGTTCGTACACTCGCTCGCGGTCCCGAACTAATCAGGCTCTCGATTTCAACGTCGACAACCCAGTGCTCAGTTCGCAACAACCTGGTCCTTACCCGTGGGACACGCCGAACCGCTTTCTTTCCTGGGGATATCTTCCCTTCTTTACTCTGCCCATATTCCACAAATTCGAACTCGCCTATTCGATGGAAGCCCGTACCGGATTTCCGTTCAGCCTTTTGAACGATCAGCATGAACTCATTGGAAAACCCAGTGCGGAGCGGTACCCTGACTACTTCTCCCTGAACCTGCAACTAGAAAAGAAATTCCATCTCTTCCACAACTATTGGGCCTTGCGCGGAGGCTTCGACAACATCACCGGCCGCTGCAATCCCTATGTAGTGAACAACGTAGTCGACTCCTCCCACCCCATCCCAACCTTCACCGCGTGCCAGGGCAGAGCCTTCACCTCAAGAATCCGCCTCCTAGCCCGGAAGTAGCGCGCACGCACTCTCCGCCGAGGTTGTGTGGTGGCGGACGCATTCGTCCGGCCCGCCGAAGCGAAGCGAGGCGCGCCCGCGCCACAAACCTCGACGTTGGTTCGCGCCCCTGATCCGCGCAACCCTCCCGGAGCTATAATGACCCCAACGAACCTTGCATCGAAATCCAATCTCCCGTCATCTCAAAAGCCTGGAGGAATGAAGAAAATGGCACACGAACTACCCCCCCTACCCTATGCCTACGAGGCACTCGAACCCACGATCGACAAGCAGACCATGACTCTGCACCACGACATGCACCACGGCGCCTACGTGAAGAACCTGAACGCCGCCCTCGAGAAGCATCCCGAGCTAGCCGGCCAGTCTGCCGAAGACCTGATCCGCGACCTCAATGCCATTCCGGAAGATATCCGTGCGGCGGTCCGCAACAATGCTGGAGGCCACATCAACCACTCCATGTACTGGAAGATCATGAAACCCAAGGGTGGAGGCGATCCCAGCGGTCCCATTGCTGAGCTGATTCAGAAGACCTTCGGCAACTTCAACGATTTCAAGACGAAGTTCAATGACGCGGGCGCGAAGCAATTCGGCTCAGGATGGGCCTGGCTCGCCGGAAAGCCGAACGGCGAAGTACAGATCATCTCCACGCCGAATCAGGACAATCCCATCTCGCAAGGCCTCTATCCCATCTTCGGGAACGACGTCTGGGAGCATGCCTATTACTTGAAATACAACAACCGCCGTCCCGAATACCTCGCCGCATGGTGGAGCGTAGTGAACTGGGACGAAATCAACAAGCGCTACGCCGCCTTCAAAGCCGGCAAAGGAGTCCACGAACCAGCCCTGGCCCACCGCTAATCTTGTGTAGGGGCGGACGCCTTCGTCCGCCCCGCGACCCTGAGCGAAGCGAAGGAGCGTGACGGTCATCGGAAGCGTTCCCACTTACGAGGCGATAAAAAGGCCCTTGCCAAAGCAAGGGCCTTCGCTATTTTGCTCCGATTGTCCTAAGCCGCCGACCTCGCGTACTGCTCCGGATTCTGCTCAAACTCATTCTTGCATTGCTGCGAGCAGAATGAGTACGTCTGGCCGCCATACTGCGCCTGATGCTGCGAGTCATTGTCATCGACTCTCATTCCACAAACCGGATCAGTCGTCATTGGTGTACTCCTTACGGATTTTGAACCTTACAGGCGATTGTCAACAGATCGGCTCTGACTTCCGCTCGGGTAATTCCTGTAGTTGACAGCCGTTCTCCGCGTCCTCTGCGTCGAGTTCTCAGCGATCTCGGCGGTTAGAGTCCTGCTGTGGCTACCGCCTTCGATAAATGATCCCGCCCTTCATCACAAAATCCACCTTCTCCATCAGCGAGACGTCGCTCAACGGATCCCCCGGGACCGCCACAATATCCGCGAACTTCCCCGCTTCAAGAGTCCCCAGCGAATCCTTCGTCCCCAATAACTCCGCGGCATTGACCGTAGCCGCGCGGATCGCCTGCGCCGGAGTCATCCCAAACTTCACCATCGACGAGAACTCCTTCGCTGGATTGATCTTCCAGTCGAACCCTCCCGCGTCGGTCCCGAAAGCGATCTTCACTCCGGCCTTCAGTGCCCGGCGGAACGTGTCCTCATGAATCTGAATCATCTTCACCCACACCGGCGCTCCCTCAGCCGCCCGCGCGGTGCGACGTACTCGCCCACATAAATGGTCGGCACATAGAAGACCCCATGCGATGCCATTGTCTTCAGATCCTCATCAGCGATGTAGTTCCCATGCTCGATCGAATCTACGCCCGCCTCGATGGAGTTGTGCACGCCGTACAAAGCCATCGCGTGCGATGCGACCTTGTGGCGCTCGCGGTGAGCCTCATCCACAATCGCCTTCAGTTCTTCGAGCGTGAACGTAGCAATGTCGTCGAGCACCCCGTCCTCGCGCACGCGATACGAGCGGTCGCTGTAGACCTTAATCCAGTCCGCACCGTGGCTGATCTGCTCTCGCACCGCCTGACGCGCGTTGTCGGCGCCATCCACCACCTGCACTCCATGCGGCACGATCACGGCAGGCGCATAACCCTGCAGCGGATAGGCTCCAGTCACATCCAGGGCACGAGTGGCGACCTGCATCCGCGGCCCGGGAATCACTCCGTTGTTAATGGCCTTCTTCACATCGGCATCTGCGTATCCCGCGCCCTCGGTCTCGAGATCGCGGATCGATGTGAACCCATACTCCAGATCCCGTCGCGCGTTCACCGTCGCAAGAATCGTCCGCTACTCCGGCGATTGCTTCAGCAATTGCTCATCGTATTCCGCGGCGGTGATGTCCCCTTGCAGCAGAATGTGCGTGTGCGTATCAATCAATCCCGGCAGACAAGTCTCACCCAAAAGATCGATCACCTCAGCCCCGGCAGGCGCACCATTTGCGAGTTCCTTGATCTTCTCGCCTTCGATGACGATCACGACGTTCTTGCGTAACGAATCCCCGCGCGAGTCGAAAAGATTCCCGCAGCGCACCGCGATCGTTTTTGACCCAGCACCCTGTCCGAAAAGCAGACTCGTCGAGCCCAACAGAATTAAAACTCCCAAAGCAACCCACTGCCCCATAGCTCCTCCAAGAACTGAGAACTGCCTTTCTGCATTTCCTGTGCAAGCCCTGTGGAGATTCCGGCTGCCCACTCTACCAGATTTCATTCGTCGCCTCTGCCACATCCAAGAAATGCCGTGATGTCGGCCTACAGCGTGACGTTTCTTATCTCCTGCTTGAGCAATATTTCCGCATCGAATCCGGGCACGGTATTTTCCTCAAATGCACCAAAAAGCGGAATTGACCTGCGTGCAATTCAACCGTACATTCACCTTCGTCCTCACAGCAGAAATTGGTTCGTCCCAGACGCATTTTCGCTTTGAGGACAATTACCAGCAGAACATCAGCGCGCCATGAAAACGATTGAATGGAAAACGTACCGCACAAGATTCCTGGTCAAAGCCAAACAACTCAATTCCAGTCTTACCTTCACCGACCACCTTGGCCGACAGCATTGTGGCCGTAAAGGGGACTACCTGGTGGAGTCCTGTGACGGGGTCCTGAGCATCGCTCCCCGCCGGATCTTCGAAGACATTTACGTTCCCATGGGGCTGACTCCCGGTCCCACTCCTCAGCGATCAACCCAAGAAGATGAACCCATCAACTTGCGCTTGGCCAGCCTTCAGATCGAGCCGCTGCGGATCGAGAAGATCAAAACCAACTTCCGCGATGATGACTTCGGAAGCGTCACCCTGGACAAGACTGCCCGCACGCAACGCAAAACTCCCCAGCCCGTTCGCGCGCCTTCCTCCAGGCTCGGCCTCATGTGATGAAAGTAAAGTTTAAGGTTTCGAGTTCCGAAGTTTCTGAGTTTCGACGAGCGCCAATCTTTCTCCGTATTCAGGCAACCCATTGTGGATGACGCTCAAACTGAAACTGAAAACTGGGTACCTGCTCTTGTGTGGAAAACCTGCCCTCAATCCCGCATCAAGCCCGTCATTGCTAGGGATACAACCTGTAGTGTTTCTCCCTTGACATGCACAACTGGCAGGAGTAACTTTGCAATCCCAAGCAATGAAATTTCACCCCACGGGAATGGGGTGGAAGTTCGAAGAGTGCAGGAACACCGGCAGTCGTCTGAGCCAGAGGTGACTCGGCCACTGCAGGGCAAATAGAGGCGCAGGCGCCAGGCTTCCGGATCTGTAAAGTCAGGCGCCCAACCCTTTCATAATCATGAACTTCAGCCTTCCGGGGCTCCAAAAAGAAGTCCGGAAGCCCGGTTTTGAGAGTGCGGTGCCCGTGCCCCGATCCTCCCCCGGAGCACGCCAGTAGAACGGCGCGTGTGGCGACGGGCGCCTCGTCCGGCCCGCGAAGCAAAGCGAGCGGCGCTTGAGAGATTTTTTGTCGTGGAGTAATCCGAACCCAGGAGCCCGCAATGGAAACCCTTACCCGACTAGTTTCTGAATCATTGGCACGACACGGTTTCGACCGTCCTGTGGATTATCGTCGCCTGCAATGGTCGCGCTGGTTCCGCTGCGAGTCCCACCACAGTCTCCTGGTAGTCCCCAGCAAGCCCGGTGTATTCGCCCTGGCAGAAGAAGTCGTCGACTTTGGCACGAATCACATAGCCACAGCCGGCTCGACTGCTCGTGTGGCGACGGGCGCCTCGTCCGTCCCGCGAACCCTGAGCGAAGCGAAGGGAAGCGGAGCAGTCCCAAAAGCCGGTAGCCAAGACCCCCTAGCCGATGCCCGCAACCGCATGCTGGCCGTCACCAAGTTCTTCGAAGACGACGACATGGCTTTCGTCCTCGACCGCATGCTGTCGCACCCGAATCCCATGCAGGCGCGACTGGCGTCCGGGCGCTATTTCGTTCGCTTCGTCGAGATTCACGATCAAATCCAGCGCCGCAGCATCTGCAGCGCCCTGAATCAGTGGATCGTTTCCTCGGCTGAGAAAGCGACGGGAATAGGCTCGCACTTCGCCACCTCGCTGGAACTGACACCCGAGCCCTCGAGTGCTAGCCGATCCCTTCGGCCTGACAGCGCCGATATCCTTGCCAAAACCGACTGCGCCCCTCCAGCAGTCGCAACCACACCTCGGCTCAATTCCGCCGTGGCTACTACGATTCACTGTTCTTCCTCGTTCCCTTCCGGCTTCTGACGGAAGGGACGCAGCCGCGAGCAGCGTCAGCGCAAAGCCGGCGGCGAAAGCCGTGGGCTGTTCGACGAACGAAAAAGCCCTGAAGGGCGAAAGACAAAGTTCCTTACAACCGGACTCCGTTATACCCGATTCCCCGTCCCCCCACCCGGACGCCCGAATCGATCGAAGCCGCATAGAATCTAATTAGGAGAGCCCCTTGATGCCTGAAGTCAAAACCGAGACCAAATCCGCCGCCGCTCCGTCTTCTGTCGCCGCGTCCCCAGTCGCCCCCAAAAGGAAGGCCCCCGGCCTCTCTTTCCGTCGGCTTTTCACCAAAACAGGTGTCTCTCCCTACGACGAAGTCGAGTGGGATCTCCGCACTGCTCAGATTACCGACTCGCATGGCGGAATTATCTTCGAGCAGAAGGACGTCGAAGTCCCTAAAGACTGGTCGATGACTGCGACGAACATCGTCGCCAGCAAATATCTGCACGGCAAGATCGGCACTCCCGAGCGCGAAACCGGAGCCCGCCAGCTCGTCTCCCGCGTTGCAGAAACTATTCGCGATTGGGGCATGGCGCAGGGATACTTCCGCACTCCGGAAGACGGCGCAACATTCCATGATGAACTGGTCCACATCCTTGTGCGCCAGTACGCCGCGTTCAATTCGCCCGTCTGGTTCAATGTCGGATGCGACCGCATCGAGCCCAACTCCGACGGCCGCAACTGGCACTGGAACCCGCAAACCCAGCAAGTCGAATTCGGTGTCACCGGATACAGCAAACCCCAGTGCTCCGCCTGCTTCATCAATTCGGTGAAAGATTCCCTCGACTCGATCCTGACACTGGCGAAAACCGAAGGCATGCTCTTCAAGTGGGGCAGCGGCACCGGCACAAACCTCTCTCCTCTGCGCGGATCCACTGAAACTCTTTCCGGAGGCGGCACCGCCAGCGGTCCGCTGAGCTTCATGAAAGGATTTGACGCCTTCGCCGGCGTCATCAAGTCCGGAGGCAAGACCCGCCGCGCGGCAAAGATGGTCATTCTTAACGTTGACCATCCCGACATCGTCGAATTCATTGAGTGCAAACAGAAAGAAGAAGCCAAGGCGCACGCCCTCGTTTCTGTGGGATACGACGGCTCCCATCCCGACTCTGACGCTTACTCCAGCATCTTCTTCCAGAACGCAAATAACTCTGTTCGCGTGACCGACGACTTCATGTACGCCGTAGTCCGCGACACTGACTTCTCCACGCGCAGCGTCACGGATGGCTCGGTCGTAAAGACCTACAAAGCGAAAGACCTGATGCACAAGATTTCTCAAGCGACATGGCACTGCGGCGATCCCGGCATGCAGTACGACACCACGGTCAATCGTTGGCACACCTCAAAGAACACGGCAAGAATCAACGCCAGCAATCCGTGCAGCGAATACATGTTCCTTGATGATTCGGCCTGCAACCTGGCCAGCCTGAATCTGCTGAAGTTCGCGCCCAACGGCACGTTCGACGTGGAAGCCTATCGCCACGCGGTAGACATCCTGATCACCGCGCAGGAAATCCTGGTCGACAACGCCGGATATCCCACGCAAGCCATCATGGCCAACTCGCACGACTATCGCCCTCTGGGCCTGGGTTACGCGAACTTAGGCGCATTGCTGATGGCCGCAGGCCACCCCTATGACTCTGACGCCGGCCGCGACTACGCCGCCTGCGTGACTGCCATTATGTGCGGCGAAGCCTATCTGCAAAGCAGCCGAATCGCGGAACAGTGCGAGCCCCTGGTTCCAGCCACGGAAGCAACAAAGAAGAATTTGTCAGAAACAAACCTGAGAGCCGGAATCGGCACAGCTCATGTGGAGACAGCCGCCTCGGCTGTCCAAGCGATGGCGAAGCCGAGCGCCCCAGGCAAAGAAACTATGCCCGGCGGAGCCTGCCCCGGCTGGTATATCAACCGCGAACCGTTCCTCGACGTAATCCGCATGCACCGCGCCTCAGTGAACGGAATCAATAAAGGAAACGTTCCCACCGCCTTGTACGAAGCCAGCAAGCAATGCTGGGACGAAGCCCTGCAGCACGGCGAAAAACACGGCTACAGAAACAGCCAGGTCACAGTCCTGGCCCCCACCGGCACCATCGGCTTCATGATGGACTGCGACACAACTGGTATCGAGCCTGATCTCGCGCTGGTGAAATACAAGAAGCTGGTCGGCGGCGGCATGATCAAGATCGTCAACAACACCGTCCCCACCGCGCTCTTCAAGCTCGGATACACCCACGAGCAGACCGACGCCATCGTCAGCTACATCGACGCCACGGGCACCATCGAAGGCGCGCCGCACATTAAAGATGACGACCTCGCCGTCTTCGATTGCTCGTTCAAGCCGGCGAAGGGCACGCGCTCCATTCACTACACTGGTCATCTCCGCATGATGGCAGCCGCTCAGCCCTTCATCTCCGGAGCAATATCGAAGACGGTGAATCTTCCCGAGAACGCCTCGGTCGAAGACATCATGGACGCCTACCTCCAGGCATGGAAGCTGGGCCTGAAGGCAGTCGCCGTTTATCGCGACGGCTGCAAGAAGAGCCAACCGCTATCAGCCGCAGGCACAAAGACGGCGGAGTCCTCCGGCCGTGTGGGGACGGGCGCCTCGCCCGTCCAGGTTTTGGAAGAAGAAGACCTCAACGCTCCGCCGCGTGCCGTCCGCCACAAGCTGCAAGAAGAGCGTGCCTCGATCACGCACAAGTTCAAAGTCGGAGACCACGAGGGCTACATCACCGTCGGCCTCTATCCCAACGGAGAGCCCGGCGAACTCTTCATCACCATGGCCAAAGAAGGCAGCACAGTCAGCGGCCTGGTCGACAGCTTCGCGCTGGCAGTCTCGATCGCCCTGCAGCACGGCGTCCCGCTGAAGCTGTTCTGCGAAAAGTTCGCCCACACCCGCTTCGAGCCGAGCGGCTGGAGCGGCAACCCGGACATCGGCTACGCCAAGAGCATCATGGACTACATCTTCCGCTGGCTCCAGTTGCGCTTCCTGACCGGCCAGCAGCAGCTGTTGTTCGAGAACCTCAGGCTCAAACCTGCAGGAGCCCTCCCGAGCCCAGACGGAGTCGGAGACGCAAACGGTTCCACGCCACAACCGAGACCCGAGAACCGGGAACTGAGAACTGGTTCTCCCGTCCACGCCGCCGACGCGCTGTCGAGCATCGTCGATCTGGGCGATGCCCCCAGCTGCAGCTTCTGCGGCAGCATCATGACCAGAAACGGCAGCTGCTACCGCTGCATGAGCTGCGGCAGCACCAGCGGCTGTTCGTAAGGGTCTTTTTTGGAGGTTGTGAGAGAGGGTGTGGGTTTGCGCAAATGATGAAAGTTGGGGTCTACAAGGTGAAAGTCTGGAGGGTGTGGTGGTGATGAGGATGGCGTTGATAGCCGCTCGTCCAGCGCCGACGCCAGCAATCTCCTCGTGACAAGCAAAGCCGCCGACAACCCGTGAAAGAGCGGCCTTTCAAGGGCCGCGTTGAGGCGCCCGGAGAACTCGGGCCTTTAGGCCCCGTGTACCGTTTTGGAATTCCGCGCCACAAATTGTTACCTCTCTCACAGACGACACCC
>Ga0210400_10004776_pt1 | contig 11655 bp, 11 predicted proteins | sample IncBWH26MmetaG_FD_155456 | JGI IMG/M metagenome (GOLD analysis project Ga0210400, IMG submission 155456) | Forest soil microbial communities from Barre Woods Harvard Forest LTER site, Petersham, Massachusetts, United States - Inc-BW-H-26-M | ecosystem: Environmental > Terrestrial > Soil >...
CTACTACGGGCTTACCCTCTGGGTTCCGACATTGTTAGTGCAACTCCTGGCGGTGACGCCCGCGCGGGCGTCGTTTTTGCTGATCTTTGTCAATTTCGCCGGTTTGTTCGGGCGTGTCGGCTTGTCCTATCTGTCGGACGCCATTGGCCGACGGGCTTCAGGCGCCATCGCCAGTTTTGGTGCGGCGATCCTGCTGGTTGTGGCCGCCATTTACCATGACGTCTTTTTCGGAACGGTATCTCTGTTCTGGCTGCTGTTGATTGTAAACAACGCATTTGCCGACGGGGGCTTCGCGATCGTTGGTCCGTATTCCGCCGAGGTGTGGCCCGTGGCGCTGCGAACCACGGGCATGGGCTCGGCCTACGGGTTCGGTGGGCTCGGAAAGGTGATCGGCCCCCTGGGGCTCGCGCTCATCGTCGGATCTTCGAACATCATTACACCGAAGGCGTCGGTCGCGGCGTTGCTTCCGGCCTTTTCCTATCTAGCCGGCTTTTTCGCTCTGGCGGGTTTCGCGTACATTTTCATTGGAATGGAAACCAAAGGCCGTTCGCTCGAAACGATTGAGCACGATCTGGACGCGTCACGCACAGCTGAGCTGGCAGAAGTAAAGCCAGAAAACAATCGCTGATCGATGGATCAAATCCTCGTCAGACGCGGTTCTCGATTTCTTGTTCGGCGGCGCGGGCTGTTTGCCATTCGCTCGAGGACCTCACACACGACTCCTGTGTCTTCCGCGCCCCGCCCCATGGCCATCGCGGCCGTATAGATGGACGCGCTGGCTGAAAACAACGGCGTCGGACAATCCATCTTCCGCGCGAAGTCGCCGATGACCGTCATGTCTTTCTGCCAGGTCTGCACCTTCATCGTCGCATCAGAGTAATCTCCTTTGACCATCATGGGACCGCGCACTTGAAGCATACGCGAGCTTCCTGCGCCGTCGGAGACGACCTTCAATGCGAGTGCCGGATCGAGCCCCGACTTCATCGCGAGCACCATAGCTTCTGCCGCCGCCACATTGTGAATTGCAACCAGCAGATTCGCGACGAACTTCATCTTGGAACCCGCGCCAAACGCGCCGACGTAATAATGTGCGCGCGCAAAACCATCCAGGACCGGGGAGACGCGGCGATAGCTTTTGCGATCACCGCTTGCGTACACCACCAAATCCTTGGCGCGCGCTTGCGCTCCAGTGCCGCTCAAAGTGCAATCGAGTAGGATGACGCCTCGTGCCGCGAGGCGCTTGCGCGCTTCTTCTTTCACCGGGATTGGCAAAGTGCTGGTCTCGACGACGATTTGACGGGCCCGCGCCGACTTAGCGAGTTCCGCTGCCGTGTCCAGCAGCGCCTCGGAAGATGGCAGCGACGTTACAGTGATGTCGCATCTCCTGGCCACTTCGCGGCTGCTGCGCGCGGCGGTTCCCCCCGCTTTTCGAAGATCTTGACGGCAGCGCTGCACTACGTCGTAGCCCACGACCGGGAATCCTGCACGTATGAGACTGGCCGACATTGCTGATCCCATGATTCCAAGACCTATCATGCCCACAGCGTTTGACTCCATGGCTCTCCTTCCAGCTTTCGCACTGTGATTAAGGGCGAAGCATACTCTAGCAGAAGGCGGCAATAGAAAATGAAAGCTGGCCACTCTTTCTCAGGGGGAAATAGAACGCGGTCACTCGCTGTCTCAGAAAAGGCAGTGGGTTCCGGAATTACAATAATGGTAGTCTATGCGTTTGCGCGAATGCTGGTAATCTTCCTTACGAGGTGTACGGTCCATGGCGAGTAGTGAATCGAAGGTAACGCTCAACGACATCAATGGCGCAGCGGAGCGACTGAAGAATTGGGGACGCTGGGGCGCTGACGATGAGATTGGCACGCTGAATAACGTTTCGCCGCAAGATATCGTCAATGCGGCGCGGCTGATTCGCAAGGGAAAGGTTTTCTCTCTGGCGCTGAATTTCGACAACAAGGGTCCGCAGAATGGTCTGTGGGGCAATCGCTTTAACCCCATTCATACTATGCTAGCGACGGGGACAGACGCTGTATCCGGCCGCCAGGAATCGATCGGCCTGCGCTACGCCGACGACATGGTTTCCATGCCTTTGCAGTGCGGCACGCAATGGGATGCGCTGGGCCACATTTTTTTTGGCGACAAGATGTGGAATGGGTATGACGCTCGGCTGGTCGATTCGAGTGGTGCGCAAAAGAACGGCATCGAAAAGACGAAGGACAAGATGGTCGGACGCGGCGTGCTTCTCGACGTGGCGCGACATAAGGGCGTCGAATCCCTCGACGATGGTTACGGCGTCGGGACAGACGAGCTGGAAAAATGTGCCGCCGATCAAGGCGTCGAGATACAGCGCGGCGATTTTGTCATCGTCCGCACAGGGCACATGGAGAGATGCCTCAGCTCCGGAGATTGGGGCGGCTATGCGGGTGGCGACGCGCCGGGCCTCCGATTTGAGACCGCCGACTGGATTCGCCGTGCGGACATCGCCGCGATCTGCGCGGACACCTGGGGCTGCGAGGTTCGACCCAATGAATCGGACGTTGCCAGCCAGCCCTGGCACTGGGTTGTGATTCCCATGATCGGTATCAGCATGGGTGAGATTTTTTATCTGAAGGACCTCGCCGCGGACTGCGCGAACGACCGCGTATATGAATTCTTTTTCTGCGCACCCCGCTGCCCATCACCCGGGGCGGTCGGATCACCCGTGAATCCCATTGCCATCAAATAGCAGACCCAGCAACGAGCGGCGGCGAGCGGCGGAACACGACTTGACGCCCGCCGCCAAGCCGTCGTAACCTCCCGCGTACCATTGGACGCTCGACTAAATCATTGAGAAATGCACCCGAGGAGGAATGCACATGAAACGACTTTTTAAGATTTTTGCGATCATGCTTTTGGCGGTTACTGCCGCAGGGCTGGTTCTGGCTCAGAGTAATCCGTTTGTGGGTACCTGGAAGCTGAATCTCGCAAAATCGAAGTATGATCCGGGCCCAGCGCCAAAAAGTCAGACGCGAACGTGGGATGCTTCCGGGAAAGTCAGCGTAGAGGGCATCAACGCAGCCGGGAAGCCGATGTCGTACGGATACCCCGTCATGACAGACGGCAAGGATTATCCAACGACAGGGGCGGTACCAAGCGGGGCAGACACTATCTCCGCCAAGCAAATCGCCCCCAACACGGTCGAAGTAAATTTCAAGAAGGACGGCAAGCATGTTGAGACAACGAGATTCATGGTTTCCAATGGCGGGAAGGTCATGACCATTACGGCCAAAGGGACCGACCCGAAAGGCCAACCGTTTAACAATCTGGCTGTCTGGGATAAGCAGTAGATGGTGGGCCTGGGTGGACTAGAACCACCGACATCATCCTTATGAGTTGTGACCGGAACATCAGACACGTATGGAGAAATGCTGCTATGTAATGCTACCTACATATACTTATCCCAGAATCGTGTCTGCGATGAGTTGCTACGAATTGGGAGGTGAAGTTAAATGGGTGTGAACCGAATTGTGCACCAAATTCCTATCTCTTCGGAGAGCATTCATTTTATGTAGGCGCGGGGCTGGAACAACGGACAGGCAGAGGGATGGATGTGCATTGACGCTGATTGGACGGCATCGCTTGGGACGAACGTCAAAGGTGCCGCTTGGCGGCGGATCAACGATGCTTTCGGGCTCGCCTACGTCACAAGCGGCATCTCGCGTAGCGCCCAGCAGTTTCTTGAGGTTGGCGGTATCGATATACTGGACGGAGATGGTGCGTTGACTTACGGAAGTGGGAAAAACAGGAACCATGATTAGTGCGGAAATGGGGTCAGCCCACCACCATCCGAGAACCGCATTAAGAAGAAGACCTCCCAAAAGTATCGCTGACAAATAGACACAAAAGTCAGTCTGTCTGGCGTCTGCGTGCATCGCTGCGCTTCTGAGTTCAGCACCTACCTTTTTCTTCGCTCGGCAAGGATGGGCATTACGAGAAGAGAAATGCTGGCCAGAATGATTCCTGGAATGCTGTGCTCAGGGACTCTTCCCGTAATGAGATCAGAGCGTGATTCAGAGGCGGCCTAGACGGCCAAAAAAGAAAAACAAATCCCCACGATTCCCAGGCTAAGTCTTTCGTTGCGTTCCCGGCTTTGCACGTCAGCGTCAACGGTCATTCGCCAGAGCATGTTGCGCCTCAATAAGACTATCGATTCCAAAACCGACAAGGGAACTGCTACCGGCAATCGTTCCGGCGATAACGGCGATCAATCCTTCGACGCTGTTCCATGCAATCGTGAAGTACGACAACCATTTTCCGCGTCTGCCAATAGCTTGGCGGCGGTCTAGCGTGGCTTCTACCATTGGGCGAAGCATATCAAGTCCTACTACCAATCGGCATAGGGGGACGGTTGCCCGTCCTCCCCTGCCACACTTTCGGACCGCCCTGTAAAAATATGGTTTGCCTGGATACGGATGTTTACTCAAAAAAATGTTTATGAGTACCTAGTGCGCGGCCTCGGATGCCTGAGTATCGGTAACGCTGACATATCATGGATGAAATCGCGCGGTGGCTAAGTGCGTTGCGGCTTTTGCAAGATTGGTATTTTGAGCTCTTCCCGAAAGCGCCAACCCAAGGCAACAGCTTTTCCGGAACGGCTCTGCCACCGCTTAGAGACTCCTTAGAACCCTTTTATGTCTCCTTAAGGGCATCGGGCCTACTGTGGCAGCTATGGCCGGCAATGCGACTCACGACGTAATACTTGGAGGCAACAATGTTGAGGCGAACGAACGTCGTATGGGTCATCGTAGTCATCGCATTGATGGTCGCGTCCGGGGCCATGCTAGGGACTGCGCGTGCATAAAAGGCACAGTTCCGAAGCCGCCGGATAAATTGGCACTCGGAGAGGGTGAGGTCAGGCAGTTGCTGTTTCTTATGGATACTGACAAGAACTCCAAACAAGACGTGGATGAACTTCATGGCATCCGGAGTCCGACAGACTGGATAAGGACAAGAGCGGGGATCGGGACGCCAAGGATTTAGCGCAATCGAATTTGCGCGTAAACCACTTCGTACCTGTGGGGAAGTAACACCGCCTTCGCCGCTCATTGGAGAGTGCGAAGGATCATTTTCATTACCACTACGCGCGGAGAGCCATGAACAACGGATTCGTTTGCCTTGCACGCACATTTGGGCCTCCGGGGCTGGAGATAACAATTGGAAACGCCCGCTGTAAGCTTTGTCATTCCCACTTATCGCCTGCGCGATGTGAACGAGACCGTCGAATGCTACGACCAGCACTTCTGGAGGAATGGTCACTCAGTGCGAATCGTCGTCTTCGACGATTCGATCCCCGCGAATCAGGAGAAATACTTCCACTTGCTGGAGCGGACGCGCACGCACAACGAGCTCTATTACGTCGGGCCGCAGGAAAAGGATCAGTTCCTCGCCTATCTGAATGGACGGCTTCGGGACGCCCGGCTCGAAGGAGTCGTGAACAATCTGTTCCGGCCCAGCTATGGTGGAAATCGCAACTGTGCGCTGATGTACACGTTAGGTGAGCTGGTGGTCAGCTCCGACGACGACATGCGGCCTTACGCGTTGATGGAAGACAGCCCGGAATCGCTCGACATTGATGAGATTTGCCGTGGCCGCCTGCACAAGGCAGGCAAGGGAGACTACGTTCACAAGTCTTTCGATATCATGGCAGCGTTCCTAGACGTACTCGGTAAGAGGGTTGTTGAGGTGCCGGAGAACTACGAGCAGGGCCAACTACTGATCGACACGGGGACGCACCTAGAGACAAACACCACTAAAGGCCTCGCGCAAGAGAACTCTCTGATGCTTGAACGAGGCCAGGTGTTAGACACCGACGCAATCAAGATTGCCCAAACGTTCCGGTCCGGCACCAACGACATCGACGCCATCGATTTCATCGATATGTTCCTTGCTGACGAGCAACAGGTCGATCCCGACGCACTGAACGACCTATACGTACTCGTCAACTTTCGGCCCGTAGTTACGAAACAGAACTGGCGGATGGATTGCGGTATCGCCGGTTATGACAATACATTCGGGTTACCCCCGTTCTTTCCAACCCGGTTGCGATTTGAGGATTACATCTACCGGCTCTGGGTACAACAGGAAGGAATAGTCGCCGCTCACGTGGCCGCGGCGCAACATCACACGAGAAGCAACTACATGCGCAACCCGCCTGCGGCAGAGATCTTCAATGAAGAAGTTGCAAACCTGATTAAACGGAAGATCAAGGCGAGCCTCGTGCGTCTCGGAGCACTAGGAATTGATTTCGATTACGACGGTCATGTCACGGTCGACGACGCCCATGAGGTTCTCGACAAAATTGCGTGCCTTCATCGCCGGGCGATGGAGGCGATTCCCCAAGCCAGCACGCCTGAACGGTCAGACGCGTTACGACTTTTTTCGGGAAACCTCCACAAGGCTTTTTATGGTTTCGAACCCGACTTCTTCCAGCAGAACCTGGTCCGGATTGTGGATGACGTTATCAGCGTCATCAAAACTTCGTTGGAATTATGGCCCACTCTGGTGGAAATCAGCTACTTCCAGAAAGCAAGGCAAGGCCTTCCCCAGCTCCGCGTTCAAAACCAAGAGGCGTGAGCCGGAGCAAAGCTTTCGTCGTTGGAGATTCGGAACCGCCATTTATGCGAATCGCCCAAGTTGCGTCACTGAACGAGTCTGTGCCGCCATCCCTTTACGGCGGCACCGAACGTATCGTCTCCTATCTCACCGAGGAGTTCGTAAGGCTCGGGCATGACGTAACCCTGTTTGCGAGCGGAGACGCGCAAACGGCTGCGAGGCTGGTAAGGGTATGCCCCAAAGCCCTCTGGCGCGATCCCCGGGTGCGCGAGACCCTTCCTCATCATGTGCGAATGCTTGAACTGGTCTTTCGAGACATAAGCCAGTTCGACGTGATTCATTTTCACTGCGATTATGTCCATTTCCCCTTGGTGCGCCGATGTAAAATCCCAACAGTCACTACGATGCACGGAATGATGCACCCGCCTGATTTGTGGCAGTTTTTCGAGGAGTACCGGGAGGTGCCTTTGGTATCCATCTCGAACGATCAGCGCATGCCAATCCCACATGCAAACTGGCAGACCACCGTCTACCATGGACTCCCTCCTGACCTGTTCACGTTTCGTGCGGATGGAGGGGATTACCTCGCGTTTCTTGGGAGAATGTCGCCGGAGAAGGGTGTGGATCGGGCGATAGGAATCGCGAGGGAAACCGGATTGCCGCTGAAGATTGCGGGCAAGATTTATCCTGAAGAGCGGAACTACTTTGAAAGCACGATTGCGCCACTCCTGCGCGCGGCGGGACCGCTGGTTGAGTTCGTCGGCGAGCTGGGTCAGCGCGAAAAGGATGAGTTTCTCGGCAGGGCCAAAGCACTTTTATTTCCGATCGATTGGCCTGAGCCCTTCGGACTTGTCATGATCGAGGCCCTCGCATGCGGAACGCCGGTGATTGCCTGGCGGCGAGGTTCCGTCCCCGAAGTCCTGTCTGACGGCGAAACCGGCTACATCGTTGCGAGCGTCCCTGAAGCCGCTAACGCCGTCGGACGCCTAGATCAGTTGAATCGCCGGGAATGTCGCCGGGTATTTGAAGAGCGCTTCACGGACGAGCGTATGGCAAGTGATTATCTCAGAGTGTACGGGCGACTGGCAAAGTTGGCGGATCCGGCGTTTAATCTCACTTCGTGACCTCGCGTCGAAATGGCTGAGTTGCTTCAACAACTGCGTGATCTGCTCACCCAGGCTCGCTGGGAAGCCGCAACCGAATTTCTTCGACGGCTCGGCCCGGACAGCGCAGCGGGTGCGATGCTTTCACTGTCGTTCGAGCAGCAACGAATCTTGTTTCGCCAACTGCCAACGGATTTCGCGGCGGCGCTTGTCGGGGCCTTCCCATATTTCCACGCCTACGTTCTTCTCCATACCCTCACGGCTCCCGAGATCGCAGCGATCATCGACGCGATGGATTCTGCCGAACGCTGCGAATTCATCGATGCGCTTCCCGAGGAGTCCTGGCGAAGTCTCATGAAGACGCTGGAAGAGGCGCACCTCGGGACGGGGTCGTCCGTAGCTGAGGCGCCTGAGATCCGAGAGGAACTAGGACCAGTATCACAGACGGAGCTCCAACCGATTATCGAAGCGCGGCAGATCGAAAAGGGATACCAACAACCGGAAGGGAGAGAGATTCAGGTCGTCGCGCCAATCGACTTGCTGATCGAGCCAAACACGATTCTCGCGCTCCTTGGTCCTTCGGGTTCCGGCAAGTCCACGATCTTGAGGATGCTTTCCGGGCTCCTCGCCCCTTCCAAAGGGGAAATTTTCTGGCACAACAGACCTTTGCAGGGATCGCGCCCGAACGTCGCGATCGTCTTCCAGAGCTTCGCTCTATTCCCATGGCTCAGTGTGCTCGAAAATGTGGAAGGCCCACTTCTTGCGCGCGGTATGGCGCATCCCGAGCGCCACCGCCGGGGACTAAAGGCACTTGATACAGTGGGATTGAAGGGGTTCGAAACAGCCTACCCGAAGGAGTTGTCCGGAGGGATGAAACAACGAGTGGGGTTCGCGCGGGCGCTCGCCGTCGAGCCGGAAATCCTCTTCATGGACGAGCCATTTTCTGCGCTGGATGTTCTTACGGCAGAGAATCTGCGCCGCGAGCTGATGGAGCTTTGGACGGAGAAGAAGATTTCCACACGAAGCATCTTTCTTGTTACGCATAACATCGAGGAGGCGGTGCTGCTCGCCGATCGTATCGTCGTTCTCGGCAGCAACCCGGCAACGATCCGCGCGGACTTTCGCGTTCCCTTGGCGCAGCCAAGGGAACGCAAGTCGGCGTCGTTTCTGCTTTACGTCGACTACATTTATAAGGTCATGACCCAGCCCCTGCTCGAACTGGCACCGCCAGCGCCTGCCGGAGCCGAGGCCAAGCCGCATTGGCAGATGCTGCCGCATACTAGGCCGGGCAGCATTGCGGGCTTGCTAGAATTGCTTATTGATCACGGGGGCGAAGAAGATCTCTACCACGTGGCCGAGCAACTTCTCCTCGAAATCGATGACCTGCTTCCGATTGTTGAGGGTGCGACAGTGCTCGGGTTCGCTAGTTCTCGCGAAGGGGATGTGAAGATTACGCCGGAGGGAAGGGCTTTTGCCGAAGCCGACATTTCCACCCGTAAATCGCTCTTCCGTGAGGCGGCGCTCGGCAGTGTAGCCCTGCTTCAAAAAATGAGGTCGGCGCTCGAGAGTAAATCGGACCATAAGATGCCGCTCGAATTCTTCCACGATATTCTGGATGAACATTTCACCGAAACAGATGTTGAAGCGCAGATCGAGACGGCCCTGAATTGGGGTCGCTATTCCGGAATTTTCAGTTACGATCGCGAGACCGGTACTCTCCGGCTGGACGAAGCCAACGAACGCGCAAATGAAGACATTCGGGCCCACGGATGACGCCGCCCCCCGCGCAACGCGATCCCGCCAAAACTCTGGCCTGGGGGATCTTCCCCCAGGGCGCCCCGTCGCTGCTTAAAGATTTGCCGATCTTTTTAGCCGCCTTCTCTCTGTTCTACGCTTTTCTCGCGGTGACTCGGTACTGGCTTACCCCGGTTAGCCCGCAAACCGCAATCGACCTGCGCCCCGGTGCACTTCCGGCATACGCGATGTTTTCTGTCATGCGCATCGCGATTTCGTATGTCATCAGCCTCGTTTTCAGTATCGGCTATGGATACCTCGCTGCATACAACACAAAGGCCGAGCGGGTCATGATTCCGCTGCTCGATACGCTGCAGTCCATTCCGGTGCTGAGTTTTCTGCCCGGCGTCATGCTTGCGATGGTCGCCCTGTTTCCCGGGCGTCAGTTCGGGATAGAGATCGGGTCCATTCTGCTGATTTTTACCGGACAGGCGTGGAACATGGCGTTTAGCTTTTATTCGTCGCTCAAGTCCATTCCGAGCGAGATGCATGAAGTCGCTGCGGTCTATCGCTGGAGTCCGTGGCAAAGGCTCGTCCAAATGGAGCTTCCGTTTGCGTCCATCGGACTGGTCTGGAATTCGATGATCTCTGTAGCGAGCGCCTGGTTCTATCTTATTGCCTGCGAGATGTTCGTATTGGGGAAACGTGATTTCCGCCTCCCCGGGCTTGGATCCTACCTGCAAACGGCGGCAAACGCTGCGGACACGCGAGCGATCATCTGGGGCCTGATCGTGATGATCGGTGTAATCGTGGCAATGGACCAGCTCATCTGGCGCCCGGTCATTGCCTGGGCCGAGAAGTTCAAGTTCGAACAGGTGGAGGGCGCGCAGGCCCAGCACTCGCCGGTCCTCGATTTGCTGAGAAAGTCGCGGGTACTGGCGCTAATGGGTCGCATATTCATCGGTCCGGCCAACGAAGGCCTCAGTCTGCACTTTTCCAGAGCGTGGGTGCACCGTCCCGAGGATCATCAGCCGAGCCAGTCGGCCCGGTGGGTCTCCTATGTGATCGGGATTGCTGTGTCACTTGCCATCGCTTATGCCGTAGTAAGAATGAGCGGACTAGCTGCTTTGGTGACCCGTTCGGAGCTGCGCAGCATCTTTGTGGGAGGCGGCGTCACTTTCCTGCGCGTCGAGTTCACTCTGTTGATCGCAGCGTTATGGACCATCCCGGCCGGAGTGGCGATCGGCCTGAACGCCAAGCTGTCTGCCGCACTCCAGCCGATTGTCCAGGTCGTGGCCTCTGTGCCCGCTACGGCTCTGTTTCCGATCATTGTTCTTCTTCTGACCCGGGTTGGCGGAGGACTCGCAGTTGGATCGATCGTGCTAATGCTTCTGGGAACGCAATGGTACATCCTGTTCAACGTCATCGCCGGCGCCATCGCCTTGCCGACTGACTTGAAAGAGGTCTGCGGTGTTTTCCAGTACGGCAGATGGGAACGATGGCGAGAGCTAATTTTGCCGGGAATCTTCCCCTATTTGATCACGGGTTTTGTGACTGCTTCGGGGGGCGCCTGGAATGCGAGCATCCTGGCCGAGTACTTTCACCTGAATGGCCAGACTTTCTCAACGACTGGATTGGGCGCCGTGGTCAGTGGCGCGGCGGACAAAGGGAACTATCCTGTCCTTCTCATCGCCACTATGCTGATGGCGCTCATCGTTCTGACGATCAACCGTCTCGTCTGGCGTCGTCTGTATACACTGGCATCGACCAGGTTCAAGCTGGAAACCTAGGGTCCACGGACGGCTTTGAATGTTTGAACTATTAAAGCTGTCCTCACCGAGCAGTTCACTCAGCCTGCGCGCGAATCCGAAGCTTGGCATGCCTCGCGACCCAGCCATGCAATTTGACCGCCGATGATAGTTGTTCAATCAACCCCGCAACCAAAATTTTTGATTCAGAAGGGCTGCCTGAACCGGCGCAGGCAGGCCTTCACGGAATTTACAACGATTTGGGCTTCCACAATCCCAGAACCGCACCGGAGGGATCCTGAATGAAGCTAAGCCAACCCGTGCCCGGCACTTCCGCAACATCCTTCATGATCTGGCCGCCTAGTTACTTTCCGTCGCAAAATAGCTGATCCTGAGTGAGAGAGTCATCTTTCAATACCGCGTACTCCAGCTTGTATGTTGAGTTCCACCGCTCGACCCGTTTGGGTTGC
>Ga0210400_10004777_pt1 | contig 11653 bp, 17 predicted proteins | sample IncBWH26MmetaG_FD_155456 | JGI IMG/M metagenome (GOLD analysis project Ga0210400, IMG submission 155456) | Forest soil microbial communities from Barre Woods Harvard Forest LTER site, Petersham, Massachusetts, United States - Inc-BW-H-26-M | ecosystem: Environmental > Terrestrial > Soil >...
GACCTACAAGGACGTACTGCGCTACCTGCAGACCAACAAGATCGCGGTCTATGGTACGGCTGTGGGCGACTCTGCTCGCTGGGGCGAAGGGTATATCAGTCGCCTGCATTTGCCCTTCACCATGTAGTACAACCGTTTGTATGGGTATGTGGCGGCGACGGGCGGCGTTCTGGATTCAGAGGGCAGTCTGAACGGAATCGAAAAGAGCTATGCGCGTATCGCCGAAGAGGCCCGCAACCAGTACACGCTGGTGTACTCCAGCCACGAGCCTTTGATCGACGGCAAGTATCGCAAGATCGAGGTTCGCGTGAACCGTCCAGGCGTGGAAGTGATTGCGAAAAAGGGCTACTACCCCTCCGGCCAGGATTACCAACACTAAGCATGACCTCTTCTGGAGCTGCAGCAGGCCTCGGCTTGCTCTCCGCGGCCACGTGGGGTGGGTCTGACTTTGCCGGCGGCTGGGGCGCGCGCCGGGCCTCCTCTCTACTCATCACTGCGTCAGGCCAGATACTGTCTCTTGCGGGTCTTCTGGTGATCTGCCTGGTGCTGCGGTTAACTATTCCCGGCGCGAGCTACCTGGTCTACGCTGCGATCGGCGGATTCGAAGGAGCGATCGCCCTGGCGGTCTTCTACCGCGCGCTCGCCATGGGGGCCATGGGATTGACTGCGGCTCTCACCGGCTTGATGACCGCTCTGGTACCCGTTGTTTTCGATCTGATCCATTCCGGTTGGCCCACCGCAATCACCATGGTTGGGCTGGCTATCGGACTCGCCGCGATCTGGCTGATTTCGCATTCCCCTGCGAAGGAAGGCGCGGAAAGCCCTCGGCGTGCGCTCTTTCTGGGAGCATGCGCCGGAGTCGGCTTCGGCGCCCAGTTGATCTTGTTCAAAACCGCGGCGGCGGGCGGAGTCTTGTGGGCTCTCACCTCCGCCAGGATTGCCGGCGTTGTCGCGATTCTCCTGGTGGTGGCAATGGCGCCGCCCAAGAGGCCCTGGCGCGGATTCTGGATCGCTGGAGTCGTCTCAGGCACCCTGGACGCGGTCGGAAATCTGTTCTATATGCTGGCTTCGCAAATGGGCCGGCTCGACGTGGCTGCGGTCATCTCCTCGATGTACCCGGCCGGGACAATCCTGCTGGCCGGAATCATCCTGCGCGAACATCCCACGAAACGTCAGGTGGCCGGCATCGGATTGGCTCTGGCGGCCGTAGCGCTGTTGAGCGCGTAACTCGCAGCTTGCGCAAACACAAAGGCCCATGCCGATTGGCACAGGCCTTTTCAATCCGTAGGAAGCTTGAGCAATTAGCTCGAAAGCGAATCCAGCCTTCGAGCGGGACTATCCCTGCTTCGGAGGTTCGTTGCTCGCCGGTGGCGGGGGTGGCGGCGTTTGCGTGCTCTGCTGCGTCGGAGGGGGAGCAGGGTCGGTTACGCCCTTGATGCCTTCTCTAAACCCTTTCAATCCTTCGCCCAGCCCTTTCCCCAGCTCTGGTAGCCGCTTGGCGCCAAAAAGCAGAAACGCCACAATCGCCAGCAGAATCAGATGCCATGGCTGTAATAGATCGCCCATCGTGTACCCTTCCGCGCGCCCAGTGCGGGACAGCGCTTATCATCCTCAATTGTCGCACAAAGCCAACCGCGCGGTGTGATCAATGCCACTCGAGACTACCCGTTCAGCAACGCGCTCTCTCAGTCAGTATGTCAATTCACCTTTGATGGATTGCCCAGCCGAGCGGTCACCATGGCGTAAAAGCTGCGCAGGTCCTCTTCGTCGCCGACGGTCATGCGGCGATAGACCTTCATCAGCGGGAAAAGCCGGGATCCTCGCACGTCCACCGCTGGTACTGCATGCTCGCCTCCCGGGTACTGCGTCATCTCCCAGGAACCGGCGTAGCGCAGGCGAAGTACCTCACCCAGGTAGCTGCCCCACAAGCGAGATTCGAAATCGAGGTCGATCTCCAGACTTTCGCTGAGCAGAACGAGAATCTCGTCGAGTCCATTAATCGATTCTGACGAGAAGTCGAGTATCTGGCTGAAGTCGCTCTTCGCCACCTCGACGGCTGCTTGCGCGTAACCTTCCATCATGGCTCCCAAGTCAGGGAATGCTTGGGACTCGAGCCTTTGGCGTAGCTTGCTCATTACTAATTAAGACTAAATCTTCCCCCGAAAGTCGCGCGCAGATTTGTAACTCTATGGCGAGCCAGCGCATCCCTATGGCAGACTTAAGAGAGCCTGGAGGATTCCCCGCCCATGAAACTTACGAAGCTTTTCAGCCTGGTTGCTGCTGTGGCTCTGACCGCGGGGCCCGCGCTTTCTGCCAATCGCGATATTTATCCCGATCCATCGCAAGCCAAGGCGGACCTTGCCGCCGCGCTCAAGACCGCAGCCGCGACACATCGGCGCGTGATCGTCGACTTCGGCGGAAACTGGTGCGGCGACTGTCAGGTGCTCGACATCTACTTCCACAATCCCGAAAACCGTCCGATCCTCGAATCGAATTACGTTCTGGTTCACGTCAACATCGGACACATGGACGAGAACGTTGACATCGCCCAGCATTACGGCGTCCCTCTCGACCGCGGCGTTCCCGCACTGGCTGTGCTGAGCGACTCCGGCAAGCTGCTCTATAGCCAGAAGAGCGGCGAATTTGAAGCCATGCGCCGCATGGAGGCCAACTCCGTCACGAGTTTCCTCGTTCAATGGAAACCGACGAAGCCCGGCTGCAGCGTGACGATGGTGACCTGCTGAGCGTCTGATCGTCGAAGGTGGCGACGCCATTCGTGGTTTGGGCGCTACTGGCTAAGCGGCGCCAGGTGCTTGGTGTTCTGGTAGGTGTACTGGATGCGGTGAATTACGGTGATGGTTGAGAGGACCGCGAGCACCCAGAGCACCGGAGCCATCACGCCGAAGTGCTCAAAAAGCGCGCCAAGAAGAATGAGCACGATGCGCTCGGGGCGCTCCATGAATCCCACCTTGCATGAGCCGATCAAGGCCTCGGCACGTGCCCGCGTGTAACTCACCATCAGCGAAGTGACCATCACAAACGCAACCAGCACCACGTAGCGAAAGCGGTTGATCCGGCCGTAATAAACGAGCAGGCCGAAGAAGAGCACCACGTCGGAGTAGCGGTCGATTACCGAATCAAAAAATGATCCAAACACCGTGACCTGATTATTGCGACGGGCGACGCGCCCATCCAGCATGTCAAAGATTCCCGCGCCGAAGATGACCATCCCGGCATAGAAAAACATGCGTCCCGCGTTGGTGGCATCGGCATGACCGAAGAGAAACGCAGCAATGATGTTGATCACGAGCCCGATGAATGTGAGTGCGTTGGGAGAGATGCGGGTCAGTGCAAGGCCATGCACGATTCGATCAAGAAGCCAGCCGCAAGCGCGGCCAAAAGCACTGGTCCAAGTCATTCTTGCTTCCTACTTCTCTGTGCCGGTCCCGGCCTCTTCGTCGTCGCCCACTTCGTCGTGGACCGTGGTCAACTTCAAAATCTCAAGTTCGCGCTTGCCGTTCGGTGTGACGATGATAGCGACATCGCCGACCTTCTTGCCGACGATGCCGCGGCCGATCGGCGAAGTCGTCGAGATTAGTCCCTTGGCTACGTCGGATTCCTCGCTCGTGACCAGGCGGTACACCAGTTCTTCTTCCTTGGTGGAGTCGTAAACCACGACCGTCGAACCGAAGCCGGCCTTGTCGTGCGGGATGTTCGCCAGATTCACAAGTGAGAGCTCGGCCATGCGCCGCTTGAGTTGGCCCAGCCGGGCATTCACGAACTCCTGCCGCTGCTTCGCCATGTGGTACTCGGCGTTCTCTGAAAGGTCACCCATCGCTACGGCCTTCTTGATCTCTGCCGGCAACTCGTGGGCAAGCTCATGCTCAAGTACGGCGATTTCTTTGAGCAACTGCTTTTTGATGTGATCGGGCATCCATGATCCGTGGCGGCGAGCGGGGATGCTCAACCGCGAGAAATGATACATCTAGACCTTTCATTATACGCGGGACGGCCGGGAGAGGCCTCCAGCGCTGCTCGCATCCGGTTGCAGCAATCCTGACCATCCCCGGAGGCTGAGAACATGCGCGTCAGCCCCTTGAGATCGAGTTGTCATCCTTCCAGTTGAAATTTCTTCCGCATCCTCGGAATAAGAATGCTCCCACGCAGTTCTCTTCAGTGACAGGGAACCTGTTTTGAAGGAGACGGCATGAGGGAATCAGCTGAGAAGCGGAAACAACATGAAACAAATGAAATGAACGCCAGCGGCAGTGATGGAATCGACCGCCGCGGATTTCTGAAGTGCATGGCATGGGCAGGCACCGGGCTTGTCTGGACGTTTGCCGGTGGCGTGCCGACGTCGCGTGTCTTCGGTGAGCCGGTGCGGGCGAGCGCACAGTCTGATTTCACGTTTGTGCAGATCAGCGACAGCCACATCGGCTTCAACAAGCCGGCGAACACCGATGTGACAGCAACGCTGCAGGCTGCCTTGAACAAGATTGATGCCGCTCCGGGAAGTCCCGATTTTCTCATCCACACCGGCGACCTGACGCATTCCTCCAAGCCTGCGGAATTCGACACGCTCGATCAGATGCTTACCTCCCGCCGACAGGTCCTCTATGTACCCGGTGAGCACGACACCTCGGTTGACGACGGAAAGATGTATCTCGAGCGCTATGGCAAAGGCACGAAGGGGAACGGCTGGTACAGCTTCGACCATAAGGGGGTGCACTTCATCGGCCTGGTCAACGTGGTGCAGTTGGAAGGCATGGGCAAGCTCGGCCAGGCACAGCTCGACTGGCTGAAGCAGGACCTGCATGGCGTCAAGAGCAGCGTGCCGGTCGTGCTCTTCGCGCATATTCCGCTATGGGCGGTTTATCCCGAGTGGGGATGGGGTACGTCGGACAGCGAGCAGGCTTTCGCAATGATGAAGCGCTTTGGATCGGTCACGGTGCTGAACGGCCACATCCACCAGGTTATGCAAAAAGTGGAAGGCAACGTCATGTTTCATACTGCAATGTCGACGGCATTTCCGCAGCCTGCGCCGGGGGCGGCTCCATCGCCCGGTCCCATGAAAGTCTCGGCTGATCGTCTGCAGAGCGTACTCGGTATTACGAATGTGAATTTTGTCGCGCAAAGGCGCGAACTGGCCATCGTGGACGCGACCTTGTCGGGCATGACGGGTCAACAACGCGAGTCGGGCCAGTGAGCGGACGTGCAGTGATGGTCGTCGGTGTGGTCTTGATCACTGCGAGCGGAGGGCTTTCGTTTGTACACCCGTGGGGCGACGTGCGCAAGGTTGCTCCAGGCGGTCAGATTCTGCAGGGAAGCACTGTGCCCGCCGAGGTGCGAGGAGTCCTGGAAAAGAAATGCGCTGATTGCCACTCGAACCACACGTATTGGCCTGCCTATAGTCGGCTGGCGCCGGGCTCATGGCTCATGGAACACGACGTACGCGCAGGGCGTTCGGCGATAAACCTGTCGCTCTGGGCGGAAATGGATGCGGAAGACCGCATTGCCGTGCTGACCAGAATTGCCGCGGAGGTTCGGAGCGGAGAGATGCCGCCGAAGGCATACGCGATGGCGCATCCCTCAAAACGGCTCACAGAGAGCGACAAGCAGCAGATCGCAACATGGGCGCGGGCTGAGAGAAAGCGCATCAGGACCGAAAAGACCGAGCAGAAGGAGAGAGAGAACCCGTGAAGCAGGGAAGCGAAAGAAGATTTCTGGTCGTCGTTGCGATGATCTGGACGGCAGCGGCGCTCACTTTGTTCCCGCACCTGAGTGGCGCAGCGGGCGCAAACAGCGGGGATGCCGAAAGAGGCAAGCAGTTTTTTGAGAAGCGATGCACGGGATGCCACTCACTCGACAAGAACAAGGAGGGGCCTCAACTCCGCGGCGTATACGGTCGAAAGTCCGGCATCGTGGCGGACTTCAGCTACTCAGATGAACTGAAAGCCGCGCACATCGTCTGGGATGAGCGCTCGCTCGATCAGTGGCTCAGCGATCCTGACGCTGTGGTTCCCGACAACAACATGGCCTTTCACGTGTCGAACCCTCAGGAGAGAGCAGACATTATTCAGTTTCTTCGTCTATCCTCGGGCAAATAGGATCGGGGCTGAGAACGGGCGCGAGGAGACGGGATGGATCGGGCGTTTTTCGAACAGCTCGCAATGCCGCTGTTCGATCAGCTGTACAACCACGCGTGCTGGCTTACCGGCGATCGCGCCGACGCCGAGGACCTGGTGCAGGAAACCTACGCCAAGGCGCTAAAGGGGTTCGGAGCCTTCGCGGAGGGCACCAACCTGCGCGCCTGGATGTTTCGCATCCTTCGCAACACGTTCCTGACTTCACGAAGCGGCTTGGCTGCCCGAAACACGGAATACCTCGAAGACGAGAATGTGAAGGTCGATGAAGCAGTGGCGCACGAGGTGACTCCAGAACTTCTCCTGCAACGCAGTCAGAACGAGCAGGCCCTCTTTGCAGCCCTGGACTCGCTTCCAGTGAACTACCGGCAGATCATTCTGCTGTGCGAGGTGGAAGAGATGTCGTACCGCGAAATTGCCGAGGTGCTGGATGTGCCGGCAGGGACAGTGATGTCGCGGCTTTCACGCGCGCGCGCCAGCCTGCGAGCGGCACTCGGAGCAAATATCCGTGAGGAGGTGCGATGACGACCTGCGGCCAGGATCGCGAGATGCTCGCGGCATATCTCGATGGGGAAGTTCAAGCCGAGCAGGGGAAAACGCTCGAGCAGCATCTTCGCACGTGCACGGAGTGCGCGGCCGAGATCGCGACCATGCTGAGTGTGCGCCGGACCATGAAGTTGGCGCGGACGCGTTTCACGCCAAGCGCAGACTTCAGGCGGAAAATACAGTCGCAGATCGCGCCCCGCCGTCGGACCTTTAAGGTGTTCAGCATGTTACCGGCGGCAGTTGCGGCATGCGCGATTCTGCTTGTGGCGCTTGTCTGGATGCGGCAGAACACCCTCCGTGCCGAGGCTTTCCGCGAAGTTGCCGATCTGCATGTAAGCGATCTGGCGAGCGGGAATCCGTATGATGTGGTTTCCTCGGACCGGCACACTGTAAAGCCCTGGTTCCAGGGGCGTATTCCCTTCGCATTCAACCTGCCCGAATTTGCGGGGACCGAGTTCACACTGCTCGGGGGCCGCCTGGTTTATATCGATCAGCAGCCGGCCGCCCAAGTCGTGGTCGGAATGGGGCAGCACAAGATTTCTGTGCTGATTGCGCAGGATTCGGGCGCGTTCGGGAGTGCATTTTCGCTCGCAGGGGGTGCGGAAGTGCGGAATTCTTTCAACGTGGAGACCTGGAGTGACCACGGTCTGCGTTTCTTTGTGATCGGCGATGCAGAAAAGAAGGAAATTCAACATCTTGCGCAGGTTCTCCGCAGTGCCAACCAGTAGTTCTGCCCACTCAAGCGTTTCCGGGCGAGGTTATTCGGTCTTGCCCGGCTGATCAGGTTGGTGGTCAAGAAACGATTGCAGGATCAGCGTGGCCGCGACTTGGTCGACCAGGCGGCGATGTTCCTGGCGCGCATGACCCGCCTCGTAGAGCATCTGTTGAGCCTCGTGAGTGGTCAGCCGCTCGTCCCAGAGTCGAATCGGCAACCCGGTCAGCTCGCCTAGCGCAGCGGCGAAAGCCTGGATTTTTGCAGCCTGGGTGCTGACTTCGCCTGTGAGCTTCAGGGGATTGCCGACCACGATCCCGGACACTGCAAAGCGGCGACAAAGGCGCCCGATGGAGCGAAGATCCTCGCGCGGATTGCGGCGGCGTTCGAGGGTCAGGACAGGCTGCGCCGTGAGTCCCAGCTCGTCAGAGACAGCAATGCCGATGCGCTTCAAGCCCACATCGAGTGCAAGAAAGCGTGGAATTGACGCATCGGCGGTCATTCATCCTCCAAATCCCCTGGAAGTCCTAGAATCTCACCTTTTACCGGCCCTGCCTGCGCTGGCCGTCCGGCAGAAGAGTCCCGGTACAATCGAATAAGAAGCAGAATCCGCGGGGCTGTAAGCCGCGTCTTATCTTGAGGAAGGGTGTTCGAGCTTAGATGGCGTCACGCCGCACGCGGGGGAATCGAAAGAAAAGGGGGCCAGGCGCGGCGGGATTCTTGCTGGCGCTCTTTTTGATTGCGGTTTTGACGGCGGGAGCGGCCGGCTGGATGATCTTCACGCCATTCGGGCCTTCGACTGAGGTTTTTATCGATATTGCCCCCGGCTCCTCGACAACGCGCATTGCCCAGCAACTGGAGTCGGCGGGTGTGATTCGCAGCCAGTTTGCCTTCGACCTGTGGCGCTGGGTGCGGAAAGGCAAGTTGAAAGCAGGGGAGTACCGATTCGCAAATCCCGCGCCGCTGACCGATGTGTACGACCGAATTGCGCGGGGTGATGTCTATACCGTTACGGTGACGGTTCCCGAGGGAGCAAACATTTTTGACGTTGCCGCGCGCCTGGAGCAGGCCGGCATCGGAACGCGCGAGGAGTTTCTGAATCAGCAGGCGCAGCTGATCGGTTTAGTGGCCGACATCGATCCGCAGGCAAAGTCTTTGGAGGGTTATCTGTTTCCCGATACTTATCGGTTTCCGCGCAACGCGACTCCGGCTCAGGTTGCCACGGCCATGGTTCGGCGATTCAAAGTAGCGGCGACCGAGGTTGGTTTGAAGGAGAACGTGCACGACGTGGTCACGCTTGCTTCGCTGGTGGAACGGGAGACTGCCGTGGATGCAGAGAGGCCACTGGTCGCCAGCGTGTTTCAGAATCGTCTCGCGAAACGCATGCCCCTGATGACCGATCCGTCCGTGATCTACGGACTTGAAGTCAAGGATGCGTGGACGGGAGCGATCCATGCCAGCGACCTGAAGCGCGATACGCCTTACAACACATACCTGCATCAGGGATTGCCGCCCGGACCAGTAGCGAATCCGGGGCTGCCTTCGCTTCGCGCCGCGTTGGATCCGGCGCCATCGAAATATCTATACTTCGTCGCTGCTGGAGCTAATCCGCAAGGCAAGTCATTGTTTTCGACCACCCTGGAAGAACATACGCGGAATGTTTCCGGTTATCGTCATGCGATCAAGAAAGCGGGCGAGCGGTGAGGCTTCGGCGACAGTTCAGAATCGCCGCATTGGTACTGCCGCTTTGTTTGAGCGGATGTTCGCTGCTGCCCACGAAGCGTCATTTGCCTGTACCCATAGCGCCCGCAAACGTGCAGGCAGCTACGCCTGAAGAATTGGTCGATCAGGTAAATCAACGTTGGGATGCCTTTAAGAATCTCACCGCTACCGTGGAGATTCAGGCGACTCTGCTTAAACCGAAGGAGGGGTTGGCGACCGACTATCCGACATGCCGCGGATGGATCGTGATGGAAAAACCCAATCACCTGCGCGTTGTGGGCCAGTATCTGGGCGTGCGCGTTTTCAACATGGCGAGCGACGGAAATACTTTCACCTTGCTGATTCCGCCAAAGAATAAGGCGATCCAGGGACCCAATTCGGTCACGAAGAAATCGGAAAATCAATTTGAGAACCTGCGGCCTGGATTCTTCTTCGACGCGATGATTGTGCGCGGGGTGGAACCGGAAGACTACTTTACGCAGACCTCGGATACCGAAACGATTGAGGATGCCGCTAAGAAGCACCTCTATACGATGCCTGAATATGTCCTCAACATCACCCGCCATGCTCCGGACGGAAGCAGAAGAGACAAGCCGGTCCGCGTAATCACCTTCCATCGCGACGACCTGTTGCCGTCGAACCAGGATTTGTATGACGACCAGGGAAATCTGGAAAGTCAGGTCACGTATTCCAATTACGTAAGCTTCGGAGAGAGCAAATACCCAACGAGGGTCATGATCAAACGTCCGCTAGAGGGCATCCAAATAGTTCTGACCGTTGAAAAGGTGGTCAACAATCAGAAAGTTCTGCCAACCGACGAGTTCACCATACAAATCCCCCCAGGTACGCAGATCCAGCACCTGCAATAGGCAAAACACGCACCTCAACCTCGAATGCGCGCGGCAAAATCAAACCGATCCACCGCTAGCGCGGCCCGATTTACTGAGTTCTTTGTAGAAGCCGAGGTCCCGGCCTTCCTGCATCTTCGTGATGTAAACGATCTGCCCGTAGTGCAGGCCAAAGTGTTCAACCACCTGGTAGACCGCCGCGATTCCGGTCACGGTGTACCCCTGAATATGCCAGGTCGCCAGCAATTCTTCAGACGTCAGCCGCGATAACACCTTTGCTGCTTCGTCCAGCGTCTGGCCCAGGCGGCCCAACAAATCTTCAGCCGATAGATCGCCGGTGGCATTAAACTCGGCGGGACGATCGCGCCGGTCTTCCAGCCGGTTGAACGACGCCACCAGCCACTGCCAGACGTTCCCGTTCAAATGCAGAATGAGGTTGCCGATGCTGTTGCTCGCGTCGTTGGGGCGCCACCAGATCTGCGCGTCGCTGAGCGTCTCAACGGCTTGGCTGAGACGTGGCCAGTACTGTTCGAACAGCTTGTGCCGCGAAAACTGGAGGAAAAGTTCGCATGCATCGGCAGGCATAAAGAGGGTGCCTCCTTGACGAACTGGGACGAACTAGATTCTATCGGACAAGCTCCCGATACACCGCCGCCGAAATAGAACACCCTGGTCACGGTGTCCGATTTCGGCGGCGGTGTTGCCCGGCATTGTATCTATATATCGATATCGAAAATGAGTCCCTGAGGAAGACGATCCGGATACGAGTTGACGCGCTTCGCATCCGGATCAGTTGGCTTTCTAAATGTATCTAAGTCGTCCCTGGTGCGGTTACGATGCCAGCGCCTGGATGCTGTCGACATGGATCATTTTCGAGTCCGCGTCGAGGCGGCCGGTGACCTTTACAGTTTTGCCTTCAAAGGCCTGCGCCCTCGAGGAGTCATCCAGCTTATAAACGCTGCCCGATGAATCGCGAAGCACATATTGTTCGCCGTCCTTCACAACTGTGCCCGTGAAAGTGGTGCTCCTCGTTGAGTTCTGATTCGGCATGGCCTGATCAGGAGGGGTCTGTGACGGTGGAGTCTGAGGTTCCTGGATCACTGGCATCGGGGAAGCGGAACTGGGCGTGGTAGCTCCCCACGCCTGTACGCTCGCCAGCAGAAGGGCGCACGAGGAGAGACCGAGAAGCACCTGCATTTTAGTCGAATTCATATTTAACCTCCGGGGTTAAGCGCTCCCGCTTTCGCAATTCCGTCAAACAATGCGGGCGAGAATCAGGGAACGCGCTGCATCTCGCGTTACTCTAACTAGCAAGCACCGTGCCACAGCACTCTCGCTTTTCTTCGAACAAGTTGGATGCGGAAAACGAATTTCGATGCCCGGTAAGAACTACCGGGTGGGAAAAAAGTGCTGGAACTCTTTGGACCACCGGCGAAATAGACCACCGGCGAAATACCGCCAGCATGTGACATCCATGGAAGCCTTCGGTGTGCTAGCATCCCGGCAAGCATCTGCCGCCCTATTCCAAAGGATTTCAGGCATGGAAACGACACTGCGTCCGCTCACACTTGGCGAAATTCTCGATCGAACCGCCGAACTCTACCGCTCAAATTTTCTTCTTTTGGCTGGCATCTCATCGGTCTATGGCGGCATCCTCCTGGTGCTGAGTCTGGTGCAGATCG
>Ga0210400_10004778_pt1 | contig 11651 bp, 10 predicted proteins | sample IncBWH26MmetaG_FD_155456 | JGI IMG/M metagenome (GOLD analysis project Ga0210400, IMG submission 155456) | Forest soil microbial communities from Barre Woods Harvard Forest LTER site, Petersham, Massachusetts, United States - Inc-BW-H-26-M | ecosystem: Environmental > Terrestrial > Soil >...
GGCCATGCAACTGTTCCAGCTTCTCGGCCGAGAACTTGAGGAATAGATCTTCAGCTCTCACAAAACTTCTTCGGACCAGTTCTCGAGAATCGACTTCACCTTCCCGGTGAATTGATCGGCCAGCGCCCCATCAATCAATCGATGATCGAAGGTGAGCGCGAGATAGGCGATGGAGCGGATCGCAATCGCGTCGTCCACCACCACCGGAGTTTTCTCGACGGCGCCCACGCCCAGGATCGCGACCTGCGGCTGGTTGATCACCGGCGTCGCGAAAACACTGCCGAAGCTGCCGAAATTCGTGATGGAGAACGTGCCGCCTTGTACTTCATCGGGCTTGAGCTGGCGCGAGCGGGCGCGCGTGGACAGATCCACGATGGAGCGCTGCAGGCCCACGACGTTCTTCTCGTCGGCACTGCGGATCACAGGCACGATCAAGCCATTCTCCAGCGCCACCGCGATTCCGATATTGATTTCGTTGTGATAGATGATGTTGGTGCCTTCGATGGAGGCGTTCACGATGGGGAAATGCCGGATCGCTTCGGCGGCTGCCTTGGTCACAAACGGCAGGAACGTCAGCGAATAGCCATAGCGCGCCTGGAATTCAGCCTTATTGCGCTCGCGCATCTTCGCGATCTTGGTCATGTCGGTCTGGTGAACCGTGGTGACGTGCGCCGAGATGCGCTTGCTCATCACCATGTGCTCGGCAATGCGCTGGCGCATCACGCTCATCGGCTGCGCTTCGTAATTGCCGAAATAAATCCGCTCTCGCGGAACGGCATTTTCCAGCGCGGGATGTGCGACGGCACCTCCCACGGACGGCGGGGCTGCCGGGGAACTGGCCGGCGCCGCGGCGGATGGCGCGGGCGCGAGAGACGGGGCCGGCCTTGTGACACCCGATTCGAGTGCAGCCAGAATATCTTTTTTACTGATGCGCCCACCCGCGCCGCTTCCCTCCATGGAAGCAAGGTCCACGTTATGTTCTTTGGCAATTTTCCGCACGAGAGGCGAACTGCGTATTTTTTGGCCATTGCCGCCCGCCTTCGGCGAGGGCGGAACAGGCGCCGCGGGCCTTGGACTGGCGGCTGCCGGGGTCTCGGGAGCAGACGGAGCGGCAGGAGAAGGAGAGGGCGGCGCCGGCGCGGCCGCGGCCGCCGGGGCGGCGTTTGCTGCCGCGCCGCCCGCATCGATCACCGCAACGACTGTCTGGATCGGCACGGTCTGCCCCTCGGTGACCTTGATTTCCTTCAGGACCCCGGCCGATGGCGCCGGGATCTCTGCATCGACCTTGTCGGTCGAAATCTCGAACAGCGGCTCATCACGCTCGACGTGATCGCCGGGTTTCTTGAGCCATCGCGTGATAGTGCCCTCGAAAATGCTTTCCCCCATCTGGGGCATGATGACGTCTACGGCCATGGTTATCCTCTTTCCGTCTTTCTCGAATCTTGGTCGCGGTTTTTGATTCCCGTTCCGTGTCCCGGCATCCAGGTCCCTTCGCCTCGGCGCTCCAGGCGCGTCGCGGGTCGTGGACGATGAATCAGGTTCTTTAATAGTGTGCCAGTTCCCGGGCTGCGGCGACAACTTTCCCCGCGCTAGGCAAAAAATATTCCTCGAGTCCCGGCGCGTACGGCACCGGCGTGTCGAGCGAGGTGACGCGGCGAATCGGGCCGTCCAGTTCCTCGAAGGCATCTTCGGTGACAATCGCCGCGATTTCCCCGGCAATTCCGCCCGTGCGCGTGTCTTCGTGCACCACAAGCAGTTTATTCGTTTTGCGCACCGACCGGAGAATCGTTTCGCGGTCGAGCGGAAGGAGCGTCCTCAAGTCGATGACTTCGGCTTCGATGCCTTCCCCGGCCAGCTGCACCGCAGCTTCGAGCGAGGCATGCACCATTGCCGCGTAGCTCACGATGGTAAGATCGCGGCCCTCGCGCCGCACCGCGGCCTTTCCGATTGGCACCGTAAAATCGTCCACCGGCAGCTCTTCCTTGATCCGACGGTACAGAAATTTATGCTCGAAAAATAAAACGGGATTATTGTCGCGGATCGCCGACTTCAGCAGGCCCTTGGCGTCATGAGCTGTCGCCGGGCAGACCACTTTCAGGCCGGGCGTGTGCACGAAATACATCTCCGGATTCGCCGAATGAAACGGCCCGCCGTGCACGCCTCCGCCTGAAGGGCCACGCAGAACCATTGGCACCGGCGCGCCCCAGCGGTAGTGCGATTTGGCGGCGAAGTTGGTAACCATTTCAAAAGCGCAGGCGATGAAGTCGATGAATTGCATTTCCGCAATCGGCCGCAGCCCCGCATAGCTCATGCCGATTGCCGCGCCGACGATTGCGGACTCGCTGATCGGCGTGTCGATCACGCGCTCCCACCCGTAGCGCGCGACGAGACCCTCCGAGGCTTTGAACGCCCCGCCGTACACGCCCACATCCTCTCCGATCAGAACGACGGACGGATCGCGGTCCATTTCCTCGAACATCGCCTGGCGAATCGCTTCGAGATATGTTGTCTCGGCCATGGTCAGCGACCCGCCTTCGCACGAATCCGAACGGCGGCCCGTTCCGGTTTCTTCCCGGGCTTTGTCTTGGGCGCCGCATGCTCCGTGCCCCGGGGCCCCGCGCCATTCGCCGCATAAGACTTGAGCGGCCATTCCGCCTTCACACTGGATCGCGGCGGCATTACTTGTTCCTTCGGCCGTTGCCAGTCTGCTTCGATCGTGTGGCAGCCCTCGCAGTAAACGCCCTCTTCGGCCGACGCCGGCGGGGGAAGCGGAGAGTTTTCCGCGAACTCCACGTCGGCTCGGATTTCACTTGCGATGCGCTCGTCGATTTCTTTTTTCGTTTTCGCGTCCCACAATTTCTTTTCGGTCAGCAATTTTTCAAACCGGTCAAGAGGATCGCGTTGCTTCCAGGCTTCGAGCATGGCCTTGGGCACATATTCCGCGGCGTCGTGCTGCGCATGTCCGAGCATGCGCATGGTCTTGGCTTCGATCAGCACGGGACCGTTTCCGGCGCGCGCATAAGCGGCCGCTTCGCGCGTCGTGCGTTCGACGGCTACTATGTCGTTGCCGTCCACAATGACGCTCTTGATGCCATATGCTTTGGCTCGGTCCGCGAGGTCGCGCAGCGCGGATTGTTTTTCCACCGGCGTCGAGTAGGCCCATTGATTATTTTCGACGATCAGAAGGAAGGGAGCTTTTTGTACGGCTGCGAGATTCAATCCTTCGTGAAAAACGCCGGTGGAAGTTCCGCCGTCGCCAATCCAGGTCATGGTGACAATCTTCTGGCCGAGGTACCGCCCCGCCATGGCAATGCCCGTCATCACCGGAATTAAATCGCCCAGCATCGAAGTCGGCGAAACGACGTGCCGGGATTTCAGGTCTCCGAAATGGCTTGTCCCATCCTTACCCTGCGTCGGCGATGTGTAACGCGCCATGTGCTGCGTCACGACGTCGCGCGGCTTGAATCCCCGCACGAGCAGCGCGCCGATATTGCGGATCATCGGGGCGATCCAGTCGCCCGGAGCGAGCGCGTAGGCCGTCCCTACCGAAATCGCTTCCTGCCCCAGGCTCGGATACAAACCGCCGACAATTTTATTCTGGCGGAACAGCCGTACCATCTGTTCCTCGAGCTCGCGGTTGAGCCGCATGAAGTAATACAGCTCGAGGTGCTGCTTCGGAGTTAACGTCGAGGCCATTCCTGCTCCAGGCAATCACTTTTTGCGCCAGCCGATTTTACGCGGGTGTTTCGAGCGGCTGGACTTCTTTCTGGTCCATCATTGCTTCCAGCACGCGATAGGCGCACGGGCGCGGACACAAACCAAATATCCTTCCGAGATGGGCGGCGATTCGCAGCCGGGCTTCTTTCATTTCGACCGTCCGGCCCAGCAATCTCTCTAAGGATGTTGCTCTTTTCCCCACAATCCCGCACGGCACAATCAGATCGAAATACCGCAAATCCGTCGAAACATTATATGCAAATCCGTGCGAGGTGACCCAGCGGCTCAAATGCACGCCGATCGCGGCGAGCTTTTCCTCACCCTTACTTATCCCCGCCTCCTTCGCTCCCCCTACTTGCTTTCGATCGGCCGCTGCCAGGCCGTCCGTGACGTCTACCCAAACGCCCGTGCACCCGGGCACGCGCTTTGAAACAATTCCGAATTCCGCCGTCGCGCGGATCATGGCTTCCTCAAGGCTGCGCACATACCAGCCCACATCGCGGCGAATTTCCGCGAGATTCAGGATGGGATAGCCCACCAATTGCCCTGGCCCGTGATACGTGATGTCGCCGCCGCGGCTCGTTTCAAAAAATGAAACCCCCATCCGCTCGAGCAGGTCATCGGGAGCGCGCAGGTTGGAAATTTTCCCGTTGCGGCCGAGCGTGATCACGTGCGGATGCTCGCACAGCAGCAAAATGTCGGGGATCGCGGCGGCTTTGCGAGCGGCGGCCACGCGCCGTTGCAACTCCCACGCCGCGCCGTACTCCATGAGGCCCAGATCGACGACCAGTAATTCTTTCATGGCATCCGAACTCGAAACACTAGATTCCAAAATCCCGACCGTGAACTCCTATTTCTTCCTGGGACCCAGAATATGCTCGATTTGTTTCATGTGATTAACATCATGACCGGCGAGCATGCGGACCGTGTGCTCGACGGACTCCACGCCCCGCTCCGAGTGCACGCCGTGGTGTTTCCACTGATCAGGGGAGAGCGACTTGAGCAGCGCGAGATTAGCTTCGCGCAACACGCGCATCTGCTCCACGGATTTCCGTGGGTCGCGCTTCGTGTAATGGCATGCCGCGGCCCAGGAATCCTGATCGTATGCCTGAAGCGGCGTCCCGGGGGCTCCGAGTATCTGCCGAATCCTCCAGCTCACGGCAATCTCGACGTCGGCCAGATGCGCAAGAATTTCCGCGACGGACCATTTCTGGGGAGCTGGGCGCTTGCGCAGTTTTGACAAAGGCACGCCCTTGATCAGCCGCTCCAGTTTCTTCGGCGTCCCGGCTTGCACTTTCAGGGAATCCTGCCCCTCCACATTCTGCAGAATCCGCTTGGTGTACTCCCCTGGTGTCTCGATCATGGCGTAGTTCCCTCCGCGTCAAAGCTCCTCGCCTCCGCTCCGTTCGGGTCCGGCTTCGGTTACCGTCGCGCTGTGCCTTTGCATTTTTGGCTCCGAACTCTCCTTTATCGAATCTCGACTTTCTCTACGCATTAATGGAAAGCCCGCGCACCGCCGCCACTGCGTCGGACATCGCTTCCCAAACCGTGGGATGCGCATGCACGGTGGACATGAGATCGTCTACCGTGGCTTCGAGCTGCAGGGCCGCAACGGATTCCGCAATAATCTCGGTCGCGAACGGCCCGATAATGTGCACGCCGAGAATTTCCGCTGTCGGCTCGTCCGTCACCACTTTCACGAAACCTTCGTGGTGGCCCAGAATGGTCGCTTTGCTATTTCCGAGGAACGGGAATTTTCCCGTTTTTACCGCGTAGCCCGCCTCGCGCGCCGCGCGTTCTGTCAAGCCGATGGAAGCCACCTGCGGCTCGCAGTAGGTCGCATTCGGTATGCGAGTTTTCTCAATCGGAGGCATGATCTGCTTGCCCGTGATTTTCGCGACGCAGGTAATGCCCTCCATGGACGCGGCGTGCGCGAGTTGCGGCATTCCCGCGACGATATCGCCGATCGCGTAGAGATGCGGCTCGGCCGTTTCCATGTACGGCCCGACGTGGATAAATCCGCGCTCCATTTTCGCTTTCGATTTTTCAAGGCCCAGGTTTTCCGTTTTTGGCATGCGTCCGACGGCCATCAGCACGCGCTCGGCTGAAAGCGTCTGCGTCTTTCCAGTCTTGTCCGTGAACGAAACCGTAGCGCCCTGCGCATCTTTTTTCACGGTTTCGACTTTGGCTTCCGTGAAAATCTGGATGCCCTTTTTCTTCAGGGCTTTTTCGAGTTCGGCGGATATTTCCTCGTCTTCGACTGGAGTCACGCGCGGGAGCATTTCGAGCACCGTGACTTTCGTTCCGAACGAATTGAAAATCGACGCGAACTCGACGCCCACGGCGCCGGCTCCGACGATCACCAGCGTCTTGGGGACGGCCGACAGTTGCAGAATTTCGATGTTGCTGAGGATCGTTTTTCCGTCGATCTCAATTCCCGGAAGCGAGCGTGCCGCCGAGCCTGTCCCGAACATGATGTGCGTGGCTTCGACCTCGGCCACTTGCCCGTCCTTCTCTACGGTCACGCGTCCGGGTCCAGCCCATCGGCCCCACCCCTGCATCTTTTCCACTTTGTTTTTGCGGAACAAAAACTCGATCCCCTTGGCGTGCTTGTTGACCACCATTTCCTTGCGCGCCAGAGCCGCCGCCCAATCGAGCGCGAATTCTTTCACATTGATGCCAAATTCCTTTACGACCTTGAGGGTGTCGTAAATCTCGGCGGTGTGCAGCAAGACTTTCGTGGGGATGCAGCCGACGTGCAGGCAGGTGCCGCCTAGATACCCGTCTTTTTCAATGACGAGTGTTTTCAGTCCCCATTGCGAGGCGCGAATCGCGGTGTTATATCCTCCCGGACCGCTGCCGATAATTGCGAGATCGTATTTGGCCAAGTGCCCTCCGCGGCAGGCAAAAAGCGCCGCTCAAGTTACCCGAATTCGGATGGATGCGTTCCCGCGAGCCCACACCATTAGATGAACCGGAAGTTCACCCGGCATCTACTTTTTCGCGCGGCAAGCCCGAACCCAAACGGAGCTTGCACCGAACGAGTCGGGACCGGCGAGAAAAATTCCGCGCCTCGATTCTATCAGCCGCTCGGATGGGTCGCAACTTTGCGCCAGATATCCACGGATTCATGAATCCGATATCCGCGCGAAGATCCATTCCCAATTTTCAAGATGGAACCAGCCTTGACCGTGCTCGGAGCCATCTGCTAGCGTAGTTGGCTCCACGGGCGCTAGCGTCGAGCGTCAATTCGCACTCGCCAGGCGAAAGTCGAAACAAAACTTATGGATATGATTCACATCACCATGCCGGACGGAGCTATTCGCGAAGTTCCGCTTGGCACTACGGCGGCGGAAATTGCGCAGCAGATTTCGCCGCGCCTGGCGAAGGAAGCGCTGGTGGCTCGAATCGCTCCGACGCATGGCCTGACCGCCCCGCCTTCCGGCTGGTCGGCGGGCGCGGCGGCCGAGAAATCTCCAGACGCCGCCTCCGAAGCTCGCATGTCCTCGTCGGCGAACGGCGAGGGATTTCTTGTCGATTTACGCGCGCCAATCGATCAAGACGTGCGGCTCTCGATCCTCACACCAAAAGATCCCGAAGCGATTCAAGTACTGCGCCACTCGGCTGCGCACCTGCTGGCCGCGGCGGTGCTGGAACTTTTTCCGAACGTCAAGCTGGGCATCGGGCCTCCGATTGACACCGGATTTTTCTACGATTTCGTGCGCGCGGAGCCGTTTACGCCCGAAGACCTTGCGCGCATCGAGAAGAAAATGCGTGAGCTTGCGGCCGAGGATATTCCCAACGAAAGAAAAATGCTGCCGAAGCCGGAAGCGCTCGAGCTCTATCGCAAATGGGATCAGGGCTTCAAATGCGAGCTCGTGGAAGAGCGCGCGATTGAGCCAATGGTCTCGTTTTACACCACCGGAAAATTTATCGATTTCTGCCGCGGGCCGCATATTCCTTCGACCGGCCGAATTCGAGCGTTCAAGCTGATGAGCGTTGCCGGTGCCTACTGGAAAGGCCAGGAAGGCAATCCGCAGATGCAGCGCATCTACGGCGCATGCTTCTACACGCAGCAGGAGCTGGACGAATATCTTCACCGGATCGAAGAAGCCAAGCGGCGCGATCATCGCCGTCTCGGGCAGGAGCTGGAACTGTTTTCCGTCCAGGAAGAGGCCGGGCCGGGACTGATTTTCTGGCATCCGAAGGGCGGCCTGGTCCGAAAGGTGATGGAAGACTGGCTGCGGGACGAATTATTGCGGCGTGGTTACGATTTGGTATATACGCCGCACATTATGCGCCTCGAACTATGGAAGACCAGCGGCCACGCCAATTTTTATCGCGAAAACATGTTCGGTCCCGTGGAAGTCGAAAAAGACGATTATCAGCTGAAGCCCATGAACTGCCCGGGCCACATCCTGATTTACAAGTCGAAACTGCGCAGCTACCGCGAGCTTCCCGTGCGCCTTGCTGAGCTCGGCACCGTGTATCGCTACGAGCGTTCCGGCGTGCTGCATGGACTGCTGCGGGTGCGCGGATTCACGCAGGATGACGCGCACATCTTTTGCATGCCGGAGCAAATCGAATCCGAAATCGAAGCCTGCATCGATTTTGCGTTCGCCGTGATGAAGACCTTCGGCTTCACCGAGTATGAGGTCGAGCTTTCCGATTGGGACGCGAAACATCCGGAAAATTACCCCGGTTCGGCCGAAGACTGGGCCCGCTCCACGGGCGCGCTTGAAAGGACGCTGACCAGGCTGGGTATCCCTTTCAAACGCATGGAAGGCGAAGGGGCGTTTTACGGGCCGAAGATCGATTTCAAGCTCATCGACGCGATCGGCCGCCCGTGGCAACTCACCACCGTGCAATTCGATTTCAATTTGCCCGGGCGCTTTGGCCTGGAATATGTCGGCGAGGACGGCAATCGCCACCAGCCGCTCATGGTGCATCGCGCGCTGTGGGGTTCAGTAGAGCGTTTTTTCGGAATCCTGATCGAACATTACGCCGGAGCGTTTCCCGTGTGGCTCGCGCCCGTGCAGGCGGAAGTGTTGCCGCTCAGCGAGAAGTTTTCCATATACGCAAATAACGTAACCGCTGAACTGCGGGCAGCAGGCTTCCGCGTTCATCTCGATGACCGCAACGAAAAATTGCAGGCGAAAATTCGAGACGCGCAGCTATTGAAGATTCCCTACATGCTGATCGTCGGCGGCAAGGAAGCCGAAGCCGGAACCGTCTCGGTCCGTCATCAAAGCAAGGGCGATCTCGGCCCGCGGCCCCTCGGAGAGTTTCTCTCCGACTTGCGCCAGCAAGTCGATTCCCGCGCTGTTTGAAATCCGATCAGAAGATCAACTTCAGCCCAAGCTGGATGGAGCGATTCCCGCCCGAGCCCAGAACGGGGTTCGATGCTGCCGTGTCCGCTGTTACGCAGGCACACCCGCGCCTTCGAGGGAGGCTTTCATACTATGCGGCAAGAATCTTGTCAAACCGGAACTACTCGCGACAGCTACTCGGCAGGCGGCCTGGCGATCGCATCTATTCACTGTAAAGACCGGTTGGTGTATAAATGGCCCAACCTGATCTTTCGACTTCTAGAGTTGGATTTTGAAATGACTGCGCTGCCCGAGTGAGCCCATGGCGGCCTGGAGACTCTGTGATCACACCTGAAAAGCGAACAGGATTCACTCTGATGGCAGCCGTTTTGTCGTTCGCGGTGTTTGGATCGATTGCCAGGGCCCAACAGGCAGGCTACGCGAAACAAAAGGACCTCCCTGATCCTTACCGCCTTGTGCAGGGCTGGCCGACGCTTCCGGCTAGCATGAACGGGGGGAACTGGGGTGAGTTAATTCGGGCGGATATTGATCCGGAGGGAAACATCTGGGTCTTTCACCGCTGCTTCAATACAGAACCAGCCGGCTATGCGACGTGCGTTGGGCGGACGGACCCGCCCATTTTGGAATTTGATCCCTCGGGAAGACTTCTGACGAGTTTGGGCAGCGGGATGTTTGCGTTTCCCCACGGGTTCACGATTGATCGCCAGGGAAATATCTGGGCGAGCGATGCGAATGCTAGCGAGACGGTCCTGGGCATGTCGGCGAGGGACGCGAAGGGAGTCGTTCGCGGCCAGCAGGTATTTAAGCTTAGTCCTGCGGGACGGGTCTTGATGACCCTCGGTAAAGAGGGAGTAGCTGGAGATGGTCCCGATACTTTCGATCAGCCGTCCGGCATTGCCATCGCTCCAAATGGCGATATTTTTGTGACCGATGGGCACGGCAAAAATGACCGCGTTGTGAAGTTTTCCAAGGACGGAAAATTCATCAAGACTTGGGGGCATCACGGATCGGGGCCGGGCGAGTTCGATCAGCCGCATGATATTTCCATCGGCGGATCAAAAGGATACGTTTACGTTGCCGACCGGAGTAACAGTCGCGTCGAGGTCTTCGATCAGGACGGCAAATTTATAGTCGCGTGGAAGCAATTTGGGCGGCCGAGTGCGCTGTATATTTCGAAGGACGACACTCTTTATGTAAGCGATTCTCAATCGAATTCGACGGTTAACTCCGGCTACTTGAGGGGAATTACCATAGGGAGCGCAAAGGACGGCTCACTCGCCGCCTTCATCCCCGACCCTGACTTGGCCCAGGCGGACGTGAACCGCATATCGGGGGCCTCGGGGATTGTGGCCGATGAGAAAGGAACCATTTATGCGGCGGATGTCGGGCCGCACAGATTGCGAAAATACGTAAAGGTCCAGTAGCGAGCCTCGGAAAATTCAATCCCTGCGAATCGTAATTCCCCTTTGAGACAACTCTTCAAGCAGTCGCGCCACGGCTGGCGTCGCTTCGCCGTCGCCTGGCACGAGGACGGCCCATTCGAGGTCTTCCCGAAATGCGCGCGTGACCATCGTCCAATTTCGTAATAAGGGAGGGATCGCCTCAGCCGCCTCGCCTTGTTGCCTGATTTGTATGACTGTCCAATGGCGGGCAAGCGCGAGCGCAGTCGCTCGATCAGGCAAAGGACCGCGGACGATGAAGTGATTCTCGCCCGAAACGAGGATGCCGATCATTCGGTTCAGGCCTCGAGCCGCGGATCGGGAACGGCGCGGCCCACGGCGAAGTGATAAATTACCTGCCGCGGGAGTTTGCGCGGATCCCTGCAAGACGGTGCATCGTTCTTCGGATCCTCCGGTTGATTCGAGCCTGCCGTGTGTCCTTTGGCGGCGGAAATCACGGGAAGGGCCTCACGCAAGTCTTCGTGCTGTGCCGGTTCCGGGAAGGCTGGTGAACCCAGCATGACGTGTGCCGCTTTTTCGGCTTCTCTCAGAGATTTGTCAACAGTGTCCGCGCCCTCTTCAAGGAATCCCAAGTAGCGGTGAACATCGTCATCGTAAAAGGCCCCGATGCCAGTGGCATTCCAGCCCAGTGCTTCCGCTCCCACATACAGACGTTGTCCGATTGCGCCAGCTTCAAAATATACGTAGCGGTACGCTCGGTTGCCGAAAACACGCGCTGCCTCCGCCAAATCAGCGATCATCGAAATTGTAAAACACGAATTTCCCGCCAAAGATTGTTCCAGACTCAGAAAGGCCGCCACGCGCTTCACATCGCCCAGGTGCAATTGTTCCAGCCTCAGGTTTGCTCGATCCCAACGATAGACGCCTGGCTCGCAATCGCGCACGCGATGTACGTAGACGAAAAGAGTCACAAAATCGGCGCCACGGTTAGAGTGAGCTCGATTGCTCTCAAAATTTCCACGCCAATCCGCGACCCAGTCCCGCGTCGCAAAATCAAGGAGCTGAGCGAGTTCTTCACGCCCCATCGGCGGCGCGCCCGCATCGAAATCAAGCGCTGAGCGCCGCTTTCGCACAACTCGTCCCAGCAAAGCATCGCGCGATGGCTCGGAGACTTTCGCATGGCCGACTGTATCGCCTGGACCGG
>Ga0210400_10004779_pt1 | contig 11649 bp, 10 predicted proteins | sample IncBWH26MmetaG_FD_155456 | JGI IMG/M metagenome (GOLD analysis project Ga0210400, IMG submission 155456) | Forest soil microbial communities from Barre Woods Harvard Forest LTER site, Petersham, Massachusetts, United States - Inc-BW-H-26-M | ecosystem: Environmental > Terrestrial > Soil >...
GATGCCAGGGAGGACAAAACGATCAGACTTACTACAATCGTTGTTCGGTGCATTAGTTCCTCCGTCTTTCTCCGTCATTAGATCGAGGCCAAAAAATGTCCAAGGCCAAGCCTCGGTTTCTGGATTAATCTAGGTCTGGCTCCGTATCTACTCAACTAGGGAAATCCCTAGGAATGCTCAGGCGGTGGTGTATGCCGCGTTCAAGCACAGTTAGTCAGCCAAAATTTTCTGTTCGCGACCAACGGTCGGAGGTCAAGGAGCGATTAGATATACTCTTCTCAGAAAATGATTTTGACGAGTCGAGTCAGTAGTTCTTCGAGCGGCATAATCGTTAGCAGCAGGGGCAGAACCGGTAAAACGGTAGCGACGGCAAGCCGGACTATGTCCTTTAGCGTGAACGGCACTTGCCGCATTTCGCTCACGACAGCGTAGCTGTTCGCAAGGTCCGCGAGCGACTGGATGTCAGGTGTTCCCAGCAGCTTGCCTTTTGGACCTCCTCGAATCCACTTCTCATCGAAATTGGCTACATATGTTGTTGCCAAAGTTCCGTATTCACCCAAGCCACTTAGCCTGGCGCGGGTAAGTTGAGGAGTGAACATGGTAAGAGGGCCAAGAATCATCAGAACGAAGAAACCGGCCAGGCTGATGATACTCACTTTGAACGACATCAAGCTCTGCCCCTGGTAAAAGATCCTACTGGCGATCAGTCCTGCCAGGAGTGTGCCCTGAGCAAACAGGATGGGAGCAAAAGCATAGCTACTCCCACCGAGAAATCCGATTCCACCTGAACGGTCAGGATGAGTTGGCAGCAATTGCAATTTCAACCTGGAAGTGCGCCACAGAAACAAGAACCAGATTCCAAGCCGCAGATACCAGCGGAGAAGGATGAATTGAAAAATGGGAATACTTACGAAGCTAAACCAATAGCCCGCTAGCGTCAGATGTATACCCGACCCCTCGGGGCTGGCGTACCAGGTCGCCTCTTCCAAGGCGACCTGATGCCGCCAGAACAAGTGCCCCGCGATGTAGGTGAAAAGCACCAAGGCGATCTCTAACCATGGCGAGTTACGAGCCCGAAGTGCGGCTTCAAGGGCTGCATTGAATCTCGGCATCTCGTCCGGAGCAATTATTCTGCGTTCCACAAAGAGCTTGATCACCGGTCTGAGGCGGCTGTGGACAACCAGCTCGGCAGCAATGAACACCGGTAGTGCCACAAGGAAACGCACATGGGACTCAATGTCGCCAAAGAAAGTTAGTCCTTGGCCTCCTCGGAGATGACCTTCGATCGCTGCCAACGCTCCGAGTGGTAGCCAGGCACTAAACGAGATGACTAACACCCGACGCTGGAGGAGTTCCAATGTTGGGCCGGAGAGATGCGTTCGTCTGTAAATCTGATACAGTGGCCCTCCCAAAACCAGTGAGAAGTCAGGCGGTTCCTGCAAGATTGGGTGCTTGAACATAGTGAGCTAGGCGGGCCGCCCTCACGACGAGAGACTCACGCGAGGAGTTGAAGCGGTCCCGGGGTCCTGCAGTTGATGAGTAGGGTAGCCATTCATTCCCTGCCTAAGCCGACCCATCAAACGCGTCCGGCGGCCAATTGTCGTCTGTGGGTTTCCACGATTTTTCCGGGTTATACAGCTCCATTTCCTTGAAAATCTTGAGCGTATCGGGGCCCAAATCCTTCTGATAGACAATCCCTTCGTAACTGACAATGAAGGTCTTGACGCCCGTAACGCGATAATCTGCCGGTGCGGCAGCAAGAGCGAAGCCTCCGATCATAGCCCCCTCCACAACAAAGTCCATCCTGCCGAGTGGCGCTGCGGGGCCTTGTCCCTTCAGGATTTTGAAGAAATATCCGTGAAATGGTTTGGCTTTATCCGTATAGCCCTCCTGCAAGGCATCAGCGATACCTTCAGAGATGGGGCCGTCTAGTGTCCCATCGGGATTCCGCCACACCAGACCGTCTCGCTTGCCAGAGCTACTGATGATTCGTTGTGCGTACTGATTTACCCTGGAGCCGTCATGTTTTTCCATGGCATATTCGTGCTGAGCTTCCACATAGCCACGGCAGATTTCGATGGCATCCAATTCATTGCTTCCAATGCGGCGGCGCAGAATTTCCTGACGGCCGGCGCTGGTATCGAAGAACCACCCTCCTTCTCGCTTGATGATGGGGATCGGCAGCGGCCACTCCTCGTTTCCGACTACAAGAGTGGCACGGTCTGCATTCTTGGGATCTACAACAACCGAACTCTTCTCGTGAGCTTTGGCAGCGAACGCAACAGCGATGCTCTTATCTCGAACGGCGTCCTCCGAAGAGATCAAGTCTTCACCACTCGGGCCGAGAATCTGCTCCAGAGCAGGCACATCAAAGCTGCCCGCCGCCCGAACGAGCGCGTCGGCGGCCTCTTTAGGGGTCGCGAAAGTTTTATGGCTTGCCGACGAAGTCTCGGACGGTTTCTGTTGCGCCAACAGAGTCAAAGAGCAGAGCAGCGCAAGGCTGCAGGAAACCGCGGTTACCGAAAATCCCGCGAACGCATTCAGCACTGACAAATGTTTCTTTCTCGATCTCATTTGAATTTCTTTCTCCATGACAATCTACCTCCGTCGCCCGCCACCACCGCCTCCCCGACCACCACCGCCTCTGCCGCCCACGCTGAAGCTCCCGCGCGAACTGCTGGCTCTCGTTGCGCTCCCGCTTCCGGAAGATCCGCCGAAGGCGCCAGAACTCCGCCCGCCCGAACCGCCCGAGACTTGTCGATTGCCTACCCGCCCCCCCACCGGAAGCACGGTTACTCGCTCCCGGCTGTTATCTACCTCCGCCAGCGCCGCCCTGATCCATTGTGCCTGCCTGCTGTCGACCGCCGCCCTGCTGACGAGATTGTTGGCGCGCGTTGGCTTGACGGTCAGAAAGGGACGCCCCTCGGGACGTGCCCCCATACTTATTTGCCGTGGCCCTATTTGAATAGGGAGCTCCGCCCCGGTGCTGCGGATTGTGCTGCCAGTTGTTGCCTCCTCCTCGACTGGGCTGCTGAGAAGGACGATTACCGACGTTCTCTCGGTTGGAGTTATTGATAAAATTGTTGTTATTGTTGATGTTGACGTTGTTGTTTCCGCCGCCCCACCCGCAGTTGTAGCCCCAACCTCCACCCCAAGCTGCTCCCGTAGCCAAACCAACACCAAAAGAGATTGCCATTCCCGCAGCGTAATAACCGGGAGGAGGATAGTAGATGGGTGGGTAGGGATAAGCTGGCGCACCGTACACCACCACCGGGTCGTAGCTGGGAACGTAGACGACTTGAGGATTAGACTGCTCGACAACGATCACCTGCTTGTTTTCCACTACCCTTGTCTCGACCTTCATTTGCTCATTGGATTTCAGGTTCCCTCTCCTGGGCCTTCGTGCGCATGCGCTGTACCGCATCCATTACGTCGTTTTGCTGCGCGAGGAATGCGTTGCCGAGATCCGCAGTCCACTGGATGTCGTCCACCAAGCGTTTGACAACATCCGGCAGCGCTGCCATGGCCTGAACGCTTGGGTCCCAAGGCTGCTTCTCCACTGCCTCAGCTAGTGCCTTGTCCTTTAGGTCCTTGTTTTTCCCCAGCCATTGTTGGAGTTGAACAAGTTCTAAGGGGTACGTCGAAGCGGCGAGCACTTGAGCAAGCAGCGGATCCGGGTACAGCGCGATCGGGGCCACCAGCGAGTCAAGTTGGTCCGGGGACAGGTTGGCAGCTTCTTGCTGCGTCGATCCCGCTGCCGGTGCCTGCGACTGGCTCGCGGAAAGTATATCTCCCGGCAAGAGAAGCGCAGAGCATAGAACGGCCACCATGTTCTGTGCGGTTTTCCTTAGACGACCTGATCCAAGAGTTTTCAATTTGCCCTCGTAAGTTTCACCTGTACGTTCCAACCGTGGGCCGATCGCTTCGCCGAATTCAGTACCCGCTGTTCTAGGGTCCTCCTCAACTCGTCAGCACGGGGGTGAGGAGGAGCCCCAAACGCTTGGGCTCCTCCTTTTGATGGGGTGGTTGAGGTACGACATCCGCGCTGACATGCTTAACTCCGAACGACGTTGAAACTCACAAGGACTCGAGAGGCCCCGTCAGCCTGCCTACCGATTTAGATTGTTTCGATCGCGGCGGCAACTAGGGAAATCCCTAACTAACTAGCAAGCAATGGTTACAGAATCTCGAACCATCACGAAGGAGCTAATGGAGAAACATATGTCTTGTTCTCTAGAACAGAATTAATTGCCAGGATCAGGTGAGTTTTCATTCGGGATTTCCAGACGTAGCCCCGAGCGCCCACCTCCTGGCAAGCTTTAACAAATTCTTCGCCAGTATTAATCGTTAGGAATACAAACTTGGCGGTGGAACCGGACTTTATCAGCTTGTGGACTGCGTCAATGCCGTTCATTAGAGGCATCGTGATGTCAACTACAACAACGTCCGGGTTGAGGCGCTGAACCTCTGATACAAGCGATGCCCCATCGTTTGCTATGCCTATAATGTCGAAGTGAGGTAGCAGAAGCGCGATCTCAGCTTCTAGGAATTCGTCATGGTCATCAGCCAACAAAATGCGCGGGTGAATCAAAGTTCGCCTCCACCCAAAGCGCACACATCAACTCGCCCTGGTAAAGCGGCAAGCCACGGTGCAGCACTCTAACCGCGGGATGTTAGGGGTTGTGAATGGGTTGCGCTACTGGGGAAATCCCTAGGTATCAATCTGCAGTTCGATGGCGTGCGGTTCCTACACCCGCGGAAGGTTCGGGATCAGCAAAGATAAGCCCATGTTTCAGAGCATACAATACCAGTCCAGCATTGCTCTTGAGGTGAAAGGCTTCCATGATGTGATGCTTGTGGAATTCCACAGTCTTTTCGCTTAAATTGAGCAACCCCGCGATTTCCTTCATGGGTCGTCCTTCGGCATATAGCTGAACAATTTCCCGCTGCCGTTGGGTCAATTCCTTGGCAAACTGCCGCGCACGAGCTTTCGCCGCAACCCAATCGTTCGCTCTCATTTGGGGACTCAAATAGGCCTTTCCCTGCAACACATGATCGATCGACTTTAGTAATTCCGTACCGGTCGATTGTTTGAGGACGAACCCGATCGGCCCAAGTTCGAGGGCCGCGGCAGCCAAGTTTGGATCCACCTGCATCGTCAGGAAGACAAACTTGGCGCTCGGAATATCTTCTTTAACTCTGCGGGCGGCCTCCAGTCCATTCAGAACTGGCATCGCCACATCAACAATAATAACGCTAGGCCTAAGCCTGGCGGCCGCCTCAATCAGCGCGCGACCATCGGCTACTACGCCGACAACAGGGTGAGTCCGTTCCAAAAAGACCCTTAAAGCCTCAGCAAAGATCGAGTGGTCATCGGCGATTAGGATTCGCTGTCGGGCTTTGTCCGTGGATGAAGGTTCCATGGTTCTAAACCCCTTAAGGCGCATCGCATACTGGCCTCTCTGACGACTTGCGCTCGGTTTGCTTACCGGTGTCGCATAGCGATGACGCCACCTAGTGGAAACATCGCTCAAGTCACAGCGGTTTCCAACTGTCAAAAGTAACAGTGGAGAGCCCGCCCTATTCTGGCCGTGTCCGCTCCAGAAACGCCTTCAAACCTCGGCAGGGATCGTCTGGTCATCGGCGCGATTAGGAATCGCTGATTCGACCTGTCAGTGTATGTAATTCTCATGGTACAACGTCATTTCTGGAGCCAAGACTGTCGAATCAGCAAAAGTAAGATTAGCCAAAGTGGAAAAGTTCTCAAACACGGCGCGGGGCATTAAAACTGTGATCCCTGTCGCACCTCACCGCGAGCACGTCACATGTCATCGACGTGTTGAGTTTCTTTCTTAGATTTTCAGCTATTGCGAACGATCTGAAATTGCACAGTTGGGAGCCATATTCTAGATCTTTACAGGTCCTGGGTCAGGTTTGAGCGGTAGCCAAGCTTTAAGCGTTGTTCCTTTTCCAGATTCCGAATGAATCTCGAATTTTCCACCCAGCGACCGTGCGCGTTCTTCCATGCTTCGAATGCCCAGTCCCTCATTCTTGTGCAGGCCTTGTAAGTCGAATCCGCAACCTTCATCTCGCACAGTGATTTCCAATCTCTCGCCGGTCATTTTGAGGCCCACCTTCGCCTCCTCCGCGCCGCTATGCTTTTCTAAATTTCGAAGCCCTTCTTGAACGATGCGAAAAACACAAAGGGCCGTGTCGGGATATACCGACCGGTGAATTTCGGTCGACGTAAAGTCGACTCGGATGCCTTGATTGGCGGTGAATTCCTTGCATAAGGCAGCGACGGCAGGAACGAGTCCGAGGCTCTCGAGCGTGGATGAATGGAGCCGGTGAGATAAGTTGTGGAGATCAACGCTGAGTTCACTCGCGGATTTCACAAGATCCTGCAATCGCTTATGCACATCCGGGAGTGACGAGGGCGTCGCTTCCTCCACGTTCTCCAGACCCAGCGAGAGTACCGCCAGTCTCTGGCTAAAGTCATCGTGAAGTTCCGACGCTATCCGGCGCCGCTCCTGCTCCTCGGCAATGATCAGCTTACTGCTTAGATGTCTTTCTTTCTCTCTCGCTAGTTTCAACCGTCTTTGACTGTATCGTAGGTAGGCGCCAAACACGGATAGAGCCAAGATGATCAGGAGCGTAAACACCCAAAACCACTTGGTGCGTTCCCACCGACTTGGTTCGCGAAAGAGTACAACACTTCCGTAAGGAAGCCGGCTTTCTGGAACGCGCCACCGCTTCAGTTGATTCCAGTCGAATATCAACATACTCGGAAGAGTCTCGATGGGAATATCTTCGGCTTTTTTCCCATCGACGAGTTCCGAAACGATACGGGCCGTCACACTTCCCTGTTCTCGGAAACTCATTAGGTCCCCGCCGACGATCCCATGACCTAAATACGTGTCCGACATGCCAAATACCGGGGCGTTGGCAGCTGACGCGATCATAGGAAGTGCCTTAGTTGCATTCAGGAATCTGTTTCCAGCCGAATCCTGGAAGAAAGAGATATAGAACACGATGGAGTTTTCGGGTAGATTCCTCAGCTCTTGGAGCAATTTTCCCATTTCCATCTCAACCAGATACGAGAATTCCGCTTTTGGCCGGACAGAGCTGAGCAATTCTTTTGTGGCTGCAATCGCCATCCGGTCATAAACCGAACTGCCTCCAACTACGAACACGTGGCGGGCATTCGGAAAGAGGCGCAGGGCTGTTTCAAGTGTCCTCCCGGGCTCGAGTTTCTGCCATGTACCTGTGAATCGGGAATCCAAATTCGAAGTTCCCGATTGGTCCACGGAACTCCCACAAATGACGATGGGAACGCCAGAGAACAGGGTATGGGCATAGTTTGCTAAAAATCTAATTGTGTCAGGTCCTATCGCTACGACAACTTCGAACTTGTGACCGCCATACTTCCTGACAAGCCAATCCTCCCTTTCGGAAAACGACGGTCTGTCAGCCACATAGAGTAAATCCAGGCTTTCTGCGAAGAATTCAACGTCATGGTCCGCCGTGCTTCGTACCCCGCTGACGATCTGCTGGGTCATTAGGTCGGTTAGGGCATGCGAGAAGCCCACCTCATTGAGAATCAGGACGTCTTTCTTCAGAGGCACCTGTGCTGAGGCGCTGGACCCGCTTGCCAACGCGACAGCGAGGAGGGCCGACAGCACCGAAATCAGGCGCAGGCATTTCCCCGAAAGACGTTTTGCTTGACTTAAGTGCCGACAATTTTCGAGATTCGTCTCGCCGTAGCCACCAGCAAACAATCCTCTGGCGCGTGAACAAGACAGCACTCGGCTCGCATCGCGGCGTCGGTTTCGGCCGGAGCGAGTCCGTCCCACGGGCCATCGCCTCCTAACTTGACGTTGCTTGATAGAATGCTCAAGGCTGGTCGGGCATTCATCATGGTTGGAGCCCCCATTGTCCTCCACCTCATCCCTCTTCGGGATGCCAATGGCCAAATCCAAGTCCCCGCATGGGCTGTTTTCCGACCGCACTGGAAAGGGGGCGGTTCGTTGAATTGGTCGGAAGTAGTGACAGTGGCGCTATGTGCGCAGGACGGAGTACAGGATGAAAAGGAGTGAGGGAGCAAACCCCGTCTTTTCGGGTGTGCCCGGGCGCCCGAAAAGTGAGCCCGGCATGAAATTATTGAACTCTTTGGCGGCTTTCTGGAGATTTTCGGCTCTATAGAGAACGGCCGAGACGAACAAGTCTGCGCTACGCATCGTAAAGTCGTTTGCAGCGTTATCGGTCAGAGAAAGAAGCTCAGGCAATTCTGACGCAACAATTGCGCACAACAGCAGGCTGACTAACGCAATACCGAATGTCCTGGGGATTATGATTCGAGGGGACATTCTGTGACAACCTTCGCTGTATTTATACTCTCTAGCGCGGTCAAAGGCAAGGTATAAACTGGTTACTTCCATACGTTAGATTCATCTGCCCGTAACCGCACCTTCCGGCGACTAACCCGCCAATTATCTCTTGGTCTTATCCTTTGCGTCGCCAACGTCCTAGGGATTTCCCTAGTTGTGGCTCCCGGCTCCTTCCTCTAGAAGTGATTCGCAATTCATCGAGTGGCGGCGGTATGGGACACCGGTTGGCGTCCCAGCTGACAGCCGGCAGTCGCGTACGGCAGAGCTTGCCTGACGGCGATTAACCAAGGAGGAGCCCAGATGATCTTCAACCAGTACCCAATTTGTCGACGACTTCCGATCTCCTTTGTCACGGCCTTGTTCTTCACGGTGCTTGGAGAAGCAACCGAGCGGGCGCAAGAGCAAACTTCGCAGACACCCGATATTCAACAAATGCTGTGACGATGGGCGGCGAATTTCAGTTTGGAAGGCGAGTGAATTTCTCCGATGGCTACAACGTGAACGACTACAAGATGCAGTTCTCCTTCCGATATGACTGGAGCAAAGGCTTTTAGTTCTAACCGTGGATCCAGTTTCAGTGACGAACGCCCGTCGTTGAGTTTAAGGAAAGCAGAAATCGACTGATCGCAGTTCAGGAGGATGCAAATGTTCAGAATGAATTCACGGTTTGTAACATTGGTCTTGGCTGTACATCTCCTCTTCGCTGGTATTTGGGCCGTCCCCGCGTCGGGGCAAGCCAAAAGAAGCCCGGTAGCTCCTAACCGCGAGCGCGTTGAGGCAGCCGTTCGGGAAGCGTACGAGAAGTTCCGCAGCGATACGAGTGGCAAGAATGCGGATTACATTCCGTACCTGGCCCAGGTGGATTCGAAGCTCTTCGGAGTTTCCGTAGTAACCACTGACAATCAGATCTTTGAACTGGGTGATGTCAAGTATTCCTTCTCCATCCAGTCGATTTCGAAAGTTTATACCCTGGCATTGGCCATGGAAGAACTGGGCTACGACAAAGTCTTTCAGCGGATTGGTTCTGAGCCGACGGGCAGGGCATTCAACTCCGTCACTGCCGTTGTGGAGATGCCTACACATACTGGCAATCCGCTGGTTAACGCCGGGGCCATTGCCACCACCAGTCTTATTTCCGGCAAGGATCAAAACGAAAAATGGAACAAGATCCTGGATTTCTACAGTAAGGTGGCGGGCGAGAAACTGGTCTTGATTAATGAAGTTTACAAATCGGAAGCGGCTACTAATGCTGGCAACAAAGCGCTTTCCATGCTCCTGGCCAAGTACGAACGCATCTATGCCGATCCGTTTGAATCCGTAGACATTTATACAAAGCAGTGCTCTGTGGGCGTGAATGCGACGCAACTGGCGCGCATGGGGGCGGTGCTTGCCAATAACGGCAAGAATCCATCGACTGGCGAGCAGGTCATCAAACGCGAAGACGTACCGTACCTCTTGTCCGCCATGACCATGGCCGGGCTCTATGATTCTTCCGGCTCGTGGGCTTGGCATGTGGGTCTTCCTGCCAAGAGCGGTGTGGGCGGCGGAATTGTGGCGATCGTTCCAGGCAAGGGAGCCATCGCCGTATTCGCGCCTCGCCTCGATGAAGCGGGAAATAGTGTGAAAGCACAAAAAGTCATCGAATACGTCGGCGACAAGTTGGACTACAACCTCTATTCGCCTAGTTCCGTTGGCCTGAAGTGACGAAAAAAAGGCAGTGAATCAGCAATGCCTGAACCTGCGTCATTGCGGCTCTAACCCGTTTCGCCCGGAATACGAAACGGCCTGAAGGTCTCGGCAACGGAGGGGCATCATGGGGCATTTCAACTTGCAGGGGGTACTCCGCATTCTCGCGGCCTCTGTTGTGGCGATTCTTTGCGGTTGTGTCGCGTTGGCGCAGTCCCTCGCGCCTGTCACAGAGAATGCCGCCAACAGTGCCAAGGCTGCTTCCGATTTACTGAATAAACTTGACCAACTGGTGGAAAAGAATCAGCAACTCGAAAAACAAAACCAAGAGCTGGTGAATCAAATTAATGAGCTGCGCCAATTTCTTGCGCAGCAGACCTCCGTGTCGCCAACCTCGTCGAAAGGCGGATCGACAGCCAGCGCCAACTCCGTGGTTGCGCCGCCAAACGCAGCGAACAAACAAACAGCTCAAGGATCCGGGCAAGCCTCCACGCCGACCCAGGACGATAATGATGACAAGACCCTTCTTCCCAAAGCTTCACCAGGAAATAGCGCGATATTTGGAGAATTCAACCCAGGCCGCGGCTTTACCGTTGGTAGGGGCGAATACGGGGAGCTCAATCTGAGTGGTTATGTGGCTGTTCGGTATCTAAACCAGTTGCCAGCCAATCAGTCGGCTACCGACCACCTTGGCCGTCCGGTCCCGATAGATCCACGACAGGATTTCCAGTTCCATCGAGTCATGTTGTTTTCACAAGGATGGCTGTTCAGTCCTAAGTTTCTATACTCCACGTTCGTTTGGACGGTGCAGGACACCAATCAGGTGGCCGTTGGCGGGGCTCTGTACTACGACTTCGGTAAATTCATGAACCTCGGAGCAGGCTGGAACGCCTACCCAGGAACACTATCGCTTCAGGGATCTCACCCGTATTGGCTCTCTTATGATCGCGTCATGGCGGATGAGTTCTTCCGGCCGTACTTTTCGCAAGGTATTTTCGCCAAAGGGAACATACTTCCAACGCTTGAATATAGGTGGATGGTCGGTAATAACAACAGCAACCTGGACGTACCGGCCGTCAAACTCGATCGGAACCTTTCCGCCGGCTTTGCAATAACTTGGTTGCCCACAACAGGCGAATTTGGCCCGCGTGGAGCTTTTAGCGATTACGAAGGCCACGATAAATTCGCGACTCGCTTCAATCTGGCCTACACCTACAGTCCCGAAGATCGCCAGGCATCCATCGGTTCGCCGGCGGGTAACACAACGCTTCGTCTTTCCGACAGCCTCAACATTTTTGACACGGGCGCCTTGGCCAATGGTGTGACGGTAGAGAAGGCGCATTATCAATTGCTTTCCGCAGGAGCGGGAATGAAGTACCACGGTTTATTCCTGCAGGGCGAGGGCTACGGCAGGCGATTGGACAATTTCGTTGCGGACGGGAAGTTGCCCGTCGGCGTAGTCCGGGATTATGGCTTCTACGTTCAGTTGGGATACATGGTCGTGCCGAAAAGAATCGAACTCTACGGGGCGACTTCCTATATTTTCGGCCAGTTTACACACCCGAAAGAGTTCATC
>Ga0210400_10004785_pt1 | contig 11637 bp, 16 predicted proteins | sample IncBWH26MmetaG_FD_155456 | JGI IMG/M metagenome (GOLD analysis project Ga0210400, IMG submission 155456) | Forest soil microbial communities from Barre Woods Harvard Forest LTER site, Petersham, Massachusetts, United States - Inc-BW-H-26-M | ecosystem: Environmental > Terrestrial > Soil >...
TGATCAGCAGAGCTCGTTTGCCGTTGCCCGCGCCTCGCATCTCGCTGAGCCCCAGATAAATCGCGTCGAGTAATGCGGTCTTGCCCTTAGCTGGGGCTGACAGCAAACGGCTCTGCAAATCTTCGACATTGTTGGTGAACGGACTTACGAGTCGGGCACGGTCGTTGAAACCGACGAGAAAGAACTCATCTTGTGGATTGGCGGTTTTGAAAAACTGAAGGGCGGCTTCCTTGGCCTTGCCAAGTTTGTTGGCCATGCTGCCGCTGAGATCCAAGATGACGCCGATGGAGATGGGAACATCTTCGGAGGAGAAGTTCACCACCTCCTGCTCGACGTTGTCTTCGAAGATGCGGAAGTTATCGGCCTCGAGCCCTGTGACGACACGGCTATAGGGGTCAGTGACGGTGACATTGACGAGTGCCAGATTCACGTCGATGTGGACGGCTTGATCCCCCTTAATGGCCTGGCCCGGGGTATCGCGCTTCACTTCGTCGGAGACGCGGGATTGAGCGGAGCCAGGCGTGGGGAAGTTGAAGATGGCGGCGCCTAAGAGCAGGAGAAAGACGAGCTGAGCGAGCAAAGCACGAGTCGTGGCTGTGCTATTTTTCATGATGCGTCCTGTTCTTGTTTCGCGGAGATCTCCCTGAGTCTAGTAACCGGCGGCAACCGCGAGCGAGCAGCCCGCTGTCTCGCGATCCCGTCGCGCGCGCAAGCTCGGTGCCCGCTGAAGCAGTTTGCGCAAACGCTTGCGGGCCTTGTGCAACTGAGACTTCGAATTCCCGATCGAACGTCCAAGAATCTTGGCAATTTCGTTGTGTTCGTAACCCTGAACGTCGTAGAGAATGAATATTTCCCTGCAGCCCTCCGGCAACTGATCGATTGCCGACTGGAGGTTGACCCGGTCGATCAAACCACTCAGCCACGGATCGGGCGCTCCGATTTCATTGCGTGGCCGGTCATCCTCTTCGTCGCTCCCGGTGAATGCATCTACTGATGTTGCTACCGGCTTCTTTCTGCGCAGGTGCATCAGAACAAGGTTTGCCGTGACACGATGCAGCCAGGTCGAAAAGGCCGATTCGCCGCGAAAGGTATGAATCTTGCGGAATAGATGTATGAACACTTCCTGAACCAGATCCTCTGCCTCCACGGGGTCGCGAAGCATGCGCAGGCAAAGCCCATGCACTCGCCTGCAGTGTTGTTGATAAATAATTTCGAAGGCTGCTGCGTCGCCCTGCTGAGCTAGCCGGATGGTTTCGCTAAGCGATGAGCTATCGGGTTTGTGACGCTTCAAATCTCCTGAGCTATTCTCCGGTCCAGAGTTAGGCCTTCTCTTGCTCAACACAGAACGGTAAGACTCTGCAACGATTGTGCGCATTCCAGTGAATGAGAGCTTCGAGAGGCGGAAAAGTTTCGACTTGAAACTTTCCGGCCGTTGGCGAATCTGATTGGAGGCGCTGTCATTGGAGCCGCCGTTCGTCGCTCCACAATCAGTCAGGGAGAAGCATCATGCGCTTCAGACTATCCATCACTGGACTGGTCGCGACTTCTGTTCTAACGGCGATGCTCTCGTTTCGATTCATCCATGCCGCGAGCATACCGGCGGGGCCGAGCCGCGCTGACACTCCACGCAATCCCGTGCTAGTCGAACTGTTTACATCCGAGGGGTGCTCGAGCTGCCCTCCTGCCGATGCCCTGTTAGAAAGACTCGACCGGTCTCAGCCGGTGAGCGGCGCGGATCTCATCGTTTTGAGTGAACATGTCGACTACTGGAACGACATCGGATGGAAGGATCCTTATTCTTCGCACGAATACAGCGAGCGGCAACGTGCCTACGCGGCGCAGTTTGGCCTCGGGAGCATCTATACGCCGCAGATGATCGTTGACGGACACTTTGAATTCGTGGGCAGCGATGAACGACGGGCGAAGGAGGCAATTGAGAACGCCACGAAGGTGATGAAAACCCCGGTGACTATCTCTTCTAGTTTGACCGACGAAAAAACGACAATCCTTCATATCGAAACCGGTCCATTACCCGCTTCCAGCACTACGGAACCAGCGGGCATTTTCCTCGCGGTGGCAGATGACAGCGACGAATCGCATGTGAACGGCGGAGAGAACGCTGGAAGAACGCTGAAGCATGTTGCGGTTCTGCGAAACCTCGTCCGAATCGGAGCGGTAGATAGGTCCGCAGGGTTTTCCCGAGACATGAAGCTCAGTCTCAACCCCAAGAATGCACGGAATCTCAGGATTGCGGTGATCGTCCAGGAGGCGGATGCGGGAAGGGTGTGGGGAGCCGGATTCGCTCGACTTTCAAATTAGCGTCGTTACATCTGTTGTGCTTTGACGTAGCTGTGCCGGCGGGCACCGGTAAGCAACGAAACCGAATATGGAGCCAAAATGAGAATCGCGGTCGCCATCCTTTTCTTTGTCGGACTCTTTACTTTTTCGAGCGGGCAAGAAAACCCGCCCACCGATCACGCAGTTCCTCCGTCTGTTGGCTTGGAGGTCGGTCGACCGGCTCCGGCGTTTGCCCTCTTCGATCAGTTCGGCCATGAACAGTCCAACGAGACCCTCAAAGGGTCGAAGGGCACTATCCTTCTTTTTTTTCGTTCGGCCGATTGGTGACCCTTCTGCAAAGCGCAGCTCGTGCAGCTGCAAAACGCTAAACAAAGATTTGAAGCGCAAGGACTAAAGCTGGCCGCCATCAGCTACGATAGTCCGGCGATCCTGAAGGATTTCGCCCAGCGGCACAAAATCGAGTTTCCCCTATTGCCTGACCCTAACTCCGAAATCATTCGCAGTTTCAACGTGCTTAATACAGAAGCGAAGGGAATGGCCAAAGGGATGGCTTATCCCGGATTCTTCTATGTCGACTCAAGCGGGGTTATTCGCGAAAAGTATTTCACACAGAAATACACGGACCGACTAACGGCGAATAATGTCATCTCAAAACTCTTCCCTGAATTGAGCGCGGAGGTGACCCAAGACATTAAAGCGCCTCATCTCCAGCTCACGCTTGCACAATCCGATCGCAGCGTGATACCAGGTGGCAGGGTCAGTCTCATTGCTGACATCGATCTTCCTCCGGATGTACATGTTTATTCTCCCGGAGTGCAAGGTTACAAGCCGATTCAGCTCACCTTGCAGGGGCTTCCAGGAATCGAACTCCAGCCTGTCGTTTACCCGAAGTCTAAAGTCCTGTACCTGGAAGCCATCCAGGAACATGTCCCGGTTTTCGAGGGAAAGTTTCGCATCAGCCAGGATCTCACCGTAACGCCGTCTAAGGCTTCTGATGCCCTCCGCTCGTTGTTTTCCAAGGAGAGAACTATTTTTATCACCGGCGATTTGAAGTATCAGGCTTGCGACCAGACGGTTTGCTATCCGCCCACGTCGGTGGCGGTAAAATGGGAGCTAAAGGTTCAGCCCCTCGACCTCCACCGATCTCCTGGAAACATTCGTCACAAGTAGCCACTGGAGCGATAAGCTGGAATCGCTCAGAGGACGGAATTCTGACGGCAAGGCACAAAGCAGAGGCTAGGGCATAGGGTAGGCAGGAATGAAGAGGTGAAGTCAGAGATGGCGCGCATTGCTCCGGTGCGGCGTGATGAGAGTAAAGATCTCGAGACGGTCTTCGAGATCACCGAGGCAGTGATGGGCTTCGTGCCAAACAGCATGCTGATCATGGCGCGTGATCCCGATCTTCTCGCCGCCTTTGCCGAGCTCTCCGCGGTCATTGTTGCTCGCCCAGGCAGACTGGATCCTGGCTTGAAGGCGCTCATCATGTATATCGTGAGCCGCTCGGCGGGCTGCCAGTATTGTGTCGCGCATTCGGCAAACCTCGCGGCGTCGCGCGCCATTCCGGTGCGCAAAGTCCAAGAAGTCTGGCAATACGAGACGAGCGCGGAATTTAACGATGCCGAACGCGCCGCACTGCGGTTCGCCCAAGCCGCCGGTCAAGTGCCGAACGCTGTGTCGGATGCGGATTTCGCCGAATTGCGGCGACACTTCGACGAGGATGAGATTCTGGAGATCATAGCCTCCATTGCCTTCCTCGGGTTTCTCAACCGCTGGAATGACACGCTCGCGACTTCCCTGGAAGCGGCGCCGAAGGATTTTGCCGAGCGGCATCTGGCAGCCGCAGGCTGGACTCTTGGAAAACACGCAGGCGCGACCGTCTCCGAGCCACTCCCGCGGCGCGCCGTCTCACCCAAAACCCGCCTTTTTCTCTGGCTCCTCAAGCGATGGGGTCCGAAGCCGCGGCGCGTGTAACTAATCGATTCTCGAGTCCTAGAAGGAGAACTCCATGAGTAATGTCGTTTACGTTTCGAAGTCGCGTATCGAACGTAAGGAGGGGCCTCTACGCATCGCGTACCTGCCAGGCGAGTCCCACGCCGTAGTCTACAGCGTCCATGGGGCCATCGCCGAGCACTACAAAGTTGACCCGGCAACGTTGAAGGAGTCGCACTCCTCAACCATTGACTATGTGATTTCGGCAACCGCTGGTTGAATGATGGGCACTTTTGGAGGTGCGCTGGAAGCGCGCCAAATCGATGCTAGCAACGGGAAGTTGACCGCCGACGTAACCGGAGAGGTGGAGACTGAGGAAGGTGTGCTTGTCATCCGCCGCATTCACGTGGCGATGCGCCTGACGGCGCCTGACGCGGCAAGGGAAACAGTCGAACGCACCCACGGCATTTACGCCATGCGCTGCCCTCTATACCGGACGTTGCACAAGACGATCCGACTCACTTCCTCTTTCGAGTTGGTGGCTCCGGCAGCCGCGCCTTGAAGTTGGTGAGGCAAAAAACAGGAAACGCGTTGGTCGAGCTACAAGGAAAAACGACCCCTATGTGAAAGAGAACAAGGGGGATCTGCGTGCCACCAGACAGGTCGGCGTCCGTGGTGAACGCGAGCTTTACCTGAGAGCCCGCTTCCTGAAACTTTTTGACCAGCCGTGGATCATACTCCTCGGCATTGAGTGACTTTGGGTAGTCTGGATTCCTCGCGGGGCAACATCTTGATCTGTTGGCGACGATGACCATGACACAAGCGCAATTGCGGACTAACGAGGCCGAGCTCATAAAGAGCGTCTGCGGCGGAGAGCGGGAAGCCTTCTACGAGTTAGTACGCCCCTATGAGCGCATGATTTATGCAACCGCGATTTCAGTTGTGAAAAATCCGGCTGACGCCGAGGAAGTAGCGCAGGAGGCCGTTCTGAAGGCCTTCTCTAACCTCTCTAGCTTCCGTGCAGAATCAAAGTTCTGCACCTGGCTTGTGCAAATCACATACAACGAAGCCAGGATGAAATTGAGGAAAGCCCGTTCGCACCTCTACGAGTCGATCGACGATCAACAGCAAAACGAAGAAGGAGGTTTTTGGCCGAGGAACTTCGCAGACTGGCGGCCTATACCTTCCGAACTGCTCGAACAAAATGAGATACGGCAAGCAGTGCAGGACGCAATCAATTCGCTTAGCCCGAGTTACCGCGAGGTTCTAGTTCTTAGGGACGTCCAGCATCTGAGCATCAAAGAGACATCGACGATTCTCGGAATTTCGGAACCCAGCGTGAAGACTCGGCTTCATCGAGCGAGGTTGCTGTTGAGAGACAGGCTCGCTCCTGGAATCGACGGTTCCTGGATTAAAGGACAACCTTATCGGAAAGCTAGAGCATGGTGAAAAAGAGAAGGCAGAATGGCGACCATTGAAATCAGTTGCGTCGAAGTATGGCGGGAAATCTCCAATTACCTCGACGAGGAGATCTCTCCCGAGATGCGCGAGAGAATGGAAGCGCATTTCAAAGCTTGCGCACACTGCACTGCGGTACTCGACGGCACCCGAAATGTCGTGGGACTGGTCGGTGACGGAAGGGTGTTTCAAATGCCCGAGGGGTTCAGTAAGCGGCTATACAAAAAACTTCGGGAACTTCCGTGAACTCGTGCCCCCGCTGAGGGAGTCTGGTCGGACTCCGGTCGGAATGGATCAGCGACGTCCTGGTTATCCATGTACATCCACAGCTTCCACTTGCCTTATTTGTCTCTCCGCCAGATATCGACACAGATCCCTCCGATGGATCGGTTGACAACGAAACATTTCGACGACAAGTGAGTCTCATTCGTTGGACGCTTCTTCCCTCAGCATAAGTGAGCGTGCCCTTCCGGATCTGCCGCTCAGAGCGATATCGCGCCGGAATCACAAAGGATGTTATTGCAGATGCTACTCAACTAAGCAGCATGGAATCGCCAGTGCAAAGCTACTGATATCTCCGCATCTAAAAGGCCCCGACGACTTCGCGATATAAGAAGTCTGTCAGTCTCCCTGCGTTGGCTCGCGAGCTTGCCTCGGCTTTCTAGTGTTCCTGTAACTTTTTTCCGGCTGCTGTGTCTACCTCATGATGCTTCGAAAGGAACAGATATTTCGAAAGGAACACATATGAAGATATTCGTTAGACTTTTCATTGCGCTCGCCCTTTGGTCTCTGCCAGCCTTGGCACAGGAAGACCATGGAAAAAACGAGGTAGGCCTTGTCATTGGCGGGACTGTAACGCCAAGCCAGACATTGGCCTCGGGACCCAGTCTCATAGGATCCGGTGGGACGGTCCTCCCCAGCCGGAATTTAGCATTCGATCCTAGTTTATCGTTGGGAGCCGAATACGATCACCGCCTTGTCAGCAAGCAGCGTTTCGCAATTTACGGGGGCGTCGATTTTCTGGCTTCTCCGCGAGACGTGAAGCTCAGTCAACAGTTCCAGAATGTCATCGGTCAGTATGCTGAACTTTTTCTGACTCCACACGTCCGAGTGAAGTTCAAACCTTCAGGAGCGTTTTCTCCCTGGTTGTTGTTTGGTGGCGGTTATGCGCGCTTCCTCGAAAAGGCGCCGCCTGCCACGCTATCGTTCCGACCAGGGACAAATACGGGAACCTTTGTGTTTGGCGGCGGAGTGGACACTCGAACGGTTCTCCACGTATTCAAAATACCGATCGGTTTTCGATTCGAAGTGCGTGACTTCTATTCTGGGCAGCCCAACTACAATCTAAGAGTTACGGGCAATCTGCAGAACAATTTGGCGTTCACAGGCGGCCTGTTAATTAAATTCTAATGGACCACTCAAGGATTTTTCCTCCCACTTACGGAGCGGGTCAGTCCAGCACAATGAAAAGGCATCCTAACGTAACTCATGTTCTCATCGCCGGAGGGGGACTGACCGGCTCGGCACTAGCGATCCACCTCGGCCGATTGGGCCTTTCGGTCGAGCTGTTTGAGCGTGCGCACTTTCCACGGGAAAAGCCCTGCGGCGAAGGTCTCATGCCTGCAGGCGTCGCAGCGATAGAACGGCTCGGCTTGAACGCAAGGGCGGGCGCACCGTTCGAGGGCGTTCGCTATCACTTCCGAGACCGCGTTGTGGAGGGCCGCCTCCCAAAGGTCAGCGGACTCCCCCGCTTGGGACGAGGGCTTCGCCGCCGAGAACTGGACAATACCCTGTTCGAATTGGCAAAGCGGACGCCGAACGTGAAGGTGCATACCCGCGCGCTTGTAGAAGCGCCGCTAGTGGAAAGCGGCCGCGTTGTGGGATTGATCGTCAATGGGGCGCCTCAGCACGGAGATCTAATCGTCGGAGCAGACGGGGCCCGATCGCGGCTCCGCCATGCCCTGACGCTCGACCTACCGGCCCGGCGAAAGCGAGTAGGCGTTTGCACGCACTTCCGTTTGACGCCAGGGAGGGCCGTGCCGAAATCGGTGGACGTCTACCTCGGGCACGGCTACGAACTGTATGCCACGCCGTTGCCCGGCGGCGAACTGCTCGTGGCGGCGCTGGCGGGTGCTGAAGCGCTCCATAGCCGGCTCGAGGATCAATTCCGACGCTGGTGCAGTGCCCAGCACCATCTTGCCGAGCGGCTCGACGGGGCGGAGCGGACCGGTGACTTGCTCGCGGTTTCACCGGTCTCCGGTCGCGCACGGCAAAGATTCTTGCCGGGCTTTGTGCTGCTCGGCGACGCCGCCGGCTTCAGCGATCCAATCACTGGTGGCGGAATGACGCAAGCACTGCTGTCGGCGGAGCTCTTGTCGCAGTATGTGGCGCGGCATGCGCGCGCGGCGGCGGAGCATTGGCTCAGGGACTTTGACCGCGAAAGAGAAGCGCTGCAGCGAAATTACCGGCGGTTGACTACGCTGATCTTGTGGCTCACCAAGCACCAGGCATCTTTGAGGATAGCGCTCGAAGCGATGCGCCGGTTGCCCAAACTGTTTTCGCATTTGCTTGGCGTGGCGGGCAGCGCGCACCAATTCGAAAACGCTGAATTCAAATACGGCATTGCGGCGTCGCAGTCGCAGTGTCTTGCGAGAACTCCTTGACTATATAGGTGATCGATTGGTATGAAACGACGATGGGCAGTTCTCCTTCTCACGTTCTCAGCCTTGTCTGGGACAATTGCGCAAGCAAAGCCCAAGTTGGCGTATGCGTTAGATTCGGAGAAAAGCGCGTTGCAGATCCATGTGTACAAGGAGGGCCTGTTCAAGGCCTTCGGCCACGACCATCTGATATCCGCCAACAAGATTTCCGGCCGCGTGATGTTCAATCAGGAAACGCTCGAAGACTCTTCAGTCGATTTTACGGTTCAAGCGAATTCACTCAGCGTAATCGATCCCGGCGAATCGGAAAAAGATCGGCGCCAAGTCCAGAACACGATGGCGGGCAAGGATGTGCTAGACGAGGAGAGATTTCCGGAAATCCGGTTCACTTCGACCCATGTTGAGCACGTAAAGAAAACCGATGGAGGCTGGGAAGTTACTCTCGAAGGATTGTTGATGCTCCACGGCGTCGAGAAACCAATCAGCATGCCTCTTCACGTGAGCGTAAAGGACGGGGAGTTGCGCGCGGAGGGGGAAACCTCGCTGCTCCAAACCGACTTTGGAATCACACCGATTAAAGTTGCAGGAGCCTCCGTGCGAGTGAAAAACAAGGTTCGCGTCCGTTTTAATCTCGCAGCGGAGAAGTAAGGTTCTAATGCACCTGCGTCCTTCGCGCCCCCCGCCGGGTGCGGGACGCATGCGCTCAGACTGTGTCTGTCTTCTTCCTCATATCAAACATCTCCAGTCGATTAGAATGTGAGGTGCAAACATGTCCGCGCATTGCTCCACGCCTTGTGAAACGCAACTTTTGCTGCCGAGTCGACAACCTGGCTTCTTTCGTGCGACTTCAAGGCGGTTGTGAACATCCAGAAACGCGTTCCGTACGTATGAATGAGAGTCGCATGGCGTCTAAAGGTTTCCAAATTCTCAAACTGGAGCGACTCTTTGAGCCTGATGAGAATCACACTCTTGAGAACGGATTAGTCTGGATTCCTCACGGCCGAGGTAAGACCCCAATGTGTTGCCAAAGATGAGCCAGGCGGAGTCGCAATTGCAAGCTAACGAGGCTGAGCTCATAAGGAGTGTCTGCTGCGGAGAGCGGGAAGCTTTCTACGACTTGGTACGCCCGTATGAACGCCTGATTTACGCAACCGCGATTTCCGTTGTGAAAAACCCTGCTGACGCCGAGGAAGTGGCGCAGGAGGCCGTTTTGAAGGCACTCTCTAACCTTTCCAGCTTCCGCGCTGAATCAAAATTCAGCACCTGGCTTGTACAAATCACGTACAACGAGGCGAAATTAAAATTGAGAAGGGCCCGTGCACACCTCTACGAATCGATTGATGCCCCCCATCAAAGTGAAGAGGGAGATTTTTGGCCGAGAGACTATGCCGACTGGCGGCCTATACCTTCCGAATTGCTGGAAGAAAACGAGATACGGCAAGCTGTACAGGATGCAATCAGTTCGCTGGACCGGACTTACCGCGAGGTACTGATTCTTAGGGACGTCCAGCATTTGAGCATCAAAGAGACGTCGATGATTCTCGGGATCTCGGAAGGCTGCGTGAAAACTCGGCTTCATCGAGCAAGGTTGCTGTTGCGAGACAATCTCGCGCCTGGAATTGACGGTTCCTGGGTTAAAGGAGAATATCGGAAAGTCCGACCATGGTGAATAAAGCAGGACGGAATGACGATTATTGAGATCAGTTGTGTCGAAGTGTGGCGGGAGATCTCCAATTACCTCGACGACAAGATTTCTCCCGAGTTGCGCGAGAGAATGGAAGCGCATTTCAAAGCTTGTGCGCACTGCACTGCGGTACTCGACGGCACTCGAAACATCGTAAAACTGGTCGGCGACGGAAGGGTGTTTCAGGTGCCCGAGGGGTTCAGCGAGCGGCTCTATAAAAAGCTTCAGGGACTTCGATGAACCGTTGCCGCAGCCGATGGAATCTGCTCCGGTTGGAATAAATCGGCAATGTCCCGATTATCCATGTACATCCATAGCTTCCACTTGCCTTCTTTGTCCCTTCGCCAGATATCGACATAGCGATCTCTCCGATGGATCGCTGGACTGCCGTCCTTAGGCGTCAACGTTAGATCATGCCACCCATAATCATAAGCAACGTCTCCTTGGAGACGAATCTCGATGACGATCACGGACAGTTTTGCTGTAAAGCGTTCGAATAGATCGGTCAGCCGAGTTTTCAAAGTCTCCAATGCGCTGCCGCAAAATTCGCTTGGTTGGCCGTCGGGGAAACTAACCAGGTCGGGATCAGCAATCGCCAGCACACCAGACGCGTCCCCAAGGTTGAAGCACTCTCGAAATTCGGTCTTGGCCGCGTTGATTGCAAACAGGTCGTCCATGGCGAAAATAAACGATGAACCTCATAACCTAGAACTGACTACAGCTCGCGGAAGCATGCACTTCTTCCACCTGCGTCTGATGCGGTCCGACCAGCCAAAGTTTCAGAGAAAACAGGTGGCGTGTTCGATTAGGAATGCTGCATCGCCTCTTGGACGTATCTGTGTTAGTATAAAACTCGCATGAGCGCACTGATTTTTATGGGCGGTTTATGGGCGGTTTTGGCAGGGACAGCTGCTACCGTATGCACCGCAGGCGAACAGTGCGCTGTATGCGAATCTTGCAAAGGCCTTATTTGCAAGGTTTTACGCTAAGTTGTTGATTCCACGGTTGGGGACGTAGTTCAGTTGGTTAGAACGCTGCCCCGTCATTGGTTAGAATCCTACACTGTCACGGCCAATTCCCTCCCCCGCTTCAAAAGATCACCCGCACACGCGTATATAAAGGATGCCTCTCTACTTCTACGAAATGCGCGTTTTTTGTCCAGTGCATCACTCCACTCCCTCCTATCATGAAAATGCAACACTGAGGCCAGCCAGTCGTGCATACGTCACAACGCCGCCGTCGCGTTCTTCAATCCGCGTATCCCGGCCGCACACCAACGCGTATCCGGGTCCCTGTCCCTCCGGAAGGAGCTACTCGTCCCGACGCCCGTAAGAAGTTGTCTGCAAGTCAGGAACTTGGCTTTGAGCGAGCCGGGCCTGATTCATATAGTTTTCTCTTTAATTCTTTTCGAATTGGAATAGAGGCTAGCGGCCTCTAGATCCACTTGAGACTTCCCTGAAGAGTATAGCCCCACTAGACGAGCGACGAGAACGGCGACATACATAGTGCCACTCATAGCTTCGAGAATAGAAAGTGACCGGGCTTGCGCCGTCATTGCTACGATGTCTCCATTACCTTGCGAAGTAAGCGTTACGAAGCTGTAGAACA
>Ga0210400_10004786_pt1 | contig 11636 bp, 10 predicted proteins | sample IncBWH26MmetaG_FD_155456 | JGI IMG/M metagenome (GOLD analysis project Ga0210400, IMG submission 155456) | Forest soil microbial communities from Barre Woods Harvard Forest LTER site, Petersham, Massachusetts, United States - Inc-BW-H-26-M | ecosystem: Environmental > Terrestrial > Soil >...
CCTTCACGAGCGCCTCCGGCGGTGCTATTTGTCGTAGCGAAGCAGCGACATCACGTCGTACTTCTTCAGCTTGTCGCGGCCATTGAGGAATGAAAGTTCGACGACGAATCCTAAGCCAGCGATCTTTGCGCCGAGGGATTCCGCCAGCTTCGCGGTAGCTTCGGCGGTGCCGCCGGTCGCGAGCAAGTCGTCGACGATGAGCACGCGCTGGCCCTTCTGGATCGCGTCCTTGTGAATCTGCAGCGTGTTCGAACCATACTCGAGAGCATAATCGTAGCTCACACATTCGGCGGGAAGCTTGCCGGGTTTGCGCACGGGAACGAATCCCGCATTCAAGCGATAGGCGAGCGCAGGCGCGAAGATGAAACCGCGAGCTTCCATCCCCAGCACCAGATCGATGTCCTGGGCAATGTAGTGCTCCGAGAGTTTGTCGATGAGCATGGCGAGTCCCGTCTTGTCTTTCAGGAGCGTCGTGATGTCGTAGAACAGAATCCCCTTCTTGGGAAAATCCGGAACCTCGCGAATGAGCTTCTTCAGATGATCGACTTCGACCGCGGAAACAGGGGACATTACCACGCTCCTTCAATACGGAATGAACTGAGGCCGGCAGCCGGATTCTCGTCTGAAATTTCGACGGAATCGACGCGGGCTGCGCGCGGACCTTCACGCAAGCGCGAATGCAGCCCGGAGAGTTGATCGCGGGTGCCCTGGGCGAGGACTTCGACGCTGCCGTCGTGGTTGTTCCGAACCCATCCAGCGATGCCCAGGATGTGGGCCTCGCGTTCGACGAACCAGCGGAAGCCTACGCCTTGCACTCGTCCGCGAACGAGGAAGCGGCGGGCTTGAATCGGTTTGTCGGGGGAGGTCATCTTCTGTAGTTGTCATCCTGAGCGGAGGATCAGCCTCGCGAAGGTGAGGCTGATTCGTAGTCGAAGGATCCCTATCATCTCAAATTCCCTTGGAGCCTGCGGGAGTTTCAACCGATGCAGTCGCGAGAGAATGCCTTTCCACCGCAAACCAACTATGTACAGGGTAGGGAACCTTCGACTCCACGAGAACTTCGCTACGTTCTCGCTGCGCTCAGGATGACAAATAAAGCCCTACGCGCGGGACAGATACGCGCCTTCCGACGTATCGACTTTGATCTTCTCGCCTTCGTTGATGAACGGCGGAACCTGCACAACCAGGCCGGTCTCCGTTTTGGCGGCCTTGGTCACGCTGGAAGCGGTGGCGCTCTTCAGTCCGGGCTCGGTCTCAATCACGGTCAGAATGACGGTCTGGGGCAATTCGATGCCAACGGCCTTGCCGTCGAAAAACTCCACCTTGATCTCGAGGTTGGGGATCAGGTATTCAACTGCGTCACCCAAAATTTCCTTGGTTAGGTGAGTCTGCTCGTAGTTCGAGGTGTCCATGAAGTAGTAGCTGTCGCCATCGGAGTAAAGGAACTGCATTTCGACTTCGTCGACGGTGATCTTCTCGATCGGATCGGGCGAGCGGAAGCGGTGCTCGAACATGGCGCCGGTCCGCAGGTTACGCAGCTTGGCCTGGATGAAGGCGCGCAGGTTACCGGGCGTGCGGTGCTCGACGCTGAAAACAGAATGCAGGTCATTGTTGTGCTTGATGATCATGCCGGGACGAAGCTGTGTGGCAGGGATCGACATCGCTTGAAACTCTCCTTGTACGATTGCGGTTGAAGCCGGCGGAAGGCGGGCAAGCCACAAATCCGCTGCCACAGGGGCTAAAGCTTTATTTTACACATGGGTGCGCCGGAAGGGAAAGTCGGGGAGGAGTGAAAATCATCAACCACGAATCATCAACCACGAAGGACACGAAGGTTCATGAAGGAAGGCGAACCAGGTTTTCCTTCGTGAACCTTCGTGTCCTTCGTGGTGAATCGCCTTGGCCGCCCAGATGGGTCGACGCTCGGGCAGGAATCAACCAAAATGGGCGGCGATCACTTTTGGGATTAGCTGCATCCTAAACTGGACTCTTTGGATGATCCGTCCCCGCGAGTGGGACTACAATCAATTAGGCGTGCTCAAGCGGGCGGACGAGTTTGGGTGCTGAGAAAAGAGGCATCATGACAACAGGTCGTTACAACTCTTCGGAAGGCAGCCACATCGGGACAGCGATTACGTTTCTTTTGATCGGACTGGGAGCCGGCGCACTGGCGGGGCTCTTGTTAGCTCCGAAAGCGGGCAAGCAGTTGCGCAAGGATCTGCGGCGCGGCTACGAAGATGCCAAGGACAGCATTGAGGATTGGGCAGACGAGGCCAAGGATCGGGTGCGTGAAGTCGGCGAACGAGTTCGGGACGCCGCCTCTCGCGGCGCGGACCTGGCAGAGGACCTGCGCGAGAAAGTGGAGCCATTGCGGCGGGCGATCAATCGCGGCTAGTGAAAACGGACCTCGCACGTCGGCCTTCGGACCTCGGCACGATTCTGCATGAGGTCTGAAGTCCGACTCACAGCCTCGCTGCCCTAGTACAAGTGAAAGTCGACTTGCACCGCGATCTGTGTCGCGATGGGTTGACCACGGAATGTCGCCGGACGGAAGCGCCAGTTCCTGACGGCTGCGATTGCCTGTTCGTCGAGACCCATCCCCAAGCTCTGGCGCACGCGGATGTTGTAAGGGCGGCCTCTGTGCCTACTACCACCATCAGCATCACGATTCCCTGGAATTTTGCTTTTCGGGCTTCTTCCGAAAAACTGGGCTCGGGACTGTAGATTACCTCGGGCATCGTCACACCGTTGCGACCCGGATGAGCTCCGGGTGTACCTTCACCTACGGATGGGCCGGAATCAGGCCCGATTCCGTTACAACATCCGTCGCCCATGCCGCCGCGCCCGCCCGGGCCGTCGGAAAGCCATTTCGAAAAGGGCGAGGATGGATCTCCGATATGGGACGCAACGGGAAATTTAACATCTGGCGCCACCATCACCGTGGCTTCGCGCGGAAGCGTCGGCATTTCTGTTGGGACCATCACGCTCGGGCTGACGATCTGCATTTGCAGGGAGGCACGGGATGGCTCGCCATTCGATGCCGGCAGTTGCTCGTGATTACCTCCCCCGCCACCGTTGAACCCGGAAAAGACCAAAGGAAACTTCCCGAGATCGGGCATCCGCCGAGCGATATCCGGAGGATTACGAATCACGCAACTTGTGAGATAGATGATCAGGGCCAGAAACGCAGCTTGCCCGAGAAGCGAAAATAGAAATGTGTCTTTCCTGGTGCGGAAGGGGTTGTCGTGCTCATTGGTCAGGACAGAAAAAAGACGTGGCCCCGGCGATGCTGCAGTCATGGTGCGCTCCGGTCGACAGGGTGGTATCTCAAACCGTTAAGACGCATGGACGGGAAAAAAGGATATCCGGGGCAAGGGGCGATTGGTACGGAAGATATCCAGAGCCGCGGCTGTCTCAGTCACAGGCGAGTTGGGACTCATTAGGCGGAAGAATGACCAGATCAGTCACCCAAATCAGCTTGGTACTCAAGCTCTTCCCTCTGGGCTGAAGCCTAACCCCCTGTCGGATCTGAGGCGGCGCTAAAACGCCGCTCTTCCACTAAAACCTTTTCGCGGCGCGGCTGAAACACGCCCTTTCAAAGTCATTTATGAGACCGTTCTAGTGGAAGATCGCCGAGAAGAACTTTCCTACGCGGCGAAAAAAGCCCGGATGTTCCGTTTTCTTTTGGGGCTCCGCGGGCGGGGCAGGCTGAATGACGGGATCAACGTGAACCTGTTGCTGCGTGGACTGAGCAGGTGGCAGATCCGCAGGGGCCTGCGCCGGAGCGGGCACCGTTTTCGCAGCACGATCCTTTGCGCTGAACACAAAAGGCGCGTCGACTTGCACGTGCACGTCGTTCGGCTGCGATGCCGGAAGCGGGGCGGTTTCCGGACCATTCGTCAGCTGCGTGCCTCCGGCATGGGAAGTTGCAGCATTGTTGGCGGTTGAGTTCCCCGCCGAACCCGCTCCCATAACGGCTTTTGGTACCTCGGAGCCGGGCAGGATCTGGGCAGGCGGAGCGTCCGCCATCAAGACCGCCCGCGGCGGAGGGCATCCACATTCCAGTGGTACATCGCCATCGACTTTATCGATTTGCCCGGAGTGAAACATGGCCTGCTCGGTCGGCTTCACCTGGTATATGCGGTTGCCCATTAGTTCGGCGACGATAGCGGAGGACGTGTTACCGCGCAGCGTACGGACGCAAGTATTGCCGTGAGAGTCGGCGCTGACTGCAAAATGGAACTCCCCCGGCCCGGCAAACATGATGCGGAAATCCGGAGTCAGAACCGCATCGGACGATACTTTGAGCGTGTAGTGCATTTCGATGGCGCCCGTGCCCATACCAAACATCAGGTCGCGCTTGCTGGGTGAAGAACTTACGGAAAGCGTGGTGCCAGGGCACACACGGACTTCGCCTCCATTGGGAAGATGCAACATGGTGGTGTCGGAACCAGCGGTGACGGAAGAACCTGCGGAGAGTCGGCTGGCATCCACTGCAACCGCGCTTGCGCCGCCGACGACGGGAACCACCGCGGCATCCGGAGTCAAGGCGAATCCCGGAGCGCTCATTGGCTGGCCGGACTCCTGCTTCTTTGCAGTGTCGACGGCTTCCGCGGGTTTCAGCCGCACCATGAGCCGATTACCGGCGCCGTCCCAGGAATGTCCGTAGGGCGCGAGCAGGTCGAGCACAATGCGGGTGACCGGAGGATTGCTGGTGTACTGATTGACGCGGATCGCGGTGATGTTTTCCTTCTGGATTCGGATTCGTTTCTGAACCAGTCCAAGCCGCGTGTTCGGAAGATCGATCACCAGACGGGGCGGCGAATCGAGAATCATGATCTCAGGGATGACCGAACCGCTGGAAAGGATTTCGACGGCTGGCGCTCCCTTTTCAAAAACCATGCGGACGCTCTGGATCACCCGCGGAGGTCCGAAGTTCTGCGCCCACACAGAGAGGACAAATACGACAATCAAAGTGCTGACGCAGACAGACGTGGACCCGAATCGCGGCACAAATTCCTCGTTGGAAGCTTGAAGGAAACATACCACAGGGACCAGGGGTCAGGGAGCAGGAGGTTGGAAGTTACAGGTCAGGAGTCAGATCCTCAAGTGCGAGATCACAGCATTGTGGCTTTCGGGTTCTGACTCCCTCAAACGGTTTACATCGATCCTCGGATTGAGGCCTGCGCTTAGGCTTCCGGAAGGAACTCGTACGATTCAATCACCGCGGCCACGCTGACTCGTCCATCGTCCACGCCATCTTCTACTCGCACGACGCGACCTTGGCATTGAACGCGAATACTTTCGGTGAGGGTCACTTCTGGCGGAAGGGTAAGAGTAAATCCGATGTGCGCCCCCTGTTCGATGGCTGAGTCCAGGTAAAAGCAGATGCCGCGGGCGCTGACATCACGGAGTTGGGCGGCTTCGTTCTGAACGCTGCTGTCGGTGGAATTGCGATTAACGCTGACCGGTACTCGTAATGCGAAACGTCGTGCACCCCGCTTCTCCTGCTGGGGCTCGGCCATGCTTCCTCCAAGTCGTGTTGAAGTGGCGGACATCGATTAAGAGGATGCGCTGCCGGTCTGGTCCGGGTCAATACCACGCTTGGGTAACGGATTGGCTCTTTTGGGCGAGACGACTGCGTTGACAAGCGGTGGCCGCGGTCTGGTGTAATCTGGTGTCGAAAGGCGTGGAGCCAGCTAGAGGTTTAATTCTTGGTTTTCGTTCTCGACAACTACGATTCGTTCACCTACAACCTGGTCCAGTATCTCGGAGAACTGGGCGCCGATGTGGAAGTGCGGCGCAATGATCATGTCACGGTCGAGGAAGTCGAAGCGATGCGGCCGGAAAAGATCGTCATCTCTCCCGGGCCATGTACGCCGCGTGAGGCCGGCATCAGCATTGATTTGATTCGTCACTTCGCCGGAAAAACGCCACTGCTCGGTGTGTGCCTGGGGCATCAGGCCATGGGCGAAGCGTTTGGAGGACGAGTCATCCGTGCTCCCCATCTCATGCACGGGAAAACCAGCGCCGTCATGCACGACAACAAAACGGTGTTTCAGGGGCTTCCCATGCCGATGACCGCGACGCGCTACCACTCGCTCATTGTGGAAGAAAAGAATCTGCCTGCCGATCTGGAAATCAGCGCCTGGACAACCGAGAAAGACGGCACGCGGACGATCATGGGATTGCGCCACAAAAAGCTGGCGGTCGAAGGCGTGCAGTTTCATCCAGAGAGCGTGCTGACGGACGCGGGGAAAAAACTTGTGAAAAACTTTTTGGAACTGTAACGCCTACGCTTTCCTAGCCATTTCAACGGCTCGTAGTAGCGCTCCCGCTTTATTCATCGATTCCTGAAATTCTGCTGTCGGATCGGAATCGGCAACGATTCCTCCACCAGCCTGCAGGTATGCCTTCTTCCCCTGCATCAGCAATGTGCGAATGCCGATGCAGGAGTCGAGATTGCCTGCGAAATCCGCATACAGAACTGAGCCGCCGTAAACACCGCGGCGGGTGGGCTCCAGTTCTTCGATGATCTGCATGGCGCGCACTTTCGGCGCGCCGCTGAGGGTTCCCGCGGGGAAGCACGCAGCCAAGGCATCGATCGCGTCGAGATCTTTTCGCAGAGTCCCCTCCAGCGCTGACACCAGGTGCATGACGTGCGAGTAGCGCTCGACGTACATCAGGTCTTTGACCTTCACCGAGCCGTACTCGCTGACGCGCCCGAGGTCGTTGCGTCCGAGATCGACCAGCATCACATGTTCTGCGCGCTCTTTTTCATCGTTGCGCACCTGCTGCTCGAGGCGGGCATCTTCAGCCGCATCCCGACCCCGGGGACGCGTGCCCGCGATCGGCCGATATTCCAACTTGCGTCCCGTCACACGAACCAACATCTCGGGAGATGATCCGAGGATATGCCGGTCGTTCATCTTCAGAAAGTAAAGGTAGGGCGATGGATTGACCTGGCGCAGAGCCCGGTACAGATCGAATGGTGCAACCTCGGGAGTGAAGTCGAAGCGTTGCGAGTACACCACCTGGAAGATGTCGCCCGCGGCGATGTACTCCTTGCAGCGCTCCACATTGCGCAAGTAAATATCGCGTCGCGTGCCAGCATGAATCTTAAGTTTGCCTGCCTTGGGCTTCGCGGACTTCCGCCAGAGTGCCGGACTCAGTCCCGCCGCCAGCTTTCGCTCCAGGGCAGCAATATCGCGAAGTGCGCGGTCATGAGCGCGGCGAGGACTTTCGCGCGAAACATCCGCCGCCGCCATGATGTGAATCTGATGGCGCAGATGATCGAAAGCCAGCAGCCGATCGAAGAACATCAGTTCAGCATCGGGGACGGAGAGGTCATCTTTCGCGTGCTCGCCAATGTTTTCCAGCTGGCGGACAACGTCATAGGCGAAATATCCGACGGCTCCGGCGGTGAATGGGGGAAGCCCCGGAACCGTTGCCACGCTGTGCTCCCTCAGCAAACGCTTGACGACCTGAAAGATGCTGCCGTTGACCAACTCACGCTTGCGGCCGCGCTCAATCTGGACTTTTCCCTTATGGGCCGTCACCCGCATGTAAGGTGCAGCTCCCAGGAAGGTGTAGCGTCCGATCTGCTCGCCGCGCTCGATCGACTCGAGTAGAAATGCATGTGACTGCTTTTCGGCGATCGCCAGAAAAGCGCTGACCGGGGTAAGAAGATCGGCGCTCACCGACTTTACGACCGGAACCAGCGTCGCCTCGCGAGCCAATCGCGAAAATTCTTTGAAATCAGGTTGGAGCATAGTGGGCATTCATTATAGGGGAGGGCTTTAGGGATTAGTGGTTGGGGATTAGGAATGGTGGTCACCGCACAATCCACCACGCGAGATGGTTTGAGGTCAGGGCGTCGAGCCCTGCTAGGAAGCGCAACTTCACTCATCACGCCACCGACGCTTCGCCCTAACCCCTAGTCCCTAGCCCCTGCCGTTGCAAACTTTCGTCACTTGTTACCCTGACGGCAATCGCTCAGAATCGCTAGTATCCCGAGGATTATGAACATTTTGACGCCTGATCTCGCGAGGCGGGCGCCAGGGAAATACAGCGGAACAGTTAGCACCGGGGGATATGCAAGTTAAGTTTTGGGGCGTGCGCGGCTCCACGCCCACTCCACAGGCCGAAAACCTGCGCTATGGAGGCAACACCTCCTGCGTAGAAGTGCGCGTCGGAAACCAGATTTACATTTTCGACTGCGGCACCGGATTTCGTGTGCTCGGCCACGAACTTGAACGCGAGTTCGGCGATAAGCCCTTCTCCGCCCACGTCTTCGTGTCACACTTTCACTGGGACCACATCCAGGGCATGCCCTTCTTCCGCCCGTTGTACGACAGCCCGCACAGCCAGTTCTTCTTTCACTCTTCCAGCCGCACGCGCAGCCTTGAGCAAGTAATGACGGAGCAGATGTCATCTCCGTACTTCCCCGTCCACCTGGATCAGATGCGCGCCGGCCGCGACTTCTATGACATACAGAACGGCTGCCTCGACATGGAAGACGGAATCCGAATCAAGACTCAGTGGCTGAACCATCCGCAAGGCTGCCTCGGATTCCGCATTGAGACGAAAGACGGCGTACTTGTGTACGCCACCGACAACGAACCGGGAGACGAGGAATTCGACAAAGGCGTCCGCAAGTTGGCGGAGGGTGCCGACATCCTGATCTACGACGCGCAATACCTGCCCGACGATTACGCTGCCCGGCGCCGCGGCTGGGGACACAGCCATTGGCGCGAGGCGGTTAACGTCGCGATGGAAAGCGGCACGAAGGAGCTCGTTCTTTACCATCATGACCCCGACCATACCGACACGATTGTCGACAAAGTTGTCGCTGACGCGCGCAACTACTACCCGAGAGTCCGCGCCGCCGCCGAAGGCATGGTGATACGTCTGCAATCCGGGCTCAGCACCGCCGCGCGGTAACCTCGCCCAGCGAGCCGTTCGTCAACCCACTCTGAAAATAGGCGCCAGCACGCGTGCTAAACTTCCGCCTTCAAACCGAGTTCAGGGGGGCCCATGTTTCGTGCCGCACTTTTGTGGCTGTTTTTCTGTTTGCTCACCGTCACAACGCGAGCCCAAGCTCCCGACATCCCCGAACCCGGCGCAAGCGAAGCGATCGCTGCCGCAACCACGGACCCACACTTCGTTTCTCCGTTCGTCTCTTATGTTCCGCAGTCGGCTTCGGTCCCTTCGCCCGAAAAGTTCTTCGGCCGGATTATGGGCGCTCCGGGAGAGTTAACCGGCACAGAAAAGGCTTACTCTTATGCGCGCGAGTTGGCTGCCGCGAGTCCGCGAGTCCGGGTGTTCACCATCGGCAAGAGCGAAGAGGGTCGAGACATCGTGATGCTTGCGATTGCCGATGAAGCCGGCATTCGTGAGATCGAACATCTGAAATCTGCGACGGCTGCGTTGGCCGATCCCCGTCACCTCCAGCAGGCCGCCGCCGAGAAGTTGATCGCGGCCTCCCGGCCGATCTACTACTTCAACGCGGCTCTCCATTCGGACGAAACCGGATCGACCGAGGCCACGCTCGAACTGGCTTACCGGCTGGCCGTTTCGGAGCAGCCCATGATCCGCAAGATTCGCGAACAACTCGTGGTGCTCATCAATCCCATTTCCAATCCGGATGGCCGCGACAAGATGGTGGACTGGTTCTACCGATACTTGAAAGGCAAGACTGATCGCAATACGCTTCCGCGCCAGTCGCCGCCGTACTGGTCGAAATACGCCTTTGTCGACATCAATCGCGACACGCACCAGCAGACGCACGAGACTACCAAGGCTGTCCACAGGATGTTTCACGAGTGGCACCCGACGGTGGTGCACGATCTGCACGAGGGCGTGCCCTTCCTGATGACGTGGAATGGCACCGGCCCGTATAACCCGAACATTGATCCGATTACTTATACGGAATTTCTCGAGCTCAGCATGCATGAGGTTGAGTCGATGACGGCGATGGGAATGCCGGGAGTCTCCACCTGGAATTTCGGCGAGGCATTCGCACATCTTTATCTCGACTCGGTGGCGATGAATCACAACAGCATCGGTCGCGGCTACGAAACGTTTGGCAACGGCAGTGCGGAAACCGAGAAGCGCTCGATCTCAGCGGGAGCAACCACCATGGAGTGGTACCGTCCGCTTCCGCCACCGCACGAGGCGACGTGGTCAGCGCGCGACAATCTCAACTATCAGGAAACTGGCGCGCTGATCGCGCTCGATGATGCCGCAACACGCTCCAAGCAGCTGCTGCGTAATTTCTACAAAAAGTCGTGGGACTCATGGCAGAAGGGACTGACGCAGGCGCCATATGCGTTTTTTATTCCTGCCGATCAGGGGGACCCGGCCCGGGTTGCACAAATGGTCGCGCGGTTGATGACGCAGCACATCGAAGTTTCACGCGCGGAGAGCGCAATTCAACTCAACGACGGAAGCTTTCCCGCAGGAACATACGTGGTTCGACTCGACCAGCCCTATCGCAACTATGCGGTCGATCTGCTTACGCCGCAGCATTATCCAAAAGACGGCGAGCCGCCTTACGATGACGTTTCGTGGGAACTCCCTGCGAACTATCATCTGCAGGCACTCCCCACTGCCGACGCTTCGATTCGCGATGTCGCGCTTGCCGTCCTGAAAGATCCCCCGCAAGTAGCTGGACGTGTTACTGGCATTGGCCCAACCTACTTGCTGAAGGACACTGGCCAGGAATCACTGCTGGCTGGCCGCTATCGCCTGGCGAATTTCGAAATCCAGATTGCGGAACACGAATTCGAACAGGACGGCGTCAGATTTCCCGCGGGATCTTGGATTCTCTCCGACCAGCCGGGACTGCATGATGCAGTTGAAACAGCAGCGGCCGAACTCGGACTCGACTTCATACAGACCTCGACAGCGCCCAGCGTTACTCGCCACAAAGCGCCTGCGCCGCGTATCGGCGTATGGGTTCCGTGGGCTGACACAGATTCGATCGGATGGATTCGCTATTCCCTCGATCAGCGCAAAGTGCCGTATATCTATCTGCGCGACGAGGACATTCGTGCCGGAAATCTTCGGTCGAAAATTGACGTTCTTCTTTATGGCCACGTCGATCTCGAACTCGCGGAGCAGATCGAGGGGCTGCCGAAAGCCTGGTCGCCGATGCCATTCAAGAAAACGCCGCAGACGCCCAGCTTCGGCACGCCGGCGGCATCCGACGACATCACCGGAGGCATCGGCTATGAGGGCTTGGCGCAGATTCAGCACTTCATCGAAGATGGCGGCCTGATGGTGACGCTGGGTAGCGGCAGCATGCTGGCGCTCGAGGGTGGGCTAGTTCGCTTTGTGCGGCGCTCGTCGGGAGGCGTTCCGCGCAGCGCCGCGGGTGGTGGCGGCCCATCCTCGGCGGCGGCACAGCAAGCCGGGACGCGCACGCCGGGCGCGCACGTGCGTGTCACGTTCGATCGTACTCACCATCCGATCTCCTATGGATATCCCACGCACACCTGGGTCTTCCGACAGAACTTTCCGCTGTACAACACACCACGCCGCTGGTTGCGTATGGCTTATTGCACGACGTGCCTGGATGGACCGGAAGATCGTAGCGGCATCGTGATGGAATGGGGTGACAGCGAGAACAAAAC
>Ga0210400_10004787_pt1 | contig 11635 bp, 10 predicted proteins | sample IncBWH26MmetaG_FD_155456 | JGI IMG/M metagenome (GOLD analysis project Ga0210400, IMG submission 155456) | Forest soil microbial communities from Barre Woods Harvard Forest LTER site, Petersham, Massachusetts, United States - Inc-BW-H-26-M | ecosystem: Environmental > Terrestrial > Soil >...
TGTCTCCGCCTTCGTCTTTGGCTTGGCGAGGTGGCAGGGCGTGGGCGAAAGCGCGAATGGGGTTGGGGTTAGTTTGGCGCGAAACCGGCGCGGTTCGAAACGCCTGTCGGAGCCCCGGCCCGAGCAGCGCACACCCACACGAAGCCGAAGTTGGACAAAATCGCGAAACCAGGGAAGTTTGAGTCGAGTCAAGAGGCTTTCACTCAGATTTCATCGTAATTTCAGCGTTTTTCCATTTCATCTGTTTCGGCGCCGCCGTAAAAATAGGGGGTTAAGGCATGCTTGGACCCAGACATCCAGGTTCAGTGCCATCATCGATGACAATGAAACGAGTATACGACTCGGGGGAGACCTCATTGAGTCGGGGGTAGGGCGCAATGCTTCGAATCAAAAACATTTCCTCCGATCCGATTTGCTTTGCAGGCCGCGTGTCTGATCGTTGAATCCGCACCCCGAAATATCGAGTCTGGAGTTGCAGGCCGAGCCGACAGAAAAGCAATGGACCGTTCCCAACATCGAGAATGAACGCCTTACCTTTCGTCTCAAGTGACTCTGCCGCCCGTCAATCCACAAGCCTGTCGCGTTGGGGGCCTCTCCAACGTTACTCGTTTGCGGTTATTTCCGTCGCAGTGGCATTGGGAACGGCGCTATTGCTCGATCACCTCGGGTTCCGCGATGCGACGGTTCCACTCTTCATCTGCGCGAGCGCAATCAGTTCCTGGTATGGAGGGCCAGGCCCAGCGGCGCTGGCGGTCGTCCTGTCCTCACTCGCATTCGACTACTTCTTCGTGCTACCACTTTATACCCTCTACATCGCACCCTCGGAGCTTCCGTATTTCGTCATCTTCGCCTTATTCACTTTACTCGTGTCATGGTTCGCCAGGATTCGCCACCGCGTCGAAGAAGATTTGCGCAAGGCTCGCGACGAACTGGAGTCCGTCAATCGCAAACTCGCAGAACGCTCGGCAGCGCTGGAAACCAGCAATAAGGAGTTGGAGGCTTTCGCCTATTCCGTATCGCACGACCTTCGCGCGCCGTTGCGCCACGTATCGGGATTTGCAGAGCTGTTGCGGAGCAGCGCAGCCCCATCTCTCAATGAAAAAAGCAACCGGTATCTCACAGTGGTCCTGGAAGAGTCCAACCGGATGGGTAGCTTGATCGATGACCTGCTCGCGTTTTCTCGAATAGGCCGCGCGGAAGCTCATTATTCCACTATTAGCCTGCAGCAGATCGTTCAGGAAGCCGTAGCCGAAGCCAGCCAGGATGCCAATGGCCGCAACATTGCCTGGAGCGTAGAGGCCTTGCCCGATTGGTATGGGGATCGATCGATGCTTCGACTGGCCGTGATCAACTTGATTTCAAACGCCGTGAAATTCACTGGCACGCGATCCGAACCCAAAATCGAAATCGGATGCAGCGAACGCAAAGACGATCAACTGGTGCTGTTCGTGCGGGACAACGGAGTCGGATTCGACATGAAGTATTCCAACAAACTCTTCGGCGTCTTCCAGCGGCTTCACTCGCAAGAGGCTTTTGAAGGGACGGGGATCGGCTTGGCTACGGTCCAGCGCATCGTCCACCGCCATGGTGGTCGCGTCTGGGCGGAGGGCAAAGTGGAAGGCGGCGCCACTTTCTACTTTTCACTTTCGAAACTCACTGGAGCAAACTGACATGGACGTTCTCGGACGGATCTTACTGGTTGAAGACGACCCAAAAGATGTTGAGCTTACGTTGAACGCTTTGGATGAATATAACCTCGCCAACGAAGTGGTGGTCGCCATCGATGGTGAACAAGCCCTGGATTATCTGTACTACCGTGGCAAATTCACGCAGCGTGCCCGCGTGAACCCGGCGGTCCTTCTTCTCGATCTAAAGCTGCCGAAGATCGACGGACTCGAGATTCTCCGACAGATTAAGAGCGACGAGAAGCTGAAGATGATTCCGGTGGTTGTGCTCACGTCATCCCGCGAGGAAAAGGATGTGGTGGACAGCTACAAACTGGGTGTCAATGCCTATGTGGTAAAGCCAGTCGATTTCCATGAATTTGTGAACGCAATCAAAGAACTCGGGGTTTTTTGGGCCGTTATCAACGAGCCTCCGGCCGGGAGCGTCAGAAAGCACTGAACAGGCTATGACTTCTCGTTCGCAGATTCTCTATCTGGAAGACGACCTCGCCGATGCTGAGTTGCTGCAGAACACTCTCCAGGCAGACGGTCTCGCGTGTGATATCACCCGCGTGGACATGGAATGCGCCTTCTTCTCGGCGCTGCAACGGGACGGTTTTGACCTGATCCTGGCGGATTACACTCTGCCCTCCTTTGACGGTCTGTCGGCGTTGAGAATGGCGAAACAGCAAAAACCCGACCTGCCCTTTATCTTCGTCTCCGGAACAATGGGTGAAGAGGTTGCGATCGAGGCACTCAAGACTGGCGCGACCGATTACGTTCTGAAGACGCGACTTTCTCGGCTTGCGCCCGCGGTGCGCCGGGCGCTGCGCGAAGCCAGGGAGCGGCGGGAACTCCGCAGCGCCGAAGAAGCCGCTCGCCGAAGCGAGAAAGAGCTTCGCGATGTAATTGAAACTATTCCGGCTGTGGCCTGGAGTGCCCTTGCGGATGGCTCGAATTCGTTCGTAAACAGCCGCTGGACGGAATTCACGGGCTTGTCGGCGGAGCAGACTTCCGGTTCAGGTTGGCATGCTGCCATTCACCCCGACGACATTCAGCGACACATTGACCGATGGCGTATGTGCGTCGTCACCGGTGAACCACTAGAGATTGAAGTGCGCATGCGACGCGCCGACGGGCAATATCGGTCACATTTGTGTCGTGGCGTGCCGCTGCGAGATGAACGAGGAGGTATTGTCAAATGGTATGGCGTCCTGACCGACATCGAGGATCGCAAGCGCGCTGAGGAAGCCCTGAAGCGAAGCGAGTTTTATCTCAGAGAGGCGCAGAAGTTGACTCATACGGGTAGCTGGGCCTGGCGCGTTTCAGATCGAGATGCGGTCCACCTATCCGAGGAGTGGTACCGCGTTTATGGCTACAATCCTTCTGACGGAGCGCCGAATTGGGAGAAGCGGCTCGACCTCGTCCACCCAGATGATCGTCTTACATGGAAGAACACGATTGAACGGGCCATCGTGAAACAAACCGATTACGACGTAACTTTTCGCATTCTTTTGCCGGGGGGGATCGTGAAATGGATCCGCACAGTTGGCCATCCCGTGCTGACCCCGACCGGAGATTTGGTGCAATTCCTTGGCTGTTCGACTGACATCACCGATCAAAAACGCGCTGAGCAAGAGCATGAAAAGCTGCGCCAACTAGAGGCCGAGCTCGCACACATCAATCGGGTGAGCATGTTGGGGGAAATGGCCGCGTCCTTGGCACACGAAATCAAGCAGCCCATCGCAGCCGCCATCACCTGCGCCAACAGTTGCGCCGAATGGCTTGCGCACGAACCGCCCAATCTCGATCGGGCTCGTGCAGCAGCCGCCCGAATAGATAAGTACGGGAATCGTGCGGTTGAAATCATGGACCGTATACGTTCGTTTTATAAGAAGTCGCCTCCGCAACGTGAGTTGGTCGACGTGAACGGAATTGTCAAGGAAATGCTCACGCTGCTGAAAGGTGAGGCTACGCGATCCTCAATTGCCATGCGCACGGACCTTTCCGCCGAACTGCCTAAGATCATGGTCGACCGTGTGCAACTGCAGCAGGTGTTCATGAACCTCATGCTTAACGGCATCGAAGCCATGGAGAACTCAGGCGGAGAGCTTACGGTGAAGTCGGAACTGCAGGACGGTCAACTCCAGTTCTCGGTCAGTGACACGGGCGTGGGGTTGCCAATGGAGACGATGGATCAGATCTTTTCTGCGTTCTTTACGACAAAGCCGCAGGGCAGCGGCATGGGGCTGGCTATCAGTCGTACTATTGTGGAGTCGCATCGTGGCCGTTTGTGGGGAACCGCCAACAACGGACGAGGCTCAACCTTTTATTTCACCTTGCCAACTGAAGTGCTGTTGTCATCGGGGTTGGTTCCCTAGATTTTTGAGCTGGCTGTACTCGGCTTTGGCCTGTCGATAGACGGGAAGATCGGGGTCGGCATCTTTCCAAATGCTGAGGAATTCTTCGTAAGATGCGCGGGCGGATGCGTTGTCGCCCATAAGTCTCGCTGCCCGGCCGAGTTGAAGCCGGGCTAGTGGGCAGGTGATATACCCCCAGCACAAACCCGGATTGTCGATCAGTTTTTGGAACTCGCCAGCTGCCGACCGGCCATCTCCCAACTCCAGGTAGGCCAGGCCACGGATGTAGGCCGGGTAGAGGTAATCGAACGACTGGGTGTCTGCGAGGTCGTACGGGACGGTTTCGCGGAGCAGATCGATGGCGGCGTGAGGGTCGTGCTGGTGCAACTTGACCGCGGCCCGAACTGTGGGAACAAGGTAATTCTGCACAATAGTGTCCAATGGCGCTTCATGGCTGACTTCGCCTGCGATGCGTTCGGCTTCGTCCGTTCTCCCCGACCGTGCGAGAGAGAGAGCCAAAATCATTCTTCGGTTTCGCTCCAATTTACTCTGTAGTGACTGGTCTTCGGTCTTGCGCGCCTCGATTACCCTCCCCGCTTCTGCATTCCGAACGGCCGAAAAAACGAGAGCCATGGAAACATCTCCCGAGTCAGAAGAGACCTTCGATGCCTGCAGTCGAAACCGTTCTGCGGAATCAAAGTGACCCTGTCGAGCTTCAAATGTCGATTGCTCGCGCAAGAACGCGGCTCGATTGGGGCCACGGGCTTCGCCGTCGATGATCCGATCGAGAGAGCCCCGATCACCCTCGATAAATGCCAGGCGCAATTTTTGAATTCTCAGTCCGAGGCTGTCAAATTTAAGGGCCTCCGCTTGAGCCAGCCATGACCTTGCCTCCTTGAATCTGCTAGCGATTATGTTGGCATAGGCCGCCCAGGAAAAATAGAGTGGACTTGGCGCCAGCCGCGCCGTCTCATCCTCTACATCGGCCGCTCGCTTGAGCTGCCCGAGCTTGCGCAGCGTCTCCGACAGATTAGTATGAAAGAATACATCGCGAGGAAAGAGGTCCAGCGCCCGAAGTAGAACGGCATAGGCTTTGTCGACCTCTCCAGTCACGGATTCGTAATAGAGAAGCTCGATGTTCAGCCTGTTCTTCTCCATCATTCGGTCGCGCAATTGATAGGCGCGTGTGTATGCAGCTGCCGCGAGGTCGGGATAGAGGAGAGCTTCGTTGACCGCGCCAATCCCTTCGTAGCCGAGCGCAAGCTCAGGGTCGAGTTCGATCTCTCTCTGAAGCAGGGGGAGCGCTGCCTGCGGGTTGCCAGCCAGGAAGAGCTTGACTGCCTCATTGCCCGTCTGGAGTGCTTCCAGGGAGGCGCTGGTCGCTATTTCCAGGGGCTGATCGAAGCGGGCCAGGGATTCGGCCGGCTCCCCGATCTTCCTCCGAAGGCGCGCGGCTGTCACTCCTAACTCATGGACCACTTGATCACGAGCGCTAATGTCGGTCCCTTCCTCAGCCAGGGTCGCGCCTGAGCCGCACTCGAGTGCTCTGATCTCCAGGTGATATCCGTTACCGGCGTCGGCGATGGAATCAGCGATCACCATCTTGCTATTGGTCTTGCTGCAAATCTGGCACGCGATCTCCGGAGTGATCTTGGTGGTCGGCTGAAGGTTCATTTGCGCTATGGTGGAGTACGTTTTGTCCAATCCCAGGAGGTTTAGGTATGGCGTCTGCTCCATTTCATAGCGCAATGCAATCTTTAAAGCCCCATCGAAAACTGGGTCGCTGGTTCGGTTGTCGATGTCGGCCAGCACGATCGTGTCGGTGGGAGCGAGCGTGATGCGATGGCGGTAAACTTCGTAACGCCAGACAATGAGCGCGCCAACCGCGAGCAGCGCGCCCGTGGCCAAGGCCCGCCATCTCCACCCTCTTATTGGATGTGCTTCCGGCGGGATCTCTCCGACTGCGATGCTGGGCGCTGACTCCAGGCACTCGATGGTCGGCATCAATCGATAGCCGCGGCGTCCTAACGTCTCGACATACCGAGGGTTGTCCGCTGAATCCCCGAGGGCACGGCGTAGGGCTTTGATCGTCGCATTGATGCTCTGGTCGAAATCGACGACCGTGTCATTCGCCCACAATCTGCTTTTGATTTCCTCACGGGTGAGTATCTTGCCCTCACGTTCAACGAGCATCCGCAAAACCCGAAACACCTGTTCTCTGAGGAGAACCTTACCGTTAAGATCGGGCGCCTCAATTGATCGTAGTTCGCCAGTGCTGAGGTCGAGCTCAAAGGCTCCGAATCGAACGCGCCCTGAGGAAAGGGTGTACATGGGACGTGCACACAAAATACAGAATAAGAAACTGTATCAATGCAAACGAGAATTGTCGAAACAAGGTGCCTAGGCTGCCCCGTAAATTTCCTTAAGAATCACCGACTTCCTTAATTTCACTACAATTTCATCGTAATGCCACCGCTAGCACGATACACCCTCCCTGGCGGTTGTAGTCGTAAAGGATGCGCTCAGTCCTGCCTCCCTGCTCCAGTCTTCACGGCCCATTTTCGGCATTGGGAGAGTTTGGGCGTTTTTGGGGGCAGCTCAGAACCTTGTGCTCAACAAGATTGACGTTGACGGACCAAAGCCTTGCCGTCGCCATCGATTGGATGCGTACGAGGGAGAACCGAAATTGAATCCCGGATCTCTGTCGCCAAGGAACATTCCTGCCGCCACACATAGGGGCAGCCACCACTGAGATGCGAACGGCTATGAGGCCTTCCCCTCAAGACAGCATCAATGTCCAGGTACATAAATCCTTTCCACGTGATTCGAACTGGGGGCGGCTGCCTTTAAGTTTTGACTCGAAGTTGCCGATGGGGAGTGTTAGGCATGAATACGACAGGAGAAGCTCTCGCCCAGAAACCCAAGGCATGGTTGGCCAGGCAACCAATTCTAACCAACGACGACAAAGTCTTTGGATATGAACTCTTGTATCGCGCGAGCGCGGAGACTACCGATTTCGAATCGAACGCAGAAGATGCGACCTGCGGCGCAATTGACACGCTAAACCTGCTCGGCCTGGATGTCGTGTGCGACGCGCAGTTCGCTTTCATCAACTGCACTCATGAGATGTTATTAAAGGATTATTTTCTGCTGCTACCACCCGACAAGGTCGTCATCGAGATTCAGGAAACAATACCTGCCGACGAAGGTGTTCTAGCCGCGTGCCAGCAGCTTAAGCAAAAACGTTACAGTATTGCCCTCGATAATTTTCTCCCCAATGATCCTCGGGAATCGCTGATTCCTCTCGCAGACTTTATAAAAGTCGATATCCGGAAAAACTCGCCGGAACAGAACACGGCCATTGCAAACAGGTATGCCGGCAAATCATGCCGCATGCTGGCGCAGAAGGTGGAAACGCGGGCACAGAAGCTCGCGGCAATGAAAGACGGATTCACGCTATTTCAGGGATATTTCTTCCAACGTCCTGAAAAGATGCAGGCAAGACATATTCCTTCGGATCAGACTAATTCCTTGCGCTTGTTGCAAGCAGTCTCGGCGCCAGAACCCGATCTGAAAGCGGTGGAAGAGCTTATCAAACATGATGCATCCTTGTGTTATCGTTTTCTGCGGTACTTGAACTCTCCACTGCTCGGTTTGCGTTCGCCTGTGGAATCAGTTGGGCACGGGATGTCTCTTCTGGGGGGACTCGAACTGGCCCGCTTCATCCGTGCAGTGACAATTCTGGAGATGGGACAAGAAAAGTGTTCCGATCTTATTCTGTCGTCCTTGGTCCGTGCCAAGTTTTGCGAAGCTCTTTCCGCCAAGGTTGACCACGGAAAATCCGATCTCTTTCTCATGGGCATGCTTTCTATCATGGACTCGATCCTGGGGGTTCCTATGGGAGTGGTGGTCGAGGGCCTTCCGCTCGATCCAACCACAAAGGCAGAACTTCTGGATGCGAAGATCGGACGTGATTCACGGCTTACTCCGATTTATCGTCTGATGCTGGCCCGAGAACTTGGCGACTGGGAAGACGTCACTGTACTCGCAAGAAAATTGAACCTCTCGCTGCCTTTCGTCAACAGATCCTATAACGATGCGATGGTATGGGCGCACGAAATGACCGGCATCTCAGCTTCCAATAAGTGATCTCTCCGCTTGCTTAGCTTGGATCGTTGGCAGATTCCGAAAAGCTCGGTGCAGGTTGAAAGGTTGAACAGAGCTCACAGTCACCAAGTAATACGTGAGAGCAATCGTTTTTGCCGCCCCTGGGTGCGGCATCCAGTTCTGCGGCGAGTTGAGACTTTAGGCCACGCGTCGCATTCTCAAGTTCAGCTTTGGCCCTCGCCACATGGCCCAATATTGTGTGCAGCCGCTTCGGTCCCAATATCAAGAGGCCGAGCATTAGCACGACCAGGATTTCAAATCCAAAACCCACGATTTCACCCCTTGGTTGCGCTTTGTTCGTTAGCGACGATCGTTGTTGTGCTAGCCGGCTTCTCTTCCTCAGCTTTCATGGCTGACTTGAAGCCGCGAATGCCCTCTCCGATGCCTTTGCCCAACTCGGGAAGCTTCTTGGGTCCGAATACGAGCAGGGCGATTCCGAAAATTAGCAGAAGGTGCGTCGGTTGAAACAGTCCTTCAATCATGGTGGCTCCTTGAATTGGGTTAGAAAGTATCAAACTCGGACTAACAAGATGCGGGCGCCGCAACCCATAATCAGACGCAGCGCCCACCTTTACAGCCAGTGGAGAGCTTGCAAAGTTAGAACCCTCGTTTGACTGAATCAGCCTCGAAAGCCAGCTTGTTAACCAAGGTGAAAAAGGCTTGTGATTGACCAAGAAACAAAAGGTCATCCGTAAAGGCCTTGATCGTTGCTACTGCTCCGCCGTTCTGTGTCAGCGTAGGCCGAATCACAGAGCATTGGGGCAGGCTCTTGCTGATAAATTCGCAGGGCTCAGGAAGGATCAGGTTCGTCTGGTCGAGCTCTGAGTTGCGGGCGTTGAGATCCGGGAACGTTAGACCAGTCTCTGGATCGGTTACACCGGCCAAAGGCTGAGCAACAGCATTGCCGGCTTTGTCGTGCCAGAGACCGAAGTGGTCGATTTCGACTCCGCCAATGCTGATGAGGATTCTGAGAACCTCAGGATCCGTCGCCTTGAAGGCCAGCGTGGGGTATAAGCTCGCCCCACCTTGCTCGATGAAGGCAAAGTGGAACCCTGCTGTGTTCGCGATCGCTTGCATGCGAGCCTCTTGCGGTGTCGCAGGAGGAACCGGTTGAGGTTGGTTGGGAGGCGTGTCGGTGTCGTTCAGTGGAATGGCGGGCTGATTCTCAATGGTGAAGGGCCCTTTGAATTTCACCCCAAAATCGGGGTTCTGCGAACTGCGGAACCGTGTATACCAACTGAGGTCGACATTGAGCTTCAGCAGGTTGGTCAGCCTTCCGATATTTTTGGCGCCGGTCGCCTGACTGCTGGGCAAGTTTCGGAATGCATCTAGATCGACCGGCTCTTCGCCCTTTGAAATCAAGTAGGCATTCAGGAAAGCCGCGTGGCTCAATTCATCGTCGGTATTGTCGGCGATGTATTGAGCCATATCGCCGTCAAGGTTGCTGAGCGCTGCAATGTAGGCCGGGTTGCCACCTTGGACTCCCCCCAGTTCGTTGTATTGCTGCCACAGGTCAGCCTCGATGAGTTCTGCTGCCGCGGCAAACCGCAAAAGAGCAGCGTCGCCCTTGGATAACTTGCCCGAACTCCGCGTCGATTGCGCATTGCTTTCGGCTCCCAGCAAGGCGCCCGCCGACAGCGTTGCGCCGGCAATCCCCAGGCCCTTTAAGAATGAACGTCTCTTCACTACACCCTGCCAGTGACGTTGAACACCCTCTTCTGTCGAAGAGTTGCTTGCTTCAGATGGATTAGTCTCGGATACGGCCACAGTTAGCGAGTTCTTCTCGTTCATGGTTGTGTTCCACTTCCTTTGCTTATGAATTTGTTCCAGCAGTACTGGGCGTTAGACTCAGCGACACAACTTCGAGTTACGGCAAGAATGTCATTTGATTGTCAACTCTTCGTGCGCCTGTTGTGACAAGTGCCGAGGACAGATCGAGAGCGACAATGTATTCACAACTGGCGAGTGACTTTTGTCTCTCTCCACCCTTGGCGGACCGGTTTCGTCCGTCTGCATATGGAAACTTCGAGGCTTGCCAGTTATTCCAGAGTTCTGGGCAATATTTTGCTCATGGAAACAATTCCGCGTTAGTGCGATTCCCGCTTTCACTTCTTCAATCCCGGCAACGTAAATCGACGGTATTTCTGCGTAGATGCGCATTGAACACTGCTCTGTGGTTGGCCCTGTTTCCCCCAATCGATCGCACCACAGACTAGTTGATGTCGGCATCGCTCTTGCGCTTCGAAGTGACCAGCCACGCCACACCGATACTGATGAGGTAGAGCGCAACCATCGGGGCTGCGAAAAGGCACATGTTGAGAATGTCGGCAGTAGGTGTGACGATTGCCGCAATAATAAAGATGACGAGTATGGAGTACCGCAGATTCCGCCACATCCACCGAGCCGTAATTACCCGCATCAAGGCTAGAAAGAACACCAGAATTGGCATTTCGAAAATCAGCCCGAGACCGATCGTGATTGTCACAAAAAGCTTCGTATATTCTCCAATCGTAATCATCGGCTGGAAGCGTTGTCCGTACCCGATTAAGAAGTCCAGGGACGCTGGGTAGACTATCTTGTAACCAAACGCACCTCCGGCTATGAAGAGTCCAACTGTACTGATCAGAAAGGGCAGAACATAACGCTTTTCCGTGCGATAGAGTCCTGGAGCGATGAACAACCACATTTGGTAGAAGACAAATGGAGACACCGCAAATAACCCGCCAACCAAAGCCACTTCAAGATAGAGATTAAAAGGATCAGTTGGATTTAGATACACCAAACCGCCGCTGATTCCGTGGTGGCGCAGCGCTTGAATAATGGGTTGTTGCATCAACCCGAAAATACGATCAACAACGGACCAGCACGAGAGAAATCCGACGAGGATCCCAACCACTGAGAAGACAAGGCGTTTTCTCAGCTCTTCCAGGTGGGCCATGAGTGGCATGGACTGAGAGTATTGCGCCAGAAAGGAAGGAGCCGCGTCAGCCATGGGAAGCCTCTGCTGGACGGCGCTCGTTCTGCGATCGTTCGGTGCCGCACGCAACACAGGAGGTTATGACTATAACTCCAGCTATCCCGGACAGTTTATAGGACCTTAATTCCAGCAATCTCGCCTCCAATGTTTCGCTCACGATTATTGCTACTAACCGGATACGAAAGCGAAAAGCAGCAAAGGCGCATTTAAATGCGCCCTTGCCGGACAGTTATGTTTAGTTGATGGTGACAGTTACGGCACTAGAATGGCTCAGTGAGCCGGATGTACCCGTAACCATTACTGTTGCCTGTTGTGAAGCGGGTGTTTGGTTGTTTGAATTCTTGCCGCCCCCGCAGCCGAGAGCGAACATGGAGACAACCAGCAGCAAACCCAGTACGCTCATTCCCCAGATGGTCCTTTGCGTAAGGCGTTTTTTCTTGCGACTCGTGAGAACAGTTCCGAGCAGA
>Ga0210400_10004788_pt1 | contig 11635 bp, 10 predicted proteins | sample IncBWH26MmetaG_FD_155456 | JGI IMG/M metagenome (GOLD analysis project Ga0210400, IMG submission 155456) | Forest soil microbial communities from Barre Woods Harvard Forest LTER site, Petersham, Massachusetts, United States - Inc-BW-H-26-M | ecosystem: Environmental > Terrestrial > Soil >...
GGTGCGCGAACTCACGGCCAAGGTGGGCGCGGAGGTCGTCTTCGAGCACACGGGCACGGCCACCTGGGGCGCCAGCATGGCCGCCGTGGCCAGGGGCGGGCGCATCGTCACCTGCGGCAGCACCACGGGTGTGGAGACGCCCCTGAACCTGCGGGCGCTCTTCGCGAAGCAGATCACCATCCTGGGTTCCTATATGGGCCGTCGCGAGCATCTCTGGACCATGCTGGACCACCTCAAACGGAACCCCACGAACCCGCCTTTCCGCCCCATCGTGGATCGCGTCTTCAGCTTGGAGGACTATCCCGAGGCCCAGCGCCATCTGGCGGCCGGCAAAGGGTTCGGGAAGGCGGTTTGCGAGATCGCGGGATGAGAGCGGGTCCGCGGGCGGCGCTGCTTCTTTGCATCGCCCCGGCGCTCGCGGCCCAAGCGCCGACCTGGGAGGACCTGCAGGCGGAGGGCGCGAAGATCGCCGCCATCCGCATCGAGGTCCACCCGGTCTTCGACCTGTCCGATCCCCATCAGGACAACTGGATCGGGCACCTGGCCAACGCGCTCCACGTGGACACCCACGAGTCCGTCATCCGCCACGAGCTCACCATCCACGCGGGTGATGCGGTGGACGCGCAGCGCGTCCACGAGGCCGAGCGGGATCTGCGCACCTTCCGTTTCGTGAAGGACGCGGAGATCACGCCTGAGCTGGAGCCGGATGGGACCATCACGGCGCTCGTGAGCGTGCGTGACGCGTGGACGCTCAAGTTGAGTGCGGGCTATAGCCAGGTGGGCGGCCGCCACTCCTGGGGCTTCGGCCTCCGGGACCAGAATCTGCTGGGCAGCGGCAAGGAGCTCTCCTTCCGCCGCGAAGTGGACCCGGACCGCACCAGCAACGCGCTGGTCTACAACGACCGCCAGGTCTTCGGCAGCCGCTGGAACCTCTCCGCGAACTACCAATCGCTGTCGGACGGCTACGCGCGGGGCTTCGACCTCTCGCGCCCCTTCTTCACGCTCGCCACGCCCTGGGCCTTCGAGGCCGCGGCCTCCACCACCCAATCGAGGCTGCTGATATTCGATCACGACACCCAGATCTTCGAGGCCCCCTCCAAACTGGATGCCGCGCGGCTCACCGTCGCTTGGCGGACGGGCGGCGGCGAAAGCGGCGCCTGGCGCTTCGGCCTCAGCGCGGAGGCCGGAGACGCCCGCTACGGCCCGCTTACGGTGGATGCCGATCCGGGGACGCTGCCGCCTCCGGACCTTTCGCCCCGCCGCCTGCGAGGCCCGGCGCTGACGGCCGAATGGATCCAGGACGGGTTCCGGTCCTATCGCGACCTGCAGGGCATGGACATTTCGGAGGACTACAACCTGGGCTGGAGCGGGCAGGCGGCCCTCGGCACCTACACGCGGGCCTGGGGCAGCACGGAGGCGGCGCCCTTCGCCCGGGCCGCCCTGCAGAAGGGCTGGGCGCCGAGCGATGAAAGCCTGCTGCTGGCTCAGGCCTATGGCTCCGCGCGGCACGGGCCTGATGGCATCGAGAACGGCCTCCTGGGTGGCACCCTTACGGCCTACCGCTGGGGTTTCCCCCACCAACTGTTGGCAGGTTTCGTCGCGATGGACGCCATCCATCGTCCGGACCCGGAGAACCTCCTTTATATGGGTGGCATCGACGGGCTGCGGGGCTACACGGACCACGTGAACCCTGGCGACCGGCGCTGGCTGGCCAGCGCGGAGGAACGCATCCTCACGGACTGGCGCTGGCTGGGCATCCTGCGGGTGGGCTTCGTGGCCTTCACCGACGCGGGCGCCATCCACCGCCTGGATGGCCAGGGCTGGAGCCGCACCTACGCGGACATCGGCGGAGGCCTCCGCTTCGGCGACCTCAAAAGCAGCCTGGGCCGCGTGCTGCTCCTCACCATGGCCTACCCTCTCGTGAAAGAGCCCGGCCAGGACAAGTGGCAGCTGGTGGTGGGGAATACGGTGCGGTTCTAATCTTCTCTCCTGATAGACTTTCTCGTTTGCCTCCGGAGTCCCCATGAAGGTCCTGATCCTCGGCGTGAACGGCTTCATCGGCTCCCACCTCGTGGGGCGCATCCTGCGCGACACGAACTGGGAGGTCTACGGCATGGACCTCGGCACCCACAAGGTGACCGAGCACCTGGGCCACGACCGCTTCCACTTCGTGGAGGGGGACATCACCATCAGCAAGGAATGGATCGAATACCACGTGAAGAAGTGCGATGTGGTGCTGCCCCTCGTCGCCATCGCCACGCCCAAGATGTATGTGCAGAACCCGCTGCGCGTCTTCGAGCTGGACTTCGAGGAGAACCTCCGCGTCGTCCGCCAGTGCGTGAAGTACAAGAAGCGCATCGTCTTTCCCAGCACCTCCGAGGTGTACGGCATGTGCCCGGACGCGGAGTTCGACGAACACGACTCGCCGCTCGTCACGGGCCCAGTGCCCATGGACCGCTGGATCTACAGCACCTCCAAACAGCTCCTGGACCGCGTCATCTGGGCCTACGGCTGGCAGCAGGGCCTCGACTTCACGCTCTTCCGCCCCTTCAACTTCATGGGCCCCAAGCTGGACAGCCTCAACGCGGCGAAGGAGGGCAGCTCGCGCCTCGTGACCCAGTTCGTGTGGAACCTCATCCAGGGCGAGCCGCTCAAGCTCGTGGACGGCGGCGCCCAGCGCCGCTGCTTCATCGATGTGGACGACGCCATGGACGGCCTGATGATGATCCTCAAGAACGAGGGCGGGAAAGCCAAGGGCGGCATCTTCAACATCGGCAACCCGGCGAACGATTACAGCGTGAAGGATGTCGCCGTCATGCTGCGCGACCTCTGGGATAAGCATCCCAAGCGCAAGGAGCTGGGCGTGGCGCTCTCCCCCATCGTGGAGACCAGCAGCGGCGACTTCTACGGCAAGGGCTACCAGGATGTGCTCACCCGCACGCCCAGCATCAAGCGCCTGTCCGAGACCTTCGGCTTCGATCCCAAGATCGGCATGAAGGAGAGCCTGGCCAAGAGCCTCGACTTCTTCCTGAAGGAATACGAGGCCATGGAGCAGGTGGCGGACAACGACTGAGCCAGCGATGACCCGCCGCGAACGCCTGACCTACGGCTTTCTCTGGCTGGTCCTCGGCCTGCTGCCGCTGTTCCTTCGGCCGCTGTGGGAGCCGGATGAGGCGCGCTACGCTGAGATCCCGCGGGAGATGCTGGCCAGCCATGACTGGCTGACGCCGCGCCTCAACGGCGTCCTCTACTTCGAGAAGCCGCCCTTGCAGTACTGGATGTCGGCGGTGTCCCTCAAGCTCTTCGGCCATCAGGACTGGGCCGCCCGGCTGCCGCTCGCGTTGGCTGCCGCCATCATGCTCTGGTGCGCCTGGCGGCTGGCGAAGCGCCTCGGCTCCCGCGGTCCCATCTGGGCCGCCGTCATGGCGGCGACGACGATCCTCGGTTTCATCGTGGGCCAGATCCTCACGCTGGACGCGCTCTTCTCGGCCCTCACGGTGTTGACCTTCGTGGCGGCCGTGGAGGCTGTGGCTACGGAGATGGCGGGCGGGAATCCGCGGAGGTGGCTGCTGGTGGAATTCGCGGTGCTGGCGCTGGCCTTCCTTGCCAAGGGTCTCGCGGCTCTGGTGCTGCCGGGCGGTGCGCTTTTGTTCTCGCTCTGCTTCGCCAGGAGCCAGCCGAAGTTGCGCCGGGCGATCCTCCACACGCTCTTCGATCCGCTGGGATGGATCCTCGCGGTGGCCCTCACCGCGCCATGGTTCGTGATGGTGGATCGCGCGAACCCCGGGCACGCCACCTTCTTCTTCGTCCATGAGCACTTGGCGCGATTCCTCACGCACGAGCACGCTCGGCAGGGCTCCAACAACCCCATCCTCGACAAGCTCTACTTCGCCGGGATCCTGCTGGTGGGCCTGCTGCCCTGGCTCAGCGCTTCCGTGCGGGGCCTGAAGCGGGGCTGGACCTTCGTCCGTGCCAAGGGGCCGGAATCCGAGGACGGCAGCCTCCACCGCTGGCTCGTGGGCGCCACCGGGCTGTTCTTCGCGTGGCCCTTCGTCTTCTTCAGCCTCTCGGGTTCGAAGCTGCCGCCTTACATCCTGCCCGTCGTGGTGCCGCTCATGGCGCTCGCCTGCGCCTTCGAGCGCGGCGGCGAGGAGCCCGCCACGCTCCGCCGCGCCGGCATCGAGCTGGCCCTGCTGGGTCTGGCCTTCCTGGGATATGGCCTCGTCGCGAAGCAGCTTCCGGAAGGCGCGGGTCTTTGGGTCATCCTGCTGGGCGCGGCCTGGATCGCGTTCGGCGCCTGGTGCATGAAGCCGCTCCGCATGACGGTGAAGCTGCTCCTGGCCTGTCTCTCGGCCTGCCTGTTGCTGCTCACGCTCACAGCCGAACGCGCGGCGGGCCCCCCGAAGGAGATGGCCTCCCTCGTGAAGGCGGCTCCGGCGGATGCGGAATGGATCAGCTACGGCGTCTACCGCCAGGGCATCGCCTGGTACACGGGCCGCCGCAGTGTGGTGCTGGATGGCACCGGCGAACTGGCCTACGGCCGCGAACACCTTGACGCGGCGGACCAGGAACGCTGGCTGCCGGAGGATCGCGACGGGCTTCTGGCGCTGGCCTCGCGGCTGAAAGCTGAGACCGGCCGCCCCGTGATGGTGGTGGCCTCGCCTCGCGATTGGGAAAGCATCCCCGTCACCACCCGCGCGGCCTTCACGGTCATCGCGCAAAACGGGGGCAATGTGCTCGCGGAGTTCCGCTAGCTACTTCCCGTCGAAGGCGTCCTTGACGCCGTGAGCGGTCTCCTTGGCGCCCTTGCCCACGGCCTTGCCGCCCTTCTTGGCCACATGGCCCACGGCCTTGCCGCCCTTCACGGCGGCGTGGCCCACCTGCTTTCCGCCTTCCTTGAAAGCGTGGCCGACTTCCTTGCCGGCCTCCTTGATGTCCTGCTTGGGGGAACCTTGCGGGGAGAGAGACAGCGTGGCGGCGAACAGGGCGGGAAGGAACATCGCGCACCTCCATCCCCATAATACGACCTTGGGAGCCGCCCTCCCCTGGGGGATCATGGAGGCATGGACTGGTCCCAGGATGAGCTCGAGGATGAAGCGCCTGAAGCGCCCGCCGCGCCGGGCCAGCGGGTGGGCCTGTGGGTGCGCGAGCATCTGCCTCTCGTCCTCTTCACCACGCTGCTGATCGCGGTGATGTTCTGCCGGGGCTACTGGAGCCCGGACGAGCCCGACTTCGCGCAATGCGTGAAGGAGATGCGTGAGCGCGGCGAGTGGCTGCTGCCCTATCTCAACGGCCAGCCCTATTCCGAGAAACCCATCCTCTTCTACTGGTGCATGAAGGTCTCGGCCATCGTCCTCGAGAAACTGACCGGCGGCCTGGGCTTCCAGCAGGGCATCGCGGCGTGGGCGCTGCGGTTGCCCTCCATCCTCGCGTCCATCGCCTTCATGGCGGCCTTCCACCGCTGGGCGCTGCGCTTCCTCCAGAAGGATGTGGCGAACATCGCCGTCATCATCCTGGCCACGACTCCGCTCTGGTTCTGGCAGAGCCAGTTCATCCAGATCGACCTCCTCTTCTCCGCCTTGCTGGCCTGGGCCTGGCTCTGCTGGCTGGCGGGCTATCTGCTGCTCCGGGACCAGACGAAGGCGCTGCGTGAAAACGAGCAGGGCACATGGTTCCTCAAGGCCTATGTGTTCCTGGCTCTGGCCTTCCTTGCCAAGGGGCCGCTGGCGCTGGTGTTGGACTTCCTCGTGCTGGGAGCCTTCCTCGCCTGGCAGCGGGACTTCAAGGCGCTCCGCGCCATGCGTCTGGGCATGGGCACGCTGCTCTTCCTCCTCATCGTCGCGCCCTGGTCCGTGATGATGGCGGCGAAGGCGGGGCCGCACTATGTCTACGAGCTGATGATCCGTCAGAATTTCGAGCGCGCCACGCAGGCCTGGGACCACATCCAGCCCTGGTACCAGTACGGCCGATACATGCTTGGCGACTTCTTCCCCTGGGTGCTGCTGCTGCCGGCGCTCGGCTTCTTCTTCGTGAAGGGCGGGGCGCATCGCGCGCCCGTGGCCCGCTTCCTCGCGCTGGCCTGGTTCGTGCCGTTCCTCTTCCTCTCCTGGGTTGAGAGCAAGCAGGGCAAATACCTGCTCATGGCCTACCCCTTCCTCGCGCTCCTGCTGGCGGCCATGCTCCAGCCGCTGGCGGTGGAGGGCGTGAGCGGGCGCCGCATCCGGCGCATCGGCGGCATGCTTGGTCTGGGTCTGGGCCTGCTGGCGGGCGCGCTGCTGGCCGCGGCCTTCGGCGTGGGTGGCGCGAAGTTGCAGACCCAGGTCGCACCCTTCCACGCGCTCATCCGCGTGATGGCCTTCGTGGCCACGATGGGCGCGCTCTCCGTGGCCACGCGGGCCGCCGTGGGCGAGGGCCGTTTCCTCGTCCGTGAAGCCGGACTCACGATTGGATTGTTGTTCCTGCTGGGCGGCACCTGGGGTTTCCGCAAGCTGGATCCGCAGAAGGACACGCGGCGCTGGACCGCCGCGGCGTTGCCCCTGATGCAGGGCCATTCCGTCTATTTCTGGGACGAGATCCGCAGCGGGGCCATGCTCTACACGGACCTGAAGATGCCCGAGGTGCTCAGCGATGAAGGCCTGCTCGCGCTCAAGCCTGGCGACCGCCTCGTGGTCATCGCCACCCGCTGGGAGCCCGGCCACCTTGGGCTCAGGGAGGAAACGATGGCATCCTTCCAGCCGCTGCTGAAGCTGGAGCAGGGCGGCGACACCTGGATGCTCATGGAACGGCGCTGAGGAGAACGACGATGGCCCCGAATGTCAAAGCGATCCCCTTGATCCTGCTGGGCGTGCTTCTCAACGCGGCGGCGCAGATCTGCCTCAAGAAGGGGCTCACGCACGGCATGAGCTTCGAGCCCGCGGCGCTTCTCAAGCTCTTCCAGCAGCCCTGGATCCTCGCCGGGCTCGCCTGCTACGCCGTGAGCGTGCTGGTGTGGCTCAAAGCGCTCTCCATGGTCGAAGTGAACTACGCCTATCCCTTCCTCGCCCTCGGCTTCATCGCCAACGCGCTGATGGCGAAGGCCTGGCTGGGCGAGATCATCCCGCCTATCCGCTGGATCAGTCTCGCCATCATCGTCGTGGGCGTGGCCCTCCAGGCCTGGAGCGGAAGAGGATGAGGATGCTGCGCAAGCTGCCGCCGAGCCCCTCCTCGTGGACCAACTCGACACCGGGACACCAGCGCCTGGTCTGGGCGCTCATGCTCACGGCAGTGGCGCTGCTGGCCTTCCTCGGCCTTTCGAACCGGATCCTATCCGGATACATCGAACCCTACATCGGAGGGATCGTCCGGGGAATGGCCTCCACCGGCGATTTCATCGTGCCCCGGCTGAACGGGCATCCCTACTTGGAGAAGCCGCCGCTCTATTACGCGATCGCCGCGTGTTGCGTCCGCCTCTTTCACAGCCTAGAGCCCTGGGCGATGCGGCTGCCATCGGCCCTGCTCGGGCTGGGCACTGTCATCGGCGTGGCCAGGCTTGGACGCCGCCTCGGCTCGGAGCGGGGCGGGATCTGGGCAGGCTGGATGCTCGCGACCTCCTTCCTGTTCTTCCGCGTCACCCATACGCTGGACATGGATGCGGCCCTCACGGCGTTCGTGACGCTGGCCTTCGGGTCGGTCCTGTTGACGCTGGACGGACCCGAGCGGAACACGGGCGCGGCGCCGTGGTTCCCGGTGGCGCTGGCGCTGGCTTTCCTCACGAAAGGCCCCATCGGTCCGGCCATTGTGGTCCTGCCCTTGCTAGTCTGGGCTGTCGCGCGGCAGGACTTCGTGCTCCTGAAGCAGCTCTTCCGCCCGAATTGGGGCTGGGCGGTCGGCATGGTCCTGGTCGTGGGGTGGCTGGCGGCCTTCTTCGACCGCGGCGGATGGCCGTACATGGCTGAGGCATTCCTCCGCAACGGCGTGGGCCGCTACTGGGATGACCGGGCCCTGACGCCCGTCACGCACATCTACGGCCTTCATCAGCATCCCATCTGGTTCTACCTCCGCGATGCGCCCGGAAACATGCTGCCCTGGACCTTGCCATGGATCTTCGCCCTGCTTGATCCGCTGGTCTCCAAGCGGGCGTTGAGGCTGCCCACCTGGTTTCGTTTCGCCGCCTTCGCTTTCCTGGTGGATCTGGTCCTTCTCAGCCTGTCCTTCACGAAGCGGGGAGCCTACCTTCTTCCCCTCATGCCGCTTACCCTGCTCGCCACGGGGGTGTGGCTGGACAGAAATCTCGAGGACGGCACCCAGATCCGCCGCACCCGGGTCGTGCTCTATGGAACCTTCCTCCTCATCGCGCTGGCCGCGGTCGGGGGCGCTTTCATGTTTTCCCACATGACTCACGGGAAGCGGTTGTACACCATGCTCTTCTCGACCCTCTTCCTGGCGGTCGGTTTCCAGTGCGTGCGCTGGGTGCGGGGAGGCCACTCGGCCTGGGCCTGGCATCTCACGCTGGGTCAGGCGACGGCACTTTTCGCGTCAGTCCTGGTGATCATCGCGCCCGTCTTGAACCGCAAAGAGCAGGTCATGATCCTCCCCTTCCAGATGGCCAAGCAGATGGAGGCGGGTGGTTTCCGCGTGTTCGAGTGGAGATTGCAAGAGAACGACCTGGGGTACGCCAGCACCATCCTCGGCCACGACATCCCTTCGCTCGATACGCTGGATCAGCTCCGCGCCGAACTGTCCCAGCCTGGCCCCGTGATTGTCCTGGTTGACCCTGACGCGTTCCCGGAAGGCGCGGAAGACGCGCGCCTGGGGACATGGGTGGATCTGGCGGAAGGGAAGGGAAAGCGACTGGAAAGCCGGACCACCAAACTCCTCGCGAACCGCCCGATGGAGGCGCTTGCGGGATTCCTTCCGCGGATGGATCACCTGTGAGCTGGGATGAGGTAGACCCGAAGCTGAAGCTGGCAGGCCTCGCGCTCATCGTCCTGCTGGGCGGTTGGGCGCTCTGGCCCGCGGGCGCAGTCTCCACGCCGCCCGGCGTGCTGGCATCAGATGATCCGGCGCAGACGGTCTGCGACCCCCAGGGTTGGGATGTGAACGGCTACAAGATAAGCGCGCTGGCGGCCTTTTCCATGAAGGCCCGGGTGCTGTCCACGGAGCGCTACCACTTCGACCGCGAAGCCGATCTCGTGCCCGAGGATGTGGCCTTCGGCTGGGGCCAGATGTCCGACAGGCGCATCCTCGAGCAGATGGACATCGGCCAGTCGGGCCGCTGGTACCACTGGTCCTGCAAGGAATTTCCCATCTCCCAGCGCAACATCGAGGTCCATAGCGCGAACATGCACCTCATTCCCGCTGATGCGGAAGTGAAGCACACGATCCTGGGCCTGCGCCCGGGCCAGGTGGTGTCGCTGGATGGCTTCCTTGTGCGCGCGGATTCCACCGATGGCTGGCATTGGATCAGCAGCCTCACGCGGGAGGACACCGGAGCGGGCGCCTGCGAACTGGTCTATGTGCAGCGGCTGGCGGTGGAGCCCTAGCGCATCAGCTCCGACAGCCCGTCGGCCTCCAGCGTGGCGCGGTCCAGCACGCCCTTGTCCGTGACGAGGCTGGTGATGAGCGACACCGGGGTCACATCGAAGGCCGGGTTGAATACCGGCACCTCCGGCGACCAGTCGCGGCGGACCTCTTCCGCGTCCCGCTGCTCGATGGGGATGGCGGCGCCGATGGCGCAAGCCAAGTCCACTGTCGAGTAAGGCGCCACGGGATGGAAGGGCACGCCATGGTGGGCGGCCAGCACGGCGAGGCCGTAAGTGCCCACCTTGTTGGCGAAGTCGCCGTTGGCCGCCACGCGATCCGCGCCCACGAGCACGCGCTGCACGCGGCCATCGCGGAGCAGGATGGCCGCCATGCTGTCCGTGAGGAGGGTGCAGGGGATGCCGAGGCGCTTCAGCTCCCAGGCCGTGAGCCGCGCGCCTTGAAGCAGGGGCCGGGTCTCGTCCACGAAGACTTCCCGCACCTTGCCCTGTTCCCAGGCCCGGCGGATGACGCCCAGCGCCGTGCCGATGCCCGCCGTGGCGAGCCCGCCCGTGTTGCAGTGGGTGAGGATGGCTTCGCCTTCGCCGATGAGCGCTGCGCCGTGATTGGCCATGCGCTCGCAGAGGGTCACATCCTCATTGAAGATGGCTTCAGCCACTGCGGCGGGATCTGCTGCGTCCCTCATTCGGTCCACGGCCCAGGCAAGGTTCACGGCCGTAGGCCTGGCCGCGCGCAGGGCGAGGCGCGCCGTCTCGTATTGCCGGGGCGTGGCGCCGCGTTCCGCGTGGCAGGCGAGGCTGGTTGCTGCCGCGACACCCATGAGGGGCGCACCCCGCACGGCGAGACGGCGGATGAGCGACACCATGTGAACAGGGTCGGAGCCATCGGCCCAGACCTCTTCATGGGGCAGCCGAGTCTGGTCTAGCACCCAGAGCGTCTTGCCGTCGAAGCGGAGGCCGAGGGATTCGAAGGGCTTCATCAGAGCAACCCCGGTCCCAGCTTGGCGCGGAGCGCGCGCAGGGCCGCGAGCTCATCCGCCGCCAGCGGTTTCGCGCCGCCGAAGGCTTGCGCCGCGAGCAGGATCCTCGCCACCTGCTCCAGGCGCTCGATGCCGCCCGCCGCTTCGCGCACGGAACCGCCCCAGGCCAGGCCGCCGTGGCGCGCAAGGATCATCAACCGGTGGGCGGGCAGGAACGGCGCGAGGTTCGTTCCCATCTCCTCCGTGCCCGGCGTGGCCATGGGCACGAGGGGGATACGGCCGGCGGCGAGAATCACCTCCGGCAGCCCGTCCGAGGGCAGTTCCTCGGCTTCAGGATTCGCCAGGGACCAGGCGATGGCCGTGACGGGGTGGGCGTGGACCACAGCCATCGCTTCAGGGACAGCCCGGTAGACGGCCAGGTGCATGAGGCGCTCGCTGCTGGGATTGCCCTGCAGGACGGTCCCGTCCAGGTCGAGCATCGCGAAATCCCCGGGCTCCAGCGAGGCCTTGGGCACGCCCCGGGGCGTGATGGCGATGCGGCCGTCCTCCAGGCGCACGGAGACATTGCCGTCGGCCGCGGCGAGCAGCCCCTGTCCGTGGAGGGACCGGCAGGCCGCGATGGCCTCCTTCAATAAAGTTCCAGCGTCCATGAACCGATAATCCCATAGTTGCGCAGCTTCGCCCTTCGGCCATGATCTAGGCCTGTACCGGAAGTAAATCATGCGAATCCCCACACTCCTGCTCGCCGCCTCGTTCCTGTCCGCCCAGGCCCCGCCTGCACCGCAGCCGAATCCTGGCGCCATGACCGTCGATCAGGTGTTGGAGAAATATTTCGAGGCCCAGGGCGGGCTCGCGAAGCTGAGGGCCATCCAGTCCCGCCACATCACAGGCCACATCGAGGGTCTCCCGGATCCCATCTCCTTCGACCAGCTCAACGCGCGGCCTGACCGCATCCGTCTGGAAACGCGCACGGAGGCCAAGGACGCGCCCCCTTCCGATCAGATCAAAACCTTCGATGGCAAGACCGGCTGGGCTTGGTCCAACACCGAGGCAGCGCGGGTGATGGAGCCGGAAGAGGTCCAGGTGCTGGACGCGGACTTCGACGGGCCTCTGGTGGACGCCGCGACGAAGGGCCAC
>Ga0210400_10004789_pt1 | contig 11632 bp, 5 predicted proteins | sample IncBWH26MmetaG_FD_155456 | JGI IMG/M metagenome (GOLD analysis project Ga0210400, IMG submission 155456) | Forest soil microbial communities from Barre Woods Harvard Forest LTER site, Petersham, Massachusetts, United States - Inc-BW-H-26-M | ecosystem: Environmental > Terrestrial > Soil >...
CACGAATCGATTCACTTCGTCCCAGCAATTCGATTTTGCTCCCTGCTCCCCACTCGAGTCCATTTTCATCACTCAGGGTGGGCCGCATGGCCCATGAGTCGTTCATTCGCGTTAATTCGTGGCTAAATCGTTTTTCGCTTTTAGCCAGAACCGGCCATTGCGTTTTCTACAACTTACAAGGGAGTCTCTGGAGAGAGGGCATAGCCTGTCCTAGAGGTGAGCCTGCGAGCCGAAGGAAGTTTACTCGTGCCGCAAACCGTTTCAAAATCAATAGGGGCTTGCCTGTTTGGAGATAGGCTGCCGCCCTTCACGCTTGCGCGCGCACTATACCAAAAATACTATGACATGCCTCGAATTGGCCAAAACGACGATCTATTAGCTAATTCGCCGTTTGCTATCTCTGTGGAGCGAATAATGCTTATCCGGGTAAGCCGGATGGTAGGCTTCAGTGGAAGCTCCGCCTGTAAGCTAATCTTCGCGCAATGTCTCCACGGGTTGCACTCGTGTCGCGCGATAGGCGGGAGCCAGGCTCGCCAGAACGCTCACACCCATCAGCGACAGCGCTCCGACCGCGAAGGTTGCTACATCCGTTGTGCTGACGCCATAGATCACGCTGGCGAGTACCCGGCCGAGCAAAAGTGCGCCTCCCACGCCGAGTACGACGCCCGCTATTGTCGGCTTGAGTCCATCCATTACGACCATGCGCAACACATTGCCAACTCGTGCGCCGAGCGCCATACGGATGCCGATTTCACGAGACCTCCGCCGCACCGTATAGGAGAGCACGCTGTAGATTCCGAGCGTGGTCAGCACCAGCGCCATGCCAGCAAAAGCATTGAGCAGGAGCATGTTGAACCGCTGTTTTGAAATCGTATCTTCAACATAATCTTCAAGGGTCGAGGTTCCCTCCACCGGCAGCTGGCTGTCAAGCTGGCGCACGTTTTGAATGATTTGAGGGACAATGCTGCTGGGATTTGTATTTGGACTGGTGCGCACTACGAGTGAAAGAGGGAATGACCGCCATTTTCCAAGGGCCGGCGCCGGCGCGGACACCTGACTGACCGGGACATACAGCGTTGGGGAGACGCCGGGGGCAGTCAGATTTTGCTGTTTAACCTCGCCGATGACCCCGACAACCTCTCTTACCTTGTCAGGGAAGAATGCCAGGGTCACGTGCTGCCCAATCGGGTTCTCGTTTTGCCAGAATCGCTTTGCCAGAGACGCGCTGATGAGCACCACAGGCGGGCGATCAGCTGTGTCGGCATCGTTGAAATCGCGACCCTTTATCAGGGGAATGCGCAGTGTGTCCCGATACCCGGGGGTGATCAATCGGACGGAAACCACAGGTTTCTTAGCTCCGGGCGCGGTTGGCTGTCCTTGGATCTCGATAGGTTGAATGGAGCCGCGTTTCAGGGGGAGCGAATCAATTGCGCCGGCAGCCTCAATGGAGGGCATTGCTCGCGTTCGCAGCAGGACCTCCTGCGTAAACTCGGCCTGCCGGGCGGGACTGTCGAACTTAGTGTTTGCAATCGCAAGCCGCATCGTTACTGTCTGTGCGGTCTCAAAACCTCTGTCCACGGCACGCAAGCGCCACAGACTTTGTGTCATCAGGCCCGCGCCAATCAGCAACATTAAGGAGAGCGCTACCTCAGATACGACCAGAATAGCCCGTGTCCGGCGGTCGCCCGCATCCGAACCCGATCTGCCAAGCCCCTGCTTAAGCGCTTCGTTCATGTTGATCTTAGTCAAATTCCACGCCGGGATGAATCCCGCAAGCAAGCCGGTTGCCACTGATATAAGCAACGTAAAGACCAGAACTTGCCAGCTTAGCTCGAATTCCGAGGAATTCGGCAGATCAGATCCGAGGAACTTGACGATCAGTGTCGTTCCGAAACGGGCCAGGAACAATCCCAGAGCGCCTCCGGCCAGCGACAACAGAACAGACTCCGAGACAACCTGCTGTATCACGCGGCCGCGGCTTGCCCCCAGCGCCTTGCGAATCGCGACATCTTTACGCTTGTTTAGGGTCCGGGCCATTCCGAGATTGGCGACATTCGCGCATGCGATCAGCAGCACAAAACCCACCGCACCCATCAGGATCAATAACGTAGGGCGCACATCGCCCACCAGATCTTCCCGCAGAGAGATGAGTGCCGCGCCCCACTCGGCATCTTCGGCCGGGAAGCTCTGTGCTATTTGGCCCGTGATGGTGTTCATCTCAGCCTGCGCTTGCTTCAGATCGACCCCCGGCTTCAGACGGGCAATTACCGAAAAGTGCCGCTCGCCTCGAACTGCGCGTTCCTGGTCTGTCATGGTCAGCGGCGTCCAGAGTTGGGCGGTTGACGGGTACGAAAAAGCCGAATCCATGATTCCAATGACCGTGTATTTCTGGTCGTCAAGGCGAATCGTCTGTCCTACGATTTTCGCGTCTGAGCCGAAGTGCTGTTGCCATAGCGCATGACCTAGAATCACAACAAGATTGCGTCCTTGTTGGTCCTCCTCCTGCATAAAGATCCGGCCAAACTCGGGTTTTGCCTGCAGGACGGAAAAGAATTCGCCGGAGACCGCTTCAGCGTCAACCGACATCGGCTCCCCCGATCCAGTGAGATCATACCGCGCGCGCTTGGCAATCGCCATCTTGTCAAACGAACGGCTTTGACTCTGCCAATCACGATAGTTTGCCGGCGAAACCGGAAATTCGCTGATCCCGGGGAACTGGCGCTGTGGCGGTTTTTCCCACACTTGCACTAGTTGGTCAGGGTTACCAAATGGAAGGGGACGTAGGAGAACGGAATTAACCACGCTGAAAATTGCGGTATTGGCCCCGATGCCGAGCGCCATGGCAAGGATTACCGCGGCTGTAAATCCAAAATCTTTGCGGAGCCCTCGTAAAGCCTGCTTGATATCTTGAAGCAGATTTGACATAACACCCTCGTGCTAACGAGTACAATTCCAAACTTGGCGGTACATTCTATCACCATCCCCAGGCCGTCCCAAGATTGAAGATGCTGCCTGTCGTTAGCGCATGATATGTCCGGTCGAATTAGCAAGTGATTTGTCCACTTTTCAGGCGGTGAAAGTTGGAGACCATTGAAGGCATCATTTCTTGCTTAAAGTAGATATCATTATATAACGATGTGTATCTTCGGAAAGAAAATCACTGGTTGCTGGATTTTCCGGGCTGCACCCTGGTATGGAATGGGGTTAACCGCGCCTGTTCTAAAATAGTGAGTTCAACGGTTTCCGCCACCGCATGAAAAACTCCTGCATAGTGTTCATTGAAAGTAATACGAGCGGCACGGGCCGGCTCTTCATAAAGGCAGGGACGTCTGGATACCAGACTGTAATGCTGGCGGAGCGACCGGAAAGGTACCCGTTTTTAGAGCAGGATTCGGTTTCCTATAGACGATGTAATACCAGTTCGAGCACAGAAGTCGGGAATGCTATTCAATCTTTATCGCGTGAAGTCCCGCTGGCTGGCATCTTCTCGAGTTCCGAGTATTTCATTGAAGCGGCCGCCATGTTTGCGGCCAAGTATGGTCTGCCCGGGGCAAATCCAGAGGCGGTGCGGGCCTGCCGCAATAAGTGGGTACAGCGGCAACGCCTGCAGTCCGCTGGTTTGCTCACTCCCAAATTCGAATGTGTTACTTCTGTTGGCGAGGCGCGTGTGGTGCTGACCAAAATTCCTCCACCCGTTGTCGTTAAACCTACGATGGGGTCGGGAAGTGTGGGAGTCCGGCTATGCTACACCGCTGAGGATGTTGTTGATCATGCCTCGGTCCTCTTGCAACGGACCGTCAACGAGAGAGGAATGCCTTTACCTTCCGAGGTGCTCATCGAGGAATACTTGGTTGGGCAGGAGTACTCAGTTGAGACCTTCGGAGAAGCGGCGCTGGGAATTACGAGAAAACACGTATCAAGCGAGCCGTTCTTTGTGGAATTGGGTCATGATTTTCCTGCCGACCTTCGGCCTCAGATTCAGGAAAGTATTGCTACTGTCGCCCGGCAGGGGTTACAAGCTCTTGGATTGCACTGGGGGCCAAGTCACGTTGAGATACGCTTGACGGCAAAGGGGCCTACAATTGTTGAGATAAACCCACGACTTGCAGGAGGATTTATTCCTGAGATCGTGCGGCTTGCGACTGGTATCGACATTGTCCGCGAGACAATCAGGCTGGTGGTGGGCGAAAAAACGGAGATCCAGCCGCTCCGTAATGGGCACGCTTCTATCCGCTTCCTTACTCCTTCGCGCAATGGGACCATCCAAGCCGTTAATGGCGTGGAGGCGGCCTCAAGGACAGAAGGCGTGAGTGATATTCAGATCTATCGAAAAATTGGAGATCGTGTGGGAATTGAAAATGATTTTCGTGATCGGATCGGTCATGTTATCTCCTGCAGTGATCTGGAGATGAGCGCTGCCCGGGCGTCCGAACTGGCGTGTGGCAAGATTGAAATTCAAGTTCAGCCGCACTAACGAGGAATCTATGGAGAACACCGGACGAATCCGAAAGCCGCTTACTCCTTCTGGACGGCGCATTCTTTTTGGGGAGTCCTTGGATCACCATGCGAAAGAAGAGCTGTGGCAGATTAGCCGTGTTGATCAAGCGCATCTCTTGATGCTGACGGAATGCGGCATCATTCGTCGGGAGCGCGCGGCCGGGCTGCTTGCAGCTATAGGTCGTCTCCAGGCGGAAAATTTTGCTTCATTGCACCAGAGGCGCTCGATACGCGGACTGTTCCTCCTTTACGAGGACTACTTGGTTGAAACGGAAAAGGCTGAGGTGGGCGGCATTTTGCAGACTGCGCGTTCTAGAAACGACTTGAACGCAACCGTCCTGAAAATGCGCTTGCGGCGCCCCTATTTGCGCGTGCTTGAACAAGCTCTGAGGCTTCACGCAATTCTGCTGCGAAGGGCGAACCAATACGCGGATGTGATCATGCCTGTTTACACGCATGGACAGGCAGCCATGCCCACGACCTACGGCCACTATCTGGCAGGCGTCGCGAAAGCTCTGTTTCGCGATCTTGACGCAATAATCACATCGGCCGGGGACATACAATCCTGTCCATTAGGCGCTGGGGCCGTCGCGGGGACATCTTTCCCAATTCGCACAGAGCGGACTGCACAATTACTCGGATTTGATTCCGGCCCCTTAAACTCCCTGGACGCGATAGCTTCCAGGGATCTTGTGCTGCGCCTTCTTGCTTCCGGATCAATCTACAGCCTGACTCTGGGCCGTCTGGCGACCGACCTCCTTCAGTGGACAACAGCCGAGTTTGACTTCCTGCATTTGCCGGATGAACTGGTGGGCTCCAGTTCCGCCATGCCACAAAAGAGAAATCCGTTTCTGCTGGAGCATGTGCAAGGACGCAGCGTCTCTCTGGTGGGCGCTTTTGTCCAGGCCACCGGTTCGATGCATGCTACTCCATTCACGAATTGCATTGCTGTAGGGACGGAAGGCATGAAACCCGTATGGGGCGCATTGCAGAACCTGGCGGAAATGATGACCTTGATTCGTTTGGTCATTGCCGGGGCTGAACCGAATCGTGAAGCCATGCTGGAGCGCACGGTGAATGGATTTACCGTTGCCACTGCATTTGCGGATCGGTTGGTGGCCAAAGCAAATCTCGACTTTCGCACTGCACACAAGCTGATCGGATCTGCGGTGCTGAGGACCCTGGAAGATGGGAATCAGAGCTTTGAAAGTGTAACAAGTTCTTACTGTGCGGAGCATGGCGTGTCAGCCTCATTCCATGATCTTGGTCCCGCAGCCGTGGTTCGGTCTCTGGAGTTTGGAGGAGGCCCTGGACCCTCCTCCTTGAAGCATTGCCTGGATCAATTGCTACGCGAATGGACTTCGCATTATCAACAAAAGCGGTCGCGAGAAAGACACTGGGCGCAAGCGGAAAGCACTTTAAAAGAAACAGTGGACGAACTGATTTGTTCCGGAAGTCAAAGCAGATAAGGTGGTGGAGGCGGTGGGAGTTGAACCCACGTCCGAAAACGCTACTGGTCAGGAGCCTACATACTTAGTCGCGTTCACGCGACGGGAATTACCCCGCCACATTCGCGTCCTGCGCTTAGAACCGACAAGAAACGCAGACCGCTAGCCCGTATGTCTCGTCCTCGCGCCCTGGCTTAGCGGCGAAGACCAGCCCACTGTGTGACGCCCTTTCACAGCCCGTAGGCAAAGCTGCGGAGAGCGGCTACTTATTTAATTAAGCAGCGTATGCTAGCTGATTAGTGTTAGCATTTATTGTTTTTGCACCACTTACGGGGGAATGCGCCCCGGTATGCCTCCTGGCCGCAATCATTTCCGTCGAAGCCGTGACGCCCCCATTCGGAAAAGGACTTTTGGCCGTCCTTGTTTTCAAAGATCTGAGCTTTCAAAGCACTGAGCTTTCAAAGAGCTGACTCTTACCTTAGACAGTATTCTACTGTCAGTCAATGCATTAGATGACCGCAACCTGGCTGGGATTCAGAATAGACGCGCCTCAATTCAATCGCCTAAAGGAATTCGAGGGCGTTTGCAGAACAGTGAATCCAGCCCCGGAGGGGCGAAATTATTGAGCCCAGCACGTAAGTGCTGGGAACTATGAGAGATAAATGGAGTCCCGTAGGGACGACATAAAGGTTTCTCTTACAGTCCCGATTAATTGAGTAGTTCCTGAAAGGCCTAGTGAACAGGTATTGTGGCTTAAATACAAGTCGCGCGGGTAGACGCATCTTAACTCCCAACCGTGAGTTCCATCGTCAGGATGCCATAACTGCCAACATTGCCATCATTGAAAACCGGCAAACCCGCGGATTCAACTGAACCCGTCCATTGCCGGTTAATCTGTCTTTCATTCTGTTCCGCTACAATGCTTGTTCCATGAATTCTCTGTGCAACAGCCACAGAATTTTTGAATCCGGTGGCATTCGCGGGAGTCAAATTGCCTTGCAGCAGTATTGAGAGCAAACCATTGCAACCTGAGTGTCTACCATTTTCGAGTATTCCCCACCTGACCCGGCTCTTTACCGACTTCCGCAATCATTTCGACCATGTTCAGGCATTTTATGCGCGTTCTCCCCAGATCTTTGACTGGTGGCGGGAGGAGCAGACCCGCGTGAACCTGCCTGCGGAGCGCCGCAGCGCTGTCGCCGGGGCACTGGAGCGTATCAACCGTAGGTTTGGCGCAGGTGCTAAGACCATGGAGAACATTCAGCGCTTGCGCGACGGTGCGTCCGTAGTGGTAACGGGCCAGCAGGTCGCTCTCTTTGGCGGGCCGCTGTTCTCGCTGCTCAAAGTGCTGACGGTCGCCATGATTGCCGAAAAGACCAACGCGGTCCCGGTCTTCTGGCTGGCTACCGAAGATCACGACCTGGAAGAAGTTAATTTCGCGCAATTTCCGGCGGGCGATCACCTGCAAACGCTCCGCATTCATCCTCCTCATACGGAAGGAGCGCCGGTTGGGACTATTGCCTTTCCTGAAGAGATCACCGGCTTGGTGGACGAACTTGAAAAGCAGTTCGGCAGCTCAGAAATTCTGGATGCGGTGCGCAATAGTTATCGTCCCGGTGAGAGTTTTGGCGGCGCGTTTGGGAAGTTATTTTCCAGCATCTTCGCCGATTTTGGATTGATCCTGCTTGACCCCGGGGACGCCGAACTGCACCGCATTGCTCGCCCTGTCTATCGTGAGTCGTTCATCAAATGGAAAGAAATCAATGAGGCGCTGCTGCAGCGTAACCGGGAGCTGGAAGCGGCAGGCTATCACGCCCAGGTCAAGGTCACGCCCTCGCATACGCTTTGCTTCTACCTGCACAACGGCGCCCGAATTCCCATACGCCACGATTCTCAGAACTTCGTTGCCGGGGAACTCAAGTTCAGTCATGAAGAATTGATTGCAGAGGCCGAAAACAGGCCGGAGTGCCTGAGCGCCAACGTGCTTCTGCGGCCGATCATTCAGGACTATCTGCTGCCTACCTTGTGCTACGCCGGGGGCCCTTCAGAGATCGCCTATTTCGCCCAGATTGCCGCCGTATACAAAAATCTGCTGGGACGAGTTACGCCGGTTGTGCCCCGGATTTTCGCGACACTGGTGGAAGCGCGGCAGGCAAAATTACTGGAACGCTATCAGCTCACACTGCCCGATATCTTTCGCGGACCCGAGAAGCTGCGCGAGCTGGTCGCGAGCAAGGCCCTGCCAGAGAGCATCATGAAGAGCTTCGACGTTGCTGCAGAACATCTGGAGCAGGCGCTGGCGGCCATCGCCGGCCCTCTTAAGAAACTGGATGCCACACTCGCCGATGCCGCAGAACACGCCGGCTCCAAGATGCGCTACCAGATCCAAAGCCTGCGCGACAAGGCCGCCCGGGCCGAGTCACGTAAAAACACGGAGACCCAGCGCCACGCCGACGAACTTTCCACCTTGCTCTATCCCAATAAGAACTTGCAGGAAAGGGAAGTTGTAGGCATTTATTTTCTGCTGAAGCACGGCGCCGCTCTGCTCCAGACGTTAAGGGAGAAGCTCAATCCAGACTGTCCAAACCACCAGGTAGTCCCGCTTTAGAGCATTCTTTAGGGTCCAGAAAAGCCCTTCCCAGTAGTGGATCATTTTGCGTGAAATATCTGTGCGTTAAGTGCCAGGCGAAGCCCAAGACTTCTGAGCCACACCCACCCTGATCACCGTTTCCGCACGCCACACTCTCCACCCCTTGTCATTCTGAGCAAGGGACTCGCGGTGGCGAGTTAAGAGGAAAAGAACTGATTGCGGGTTGACACATTTAATGAGTGTCATCCCGAGCGTAGCGCCGCAAAAGAAGCGAACACAACGCATCTGAAAGGCGCGGAGAGAGGAGCCTGTCCTGAGGCAGCCGAAGGAACCCCGACATGCTTCGGACTTAAACGCAGATCCAAGGCGTTCTACCCAAGTCCCTGAGGCGTTGCCCCAATACGCGGCTTTAAAGGTCCATTGATTCTACTGCACTTGAAAGCTTGTTCATTAGGAGGGACGTACTTTGTCCCGAAGAATCCCCAAGATCCCTCCAGCATGCGAGTGTTTAGATCGGGTTAGGAAATACTGTGTCCTCGCAAAGGGTGGAAAAACGGTGTTAGTGCCACCAGAAACCCGGGCTTTTGCCTTTAGGCGTTAGCTCCTGCGCTCTGGATCTGAACGCCGTGAAATAGAAAATGACCCACTACCTCTTCTCGGCGGCTTTGGCTAATTGCCAATTGCTATTTGCTAATTGCTTCCCCACCATCATCACCACCGGAATAAATCCCAAGCTCGCGGCCAGGTGCTTCAATGTATGCCCGCTGATGATTCCGCCCAGTTGATAGGCAGGAAAATCCAGCAACTCAAAAACCTTGGCGGCCAGATTGGCAGCAGCGGCAATGGTAAACTCCCGTGTGCCGCTCTTGAGCGACGGAAACATCAGTAACACTGCCGCAGCGAAGATCATGACCATTCCCTGGTAGAACGCATACCAGCGCAGGTCGCCATGCCCGTGTTGTTCGCTCAGCCCCCATTGGACAACGCTGCTGAGACCTGCGGCCGCAAGAAGCGGTAGCGCCCAAACAGCTCTCGCGCCAAAACGATCCACCAGGAGAGCGCCCACAAATCCGGCCATGGCAATCGTCATGGGCAGCCGGTCCCAAATCAGGCGTTGGTTGTCCGGAGCAAGGTGATAGTATCCGGAACCGATTCCAGTCAGCACCAAGCCGGCAAACATAGTCCCGTAGGCCCAACGCTGTTCTGAATTCAGGCTTGGTTGTGTGATGAAGCAGAGACCCCAAAGACCCACGACAATGAAGGGAAGATTCGAAAGGACATTCAACCCGCTGGGAACGCCCAGGAAAGCCTTGGCATCGGCAAAACCATGGTAAGACAGTGGCTGAGGAATGGGCCCCAGAGTTGCTACAACGATCGCCGCAACAACGCCAACACCCAGCACGATGCTCCACCTGCTAACAGGCTTCCATGTGCGCACGCGTTCCACAAGTTGGACCATTGATAGGCGGTTTCCAGAGTTAGTGTATCCCGTCGGCCTTTATATTTGAGGTTGGTTTGTATCAGGGCACAGCCTGTCCTCGAGGTGAGCCCAGCGAGCCGAAGGAAGTTTACTCGTGCCGATAACGTTCAAAATCAATTGGGCTTTAGCCAGGCTTTAGCCTAATGTCACTTACTTTCCAGTAAGCTATTAGTGATTCAAACGATCTATTTTAAGTGTCATCCTGAACGGAGCGCCGCAAAAAATGCTGAGTACCAGGAAGATGAGAGGCGCGGAGTGAAGAGCCTGTCCTGAGGCAGCCGAAGGAACCCCGAGAATATTTCGGCCTTAATTGCAGATACGAGGTGTTCTACCCGAATCACTAGAAGGGCCTGCGTTGGTTCATTGGGAGAGTGTCTTGGTATTTCTGCTCAATATCTCGAGTCGCGATGCTGACGAATACGCAAAAGTAAGTGGCATTAGGCTTTAGCCCCTGCAGGTCCATGGCGAGCACGAAAAAGCCCGTGCGCACCTCCGCAATAGGACACACCAACTCCGCACCTCAAGAGACGCACCCGCGAAAGTTCATCCAGAAATTACACAATTTACCCCGTAATGTTGCGGCTGCAGATCAACTCTGGCTACCATGCCAAAGATGCCGTGAATGGCGACTGGGCAGAGTACCGTTCGCCCGAGTATTAGGCCTCTGACTGCCTTGGCATCCGTGCCAGGAATTTATCCGTGCCGCAAATCGCCAATGTTTATACGGGTTGTCACGATGTCACGGATGAAAATGGCCTTTTCGTGTAGTGAAGGAACCCCTTCCCCAGGGTTGTGGGAACATGCTCTTTGACAACTGAATATTTATTGAGGTGAACAGGCTTTCGTGGGAGATGCACGGGCTGGCCACGGGTGTACAAGTGTGCCAGCCCGCGAACAGGCAGCCTCAAATTAGAGGCTGCTAATCATCTACCCCGTAACTAGATATATAACCCACCCTTTTTGGATACTCTATGGATACTCCATGGCTACTTTTAGATCATCTCACTGAGACATCCGCATCGCGGACGGCAACGGGTAACTTCTTCTGCCCGGTAAGTTCCGCCGCGGTCATTTCAATGTTGCGCTTCACAAAATAAGAGAAGAACCCCCAGTCGCCGTACTTGGGCTTGAGTGCGGCTTCCACGGAATCGGTCAATTCCTGGCCCGACTTTCCTAAGCCCTGCGCTTTGGCGATATCTTCACGCAACGTCGCAATGTAGTTCCGGAAGTCCCGTACATCCTCCACGTTGGCTACGTCGCCATGGCCTGAAACAAAAGTTGCCTTGGGGTGGTTCGCCAACAGCTTGTCCAGGGTCTTAATCCATAGGTCAGTGGAAGCGTCAATCAGATTGGGAAGGTGCTTCTGCCACACCAGGTCGCCGCCAAAAACCACGTTTGCATCCGGCACGATGACCACCGAATCTCCTCCGGTGTGTCCAAGCATGTAACGGACCTGGACCAGTCTTGAGCCAAGATAGAGATCGACAGCTTCGCTGTACAGCATGTCGGGCAGAACCAGTGCTTCCACCCGCGCCCTGGCTTCCGGTTTGGGATCTTTGCCAAAAAATTTCAGGTTCTCCGTCCGCTCCCAGGCGCGCACATTGCGGTGGGCCAGGA
>Ga0210400_10004790_pt1 | contig 11632 bp, 10 predicted proteins | sample IncBWH26MmetaG_FD_155456 | JGI IMG/M metagenome (GOLD analysis project Ga0210400, IMG submission 155456) | Forest soil microbial communities from Barre Woods Harvard Forest LTER site, Petersham, Massachusetts, United States - Inc-BW-H-26-M | ecosystem: Environmental > Terrestrial > Soil >...
GATCAGATCCTCGACGACTTCCGCCGCTACATCGCCCAGATGGAGCCTAAACTCCCGGAGCTCTTCACCCTCCTTCCCAAGTCGCCCGTCACCGTCGAAGCCATCCCCGCTTTCCAGTCCGCCGCCGCTACTCACTACGTCACCGGCACCCCCGACGGCAAGCGCCCCGGCCGCGTAGTAGTCGCCACCTCGAATTTTAAGGATCGCTCCTTGATCGACGACGAAGCCATCGCTTACCACGAAGGCGTCCCCGGACATCACATGCAGCTCTCCGTCCAGCAGCAACTCACCGGCTTGCCCAAATTCCGCCTGCACGGACTAGGCTTCAACGCCTACATCGAAGGCTGGGCGCTATACGCCGAGGAACTGGGAAAAGAGGTCGGCTTCTATCAGGACCCGGTCTCCGACTACGGCCGCCTCTCCTCTGAGCTATTCCGCGCCGTACGCTTGGTCGTCGACACCGGAATCCACTCGAAAGGGTGGACCCGCGATCAGGTTGTGGATTTCTTCCGCAAGTCCGGCCCGGTTGACGAGCCCACCATCCAGTCTGAAACCGACCGCTACATCGCGTGGCCCGCGCAAGCCCTCAGTTACAAGCTCGGCCAGCTCAAGATCCGCGAACTCCGCGAACGAGCCAAAAAAGAATTAGGCCCCAAGTTCGACATCCGCAAATTCCACGACGAGATGCTCGACGGCGGCACCCTCCCCCTCGATCTCCTCGAAGCCCGCACCGATAAATGGATTGCACAACAGAAATCGAAGTAACCGCAGACGCTCCCGAAACCTCGATTCGGATCAGGACACCCGAGCAGTAGCGTAGAAGAACGGCGCTTCAGCGCCACGCAGTACGTGGAAGAGCGGCGCTTCGCCGCCGCGTAACGTTTTCACAATCAATCTGGGCTTCAGCCCCGGTAGTCGCTCAGGCCTGAGACCGCACCCGTTACTTAATCGTACCTGCCACCCTCAGATCCATCGGACCATTCCCTGCCGTATACGGAGAGGTCGACAATACCGTCAGAGCACCGCTGCTCGCATTAATACTGTATCCCAGCAGCTGGCTCGAGTTGGCAATGTACAGAAACTTTCCCGACGGATCAGCCGCGATCCCGCGGGTGGGTGCGGTTGCCGAAAACGGCGACCCCGTGAGGCTGGTAAGTTCCCCCGTCGCGTTGTTGATGGCATAACCGTAAATTGTGGCATCGTTGTTGGTCATGTACACATAGCTCCCCGTCACATCGGTGGCGATGCCCCAGGGTGCAGTTCCGCCCGGAACCTCCGATCCCAGGAACGTCAACTTGCCCGTGCTGGCATTAATGCTGTAGGCAGTGGCGCCGCCGGTGCCAAAGGAACCCCCGTTCGCCACATACACATACCGTCCAGTTGCATCCACAACAACCGATGAGGGCTCACTCACACCCGCAGGTGGCAGAAACGGAGAACCCGTAACAGCCGTCAGCTTGCCGTTCGCGGCATTGATGCTGAACACGGTGATTCCCGCCGTATTCGCGCAACACGCCTCGGCCACCATCAGAAAGCGTCCGGTTGGGTCCACCGCGACCGCTCCCGGCGCGACCACATCCGTGGTAAATGGCGACCCTGGGATCAACGTGAGCACGCCCGTCGTACCATTGATCGTGTACCCGTAGACCCCATCGGTATTAATTGCCACCGCATAAACAAACCGGTTACTGGGATCGACGGCAACTCCGTAAGGACCGTTTCCGGTAGCAATCGTCCCTGCCGATGTCAGCGCTCCGGTTGTCGTGTTCACGGTATATGCGCCGACCGTGTTGGTACCATCGTTGTTCGCCGTATAGACAAATTTTCCATTCGGCGATGCCGCGATTGCCCGCGGAGTCCCGGTCCCGAAGGGCGACCCTGGGACCGTGGCCAGCGCTCCCGAACTGCTATTCACGGAAAGCACGGGAACCGCGCCCGAAAAACCCTCGAAATCGGCTACGAACGTAAAGCTGGGTTTGTAAGTAATGTTGCTGGTTCCGGAACTAACCGCCAGCCCAGAGGGACTCTTCCGCGCCCGAAACGGCCCCGGCACTAACGCGGTCAGCGCGCCCGTGGTGGTGTTCAGTTTGAAGCTGGAAACATCATCCGAAGTCGCATTGCCCGTAAACACAAATTTGCCGCTCGGATCCACCGCCACGGCCGCCGGAGCCGTGCCGGCGCTCACCGGCGACCCCGCCACCGTGGTCAGGACGCCAGTGGTCGAATTGATGGTGAACTCCGAAACATTGTTCGACCCGGAATTCGCCACGTACGCAAATTTCGACAGCGGATCCACCGCCACCGCCGAGGGTTTTGTTCCCGCCGCGAACGGTGACCCGGAAATCGCAGTGAGCGCGCCGGTGCTGGTGTTTAGGCTGTAGCCGGAAACATTGCCGGAGCCGTTGTGGGCCACATAAACAAACTTTCCCGACGGTGTAATCGATAATCCATCCGGAGTCGTTCCCGCCGTAAAGGGAGATCCCGTGATCACCGTCAGCGTCCCATCCGTGCCGTTGATGTTGTAGCCGGAAACATTGCTCGATCCGCTGTTCGCCACGTACAGAAACTTGCCCGACGGATCCACCTGCAACGCTGCCGGACTGGTTCCCGCCGTGAATGGTGATCCCGCAACCGCAGTCAGCGCCCCAGTCGTGCTGTTGATGGTGTAGGCAGAAACATTTCCCGAGGTCTTGTTGGCAACGTACAGAAATTTCCCGGCCGGATCGGTGGCCACCGCCGACGGTCCGGTCATCGCCGCAAACGGCGAACCGGTCACCTTCGTGAGCGTTCCGTTTGACACGTTCACGGTAAATGCCGATACATTACCGGAACCGGAGTTCGCCACGTACAGGAATTTCCCGCTCGCCGTCACCACTACCCCCGCCGGTTTTGCGCCCACCAGCGCATACCCGTCATCGCGCAGTAATCCGCTCACGCCGTTCACCGTGTAAATCGAAACCGTGTTGTCATTCGCATTGGCGACAAAAGCAAATCGTGGGACGCTAGCGCCCAAAGCGCAAAGGCTGAACGACAAGAGCAACGTGAGCGCGAGAAACGCTCCAAAAACTGCCTGGTTGATACGCATAGAGACCCCCAAAAAAGACGGCGGTATTATACCCCGGCCGCAACCGATCATCGTCACGTTCGGAGTCTGAGTAATGGTGCAGTTTGAGGAAGACTCGTATCAGGGCATGCCTTCAGAGGCTGCGGAAAAACTCGGGAACGAGGGCAGCAACGTGGAAGAGCGGCGCTTCAGCGTCACGCAGTAACGTGGAAGGGCGGCGCTTAAGCTGCGTAAAGCGTTTAGAAAATAATGTGGGCTTCAGCCCCGGGTCGCATTTTGTGCTCACCGTGACTTTTTCCGCAGCCTCTTCACGCACGCCGCTAGAAACAGTTGCAGTGCGCAGGCTTTAGCCGCTCATGTGGGGACAGCCGCCCTCGCCTGCCCTGAGCGAGCCGAAGGGGCTGTCCATCGAGCGCAGCTCGACGGTTCTTCCCGTCACCGGCAAACCCCCTCAACCTCCTTATAAGGCTTCTCCACATGTTCCGGATACTTGATCCCCTTCACCTGCATCCACTGATCCAGCAGCGTCCCCGCATCATGCAACCCCACATCCGGATCGCCCTCATACGCCGCGTCTCTCTCCGCTTCCTCCAGCGTCACCAGCTTAAATCCCTTCTTCTTCAGCAGATCCAGCGCCTCCGGCAGAATCGTGCTGCTGAACGCTCCCAGGTGCATCAACAGCACGTAGTTAATCTCGTGCCCGTAAATTAGCTTCGCCTGCTCCCGCCCCAGGTCAAGAAATTCCGCAGCCGTACTCAAATAGCTAGACCGCAGCCATGCAATCGACTTCGTATCCCCCTTAGCCGCGCACCGCGCATACGCCCCGTTCCACAAGTAGTCTTCCCAATCGAGCGTCACCTGCGCAATCCTGTAACCATGCGCCTTCAAATAGGCCCGCACCGCGCGCCGCTTCTCCACCGTGTCTCCCTCGCGCAGGTACGGATATCGCAACCAGTGCCAGTCATCCTTCGTTGACAGCAGTTCCAGCGCCGGCTCGTTCTCCTCAATCTCCCGCTCGAATGCCTCCGGAGTGTTCAGCTCCAGATCCATATGCGAATAAGTATGATTCCCCACCGGCTCCGCCGCCGCCCAAAGCTTCAGCGCCTCCGCCCCATCCGCGCTGCCTTCCAGCTTCTTCGCATTGATAAATCCATACACCGGAGGCACGTGCCGCTTCTTCAGAACGGCCAGCACATTCTTCGTAGTCTCCGCCCGAGTAACTCCCGGCGGCAGCATCCCATTCGCCGGCAAATCGTCCATCGTGATAGCCAGCTTCTGCGCCGCGCACATCCCCGCCAACCCGGGAAAAAGGACAACCAGCAGCACGCTCTTCCAGCCCATGCATCCAAGCATATTTTTCATGACAAAGAGTGTACTTCACCCGGCCCGGCCGGCTTCGCCCGCTGACGGCAAAGGGCACGGCTTCAGCGCCGTCCAGCAGTTCCAGCGATCCCGCAGCCGCCGGAGCGCCTGCTGCCCGCCGCCATAGGGATCCTCACAGAACATGCCCCCGCAGGATTAATCCAGCCCCAGCGGCAATTGCGATGAGCAGCGGTTCCGGCACTTTCCACTTGAACAACACTGCCAGTGAGACCACCGCGATGAGCAGCGTGGGCCAGTCGTAAATCGAGCGCCGGGCCAGCACCACGACGGACCCTGCAATCGCTCCCGTGGCCGCGGCCGTCACCCCGCGCACGAATGCGTTCAGTTGCGGATTCTTCGCCCAACGCTTGTAGGAAGGCGCCAGCAGCACCACCATCAGATAGACGGGAAGAAAAACTCCGAGCGCCGCGGCGGTGGCGCCCGCAACTCCGGCTACGACGTACCCGATAAACGCCACCGTGATCACGACCGGACCGGGAGTGATCATGGCCACGGCCACCGCATCGACAAATTGGCGATCATTGAGCCAATGATGTCCCTCGACCACGCCACCGTAGAGAAACGGCACAATCGCAAGGCCGCTGCCAAAGACAAACAGTCCAGCCTTGGCGAAGAACAGGAAAATCTGCAGCACGGGACTACTGGCAGGAAGAGCAAGCCCCAAAGGAAAAAAGACGAGGCTGGCGACGGCTGGCTTGCGCGCCGGAATTGCCTTGACTGCCAGGTTGATCACGCCTCCGGCCACGACCAGCCAGATGATCTCCCGCGAAGTCCACGCGGTGGAGACGGCGAGCACCAGAAAAATCCCCCAGAGTATTGGTTCCTTGCGAAGCGTCAGCTTGGTCAGCTTGTGCGCCGAACGGGCAATGATGGCAATGACGGCGGCGCCAATGCCGTAGAAAACCGCCTGCATCCAATTCAGCCCGCCGTAGCGCATGTAAGCCGCCGACAGTGCCAGCACCATGAGAAACGACGGCAGGATGAACGCGATCCCCACCAGTGTCGCTCCCACAATGCCGGCCCGCACGTAGCCGAGATACATCGCCAGTTGCGCCGCCAGCGGCCCGGGCGCGAGCTGCGCCAGCGCCAGTCCTTCCACGTAATCCTCCCGCGAGATCCAGCCGCGGCCATCGACAAGATCCTGCTGCATGCGGCCGGCCAGCGCGATGGGGCCGCCGAAGCCGACCGTCCCCAGCCACAGAAAGTATCCCGTGAACTGGGCGAGCGAAACCGGGATGGGGCGCGGGTTTTGGACTTCTGAGTTCATGGCCTTATCCGTGACGGTTGATCGTCGTGATTTGCTATTTCTTTGTGTTCGTTAAGTCCAGTGCCACTCTGAGCCCCCTCGCCAGCTTCGCGGCATCGTCGTTCGCCCAGAAGTGCATGAAGAACAGCCGCGGCTCCTCCAGCAGCATGTGGCTGTGCAGAGCCGTGACTTCGATTCCGTTCTCCCGCAGCGCCTTTATCACCGGATTCACTTCCGTCCCCAGCAGCACGAAGTCTCCGGTGATCGCGGCCTTACCTCCTCCCGTCGGCTGGAAGTTGATCGCAGTGGCGATCCCCATGGTGGGCGGCACAACCATACTCCCTTCCGTGATGGTCTCCCCGCGCGGAACGCCGAATTGCAATATGCCGCCATTCACCTTCCCGGTGCGGCCCAGCGCTTCTTCAACCGCTTTCTGATCGATCCCCAGAGGCTCTGACGCCGCCTGCGCGCCACCCGTCTCCGGTCCCGGCGTTTTGGTGAGCGCAACCGCATCGTGAATTCCGTGGGCCATCTTCACTGCGTCGCCGTGGCTGGAGATGTGCATGTACACAACGTGGGGCGATTCTCCGATCAGGTGATTGTGTACGGCGGAGATCTCAATTCCACCTTCCTGCAGCTTGCGCATCACTGGCCCGACCTCATCTTCCGTGAGCACCAGATCACCCATCACCATCGCTCCATGCTCGGTTTGCACGAAAGCTGCCCACGAGCCAAGGGCGAGGCCCGCTTTGATGGCAACATCGCCGAGTGTCACGTGCAGATCCTTGCGTGGCATGGCGAAGCGCATCACATCTCCGGGTTGAATTTGCCCGGGGCGCCCCATCGCATCCTCTACCGGCTTCCATTTGGCGTCCAGAGCCGTCTGAGCCCGCCCAGGAGCCGGAAAGCTCAGGAGAATTGCCAGAAAAATTGTCAGAGTTCGTATGATTTCCGCTTTTGAATGGCAAGGATGCAAAGGAACGATGACTGGCCGAACTGTGATCATTGAGCTTCTCCTATGTTCATTTCTGGTTCAATTAAAACGTGGCGGACCGAATGCTCGGGCCACGTTCAGCCGCTGCAGTTATACAGCCCCTCGATTAATTCCATACCACGGCGCAGAAGCTCGTCATCGGGCACATCCTGCTTTGCCCAGCCATCGAGTACCTGATCAAGGCCCAGGCCTTCCATCCGCCCAAACTTCTCATCGCCGAGGTCAGCGTCATGGATGATCTGTGCGATCCGCCGGACCCGACCATCCCGAATTGCAAACTCTTTACACAGAGTTTCGAAGGTGCAGTCGTGGTCGCGATGGCCGAATCCCTGCGGAGAGAACATGTCGAAGGGCACAGCCTCCGGATGCATTGCTGGATCATCCCCGAACACGAACTTCGCCTTGGGATCAATGAATCTTTCGATCAGCCACGCCGATGAGACGCGGTCAATCCCCGGTCGGGGCCGCGTCACCCAGACCCGGTTACGGTGCTCCGCCGCCTTAGCTTTGCGTTTGGGAGAAACGGCTCCCGCCTCATCGGCACGCGCCAAAACGGCTTCCACGCGTGCCTGCATCGGGTTGGCAAAAAAGTCGGTTGCAGCGATCTCCTGAAAACGTCGCCGCAGCCGGCTCAACTGCCTTGGGGAACGCTGGGAATGCGGCAGGCTCACCAGCTTCTTCGATTCGCGGAGCAGGCGGTCGTAATGCCTGGAACTCGCTTCGAGGAAGAGCTGACGCAAGTGCCCATCGGGCAGATCGTCGAATGCTTCGACCTGCAAGACCGAGGCTTGACCTTTGTAGCTGCGGATGGTCCCGGCCAGCCACTCCAGTTTTTCCTGGTTCGCCGCGGAGTTGGGGAGAACATGCCCGGAAGAACGAAGAGGCAAAGTGCCGTAACGCTGCAGCTTGCGCCAGACTTCCACACGCTGGCTCGCCCGGCTTGCCGGCAGGCTGAAAACCAGCAACAGCCACGGAGAGCGGGCGGAATGGGGTGTTACACCCATTCATAAATGTTATAGCAATAACATCGAAGAAGTAAAGTGGAAGATGACCATCTCAGCCTGCGGTTTTGCGGCGCGCATAAAATCTGCGCACCTTGGCGCGATTGCCGCACTGTTGCATGCTGCACCAGCGGCGATGGTGATTCTTGCTGGTGTCGAGAAAGAGCCACTGGCAGGTGGGCGACGAGCAGGCGCGCACCTGCGCCAGATCGCTTGAGGCCAGCAGGTCCGCGGCCGCGCGCGCAATCGGCCACAGCATCGCGTTGAACGAAGACGTCAGGTCATCGAATCGCCACTCCATGCGTCCTTCGCTTGGCACCAGCCGCGAATGCAGCGCCGCATCCTGGATGTAAGCATTGAGCGTGTCCATAGAGGCCGGCGGCACAGTTTGCTTATTCATCAGAGCTGCAAAGACGGCGTACATCGCTTCACGCAGGTTGATGGCCCGGCGCAGGGCGTCCGCGGCTTCATCAGGCATGAGGTGAACGCGCTCGAAGAAGAAATCCAGTTGCTCCGGCGTGAGGATGCCGGTGTCTTCGCCGAAACGGGCGAGTTCGTAATAGTTCGTGAGCAATTCTTTAGGTTTGTCGCTCGGGCGATCGTCGAGCGTGTTGATGAAATCGAGACAAACGTTTCCCCCGATAAGTTCGAATTTGGGTGGTCGTCGTCTGCCAGGTTTGGTTTCTGTCATGGGGAAGTGGTGAAACCTTCCTCCCAATTATATAACCATCAAAATCATCTTGACAAGTTATGGTAGGCGGCTTAAGATCATGCATAACCTGTTAAATTAGTTTCACAGGTTATTCAGTCAAGGAGGCCAACTCCCATGCTTCTCGACCAACCGTCACAGATTATGGCCATGATTCGAAGCGGCAAGATGGTACATATTGGAGGTAGACCCGTGATCGTTCCTCAGCCCAAACCCTCGAGTGCGCACGATAGGAGTCACGCCATCAAGCTGGCGCTGGCTTTTGTGGCGATCTATGTCATTTGGGGATCGACGTACCTCGCGATCCGCTACGCGGTGGAGACCATTCCTCCGCTGGTGACGGCAGGGATCCGGCACTCGATTGCGGGCGGGATCATGCTGACCTGGGCCTGGTGGCGCGGGTTTCGCCCGACGCGGCAGCAATGGGTGGCGGGCTTTGCCCTGGGGTCGCTCTTCTTCTTAATAGGGCATGGCACGCTGCACTGGGCGGAACAGTACGTGGGCTCGGGGCTGGCGGCGCTCCTGATCGCGACCGAACCGATGTTCATTCTGGTGCTGGGCTGGATGATGGGGCAGCAGAAGATCAGCGTGCTCAGCGCGCTGGGCCTGGGTCTCGGCGTGGTGGGCGTAGCGATGTTGACGGGCGCGGAACTAACGGTAAAGGGATCGAGCCTGTGGGGATTGCTGGCGGTGTTGCTAGGTTCGTTGTCGTGGTCGTTAGGGGTCGTGATTTCGCCGCGGCTTAAGCTGCCTTCTGACGCGCTGGGGCGAACGGCGCTGCCAACCCTTTGCGGCGCAGCGATGCTGCTGGTTGCGGCGGGCGTGACGGGCGAGTTTCAGCACACGCACTGGGCGAGCATCACACTGCGGTCTATTTTTGGGCTGGGATATCTGATCACGTTTGGGTCGGTGGTGGCGTTCACGGCTTACACGTGGCTGTTGCAACGGGTTCCGCCGGCGCTGGTGGCGACGCATACCTACGCGAATCCGGTGGTCGCGGTGATTTTGGGATGGCTGCTGGCGCACGAGCATTTGTCGTTGCGGGTGGTGCTGTCGTCGGTGGCGATTCTCGGTGCGATTGTGCTGATCCGGCGCGGCGAGCGGGCGGCGGTCGAGCGGCCGAAAGTAGTTGTGCAAGCTGCTGAAATTCAGAGCTCTGAAGAATGCGCTTGAGGACTCCCACCGCTTAGAGGACCACGCCTTTGCAATTCCCTATTACCACGTTGATGCGTTCACGGGTGAGCTCTTTGCCGGCAACCCGGCGGGGGTGTGCATCCTTTCCGCGCCGCTCGTCATGCAGAAGATTGCAGCGGAGAACCGGCACAGCGAGACCGCCTTTATTATTCCTCGCGCCGATGGTGATTTCGACTTGCGCTGGTTTACACCCAAAATGGAGGACGACTTATGCGGGCATCCGACGCTGGCTTCCGCCTATGTGCTCGCGCTGCGGAAGCACAACATGTGGCCAGTTCGTTTTCATACCCGCGGCGGCATCTTGACCGTCGCTCAGGGCAAGGACAAACACAGCTTTGAGATGGATTTTCCTGCCATGCCAACCCGACCCTGTGAGACGCCAGGCGGCCTCCTACCGGCGCTGGGTTTGAAAGCGGCGCTGGTCATGAAAGCGCGTGACTACCTGGTGGTGGTGGATCAGGCTGAGCAAGTGCGAGCGCTCTCGCCCGATCTTGCCGCTCTGGCCAAACTGGACGCCGGGATGGGAACGATTGTTACTGCTCCCGGCGAGGGTGACGTGGATTACGTGTGCCGAATGTTTCTACCGTCGGCGGGCATCGATGAGGACGCCGCCACCGGCTCGATCCACTGCACACTCGCTCCCTATTGGGCGAGGCGGCTGTGTAAGGAGATTTTTCGTGCGCAACAACTCAGCGCGCGCGGCGTGACCGTGCAGTGCAAAATCGATGGCGATCGCGTGAAGATCGCGGGCCGGGCACGCTTGTACCTTCAGGGCACGCTCGAACTTTGAAGGGTCCGCCGTGGTGCAGTCTGACCCGAACGGCGGTATGCTCACGGGAGATCCCTCGGCCCGCTGTGAAAACGCGGGGCCTTCGGGATGACGCCGGATGGGTGCACTTGAACAATTCCTGGATTATAATTATTATCATCTAACAGAGAATCTTCCCCCGTGCCTACCGCTCACGAACAATTCCGTGAACTGGCTTGGAAATGCGGCCTGGCGGCCACGCATCAGCGGCAGGTTATTTATGAGGCAGTTGTGGCCAGCCCTGGACACCACTCCCCGGAAACTATTTATGTTGCGGTTCGACGGCGAACGCCATCTATCTCATTGGCCACCGTTTACAACAACCTGCGGCTGTTCGTGGAGCACGGACTGCTGCGGGAAGTCAGCCCTCATGCTTCCACGCTGCTGGTGGAAGGCAATCTCGAACCCCATCATCACCTGGTGTGCACGCGCTGCAAGGCGGTGCAGGATATTGAAGGTGACTTCATCAACTACAAGAAGCTGTCACGGCAGGCGCCGCGCGGCTTCGATCTGACACAGCCGCTGGTGGAGGTGTTTGGCCTTTGCCGGCGGTGTCGCGCTAAAACTTAAGCAAAAAACATTCTGTACTCAATGGATTCCTTGTCTCAAATTTCCGAACGTAAGCATCCTGATAAAAACGGCGATGGCGCGAGTGGGAAAGCCAGAATGCGGTCGTAGTTCGTCATAAAACTAATTGAAAGAAGGAGCAGTCATGTCAACCGAAGCGAAGTGCCCGTTCAACCATACCGCAGCTGGAGCCACCGCGAATGCCGACTGGTGGCCGAATCAGCTGAACCTGAAGATCCTGCACCAGCACTCCCCCCTGTCCGATCCGATGGACAAGAAGTTCAACTACGCAGAAGAATTCAAGAGCCTCGACCTGAAGGCCGTGATCAAGGACCTGCATGCCTTGATGACGGACTCGCAGGATTGGTGGCCGGCCGACTTTGGCCACTACGGGCCGCTGTTCATTCGTATGGCGTGGCACAGCGCCGGGACTTACCGCATCGGCGACGGGCGCGGCGGGGCCGGAGCCGGGCAGCAGCGCTTCGCGCCCCTCAACAGCTGGCCCGACAACGTGAACCTCGACAAGGCGCGCCGGCTGCTGTGGCCGATCAAGCAGAAGTATGGGCGGAAAATCTCCTGGGCCGACCTCATGATTCTCGCGGGCAACGTTGCTCTCGAATCGATGGGCTTTAGGACGTTTGGTTTTGGCGGCGGGCGCGCGGACGT
>Ga0210400_10004792_pt1 | contig 11630 bp, 8 predicted proteins | sample IncBWH26MmetaG_FD_155456 | JGI IMG/M metagenome (GOLD analysis project Ga0210400, IMG submission 155456) | Forest soil microbial communities from Barre Woods Harvard Forest LTER site, Petersham, Massachusetts, United States - Inc-BW-H-26-M | ecosystem: Environmental > Terrestrial > Soil >...
AGCCCCGCGTCATCAGCAGCTGCTTGCCGATCTCCACGATCTCGATGAGTTTCGTGGGATTCGAGTCCAGGTCCACCATGTTCCCGGCCTCCTTCGCGGCCTGGGTGCCGCTGTTCATGGCCACGGCCACATCGGCTTGCGCCAGCGCGGGCGCGTCGTTGGTGCCGTCGCCGGTCATGGCGACCAGGCGCCCGCCGGACTGGTATTCGCGGATGAGCTTGAGCTTCGCCTCTGGCGTCGCCTGCGCGAGGAAATCATCCACACCCGCCTCGGCGGCGATGGCCGCGGCCGTGAGCGGGTTGTCGCCCGTGATCATGACGGTCTTGATGCCCATGCCGCGCAGCTCCGCGAAGCGCTCCTTGATGCCGCCCTTCACGATGTCCTTGAGCTGGATGACGCCCAGCGCCCGCGATCCATCGGCCACCACCAGCGGCGTTCCGCCGCCCATGGCGATCTGTTCCACCGCGCGGCGCAACTCCTCGGGGAAATGCCCGCCCTGGGTCTGGACGAATTCCTCGATGGCCGCGGCGGCGCCCTTGCGGATCTGGCGGTCGCCGAGATCCACGCCGCTCATGCGCGTCTGGGCGGTGAAGGGCACGAAGTGGGCGTCCAGCGCGTGGAGTTCCCGTTCCCGGAGCCCGTGCTCCTCCTTGGCGAGCACCACGATGCTGCGGCCTTCCGGCGTCTCATCCGCCAGCGAGGAAAGCTGGGCGGCATCGGCCAGGGTCATCGCGTCCACGCCCGGCGCGGGGATGAAAGCCACGGCCTGCCGGTTCCCGAAGGTGATGGTGCCGGTCTTGTCCAGCAGCAGCACGTCCACATCGCCAGCCGCCTCCACCGCGCGGCCGCTGGTGGCGATGACATTCGCCTGGATCATGCGGTCCATGCCCGCGATGCCGATGGCGCTGAGCAGGCCCCCGATGGTGGTGGGGATGAGGCAGACCAGCAGCGCCACGAGCACCGTGAGCCCCACGGGCGATCCGTGCCCGGCGGCCCTGACGCTGAAGATGGAGTAGGGCAGCAGCGTGGCCGTGGCCAGTAGGAAGACGATGGTGAGTCCCGCCAGCAGGATGTCGAGGGCGATCTCGTTCGGCGTCTTCTGCCGCTTCGCGCCTTCCACCATGGCGATCATGCGGTCCAGGAAACTCTCGCCGGGATTGGCGCTGATGCGGATGAGCAGCCAGTCCGAGAGCACGGTGGTGCCGCCGGTGACGGCCGAGCGGTCGCCGCCGCTTTCGCGGATGACGGGTGCGCTCTCGCCCGTGATGGCGGCCTCGTTGACGGAGGCCACGCCCTCGATCACCTCGCCGTCGCCAGGAATGGTCTCGCCGGCATCCACCAGCACGATGTCGCCGATGCGGAGGCTGGGCGCCGTGATGAGCGTGGCCGCCGCGTCGCGGCTGGGGCCCGCCAGCTTGCGGGCCTTCACATCCTTGCGGGAGCCGCGGAGGCTGTCGGCCTGGGCTTTGCCGCGGCCCTCGGCCATGGCCTCGGCGAAATTGGCGAAGAGCACCGTGAACCACAGCCATAACGCGATGGCGAGGATGAAGCCAGGCCGCTCCTCCCCATGCCCCGCGAGGGCCTGCACCCAGAGCGCCGTGGTGAAGGCGCTGCAGATCCAGACCGTGAACATCACGGGGTTGCGGAGCTGATGGAGCGGATTGAGCTTGCGGATAGAGTCCAGGACCGCGCGGCGGAGGATGGCGGGATCGAGAAGGGGCTTGGTCTGCGAGGTGGACATGGAGACCTCAGAGCGCCAGGTGTTCGGCGATGGGGCCGAGCGCCAGCGAGGGCAGGAAGGTGAGGGCGCCCACCAGGAGCACCACGCCCACGAGCACCGCCACGAAGAGCGGCGTGTGGGTGGGCAGCGTGCCGAGCCCTTCGGGCGTGTGCTTCTTGCGGACGAGGGAGCCCGCGATGGCGAGCACGGGGAAGATGACGCCGAAGCGCCCGATGAGCATGGCGGCGGCGAGCGCGCAGTTGTAGAAGCCCGTGTTGGCGGAGAGCCCGTTGAACGCGCTGCCGTTGTTGTTGGCGCAGCTGCTGAAGGCGTAGAGGATCTGCGTGAAGCCGTGGGGTCCGGGGTTCGAGACGGAGGCCGCGGCGCTAGGCGTGAGCACCGCGAGCGCCGTCCCCAGCAGCACCGCGGCGGAAGGCAGCAGGATGACGAGGGAGGCCATCTTCATCTCGAAGGCCTCGATCTTCTTGCCCAGGTATTCCGGCGTCCGGCCCACCATGAGCCCGCCGATGAAGACGGCCACCAGCGCGAACATGAGCATGCCGTAGAGGCCAGAACCCACGCCGCCGAAGACCACCTCGCCCAGCTGCATGAGCCACAGGGGCACCAGGCCCCCAAGGGGGGTGAAGGAGTCGTGCATGGCGTTGACCGAACCGTTGGAGGCCGCCGTGGTGGCCGTGGCCCAAAGCGCGGAGGGACCTGTGCCGAAACGCAGCTCCTTGCCTTCGAGGTTGCCCCCGGCCTGAGTGGCGGTTTCTATCTGGCTGATGCCCGCCTTCGCCACGGCGGCGTTGCCCTTCATCTCCGCCTGCGTGCAGACGGCCAAGGCTCCCACGAGGATGAGCGTCATGGCCGCCAGCAGCGCGAGGCCCTGGCGGCGATCCTTCACCATGCGGCCGAAAGTGACACAGAGCCCCGCCGGGATGAGGAGGATGGCGAGCGTCTGGATGAAGTTGGAGAGGGGGGTGCTGTTCTCGAACGGATGGGCCGCGTTGGCCCCGAAGAAACCGCCTCCATTGGTGCCAAGCATCTTGATGGCCACCTGCGAGGCCGCTGGGCCCATGGCCAGCACCTGGCCCGCCGCCGTGTGGACATAGGCCGAGAGGTTCTGGATCACGCCCTGGGAAACGAGGAAGAGCGCCAGCACGAAGGACAGCGGCAACAGGATGTAGAGCGTGCTGCGCACCACATCCGCCCAGGCGTTGCCGAGGCCCGTGGCGCTTCGGCGCGTGAACCCGCGCACCAGCGCCGCCAGCACGGCGATGCCCGTGGCGGCGGAGAGGAAGTTCTGCACCGTGAGGCCCAGCATCTGAGTCAGGTAGCTCAGCGTCGTCTCGCCGCTGTAGGCCTGCCAGTTGGTGTTGGTCATGAAGCTCACGGCCGTGTTGAAGGACAGTGCCGTGGGGGCGTTGCCCATGTGTTCCGGATTGAACGGCAGAGCGGCCTGCGTCTTCATGAGCAGGAAAACCGCGGCCAGGCCCAGCAGCTTGAAAAAGGTGATGGCCCAGGCATAGGCCTTCCAGCCCATTTCCTCTTCAGGGCGGATGCCCATGAGGCGGTAGAGGCCGCGCTCGACGGGCCCCAGCAGCGGATGGAGGAAGGTCCGCTCGCCCTCCAGCACTTTGGCCATGAAGGCGCCGAGCGGGAAGGCCAGCCCCAGCAGCAGGGCCAGGTAAAGCAGGTTCTGCATCCACGCGTGGGTCATTGGAACTTCTCCGGCTTGAGGAGGGCGAAGACGAGGTAGCAGAGCAGCGCCAAGGCGATCAGCGTGGCGGCCAGCGGCATGGGACTCATGAATTCCTCCAGGCGTGCGCGAGCATGAAGACCACCCATAGGGCGGAAGGCATCCAGCCCAGGGCGGCTAAGCCCCGGCGGTTGGGCAGGATCCGGTCGGCCGCGGTGTAGGTTCCGTAGAGCCCCACGGCCATGCAGCAGATCCCCACCCCCCAGCCGTTCATGGATTTCAGAACTTCACGAGCATCGCGAGATTGATGTGGCTCTCGGTCTTCCGGAGGTCCGGAGCCCAGCCTGCCACCGCCGACCCGGGCGCGCCGGCATTGCCGCCCGGAGGCGTCACGCCGCCGGGGCCGGAAAAGTAGGGCACGCTGGCGCCGCGGCGGTTGAACTCCCCCCGGAAGGTGATCCACTGGTTCGGCATGTAGTCGTAAGTGGCCGTCCAGTCCCAGGCGTGGAAGGGATCCCCGGGGTTCTGGGTGAAGTAGGGCGAGCCGGAGGCGGCGGTGGCGCCGTTGATGGGAGGCGTCAGCACCAGGTAGCGGCCCGGGTTGGTGATGGCGCCGCCGCCGATGGTGATGGCGTGGCGGTCATGAGCGAACCAGAAACGGTTGTAGACCATCCATCCGGCGAAATACTGCTTCGGGTTGTTCGGGTCGCTTCCGGAACGGCTGACTCCTCCGCCCTGCTCATCGCCCAGGTCCGCCGTCAGCGAGAAGGCGGCCTTGTCGAGGAAGGCTCCTGGCTTGTCGTAGTACTTCACTTCCAAGCTGTTGTCCGTGTGGCGGCGGGTCCGCTTCTGGTTGCCGAGCGTGTCGGCGCCCAGGAAGTAGTTGTTCGAGATGAGCGTCACATTCCCGTTCGGGCGCCACTGCAGGCTGCCGCCGATGCCCGGCGTGTTGTTGAAAGTGTTGTAGGACTGCCAGCCGTTGGTGAGCCAGAGCTCCAGCTTCAGCTTGTCGGTGGGGAAGAGCTGGACGCGGACCCCGTTGAAGAACCAGGGCGTGTTGGAGGACACATAGGACGGCTGGTAGGCCCAGTTGTCAAAGTTGTAATAGCTGAAGAGACCGATGTAGGACATGAAGATGCCGGCGTCCACATTGAGGCCGTCCATGACATCGAAGTGGTAGCCGCCGTAGGCCTCGGACACGTAGCGGTAGGCGTCGGCCGTGTTCCACTGGCCCTTCGTGGTGCTCGCGTCGTTGCGCGGCGTCATGGTCGAGTACAGCCCGAACTGGGTCATGAGCCGGCCGCGCACATCGTTCCAGTGGAAGTCGCCGCCGATGCCCAGTTGCTGGACCTGGATCTCGTCCGTGCGCCCCAGCTCGCTGGAGCCCACGAGCGTGTGGTCCTGCGGGTGGTTGAAGTCGTAGACGAAGTTCATATCGGCCCGGAACTCGCCGGTGAAGTACTTCGTGTCCAGGACGGATTCGCTCTGGCGGCTGTTGCCGTTCAGCCAGGAGAAGTCCGCGAAGGCGAAGGGCTCAGGCTTGACAAGCGCGACGGTGGGCGTCTGTACAGCGGCAGGCGTGAACGCGGGCGCTGGTGCCGGTGTCGGCTGAGCCGCGTCCTGGGCGTGGAGGCCCGCACAGAGCGCCATGGACAGACATGAGAGAACGAGAGGTTTCACAGAGGCTCCATCGCGGCATTGGCAACCGCGGTTAGAAGCCTCCGATGGCCCGCATCAAGACGGCATCAGGGTTGGCGGGGGGAGCGTAAAGAAAAGATCAAGAAAGAGGGCGGGGATCAAACACACACGGAAGAGGACCGGATTCACGGTCAGACGGGCGCCTCCCGCTCATCTTGATTTTCGCATTTTATTCGCCATACTTGGGACCCCACCCGGAGGCGCCCCTTGCTGGCGATGCGGATTCCCGAGCTGCCCTTCCAGCTGGCCTGCCAGCGGGACGGAGCTCTGCGGGAACGGCCCCTGGCCTTCCTCAGCCCAGATGGGGGGCGGCTGCGGACGCTCTGGCTTGTGAACGCCCGGGCCCGGGCCGAGGGCTTGCGCCCCGGCGATCCCATGGACCCGGCCCTGCGCCAGGTGCACGGCCTCCGCGTCCTGGATCCGCAACCCCAGACCTGGTGGGAGGCTCAAAGCGCCTTCGCCCATGTGCTCCAGGACTGGAGTCCCCAGGGGCAGCTTGGGCGCATGGGCGAGGCGTTGCTGGAGTTGCGGGGCACGGACCGCCTTTATGGCCCGCCCAGGGACGCCGCCTGGAAGTTGCGGAAGGAACTGGCCCATCGCCATGGCTGGGATGGCCGCGGCGGCCTCTCTGAAAGCGCCACCGCCGCGACTTTCGCCTCCCGCGCCACGCGGGACCTGGAGGAAGTGCCCGGCGGCGCCGAAGCCGCGTTCCTCGCGCCGCGCGCTCTCGCGCACCTGGAGCTGGCGCCACGGCTGCGCTTCCGCCTCCGCCGCCTGGGCCTGCATCTGCTGGGGGATCTCCAGCCCCTGCCGCTGCCCGTGCTCATCCAGCTCATGCCGCCCGACGACGCGCCGAAGCTGCTGGCGCAGGCGCGTGGCGAGGACCGCCCGCGCCTGCCGCTGCTGACGGAACCCAAGGACCGCTCCACTTTCCGCTGGCGCCTGGAACCGCCGCGGTTGCCGGAGGAAGTGCCGCTGGCGCGCTGGATCCTGGAGCGGCTCTGGAGCGAGCGGCGCAGCCCCCGGAGCCTGGATCTCGCATGGTGGGATGTGGATGGCCAGCCCCACCGCTGGCGGGCATCTGAAGCCGATCTGCTGGAACCGCCCCTGGCGCTCGCGCCGCTCGCGCGCCACGCGTTCCTCGGCCTTGCCACCCGGCGCCTGCTGGTCCACCGTCTGGAGCTGCGCCTGGCCTGGGGTCTGGGGCAGGCCGTGGGCCTCTTCCAGGACGGCCGCAGCGCACGGCTCGGCCGCCTGGAACCGGCGCTGGCGCGGTTGCGGAAACGCTTTCCCGACGCGCCCGTGCATCCGGCATGGGGACTTCCATGAGCGTCGCCTTCGGCATCTCCGACTTCTCAGCGGGCGAAGGCATCTACCGCGCGAAGGACCTCATCCGCCTCACGCGGCGCCTGGGCTACGACCGGCTCGTGCTGTGGGATGAAGGCCTGCGCGGCTACCCGAAGTTCCGCGGGGAGCTGGATTGGGCGCGGGAGCTGGAAGAGAAGATGCACCTGTCCCACGCGAGCTTCGATGGCGAAGGCGCGAGCGCCTCCGCGTTCCGACTCCATCCCGGCTGCCGCTTCGCGTGGCGGGGCCATCGCTACGGGGCCTTGCCGCGATCCAACGCGGGTTACGCGTCCTTGAATAAGCTGCTCACGGACCAGGCCCATGGCCGCGAGGGCGATCCGCCGGAGGACTGCATCCTCCTCGCCGAAGACCTCGCGGGCCTGGACGCGCTGCTGCGAGAGGGCGTCTTCGCGTCGCTCCTCGCGCACCCGCGCCGCGCCCGCGAGGCGCAGACGGCCCTGCAGGGCGGGCTCTCCGTCATGGCGCCGCAGGTGCTCCGCTTCCGCACGGAGGCCGGCTTCAAGCTGCACCGCCTCAAGCGCGCCATCGCCACCCAGAACACACTGCTCCGCACGGAGCCGCTGTGGGATGCCCGCGATGGCGCCGTCCCGCGCGAAGTGTGGGAGGCCCGCTTCCCTGCCTGCGACGCGGCCGTGGCCCGTGCCACGCGCGATCTGGAAGCGCAGCTCGCGGCCTGGGAGATCCCCTGGGGCGCATGGACCTGCGCGGGGCCCATGGGGCTGGAAGGCGCGGATCTCGACGCGGTGCTGCGGGAGCGGACGGCGGTGAACCTGCCGCGGCGCATGCGGCCGGAACGCATCGCAGAAGCGGAGGCGCGGCTGGAGCGCGAACTGGCGCTCATCCGGACGATGAAATTCGCCGGCTACTTCCTCCTGGTGCAGGACCTCGTCCAGACGCTTCAGCACATCGGCCTTCCCTCTTCCATCTGCGGCCGCGGCAGCGGCGCGGCCAGCCTCGTGAGCTACCTGCTGGACCTCAGCAATGTGGACCCGGTGGATACCAACCTCATGTTCGAACGCTTCCTCACAGCTGAACGCGTGGACCCGCCGGACATGGACATCGACTTCGCCTGGGATGAGCGCGACCAGGTGATCCAGGCCGCGTTCCAGCGCTACGGGCGCGAGCGCGTGGCCATGGTGTCCAACCATGTCTTCTTCAAGCGCCGTGCGGCGCTGCGGGCCGTGGGGCTCGCGCATGGAAGGCCCGAATCCGAGTTGAAGGCCATGTCCAACCGCTCGCGCGGCTGGGATGGCGGGCTGGCTGATCTGCGGGAGGACGATCCCTGGCGCCCGCTGCTGGCGCAGGTCGAAGCCATCCGGGGTCACTTCCATCAGATGAGCGTCCATCCCGGCGGCCTCGTCATCACGGGCGGCCCCCTGTGGGAACACGCCGCCTTCCAACCCGCGCCTGCCAAGAAGGGCGTGAGCGTCACCCAGTGGGACAAGGACGGCGTGGAGGGCTACGGCCTCGTGAAGATCGACCTCCTGGGCAACCGCAGCCTCGCCGTCATCCGCGATGCGAAGGCGGCCCTGAACGGCCGCGTGCCCGAGCACATCGGCAAGGTCAGCCGCGATGATCCCGACACGCAGGCGATGCTGGCGAAGGGCGACAGCATCGGCGTCTTCTATGTGGAGAGTCCCGCCATGCGGCAGTTGCAGGCCAGGGTGAAGAAGGGCGATTTCGAAAGCCTCGTCATCCACTCCAGCCTCATCCGCCCCGCTGCCTGGCGCTGGGTGGACCGTTATGTGAAACGTGCCCGGGGCGAGGAGCCGTTCATCCCCAGCGACCCCGTCTTCGGCGAGCTGCTCAGCGAGAGCTTCGGCGTCCTCGTCTACCAGGAGGATGTGCTCAAGGTCTGCGTGGCGCTGGCGGGCTGGACGCACCACCGCGCGGACCAGCTCCGCAAGCTGTTGGGCAAATCCGATTGCATGGAGAAGCTGCCCTTCTTCGAGGCCGAGTTCCGGCAGGGCGCGGCCGCCAAAGGCACCCGGCCCGAGGTGGTGGAAGAGGCCTGGGACATGATCCGCACCTTCCAGGGCTACTCCTTCTGCAAGCCTCACTCCGCCAGCTACGCGCAGGTGAGTTTCCAGAGCGCCTGGCTCAAGACCCACCACCCGGCCGTGTTCTTCGCGTCTGTCATCAGCAACATGGGCGGCTTCTACCCGGCCGTGGCCTACCTGGGCGATGCCCGCCGCCACCGCCTCACCGTGCGCGGGCCCGATGCGAACGCTTCCGTGTGGCCCTTCACGGCCGAAGGTGACCACGCGCTGCGGGTGGGCCTCATGCAGGTCCATGGCGCGCTGGAGCCGGAAGTGAAAGCGCTCATCACGAACCGTGAGGAGGAAGGCCCCTTCAAGGACCTCGACGATCTGCTGCGCCGCGTGCCGCTCTCCATCACGACGATGGAAGCGCTGGCTTCGAGCGGCGCCTTCGACAGTTTCGCGCCCGATGGCGACCGCACGCGGCTGCTATGGGCGCGGCTGGGCGGCGTGCCGCCGGGTCTGCGCCCCCGCCCCACGGACCCCTTCGACCGCGCGGATCTGGAACTGGAACTGATGGGCCTCACGCTGGAGATCCACCCCGCGGCGCTGGCCCGCGTCCGCAAGGGGGGCGGCCCGGATCGCGCGGCGGATGTCGCGCGCAAGGGCAGGGACCTGCGCTTCTGGGCCCTCGTGGTGGCCGACAAGGTGGTGAGCGACAAGGAGGGCCGCAGCATGCAGTTCGTCACCCTGGAGGACGAGACGGGGCTCTGTGAAGCCGTGGCCTTTCCCGACGCCTTCGGCCGCCGCCGCCGTCCCTACCAGGTGGGTGAAGTGGCCGAAGCCCGGGGGCGGGCGGTGCTCCAGGACGGACTTCCCGTGATGGAACTGCGGGCTTGAAAATCCTGTCCCCCAACCTTCCAGCCAGACGGCTTTCAGGTTGTATGCTTCCTTCGATTCCCATCGTGAAAAGGACTCCCAATGCGTCTTCATGTCCAAGCCCTGGTCATTCTTTCCACGGCCCCTTGCTTGCTGGATGCAACATCCATAATTCAAAGTTAGGCTGCATGGCCTGTTCAACCTCACCAAAAAGGAAAGGTTCCTCATGAAGACGGCGGCCATTCTCCTGACGATGCTTCTGCCAGCTGCCTTAGTGGCCCAGCAACAACAACCCACAACAGGTTACGCCCCCGTGAACGGACTCAAGATGTACTATGAGGTCCACGGGAGCGGCGATCCCGTGGTCCTGCTCCACGGCGCGTTTATGACGATCACCAACAACTGGACCGGGTGGATCGACGAGCTATCCAAAACACGGGAAGTGATTGCCGTTGAAATGCAGGGCCATGGGCGCACGGCGGACATCCCACGCGACATCACTTCCGAAAACCTCGCCGACGATGTGTCGGCGCTGCTCGATTACCTGAAAATCCCACACGCGGACCTCATCGGCTATAGCATGGGCGGCACCGTGGCAATGCAGTGTGCGATTCGTCATCCGGACAAAGTGCGAAAGGTGGTCGTCATTTCGTCCATGCTCCGCCGTGATGGCGCGGTCAAGGAAGGCCAGGACGCGCTCGCGACACTCACCGCGGATGCCTTCAAAGGCTCGCCCATTGAAGCCGAGTACAAAAGGCTGAACCCGAATCCAGACAACTTCCCGAAGTTCGTCAAGCGGCTCCTCGCCATGGATTCGAAAGGGCACGATATTGGCGACGATCAACTGAAGGCCACCACGGCGCCGATGTTCTTCATCCACGGCGACTCGGATGGTATACAGCTCGAGCACGTCGCGGAAATGTTTCGCCTGAAAGGCGGCGGGATCCACGGCGACATCAAACCGCTCCCCGCCTCGCGATTGGCCATCTTGCCCGCCACGACGCACGTGACGCTGATGCAGCGCATGTCCGTCGTCGTCCCGATGGTGAACGACTTTCTCGACGCCAAGCAACCAAAGCCATAAGAGAAGTCCTGTATGGGTGCCAAACAACTCTCACTTCTAGCCACAAGGGCCGCCACGTGTTCCTAGCCCCGGAGGGCGTGACCTTCTTCCAGAAAATGGTGACCGGGCTAAAGGATGAGGCCTTGCTCTTCACTCACGAGGCCTTTGATGCCAGAGCTTGCACATCGATGTCCATTGGGGACAGACTTCACCTGTATGCGAGATCACTTGGTCCCTTTTCTGTTGGTAGTTTGCATTGGCTGCGCCTTGCCAAATTCATCCCCAGCTCACAAGCCAACCGCCAATATTGTGATTACCTGGGAAGACGCGAAGCCTTTCATTGCCCAAGGGCGCATCCGAAAGGTTCATGGTCCAAGCCCGCTGGTCATTTCCCTCGAGGACCACTCGGCTTTGACTATCAAAGACGGGCCAGTTGATGCCATCCATTACATTTGGAGTCATGCGCCCAATGGCAAGTCCATCGAGGTCACTCTTGATATCGATTAGGTGACTTCATTCAACCCATGAGAACCTTCGCCGAATTCCACGACTCTCGGGTGAAAGCCATCTCCCAACACGGGAACGAGGTGGCGATCGAGTTCCCCCATATGTACCTTTACCTGTTTGAGGGTGAACCGTTTCAAGAACCCGGTGCAGGCTATAGCCAAATGGGCCGATTGGTCTTTTGGGGGGTCCAATCGGTCGAGGTTCCAGAGCTACCAAACGAAGGCAAAGATGATTCGAATTATGTTTGGGAAGGCTCAATTTGGGTGAATGGGCATCAGCTCAACGGTGTTTTTGAGGTCCCTCTCGAAGTTCAATCGACACGGATTGATGCCGAAATCCGCTTCAATCAAGGGCAGGTATTCAAGGTCTCTTGCTCTGGCGTCTCATACAGCGGGTTGAGCGATCCACGGTTCATCGAGCGTTACCGCACCTAATCCCTCGTTCCACCTGGATTCTATCTCCGCCTTGCTGGGCCCGTTACCTCTCTTTCGGCAATCCCATGGCGGTGCCTGCGGATACCGCCCGTCAGTGTCGCCCTTGGTGCGGGGACACAATATTCCCGTGAGATTCCCGTGGGCTCTTTGGGGGCATCTGAGCGAAGCCCGTGAAACGAACAAGCCCGCGCTGGGCGCGGGCTTGGTGCTGGTAGGGCCAACGGGGTTCGAACCCGTGTTACCGCCGTGAAAGGGCAGTGTCCTGACCACTAGACGATGG
>Ga0210400_10004793_pt1 | contig 11628 bp, 6 predicted proteins | sample IncBWH26MmetaG_FD_155456 | JGI IMG/M metagenome (GOLD analysis project Ga0210400, IMG submission 155456) | Forest soil microbial communities from Barre Woods Harvard Forest LTER site, Petersham, Massachusetts, United States - Inc-BW-H-26-M | ecosystem: Environmental > Terrestrial > Soil >...
GACCAGCGGATACTCAACGGTAACGTCGCCAGGGAACGATCCTTATGTGCTCACGGTAGGGTCGATGAAACCAATGGGAACGCCGGAACGCACTGACGACTTGATCGCCAGCTACAGTTCCAAAGGACCCACGATGCTTGACCACGTGGTAAAGCCCGACGTGGTGGCGCCGGGAAACCTGCTGGTATCAACAGAAACAAGCAATACCACTCTGTACAACACGGAATTGACTAATAGAGTGCCATACAGCGCTTATATTTATGGCGGTTCGGCAAGCCCGTCAAAATTTTACTTTGAACTGAGCGGAACCAGCATGGCGACCGGGGTAGTCAGCGGCGCAGTGGCCGACCTTTTGCAGGCGCATCCTCTCCTGACGCCTGATCAGGTGAAAGCCAGATTGATGAAGACCGCGTCCAAGACTTTTCCCAGCACCAGCACTGTTTATGATCCGGCGACTGGTATTACCTATACCAGCCAATATGACATCTTCACCGTAGGGGCCGGGTACGTTGACCTTGCGGCAGCGCTGGCCAGCACTGATTTGTCGAGCGGCACAGCCATATCACCTACAGCGGTTTACGATTCAAACACCGGGAACGTTATCCTGACCAGTGATTCCTCATCTGTCTGGGGCACTTCGCAGACGTGGTCTGGTCCCGCGGTTTGGGGAAGTTCACAATTTACCGGCAGTTCAATCATGTGGGGCGCAACAACTTCCGGAGGCTCCTCCATCATGTGGGGCGCCAACAACTTGTGGGGCAGTTCGATCATGTGGGGCGCAAGCACGTCTTCAGGGTTCTCCACTATCTGGAGCAATAGCATCATGTGGGGCGCCAGCGGACAATGGGCCAACAGCATCATGTGGGGCGCCAGCGCAGATAAGGGAGAGTAAAAGACGGGGGTTAAAATCCGAGTTTGGTTAAGGCGTGGCCGATGAGGTCACGCCTTTTCCTTCGTCGCTCGTGTAAAAAAAACCGCCGGTTTTTGACCGGCGGGTGAAAGAGGAGATGCAAAGACTAGAACCGAATCGTTCCGCCAAACACAACTCGGCGACTGGCAGAGACTGGGAAGTTGATCGTACCGGGGACGTCATCGCTTACGGTGGGATCACCGAAACCGACGAAGGGGGCCTTTGGAGTAACACCGGCATCTTCAATGAATGGATCGATACTGGCGAAGTTGGCATGGTTGAGCACGTTTACGAAGCTCGCTCGAAGCTCAAATGACGCGCGCTCACTCAACTTCATCCGCTTAGAGACAGAGACGTTGGCGATATTGGCGATCGCGTCCTGCACTGGGTTGCGAGGCGTGTTGCCGAAGGGCGTGCCAAAAATGGTTTGTGCGGTTCCACCGTTGACGATGAAGCGCACCTGGTTATTTGTGACAGCAACGGGCGCACCTCCGGGACCGTTCGCGTTAATGGCGTTAACGCTGAGCAACTGTCTGACAACAGCGGGGCTGCAGATGGGTTCCGTTCCCGTTACGCCGAACAGGGCGCAAGCATCTCCGCCGAAAATGCCGACCGCAGTCGCTGGAGCACTCAGGTTCCCCAGGAACGGACGGGCTATGTCGGTGCCGACAAATGCGCCGAGGAAGGCGCTATCGTAGAAATTACCAGCGGCGGTTAATGCGGCAATTTCGGATATCTGGGAGGGCGTGTAGCGCTGACCAGACTCCAGGAAGTAGTTGCCAGAAAGAACCCACCCTCCCAGAATGTGACCGGCCAGGCCGTGCTGGTCCTTATAAAAGGGTAGTTGCTCGGCAACGAGCACGCTGAAAGTATGAGGATAGTCGAGACCCGAGTGCGCGTATTCCCCGCGATCTGGGCTGATCGGATTCTGCGGGAACGCAACGGTGTTGCCCGCCAGTCCGGTGGCGAAGATTTCGCTTACATTGTCAAGAGTCTTGGCGTAGGTGTATCCGATGCGCACGGTCATTTGCTTGAACAAGTTGTTAGCGCGGTACTCAAGTTGTGCGGCGCTGTAATTGGAAAAGCCCGTGTTGGTGCGCTGGCGGATAACACCATTACCGCAATTCACGCGGCCAACGTCTGTTCCGGCCCCTGGACCAATCTGTTGCGTCGCAGGACAAGGCGTCAACCCGGGAGGCACGAACTGCGGGAAGGATGCCTGGAGGTCAGCAATGAAGGGATTGGCGTCAATGCTCTGGAAAAGGCTTTTTGCGTGGTTGCCGACGTAGCGGGCTTCAAACGCCGAGTTTTTTGTGATCTCGCGTTCCACACCGAGGCTCCAGGCTTGCACGCGGTCAGGGCCGAAGTTGCGAGGGATGGTGGTTTGATTTTGCGTGCGCGGATCGAGGACCCCCAGCGTTAACGAAGGCGCCAACTGAGCCCGGACATTGGGACCGGTGGGTGTGGCAGACATCGGGAGCGCAGCAGCAGTGGTTCCAGTGAAGCTCTGGAGGAATACCTGAGGCGCCGAGGTGGCAATATTCAGATAGATGTTGTAGAACGGCGGGTCATACAGGTAACGATAACCGCCACGAATTACGGTCTTGCCGTTTCCAGTGAGCATGCCGCCCCATTGCGGCGCCCAGGCGAAGCCTGCGCTTGGCCCAAAGCGGTCCTGGGTTTGATTAATACGGGGATCGGCGCGGACGGAAAGCGGCAACGACGGGTTCCAGAACGCGGTTGCAGGATTGCTCTCACGTTTCACGGTAATGTCGTTAAAGAGGTTCGCAGGCTGACCGTAGTAAGTCCAGGTCACGCCCAGGTTCAGGGTGAGGTTGTGCCCGACTTTCCAGTCATCGCCGACATAGGCAAAAGTATCGTACTCCCGGAAATCAAGTAACGATGGACCCTGGGCTACGCGTACGCGATTTGGCGTGTTGGCGAAGAAGGTGTCCCAGTTGGAAAAGCGGAACTGACCATTAATGTTAGGGAGGAAGATGTTTGGAGAACGCTGGTACGTGAAATTTACTCCGGCCTTCAACTGATGCTTGCCCATCAGGTAATTCCAGTTGTCCTGCCCCTGCCAGGTATTCACAATGCGCTGCTGGGGCAGGTTAGTGGCCGGGCCGAATCCCAGATTGACGCTGGAATTGTTGAAGGTGATATTTGCCAGCCCCTGGTCGAGTTGATTGGCACCGGGGAGCGTGTTGCCGATGGAGTTGCCGCCAAATTCAACATTGAGGCGCCCAAAGGAGCCGCGAAGCTCATTCACCATGTGCGCGCCGAAGTTGTGCGTCCAACTGGCGAGAATAGCCTGTCCCAGAGCCGGTTCATTAAACGGATAGCCCGCAGCTGCACCCTGAAGGCCGTCGTCCAGATTGAAGAAGGTGTTGCGATTATAGATATAGCGTCCGACGATTGAGTCACTGCCAATCTGCAGGTCTGTGCGGACGTAGAAGTCATAGATGTGGTCCGGGGTGGAGAGAAGGCGAGTGACCTTGCCAAACTCCGCTGCGGGACACGCGGTGACGACCCCCGTGGTGGTGTTTGAAGGGGCCGGGTTTCCGCCGGTCACGCCGAAGGGACCGAACCTGCTCAAAGCGGCCACCGCCTGCGCGCCGGCTCCAGTTGGGAAACAGGCGGCCAGAGTAGCCAGGCCTGCCGGAGTAGGAGTAATACCACCGCTGGCAAACGGGTTATTTACGCTGATGATCTCATCGTTGAAACCGCCAGACATGAAGACTTTGTTCTTGATCCACGGACCCCCAAGTTGGAAGCCAGTGAATTCGTCGTTCAGGCGCGGCGGATGATGGAGCCGGTTTCCGGCAGGATCAGTGTCAAAATTCTTCTGAAAATTGGTCATGGCGTTAAGAATTGAGTTGTTCTCATTGCCGTAAATGCTGCCATGCCAGGCGTTGCCACCGGATTTGGTAATGATATTTACCACCGAGCCAGCATTGCGTCCGTATTCAGGGCCGAATTGGTTGGTGATAAGAACGTACTGGTTGACCCATTCGACGTCGGTAACAAAAACGCCTGGTCCGGCGACGCTATTATCATTGTTATTTTGACCGTCGATTTGCTGGTCATTGCTGCGACCGCGAAGGCCGTTAACGGAGAATCCTGTACCACCGTTGATGTTGGAAAAGTTATTGTCGCGGCTGGGGCCGACGCCCGGCACAAATAGCGCGAGATTGTCGAGGCCTTCATTTTCCTGCACGCCAGCGAACGTGGAGAGGGCCTCACTGGTGAAAGTGTTGGTCACCTGGGACTGGGTGGATTCGATGAGCGGGGCTTCCGCGGTGACCTCCACCGTGGTGCTGGCCTCGCCCACTGTTAGTTTGACATTGTTCAGGCTGCTTTCACGGCCGGCGATAACCGTGACGCCATTTTGCACCACAGTTTGGAATCCCGGAGCAGAGACCTCGATTTTGTAGTCGCCTGCCGGAATCAGATTGAAACGAAAATTACCCGAGCCATCTGTTGTGGCTCGCAGTTCCGCGCCCGTGTTGCTGTCTGTTGCTTTTACCGTAGCGCCGGGGATGACCGCGCCATTTGGATCGACCGCCGTCCCGGAAATTGAGCCCTTGAGAACCTGACCCATTGTTGCCGCGCAACCTATGAGTACGCAAAAGAGTGTGAGCTGAAATACCCTGGTTCGCATTTTTGAATCTCCCGTGGTTCGAAATAGATATCCTTGCTGGCCGCTCCGTGAGAGCGACGATTACCCCTTCGATAAAAGCGTGCAGTTTGTCTGAATAAAATTGCCGGGCGGATCTTCTCTGATGGGCTTGCTGGGCCGAACTGAAGAAGTCAGCCTCTCGTTCTTTGCAGAGTAGTTACTACTGAGTAACTCTGGCAATAGGGCATGAGTATGAGGGCCAGGTAGGCCATGAACGCTAAGAAGACACCACGTTAAGCAGCAGGTACAGAGTCACCTTTTCAGACTAGAGCGTCTGGTTTACTGGAAGATCAGCAAGAGGGTTTCTTGCCTTCCGCCTTTTCCGGTGTTGACATAACTCTTTTATTTTCTTATCGTTATCATTGCTTGATGGCTGCTGAAAAACGACAGGGATCTCCGGAAATGTACGAAGCGAAGGTCAAAAGGCGCTATCCAGAGGTTGAATCGTGGTCGTACAAAGTTTGACGGGGATGACGGTCGAACGCGATCAACAAACCGCGCAGCTAACAAATCTGGGCTGAAGTGGTCTAAAAGAGGTTTGCCCTACAAAGAGCAGTATCATCGGGCGCGAGAATATCGCGCTGGAGTGTGTAGCAAAGTTGTCTGTGAGTGGCAAAGAGTTTGTCGCAATGAGTTTAAGGAGCAACCAAGTGACCGCAATACGCAGCATTCTGGTAGTTGTGATTGGTTTCATGTCATTGAGCGCCGTTTCGCAGACCGCCGATGAACTGGTGGCGAAAAACCTGCAAGCCAAGGGCGGAGTGGACAAGATCAAGGCGATCAAGTCTGTCCGCATGACCGGTAATTTTGATGCCGGTGGGTTCAAAGCCACGGTGGGCGAGTCGAGCAAGCGTCCGGACATGGTGAAGGAAACATTTTCATTGCAGGGAATGACGCAAGTCCAGGCATACGACGGCTCCAGTGGGTGGCAGATTTCTCCGTTCGGCGGGCGCAAAGACCCGGAAATGCTCGGCGAGGACGACGTACGCGGACTGGCAGAGGATGCGGATTTCGATGGACCGCTGGTGGATGCTCAGGCCAAAGGCAACAAGATCGAATACATGGGACACGACCAGGTAGACGGCGGCGACGCTTACAAACTGAAAGTCACGCTGAAAAATGGCGACATCTTCTACTACTACCTTGACCCGGACACGTACATCGAGATCCAGATCGAGAAGCAGCAGTTCATACGTGGCTCAGTGCGTGAGAGCGTGACGGCCCTGGGATCATACAAGCCGGTGAACGGCGTGATGTATCCGTTTTTCATTGAGAGCGGACCGAAGAACAATCCGGACCAGCGCGGCAAGATTACTGTGACCAAGATGGAAGCGAACGTACCCATTGAGGACAGCGAATTCAAGATGCCTGCCGCTCCGGCGGCGCCGCCCGCGGCCAAGCCGACACCGAAATAATGAGCGCCTACAACCACCTTGCTGGATATTTTGAGAGGAATTTCATAATGATGATTGCCCGCTTTCCATTACGCTACGTGCGCTCGATCTCTGTTTTTGCCCTGCTTTTTGCTCTCTGCCTGGTAGCTTCAGCACAAGCGCCTGCTCCGGCCAAATACGATTCCGGAACTATTTCCGGATTGACAGCGAGAAACATTGGCTCAGCCACTATGGGCGGGCGAATTGCCGCAATTGATGCAGTGGATGAAAACGGCAAGATCACCGTGTTCGTCGGCTCGGCGAGCGGAGGGGTATGGAAGTCAATCAACGGCGCCACAACTTTCAGGCCGGTCTTTGACCGGGAACCAGCACAATCTATCGGGGCAGTGACGATCGATCCTTCAAACCACAAAATTGTCTGGGTGGGAACAGGCGAAAGCTGGACCAGAAACAGCGTTTCCATTGGTAACGGGATTTACAAGTCGACCGATGGCGGCGAGAACTGGACAAACGTGGGATTGAAAGACTCAGAGCGCATCGCGCGCATTCTGGTTGACCCAAAAGATAGCAATACAGTTTACGCATGCGCCACCGGCCACTTATGGAATGACAGCGACGAACGCGGTGTCTATAAGACCACTGACGGCGGCACAACCTGGAAGAAAGTCCTAGCCGGCGCGAATGGCTCAACCGGATGCGGCATGCTGGCCACAAACTCGCAAGAACCGAAGACACTTTATGCCTCCATGTGGGACTTCCGCCGCCAGGGATGGACGTTCCGCTCCGGCGGTCCGGGCAGCGGGCTATTCAAGAGCACAGATGGCGGTGACCACTGGACGGAAATCGCACCCAACAACAGCCAGGGTCTCCCGGAAAAGCCGTACGGAAGAATTGCGCTGGCAGTGGCGCCGTCCAAGCCAAATGTGGTTTACGCCATGATCGAATCCAAGCAAAGCGCGCTGTATCGCTCTGATGACGCGGGCAAGAGCTGGAAGAAACTGGATGCCAGCCAGTTCATGGTGTGGCGTCCGTTTTATTTCGCCAACCTGATTGTCGACCCCAAGAACGAAAACAAGGTTTTCAAAGTTGACCTGGTGCTGCTGCTCAGCGTGGACGGCGGTCGCAGCTTCAGTTCCACGGCCAACGCGCACGGCGATCATCACACCGTATGGATTAACCCAAACAATACCAACCAGATTTTTGCCGGTGACGATGGCGGCTTCTGGAGCAGCACTGACGGCGGGACCCGTTGGGCGCGGGCCTGGAACCTGCCCACCGCACAGTTCTACCACGTGAGCGTGGACAACGCGACTCCCTACCACGTGTATGGCGGATTGCAGGACAACAGCACATGGGTGGGCGATTCGTCGTATCCCGGAGGCGTTGCCAATTCACGCTGGGAAAATGTCTTTGGTGGAGACGGCTTCTGGGCATTTGAAGATCCCGCAGATCCGGATTACATCTACGCTGAATCGCAAGGCGGCGAAATCGGCAGAGTTAACCGGCATACGCTGAGCAGCCGCAACATCAAGCCGCAGCCGCAATACAAAGAGAAGAAGCTTCATTTCAACTGGAATACGCCCATCCATCTGAGCCCTAATGAGAAAGGGACTATTTATATTGGCGCCCAGTTCCTGTTCCGGTCGCGCGATCATGGACAATCATGGGAGCGAATTTCGCCGGACCTTTCCACCAACGATCCAGAAAAGCAAAAGCAGGAGGAATCGGGCGGCATAACCGTGGACAACTCTGCAGCGGAGATGCACACATCGATTTATTCAATCAGCGAGTCGCCCAAGAACGGCCAACTGATCTGGGCCGGCACCGACGATGGCAATCTGCAGATTACGCGTGATGGCGGCAAAAAGTGGACCAACGTGGTAGACAAAGTCCCGAATCTGGGCAAGAACTCATGGGTGTCCACGGTGATTGCCAGCCGCTTTGAAGAAGGCACGGCATACGCCACTTTTGATCGCCACACGTTCGGCGATATGAAACCGTACCTATACAAGACAACCGACTTCGGCAACACGTGGACACCGCTGGTGAGTGATGCGAGCGGCGTTACCGGATACGCACATGTCATCACGGAAGACACGGTTGATTCGAACCTGCTCTTCCTCGGAACCGAGTTTGGCTTGTGGATTTCCATTGACGGCGGCAGGCAATGGGCACAATACAAGGGCAGCGGCTTTCCTTCCGTCGCGGTTCGTGACATTGTGGTCCATCCGCGCGAGTCTGACCTGGTGCTGGCGACGCATGGGCGTGGAATCTGGATCATCGATGACATTTCTTCCCTGCGTTCGCTCACTCCTGACCTGATGGCCAAAGATGCTGTTCTGCTGGATTCCACCAGCATTCAGTACCTGAATTCCAACGGCGGATGGGCGGAAGGTGACGCTACCTTCTCCGGCCCCAGTCGCACCCAAGACGCCTTCATCACGTATTACCAGAAAGGCAGACACATCTTTGGCGACATGAAGATCGAGATCATCGATCCTGAAGGCAAAGTGGTCGACACGATCGCGGGCAGCAAACATCGCGGTCTGAATCGGGCGACGTGGTCAATGCGGTTGAAGCCGCCTACCGTTCCTCCAGCAGCCAGCGCCGCATTCGGCGCGGCAACAGGGCCGCGCGTCCTGCCCGGAACCTACACCGTAAAAATGACCAAGGGCGACAAGGTTTACACCTCAAAGCTCAAACTAGTGCTGGATCCGCGAGCCACTTACAACGAACAAGACCGCCGCCAGCAATTTGACCTGGCCATGAAGCTGTACAAAATGATGGCCCGGATGAGCTTTGCTGTGGACTCCATGGTGAATCTGCGCGACACGGCAACCGCACGCGCCGCCAAATTACCTGCGAAGGATGCCTTGCACGCCAGCGTCCAGCAGTTGGCACAACAGGTGGATGCGCTGCGCTCAAAGATTGTGGCTACCAAGGAAGGTGGCGCCATCACCGGTGAGGAGCGTATTCGCGAATACCTGACCAGTGTCTATGGCGACGTAAACAACTACGACGGCAAGCCCACCAACTCACAAGCGGAACGCACGGATGCGCTGGGCCGCGAATTGGAAGACGTGATCAAAGAGCTGGACCAACTCACAGCCAGGCAGTTGCCCGCGATCAATTCCGCGTTGCAGAAGAAGAAGCTTGAACCGATTCAGCCACTTACTCAACAGCAATGGGAAAAGATGCACGAGGGAGATACAGGCTCGCAGCCCGGAATGATGGGAATGAGAGAACTCGACTAACGGACAACAACGAGGAGTTCCGGCACGGAACTCCTCTTTGAACGCAAACAAATGATTAGCGAACGCAACGCAAGTTGCCGTTCTCATTGACGATACCGCGACGGCAATCATCCCAGTCGTGCAGTTCACTCCAGACCCAGCGCCCGTCGCGGCTCTGGCACATGGCACGCAAATTATCGCCCCGGACATAGACGTTACGGCAGCTTTGTGCGTAGCTGCCGACCGGAACCACTCTACCGCCACGGCGCGTGCACTCAAGCCGCCCATCGTCGTTTACGATTTCGCCGACGCAGCGATCATAATCATTGAGAGTAGATCCAACCCAGTTGCCACCCACGGTCTGGCAAACAGCGCGTAAAGAATTCTCTTGAGCATGGATTTCACGGCACGTTTGCGAATAGGAACCGCGCGGCGCATACCCGCGGTCGCCATCCCGATCTCTGTCTCTGTCGTGGTCCCTATCGCGGTCTTTGTCCCAATCATGATCGCGATCGCCGCGGTTCATGCAGCGGAGCTGCCCATCGATATTTTCAATCGCGGCGCCACAGCGAGAGAAGGCCTCCAGCGAAGTGTCACGCCAGTCTCCATTTCGATCCTGGCACCGCGCACGCAGAACACCGTAGCGAACCCGAACATCTCTGCAAGTCTGGGCGTAACCGCCAGATGGCAACGCGCCATTCTTTTCGCAAACCAGGCGGCCGTCACTGTTGGCGATATCGCCCCAGCAGCGGTCAGCGCCATCCAACAAGGCATCATGGTAGCGACCCCGATTGTCCTTGCAACGCGCGCGTAAGTCGTCGCCACGCATATTGATGTCTTTACAGCTTTGTTGGTAGGTCCCCGCAGGATAATTATCCATCGCTACGGCACTCGAATTTTTGGGCCGGGCAAGAATCAACATCACGAACAAGGCCACCAGCATCAGATATCGCATAATATCTCCTTTGGTGCGGCGCTTCTTACAGAGTGATATGGACAGTCTACCCGAGGAGACCTGTTGGGCAACTTACTTAAGTGCCTGCCTTGTCAACACCTGCTTCATAATTAATAGCTTCCAATCCAAGAAAGCGCGCACCTTCTCCCAGTTCTTCTTCAATGCGCAAAAGCTGGTTATATTTTGCGATGCGGTCCGTCCGCGAAGCCGACCCGGTCTTAATCTGGCCCGCGCCGGTGGCTACGGCAAGATCGGCAATAAATGTGTCCTCAGTTTCGCCCGACCGATGCGAAATAACCGCTGTATATGCGTTGCGACGCGCCATATCAATGGCGTCCAGCGTTTCACTGACGCTGCCAATCTGGTTGACCTTGATAAGAATGGAATTGGCGATGCCTTCATCAATGCCGCGGCTGAGACGCTCTGTATTGGTAACAAAAAGGTCGTCGCCCACCAGTTGGATGTGGTCGCCCAATTCATCCGTCATCAGGCGCCAGCCTTTCCAGTCGTCTTCGGCAAGCCCATCTTCAATGGAAACGATCGGGTATTGGCGCACCCAGTCAGCCCAGAAAGCCACCATCTCTTCCGACGACTTGACCGACTTGTCTGATTTCTTGAAGACATATTTGCCGGTTGACTTATCAAAGAATTCGCTTGCCGCGGGATCCAGCGCGATCGAAACATCCATACCGGCGCGAAAACCCGCTTGCTGCATGGCTTCCAGGATCAACTCAATGGCCTCTACATTGGCCTTGAGCGATGGAGCGAACCCGCCTTCATCGCCAACGGCGGTGTTGTAGCCGCGTTTCTTCAGCACGGACTTGAGCGTGTGAAAAATTTCTGCGCCCCATTGCAGCGCTTCAGAAAAAGTTTCTGCGCCCACCGGCATGGCCATAAATTCCTGGAAATCGACGTTGCTGTCAGCATGCGCGCCGCCGTTGAGAATGTTCATCATGGGTACAGGTAAAACGCTCGCACTCACGCCGCCAAGATAGCGGTAAAGTGGGGTCTTCATGGCGATGGCGCTGGCGCGGGCACAGGCCATGGAAACCGACAGAATGGAATTGGCGCCGAGCTTGGCTTTGTTGGGCGTGCCATCCAGCTCAATCATCGTGTCGTCGATGCGGCGCTGGTCCGCGGCGTCCAGCCCTTGCAGAGCGTCCGCTATTCTCTCGTTGACATTGCGCACGGCGGTTTGTACGCCTTTGCCCAGGTAGCGATGCTGGTCGCCATCGCGAAGCTCCACCGCTTCGTGCTCGCCGGTGGAAGCGCCGCTGGGAACCGCGGCACGGCCAATCGATCCTTCACCCAGGGTGACCTCGGCTTCGACCGTTGGATTTCCGCGCGAATCCAGAATTTCACGTGCATGTATGTCAACAATTCCTGTATCCATGAGTGGTCCCTCGAAGATCGAGCATTATAAATGACCGGAAAATTTTCGGCACGGGTCAAGT
>Ga0210400_10004794_pt1 | contig 11625 bp, 7 predicted proteins | sample IncBWH26MmetaG_FD_155456 | JGI IMG/M metagenome (GOLD analysis project Ga0210400, IMG submission 155456) | Forest soil microbial communities from Barre Woods Harvard Forest LTER site, Petersham, Massachusetts, United States - Inc-BW-H-26-M | ecosystem: Environmental > Terrestrial > Soil >...
CGCCGTGCGATCCACCACTATAGGAATGGCCTCCGCCATAGGAACGGCCGCCGCCGTTGCCCATGCCACGATTACCGCCGTAAGATCTTCCGTCGGTGTAATTACGGCCGCCGCCGTTGCCCATGCCACGATTGCCGCCGTAAGATCTCCCGTCGCTGTAATTGCGGCCGCCGCCATTGAAGCTGCGATACCCGTCACCCCCGCGGAAGTGATCATGGTTGTCGGCTCTAAAGCCACGGCCATCGTTGCGGAACCTGCCTTCATCGTGGAAGCCGCGGAACCCGTCATGGAAACGGTCGTCACCACGAAATCTGTGGAAGCCTTCATGGAAATCGTCATCGTGGAAGCGGCGGAAGCCTTCATGGAATCCAAAGCCGCGGTTGAAGTAAAACGGGCGATAGTAAACCGGCTGCGTGAAATAGAAGCGGTCCCACGGTCCAACGCCGATGAAAGCTCCGTCCACGAAATAGTCCGGGCCCCAGTAGCCATACGGGGCGCAGTCAAACGGATAATAGGAATAAAACCCGTATGGACACACCGGAGGCGGATTGTAAAAACCGTAGCGCGGCCCAATCTGCACGCCGATGGAAACCTGTGCCTGTGCGTACACCGCGGGTAGAGCCAGAAGAGCGAGCAGAACGAGATACTTCAGGTGTCGCATTTTAAGGACCCCCTCCAGAGCGCCGGACGTCATCGCGATCTTTCGATCAAGTCTCTTGAATTCAGCGGACAAAGAGACCGATGGCCGCGTGATCTAAACCAGCTACTCACTTAATTGGAACTAAGATTGGGGAGAAAAGTTGCGGGAAGGGCGTGATTCGTACAAGTCTTATCCGAGCGTTAACGTATCTTTACATAGCCCGGTAAAGGTTTGCGGAAGGACGGGAAAACGCACCCGTCGATAACAGTGAAGGGATTTCTTTGTTCGCGCTCCGCTGACGTTGCGCGCGGATCTCCACCCCACCGAGCCAAAAACGGGCTCGTCGGGGACCCCGGGCCTGCGGCGCAAGGAATCGGTTTCTTAAGCGCGTGGCCGGCATGAGTGAACTCATGCCCTGACACTTGTCTGGTGTGCGCAAACGTGAAATTGATGCGGTAAGGAATCCCACCCTTGCTGAGAGGCCAAGAATCAAAAACGGCTTCTCAGTAAGGTGCACCCGCTGCGTGGTAGAGAACAGGAAAGAGCGGATGCAAAGGGCAGGTCATTCGGAAACATTGCACCAATTTATTATGTCCTACACCGACCCAAAGCCCTGTGCATAGTTCAGAAGTAACTATTAACTATCATGATACTTATACAGGCTATTTCATTCGGTTAGGATCATTTTGTCTTGTCCACAAGGAGCTATCAATGAAACTAGCCCCACTATATATCTCTATTGTTCTTCTACTGGCAACCAACTCACCGGCCCAGACCCAGCCGCAAATATTTTACGTCAATGTGTATGAAGGCACATATCCCGACATCATGAATGCTTATGGCGCGAACCTGGTGGCGGCCAGTAATCACTGGACAAATTTTGGCCTGCCGGCTGGACGGCGCGCGAGCTTTACCTTTGACCCGGTATACTATCTGGCCCACAATCCTGACCTTGTTGCAGCCTACGGCGCGACAGGGTATGCGGCGGCCGCGAACCACTTCATCAATCAAGGATTGCCGGTGGAGGGAAGGCGAGGAAGCCTTGAATTCGACGTTAAATATTATTTGAGCCACTACCCCGACATTGCAGCCCAATATGGGACGAACTACCGTGCGGCAGCCGACCACTTTCTGAGCACGGGGCTGCCAAGTGAGGGCCGCCAGGGCAGCGCTGATTTCAACGTGAGAGATTACATCAACAACTATCCGGACGTTGCCGCCGGATATGGAAACGCGGACTACACGGACGCGATGCTGCACTGGCTGCGGCGGGGCAAGGGCTTTGGACGCCAGGGCTTTGGGTCTTTGCCTGCGCCCACTGATTGCGGTGACGGCCACACCACGGAATTTGTAACCTTGCCGGCAGCGGCACCATCCCCCACGCCAATCACGATCAGCGTGGCACATGCGAACGCTTTTGTCGCCGACACGAGCGTGCAGTATGTGAATCCGCCCACGGGGTTTCCGGCGCTGCTCACGGCGGTGAGTTCAAATCCGGTACGGGGACAATACACCGTTGCCGGCGGTGTTTATACCTTCAATGCCGCCGATGCAGAAGCGCCACTCCAGATCAGATATACGCTGACCCCGATCCCCACTGGATATTCGCGAATTTTCTTCAACCTCCGCACCGATGGGCAAATGGGTACCGGCAAGATAGACGACCCATTTAACGCTTCAGCCAATGCCTCAGTCATGGATATAACGTTGCGCCACATATCCGAGCAGACAGGAGTGGTGCCCAACAACGAGAACGGCCATGGCGCGTCCTATGGTCCTGCTAACCTGATTGTGTGCCTGAACGATACAGGCACCTTCCGCACGCTGGGCTATTACGACTATTTAATCGGTCGTCAGCCGACTCCTGGCAATGCGACGAACCACATTCTAGGCAACCCAGATGACCCACAGACCGGATTTCCCGCCGGATTCAGCTTCAATAACAACTGGCACATCCATGGCAAGGGCATGTGGGTCACGACGCTGCAACTCACCGGCACTCGGCCCAATGCTGACGGCACGAGCATAGGGCGTGCGCTGGGCAGCCACGGTGACGATATTGGCGGCGTTGAGATTTCAGATCTGGCGATTGACGACAATTACGCCGCGGTCAGGGGCTCGGGGCCAGTTCAGCTTGAGGCTGTTTACTTGCGCAGCGACCTGGGAAACAACTATATACACAACCTCAACGTCACCAATCCTGCCGGGGAAATACCATTTCAAAACACTTTTCAAGAAGCTTTCCCCATATTGATCCAGGCGATCCACAACTCTTCACCGCTGCAGAGCACGAACAACCAGGTGAAGTATGTGCTGGTGAGCGGCTTGCCTCCGACTGGGTTGTGCACGGGAATTGCGATTAATAATGCGCAGACGGAGGTGGCATATAACATGGTCAATAGCTGGGGATTCGGCGGCTTTGGAAAGTGCAACGGTTTTGGCGGCTTTCAGATGGATTCCTCCTGGTTCCACGACAACTTTGCCTTTAACAATACCCCGGCGGGATTTCTTGACGACAGCCTGACGAACAGGAATGTGACCGTGGAGTTTAACCAGATCAGCAACCCGCAGACCGAGGGAATCCTGGTGGGCGGTGGTGCTACCTACAACAACTATACGATCCAATGGAACACCATCCAGCTTGCGCAGTACAACACGGCGGGAATTCTTTTCAACGGCAACGTCTTAGGTGCAACGTTCACTCGCAACAACATCACCGTGAGCGGGTCACCCGGGAACACGCATGGCATATGGTTCGGTGAGGTGAACTCATCGAGCAATACGGGCAACGTCTTTCAATACAACCAGATTTCCAGCCACTTCGACAATCGGACGGTGCCCGCCGGGAACTGCGTCTACAGCAACTGGAATGAAAACAACGTGCAGTTGTCCAACCTTCCCAACACGCAAAGCAGCCCGTGCGCGGCCCCGCCCCAGTATTAGGCGACCATGCAGACGGACGGAAACAACGTAGGGACCTGGGGAGCGCCGGGCTCGAACAATGGCGGCGTCAAAGCGTCACTGCAGAGCGACGGAAACTTTGTTGTGTAAAACACTTCGAATGTGGCGCTCTGGAACAGCGCTACCTATACCACCGGCGCCAACCTGCTTCATATGGAGGACGATGGCCGCATCATCCTCTACCGTCCGGTGTGGCAAAGCGGAACGAGCCAAGGCTGGGGCCTGCCGCCGGTCAACCCGCATCCCTCCTGCGATGTGGGATCTGGAACCGGCTGGACGGGCGTGCTGGGTGTGGCGCAGTGCTTTGTCTCCCCCAATGGACGCTTTGAACTCTTGCTGCAAGGCGATGGAGAGCTCGTGATCTATGACCGCTCGGTGACCCCGAACAAAGCGCTGTGGTCCAACTGAAAGCTCTTCTCTAAGCCGCCTGCTCCCCGGGGCAGGCGGTTTTTTTTGTTAGCAGATGCGCCTCGCCATGCTTGGTTTCGCCCTTCGGCTCAATCAACAGTCAATGATCAGCCACTTATCGGACAGTGAAAAGCAGGTGTGCGAAAACGATATTGTTCTGAGGGGTGGACTTGTCAAGATGTACTATTTCGCGTCGTTTCTCTCTCATTTTTTTGTTGACAGAAATTCTGTATTCGCTTATAATTCGCAATAGTTGACTGCCGGGAGCGGCGCCGTCAGCAACTTTCGTCGGACAGGCATTGTTGGTCTGTGGGCGAACCGGGGAAACCCAAAAAGGCCTGCAACTTATGCTTCCGAGGGGCCCTCGTATCGTCCCCGGATTGCATGCTTCAGGACGAGGTAGTTCGGACCTGGAGCGGCGATTTCCTAAAATCGTCGCAACACCAAAAAATCAAACAATTGAATAGCAGGGAAAGGTGTGTCTGGGGATTGCCGAGATCGGCAAAACCCTTCGCCGCAGATTTGCGCAGATAAGCGCAGATCGGGTGGGAATTTTCACCACGGAGGTACCCACCCCAACAAGCCAAAGACGGGCTAGTTGGGGGCCCCGGGCACGGAGACACGGAGAAAAACAAAACCTTTGAAACACAGAGGAACGGAGTAAGCGGAGGTCGGATGAGGAAGACTAACCCGGCACGGAGGCACGGAGAAATTCGTAAACAGGCAATTTGGCAGACAAGTGTTTGGGCCACATAAATTCTGAATCGGAGGCGTGCCGGAATGAGTGCGAACCGGTGGCTTTCTTATGGAGATCAACGTGACGAAACAGCAGATTACAGCAGGCATACAGGAGTGCGCAGCGAAGTTGGGCAGAGTGCCCACACACAACGAACTGGCGAAGCTGGCCGGCATCAGCAGGCGCGGGGTAAGACGGCTGTTTGGGACGTACACGCGAGCACTGCGGGAGTGCAATCTGGAAAGAAAGGGCGGCGGGAGAAAGGTGGAAATGGAAGACCTTTTCCTGGACTGGGCGGGCGTGGTACGGAAGTTGAACAAGCTGCCAACTCTTTTTGAGTACGAAGAGCTCAGCCGCTACAGCCAGGCGCCGTTGATGTCACGTTTTGGGACGTGGTCGCGCGTGCCCAGGGGGTTGAAACAATATGCGGAAGGAAAAGGCTGGGCTGAGGATTGGAAAGATGTGCTGGCGATGATTGAAGCGCGAGGCCGGAGTGAAGAGCCCGTGTGGTTAGAAAGGGCTGCCTGGCTCCAAACGGCAGCAGGGCCGGGGCCAGCCGATGGAAATCCTATAAGAGGCCCGATCATTTTGAGGGACCGTCCGATGTATGGCCGGGTGATGAGGCCCTATCCGCTGATCTGCGCGCCGGTGAATGAGATGGGTGTGGTGTTTCTGTTTGGCGCGATGGCGGAGCGGTTGGGCTTTTTAGTCCTGCGGATACAAACGGAGTATCCGGATTGCGAGGCCCTGAGGATGATAGATGAAGACAGGTGCCAACTGGTGAAAATTGAATTTGAGCATGAGAGCCGAAATTTCCTGAAACACATGCATCTGGCGAGCGAGTGCGACCTGATTGTGTGCTGGAAACATAACTGGCCGGAGTGTCCGCTGGAGGTGGTGGAACTGAAGACGGCATTGGCAGGAATTTTCACCACGGAGGCACGGAGACACGGAGAAATCGGGGGATCGGATGATCGCGCGTGATCGGGTGATCGGGAAGCGAGACGGTCGCGCCGCAGATTTGAGCAGATGAACGCGGATCGGGCGGGAATTTTCACCACGGAGGCACGGAGACACGGAGGAAGGATTTGGTAAATGGGTAATTTGGTAATTGGGTAAATGAGCGGAGCAGGGACGAGCTTTCTGGGGAGAACTCCCTGAGGCGGCATGGCAGAGAGATGCATTCTCGGGATCCTTCGACTCGCCCTTGCTCCTGACGTCGCTCGTGCTTCGCTCAGGATGACAAATCATACTCATTCGCGTTGGCCATTGGACGGAGCGTCTGCTTGTTACAATACTGATTCACCCCTAAGAGCCAAAGTTCTTGATATTGGGATCGCCGATGTTGAAAGTTTGATTTTGAAAGTCGGCGAGAAGGAAAGCAGTCGATAAGGAAAGGTCCTGACAGAAACCATGCATCGTTGGTCACAACTTTTTATTCCCACGCTACGGGAGGCCCCGGCGGACGCCGAGGTCGCCAGCCACAAGTTTCTGGTCCGCTCGGGGTATATACGGCAGCTGGGCGCCGGCATTTACTCATACCTGTTCATGGGACAGCGGACAATATTGAAGATTATCGATGTGATCCGCGAGGAGATGAACACGATTGGACAGGAGTTTCTGCTGCCGGCGATCCATCCGCGCGAACTGTGGGAGCAGAGCGGACGCTGGACGGGCATGGGCGAGAACATGTTTCGCCTGAAAGACCGCAAAGGCGCGGACTTGTGCCTGGGCATGACGCATGAAGAGGTCATGACCGATATCGCGCGCAAAGAGTTGCGCAGTTACAAGCAGCTGCCGCAGATCTGGTACCAGATACAGAACAAGTTCAGAGATGAGCCAAGACCGAAGTCGGGATTGATACGGGTGAGGCAATTCACGATGAAAGACTCTTACTCATTCGATATCGACCAGGCGGGGCTGGATGCGAGCTATCAGAAGCATTATCACGTCTATCGCAAAATCTTTGACCGCTGCGGGCTGAAGTATGCCGTGGTGGAAGCGCACTCGGGAGCGATGGGCGGATCAGCGTCGCATGAGTTTATGTGCATGACCGATGCGGGCGAAGACATGGTTGCGAGCTGCGAAAAATGTGGCTATGCCGCGAACCTGGAGAAAGCCACTTCAAAACTGGGACCGGCGGAAGACCTGCCGGGCGACGGCGAGCCGGAGCTGGTACACACGCCGGGCATGAAGACGATTGAAGAGGTGGCGAAGTTTCTGGGAGTGTCTCCGACGCAGAAGATCAAGACGCTGGCGCTGATGCAGGTTGAGCCGGACAAGAAAAATCCGGGGCAGGTGAAGACCAGGCCGGTGATTGTGCTGCTGCGCGGCGATCATTCACTGAACGAAGCCAAGCTGGTGACGGCGCTGGATGGCAAAGAATTCAGGCCAATGCATGAAGAAGAGATTCAGCGGATCTTCATGTCGCCGGCCGGATACCTGGGGCCGGTGAAGGTCCCGGCACTAGCCGCGGGCGCGCAACAGCTGGGCAGCGTGACGCAGGCGATTATCCTAGATGCGCTGCCGCTGATGTTTGCGGACAATGCGTTGCGCGGTCGGAAGAATCTGGTGACGGGCGCGAACAAAGAGAATTATCACTTGAAGAACGTTACGCCGCTGCGGGATTTCCATCCGACGGAGTGGGTCGACCTGCGCAATGTGTCGGCGGGTGAAGGGTGTCCGAATTGCGGTGGGGTGCTGGTCGTCGGGAGGGCGATGGAGGTTGGACACATCTTCAAGCTGGGAGACAAATATTCGAAGTCGATGGGCGCGACGGTGCTGGATAAAGACGGCAAAGAAGTCATGCCGATTATGGGCTGCTACGGCATCGGTGTGGAACGGATTCTGACGGCGGCGATTGAACAGAACAACGATGCTGATGGCTTCTGGCTGCCGGCGGCGATAGCGCCGTTTGATGTGGTCGTCACGCCGACGAACGTGAAGGATGCCGCGATTATGGGGGTGTCGGAGGAGATTGCGCAAAAGCTGGAGAGCGCGGGATACAGCGTTCTGCTGGATGATCGCGATGAACGGGCGGGAGTCAAGTTTAAAGACGCTGATCTAGTGGGAATACCTTACAGAATAAATGTTGGTAAGAAGGTTACGGAAGGGAAGGTCGAGGTGGTTTCCCGCTCGACACGCAAATCTGAGGATGCTAACATCGCCGGGATCGAAACAACTTTCACGCAGTTGGTGCGGTCCTGAAGGAGATTTGCGGCTGGTCATATGGGAAAACTAAAAGGATTCATCGGACTTGGGGTGGTGGTGGCCGCGTTCTATGTCGCCTGGAACATGGTGCCGCCTTACTTCAACAATTACCAGTTCCAGGACGCACTCGATGACATTGCGCGAAAAAACAGTTACACAGGCGCGAGCGATGATGAAATCAAAAAGACCGTCATATCCAAGGCGGGCACCGAGGACATAAAGCTTAGGGAAGATCAGGTGGTTGTCACCCGGTTGCCGGAAGGACTTGGGATCACCGTCAAGTACCGCATCCACGTGGACATGGTCGTGCATCCAGTCGATTTGGATTTTACGGCCAACTCCCTGAATAAACGGATTTAAACCGGCTATAATAGAGAAGATCGAAAACTTCTCAGCACCAGCGCGTAACGCTCTGACCGCCATGAGTCTGAGAGAAATAATTAAGGGCGCTCTCCGCCTACTTGGAACATGGCCATTAAAATAAAAATTCCTCGCGTTAAAGGCTTCCGTGGTAGCCTGAGAAACCCGTTTTTCCGGGCCGGACTCGCTGCTTTCCTCATTCTTTCCATCGTGCTGTTCGGCGTTTTCTCCTACTACTACGTCAAGTACCAGAAGATCGTGGAAAAACGTATGGGCGGGCCGATCTTCGCCAACACCGCCAAAATCTACGCCCAGCCGCGCGATGTCCGCATTGGCCAGAAGGCCGATCCGCGGGAGATCTCCAACTACCTCCGCCATGCCGGTTACACCGAAGTCGGCGAGCAGGGCAAGTCAAAGTTTGGCGTCTACAAGGTGATGAAAGACGCCATTGAGATCAAGCCGGGCGAAGAATCCTATTACAACGCTGAGGGCGCTGTCATCCGCGTCAAAGACGGACGCGTCGAGAAAATCGCTTCCCTTGGCGACGCTGGCGATCTCACTGCCTACGAGCTTGAGCCTCAGCTTGTCACCGGCCTGTTCGATGGACAGCTGCGTTCCAAGCGTCGCCTCGTCAAGTACGATGACATTCCGAAAGTCATGGTGGACGCCGTCACGTCCATTGAAGATCGCCGATTCTTCCATCACAACGGCGTGAACTATTGGCGACTGCTGCAGGCCGGCTGGATTGACCTGCGTCAGGGCGGCAATCGCCAGGGTGGCTCCACCATCACTATGCAGGTCGCTCGCGGCTTCTTCCTCTCACCGGAAAAGAAGCTCACCCGCAAGATAACGGAAATCCTGATCTCCATCGAATTGGAGCAGCGTTTCTCCAAGAAGCAGATTTTTGAGCTCTACGCCAACCAGGTCGATATGGGACAGCGTGGCTCTTTCACCATCACCGGTTTCGGTGAGGCAGCGCAGGCATATTTTGGCAAAGATCTCAAAGACCTGAGTCTGCCTGAAGCCGCAATGCTTGCCGGTCTGGTGCAGCGGCCCAGCTACCTCTCGCCGTACCGGCATCCCGAGCGCGCGCAGGACCGCAGAAACCTCGTGCTGGAAGCCATGGTTGAAACCGGCAACATCACGCGTGCCCAGGCTGACGCCGCGAAAGCGACTCCGCTCAAGCTGGCGCCACAAAATGTGGAAGCCAGTGATGCGCCATACTTCGTTGATCTTATTAAGGATCAGCTGGTTAATAAATACGGTGAAGAAGACCTGAACGCGGATGGCTATCGCGTTTACACCACGCTTGACCCTTCATTACAGCAGGCAGCCGCTCAAGCAGTCGATCTTGGCTTAAAAGAAGTCGACGCCCAGATCAAGAAGCTGCGCACCAAAAAGGTGAAAGTCGGAAAGAACAAGTTTGAAACCAAGGTAATGCCGGGCCCGATCCCGCAGGTTGCACTGGTCGCGCTCGACCCTCACACTGGGGAAGTCCTCGCCCTGGTGGGTGGCCGCAACTACGGTTTCAGTCAGTTGAATCACGCTGTCGCCAAGCGCCCAACCGGTTCGATTTTCAAACCCTTTGTTTTCGCCGCAGCCGTCAACAACGCTGTCACCAATGAGCAGCCCATTTTCACCCCGGCCAGCATGGTGGACGACTCTCCCACCGCCTTCATCAATGGAGATGATGTTTACACGCCTCGAAATTACAAAGAGGAATACCACGGACAGGTAACCGCCCAGTTCGCTCTGGCGCACTCGCTCAACAACGCGACCGTCAAAGTCGCCGAGATGGTCGGCTATGACAAAGTGGCAAACCTCGCCAGGATCGCCGGGATTTCATCCGTCCGCGCAACGCCTGCCATGGCCTTGGGATCGTATGACGCCACGCCTATGGACATGGCTTCTGCCTACACCATCTTCACCAATGACGGCCAGCGCATTACGCCCATCATGGTTCGCTCCGTGCGTGACGCCAATGGCGATATCGTCGACAACTTTCAGCCGCAGAAGACCCAGGTTCTTGATCCCCGCGTAGCTTACGTAATTACTGACATGATGCAGGGCGTCATCAACAATGGCACAGCAGCGGGGCCTGCCGGTGTCCGCGCGCGCAAGTTTACCGCACCCGCCGCCGGAAAAACCGGCACCTCACATGACGGCTGGTTTGCCGGCTTTACCTCAAACCTGCTTTGCATCGTCTGGGTGGGTTCCGACGACTACAGTGACATTCACCTGAGCGGTTCTGCCATCGCGCTGCCTATTTGGACCGAATTCATGAAGCGTGCGGTTGACCTGCCGAACTATTCAGATACAAAACCGTTCGCTCCGCCCCAGGGTGTGGTCGAATTGACCCTGGATAAGGCCACTAACCAGATAGCAACCCCGTCCTGCCCGGACGATTACACTACCGCCTTTATTGACGGCACCCAGCCCACCCAGACCTGTGAGCAGACCGCGCATGGCAACGTTTTTCAGAGAATTTTTGGCATTGAGCCCAAGCCGACTCCTACCCCTGCGGCGTCTAATATAGGTAGCGGGAGTTCTGCTCCGAGTCAGGGGCAGCCCGCCGCTTCACCCCAGAATTCGTCCCAGAACCAGAACCAGGACCAGGACAAGAAGAAAAAGGGCTTTTGGGGCAAGATTTTTGGTGGTGGCAAAGACGACAATAAGGACGATAATAAGCAAATCAAGCCTGCGGCCACCCCAAGTCCGGGCAACGACAGGCCGCACTAAGGAGGCCCTTATGGGTCGCTTAAGCTGCTTGCTAATGATCACCGGGCTTTTGGCACTTGCGCTGCCTTTACGTGCCCAGGAACCTTCCAGCTCTGATTCCACTTCCCAGGTGCGCGTACCACCTCCCCCCGAAAATGCCGACCCGATTGAACTGGAACAACAGGGCGACCAGTTCCGCGCGCAAAAAGCATATCTCGATTCCATTGACTATTATCGGGCAGCCATGAAGGCCTCTGACACCGCCATCCTCCATAACAAGATTGGCATGTGTCTTTTGCAGCTGCGGCGTGACTCAGAATCAAAAAAGGAATTCCAGCGCGCCATCAAAGCCAACAAAGATTATGCTGAGGCCTATAACAACCTGGGTGCGCTTTATTACAACCTCAGAAAATACGGCGCCGCTATCAAGGAATACAAGAAGGCCATCAAGCTTAATGATGAGAGCGCCAGCTTTCACAGCAACCTGGGCGGCGCTTACTTTTCACAAAAGGATTTTGACCGCGCCTCCCGGGAATACCAGCGCGCCATCCAGATTGACCCTGAAATTTTTCACCGCCAGTCCTCTGCCGCC
>Ga0210400_10004795_pt1 | contig 11624 bp, 6 predicted proteins | sample IncBWH26MmetaG_FD_155456 | JGI IMG/M metagenome (GOLD analysis project Ga0210400, IMG submission 155456) | Forest soil microbial communities from Barre Woods Harvard Forest LTER site, Petersham, Massachusetts, United States - Inc-BW-H-26-M | ecosystem: Environmental > Terrestrial > Soil >...
CGAGGGTTCAGGTACCGGGAGCTGAGGTTTCGCCGGAGCTACACTGCCCAGCTGCACCAACCCGTCTGAAGGAGGCTTGGGCGCCAGATATTTTTCAGGCTCGGCTTTGAAGCGCTCCTCGCACCGAGAGCTGCAAAAGTAGTAGGTTTTGCCCTGGTATTCGGCGGACCCTCGGGCCTTTTGGGGATCAACGTACATGCCGCAAACCGGATCCAACACTGTATTGGGCGTGGGCTGCATGGTGCCAGCCATGTGTTCATGGGATGCCATCGAGTCTTCTGCTCCAACCTTACTTCGACTATATTAGAGTGTTTCGCGATTCAATACTTTGTGAGGACGCTCAATGACCCTGTTGGATGTGGTTTTCAAATACGGTACGCCGCCTGGAGAGAAGGAAATGCTGGCGCTCAACAATGCCCGGGAGGTCTACGGCATTCGCAAAATCAAGTTCGACGAGAAGGAGCGCACAATTCGCGTGGAATATGACGCCACCCGGCTCAACGATGGAGAGATCGCCGGCATCCTGCGGCGCGCTGGCGTTGACTTGAGGGAAAAGGTGCAACTGGTGTGAGAGGTCTTACCACTGATTTGCACTGACACCACTGATCAAAAGCAAGGCGTTTTAACCGGTGATTTGCGCTGATGACCGCTGATCAGAAGAGCGACAGTAAATAACGAATTTGTTGGAGCGGTTTTATCAAGAACTCGCGTAAAAATGCACCGGGGCACTTTCGAAGGACCTCTGGCCGTTAGATCCATTCGAAAGCGCCCCGATGCGCGCCACTTCGTCTGCCCTTCTCAAATTGCATCCCTGCTGCCATTCCTGGATGATTGAAAACAAAGGAGTTATTTTGCTCGATTTTGCCCGGATCGGGTAGGAATTCCATCCTGTTGAAAATTTTTCCCACCTTCGCTGAACTCAGCAACTCCGGCACGAAGACGCTGAGAACTAAAATGTGGCGGGCAGAGTACGATATTCCATCGAAAGGCTGGCTAAACGTGATTGGAATGCTCTTGCAACCCGATCAGAATTTCCGAAAACTCGCTTCAAAGTTATTCCTGGTTTTTTTTCTTGCTGTCGCCACTGCTGCTTTGGCGTGCGCGGCTGTTCCGTCCCCGCAGTTGGCAGACCATATCCTCATTGTGAAATCTAAGCGGACCATGACCCTGATGCATGGTGCTAAGGTCCTGAAGAGTTACAGCGTCGCGCTGGGAACTGTTCCGGTCGGTCCAAAGGAGAGGCAAGGCGACCATAAAACGCCAGAAGGCAATTATGTGATCAGCGCCAAGAACTCGCACAGCCAGTTTCACTTTGCTTTGCGCATCTCCTATCCCAGCGCGGAGGACAAAGCGAGGGCGAGAAAACTGGGCGTCTCTCCCGGCGGGGACATCATGATTCATGGGCTGGCCTCCAGCTTCGCATTTCTGGGCGCGTTGCACCGGAAAACGGATTGGACCGATGGCTGCATTGCTGTTACCAATCCTGAAATCGAGGAGATATGGAGTCTGGTGTCGGTTGGTACCACGGTCGAGATTCGGCCTTGACCAATAAGGCTTCTCACCGCAAAGGGCGCAAAGCAGCCTAGCCGCAACCAAGAGCAAAACGAATGCTAACCACAGAGGAAGGCAAAAGCAAACCTCAAACGCAGAGGGCGCAGAGCAAGAGCCGAGGGCGCAGAGGAATCCACGAAATAGGGCGGGAGCCAACCACCTTACCGGGGATTACACGAATGCAAAAAGCACCCTCGTAGTACGAAAAAACACAAAAACAACAGCGCTGCGTTGAATTTTTGTTTTACCTGGCGCTCATCTGCGAAATCTGCGGCAATGTTGATTTTCCTTTGCGTCCTTAGGTTCTTTGCGGTAAAGCTTCGAATGTCTGTGGCTGGTTTGTTTTGGGGGGATTCCGTTTGGCCCTGCCATCTACGTGCTATGCTTTCCCAGAGTTCACCAGGAATCCACTGCTGAAGGGACGTCCATTGATGATTGTCCGTCGCGTGCAAGTGCTTGCTGTTGCCCTGCTTGTCTGTATCGGAGGGGTTGCCCAGAAGCCCAGCGTTCCTCCTTCACCCCAGACAGATGTTCAGACCCAGGCCCAGGTGGCTGAGGCACAGGTGAAGGCGCCTCCACATGAGATGACCGCGGCCGATGTTGAGGCGTTTCTGGATGGGTTTGTGCCCATGCAACTGGAGCGCGAGAACATTGCCGGCGCCGTGGTCAGCGTGGTGAAAGACGGCAAGGTGTTATTTGCCAAAGGCTATGGGTACGCCGATGTAGAGAAGAAAAAGCCGGTCTCGGTGGATGGGACCCTTTTTCGTCCGGGCTCTATTTCCAAGCTTTTTACCTGGACGGCAGTCATGCAACTGGTGGAGCAGGGCAAACTCGATCTCGACCGGGACGTAAATGCCTATCTGGATTTCAAGATTCCCGCCACATGGCCTCAGCCAATTACCTTGCGGAACATCCTTACCCACACTGCCGGATTTGAAGAGACCGTAAAGGAGCTATTCGTTCCCGAAGATTCGAAGCTCGTTCCGCTCAAAGATTATCTGCCAAAGCACATTCCTGAGAGGATATTTCCTCCCGGCACCACTCCCGCGTACTCTAATTACGCTGCTACTCTGGCGGGCTATATCGTAGAGCGCACTTCCGGGCGGCCTTTCAATGACTATGTCGCCGAGAATATTTTCAAGCCGCTGGGAATGGCACACTCCACCTTCGTCCAACCTTTGCCTGCGGAGTTGAAACCGCTTATGTCCAGCGGCTACACCGTTGGCTCGGGCAAGCCGAAGCCTTTTGAGTTGTTGATTCCTGCTCCCGCAGGCAGCCTTGCCGCTACGGCGGCCGATCTCTCCCGGTTCATGATTGCGCACCTGCAAAATGGAAAATTTGAGGATGCCAAAATTCTTCGCCCGGAGACTGCCCAGGCCATGCATGCCCGCCAGGCTGCTCTTTCTCCCGAGATGAATGCAATGACGCTCGGATTCTATGAGGAGAGCCGCAATGGACACAGGATTATTGGGCACGGGGGAGACACCATCTACTTCCACAGCGATATGCACCTTGTACTCGATTCAGGGGTGGGTTTTTACGTCTCGTATAACAGCGCCGGCAAGGGTGAGATCAGTCCGCGCTCGGCCCTGTGGCATCACTTCATGGACCGTTACTACCCTTTCACTCCGCCCGAGAGCGCGCCCGTAGCGACCGCGGCAGCCGACGCGGCCGCACTCTCCGGATACTATATGTCCACCCGCCGGTCCGACAGCACTTTTCTGAAAGCTACAGATGTCTTCGGCGAAGTTCATGTAACTGGCGGACCTGACGGAATTCTCACGATACAGCCGTTTAAGGACTTCAACGGGGAAACTAAGAAATGGAAGGAAATCAGCCCAATGCTGTTTCGGTCCGTGAATGGCCAGGACCGCATTGCCTTCGTGCGCGACAAGGACGGACGCCTGGTGTTGACTGCGAACTTCCCGGCCGTTGTTTTCCAGCGTGCCTCGTGGGTCAACAGCACTCCTTTGAACCGCTTCCTGAGTACCGGCAGTCTTGCGGTCATGGCGCTTACCTTGCTGTTCTGGCCGGCCGCGGCGCTCATCCGGCGTCATTACCGGATCAGGTTGGAGTTGGCTCCGCAACAGCGGAGGTTGCGCTTGCTGGTGCGCCTGGTATGCGTAGCGGACATTGTGTTTGCGCTGGGCATTCTGCTGACTGTCTCCGGAGACGATCCCACGGGGTTGCTCAGCGGCAAGCTTGATGCCCGGCTCCTGCTGCTCCAGGGCATAGGAGCTTTAGGAGCTCTCGGGGCTTTAGCGGTCATTTACGCCGCGGTCCGGTCGTGGCAAGAACAAGGTTTGTGGTTGTGGGCCAAGGTATGGAATTTGCTGGTCATGATGGCAAGCCTGGGCTTTGCCTGGTTTGCCATTCATTGGAATCTGCTGAATTTCAATATGAACTACTGAGGAATCGGTTGGGAAGAACGGCTGCTTGCTTCTAAGAGCTTACCCAATTACCAAAACGTTGTATTCTGGCTAGAAGCCAGTAGCTAGCAGCGCCTTTCCCACGATCAACGTCAGGTCATCGCCCTGCTCGCCGGGGCTGAATTCCTGCACGCTGGCCAGCACCTTTTGCATTAACGCACAAGCAGCAAGATGCCTGTTTGTCTGAAGGATTTGCAGGAGTCTTTCTTCTCCAAACTCCTCTTCCGCGTGATTCGCTGCTTCCGTGATGCCATCTGTATAGATCGCAAGAATGTCGCCTGGTTCGAACTGAACTTCAGCAACGACGCAATCCCATTGCTCAAAGAGCCCTAATACCGTTACCGTGCTATGGAGACGCTCGACTTTACCTTCCGCCCGCACAAGCAGCGGAGGATTGTGACCGCAGTTCGCATATCGAAGGCGTAGCGTCGCATCGTCGTACAGGCCGAAAAACATGGTTGCGTAATGACTGCTTTCGGTGTTTCTAAAAAACAACCGGTTGACGGACGATAGAAGCTGCGCCAAGTCTCTATCCGCAGCCGCGTATTGACTGCGCAAGTTGGCTTGCAGATTCGCCATGAGCAGCGCGCCGGAAATGCCTTTGCCGGCAATATCAGCCAGCACAAATCCCACTTTGCCTGATCCTATGTCGAGAAAATCGTAATAATCTCCGCCCACCGCTCGCGCCTGGATGCACGCGCCCGAGTAGTCGAGGGTCTTAAGCGACGGCATTTCCTGGGGCAGGAGTTTGCTTTGCACCTCGCGCGCGATTTGCATCTCGTGGGCCGCACGGCGGTCGGATTCAATACGCCCGGCCATATCCTGCGCCAGCCGGATATTTTCCATGGCCACACCAGCCTGGTTGGCGACCGAACCCAGCAGCAGCTCGTCCTCTTTGGAATATGGCTCTTCAGAGAGCCGAGGCCCCAGTACAAATAAGCCCATAAGTTCGGCAGACCGGCCCAGCACCGGAACCACGCACTCAGGGCGCAATGGAAGAAGCAGTGAAATCAGAGGCAAGCGCTCAGTATCCGGATTTACCTCCAGTGGCTCGCCTCGCAGCGCCAGATCAACCAGACCCGGCGCCTGTGGCAGAATTTCGGTCAATTCTGCCGGAACAGCAACGTCCGGTGACTGCGTTTCGGTCGGCTTCAGGGAGCCTCCATCGGATTTGAGATAAATCACCAATGAACTGGGATGGAGGGCGAGGTTCAGGTGCTGTTGCAGCAGTACCGCCAGTTCTTCCTTATTGTTGATGCTGCGAACTTTCTGAGCTAGATCCTGAAGAATGATTCGAGCATCGTAGGAACCGCGAAAGAAGGCGCGATCAATACGCTCTGTTGCCTGCTTCAGTCCGGGCGCGGAGACCCACGCGAGGATGAGCCCAAAACTCGTGCCGGCCGTCATGGCTAGCCGAGGATGCAATTGGAACAGCCTTGAGAATGCAATGGCGAATATCAGGTTCACGGAGGCAGCCAGCAGAATAATCAGCAATGCAAAGCCCCGCTTCACCAATACGTATCTGGCGCTGTGCCGCAGCAGGGCGGGAATCTCCAATACACGGTGCTTTACCACCGCGTAAGCAAAGCACACAGGAAACACAAGCACCAGGCAGACACAGATGAAATCCAGCCAGAAAGGTAGATGATATTCCCAAATATCCTCAATCAATTTCATGCCTGTGGCCGGAGTAATGCCGATGAGCGCTCCCCAAAGGATGACCCGGATCTTTCGCTTTGCTTCCGGAGTGGGGGCGCGCAACGAGGTCCAACCTAAAGAAAAAAGACCTAGGAAAATCGTCCCGTAAATATAGAGCCTCATCGTCTTCAAGGCGGCGCCTTCCCCAATCAGCCTCACCACGGGGGGCGGTGGGAGTGGGTCCCCTGCGTTTACTCCAGCGACTGAAATCGAAATGCCGATCAGCAAGAGCGCCCACTTCAGCCAGGGGAGCCGGATATCGAGAGGAGACCGCGTGGGAAAAACCGCAAAGAAGAAATAGGAGAGAGGAGCAATCAGGCCGACGAACGTCGAGCGATATGCCAGGAGAAACGCCCGCATTCCCCCCTGCGCGGCGACAAATGCATCAGGAAAATTGGAGACGGCGATGAAGCCTCCGAACATGAGGGCCAGCAGCCATGCATTGCGATCTTCGAGGCGCATGAACAGTACCGCCAGTCCTACCACGAGAAAGGCGATCGGATAGGAACCTAGAATCTGCTGCGCCACCAGCTTGGGCGTTGAAATGATTTCCTTAGGCGCACCAAAGAATGCTCTTATCTCCACAGGCTCGGGCTGGCCGGGGCGCCGGACCGTCAACCGGATGCCGTCGCCTGGTTTGCCCCTGAACCACGTGGCCCTTACGAATGTCGGGTCAGCGGTAGCCAGAGCCTGTCCGTTAATAGCAATGATGACATCATTCGCCTTCAACCCCGACTTCTGGGCCGGGCTGTTGGGGTGCACCTGAGTAATTTCAACCCCTTTTAACGAGGTATCTTTGATCTCGATTCCCAACTCCACCTTTGGCTGCCAGCGGATGTAGTACATCCAGGCAAAGCTATAAACAACGGTTGCAGCGGCAAAGATTACGGCAAGAATTATCAGAATAGCCCGAGACTTTGGCGGGCGCTGACGACTGGTTGAAAACCTCGAGAATGGTCTGCCCGCCCGCGCAGCTTGAATTTCGTCAGTCATGTTGAATTACGCAAGACATGGGCCCCGTGTCCGAAAAAAACGGGAGAACATTGCATTATAGTCCTCGTCTTCACTGTTACAGAGGGCGGCGCCGCCTTCGGCCCCCTGTAAGTTATTTTGTAATGAGACGCTTGTAGATAAATTCGATATTCATTTAAATTCGATACGCGATAATTCAAATAAGAAAGCTGCAGCTGGAGTGATGTCTTTTATGAATGACCGATTCCGCTACTACCTGCGCGTCCGCTACGGAGAGTGCGACGCCCAAAAAGTGGTATTCAACGCGCGCTATGCCGATTACATCGATATCGCCGTAATGGAGTTCCTGCGTTCCATGGGATACCAGCAGGCCCTGGTCGATGGCACGCTCGATTATCAACTGGTCAAGCAGACGCTGGAGTGGAAAGCTCCGGCCCGCTTTGATCAGGTGCTTGAGGTCTCGATGTACGCAAAGCACCTCGGCAACACTTCGTTCACTCTGGCGGCCGAATTTCGGATTGCGGGCGAAGAACGGATCATCGTGACCGTAGAGACCGTCTATGTGCTGGTGGAGCACAAAACGCTGGCAAAGAAATCTTTGCCGGGCGATCTCCGGGCCTCCCTCGAAAATGGCGCCCGTGGAATGGCGGTGGACCATGCTGGATATGGTGCAGGTCAGACCTTGAGTGGTGCGTCCCCGCGCGTTATTTGAAGTCAAAGCATCTCGCATTAGCCCGGATTATTCGTGAAAATGTACGGGAAAAAATAACTGGTCATCCCGACGTTCTACTCGCGCGTCAGCGCGGGTAGACCGGAGGGACCTTGCGTTTTGTCACTATGGCGTTTTAAGAAATGGTGTAACCGCAGGAAGACCCAATTTCAAAAAAAGCACAACCTTCCGAAAAATAGCCGCTACGCCGCTACATTTCCTCGTTTTTCCGAGAAACTACAAAAAATTGCGTCCCAATCCGGCACGTTTGAACAGATGCGTTGAAAACATTGGGGTTATGGGGATGAACTGCTTTTTGTAACACCTCAAGGCCGGATTTGTAAGACCTTGAACAGTATTTGTAAGACCTTGAGCACGGTTTGTAAGACCTTGAAGGCCGTTTGTAAGACCTTGAGACCAGCTTGTAAGACCTTGAATTGAACCCTCGCTTTGCTCACCCTTCGCACAAAATGCGAAGGATGGCACCTGACTTGTGGACGCGCCCGACCGCGGATTCGTAAGTTCCCAAAGAATTTACCCCCAAATGCAGGACTTGAAATTCGCTCCCCACTTCGAACTGAGACCTTGAGACAAACCGCATTTTTGTTGGCTCGGAAGCATCCTGGGGGCAATTCCTCGGGTGAGACAGTCAGGAATTGAGACACTCGCTTCTCCCACCTTTCGACAAAAAAACACGAAGGATGGGACACCTGTACACGTATGTACGGCTGCCTGCGGATTCGTATTCCTTCGGTCTGGCTAGACACACGAAGACTAACCGGAGAAAGAGACCACGAATTTTAACGTCCTCGCGGATGACACGGATTGTCGAGAGACCCTTCCCCTTCGGCGAACTCAGGGTCAGGGTTTCGCCTGCCGGCTCCCCCTTCGACAAACTCAGGGTCACGCCGGCAAAACGGCTCAATTTAACATCCTCGCGGATGATCGAGAGATCCTTCGCTGCCGCTCAGGATTTCGGCAGGAGGCTCCCGCTGCCGCTCACGCCTCCTAAACGCTTCAATTTGATTATATAGATACTACTAAGGCGGCGGCAGAGAGAATTTACCCCTAAATGTTTGGGAGCGGACCAACTTATCACCTAAAGGCAGGGGCTTCCACCAAAGGCAGCCACACTATTTCCCAAACTGCTTACATAGTTGACAAGCTCTGAACGCGAACGTACGCTTCCAGCAATTATTGTCGCGCCAAGTTCAAGTCATAGTTCGACCAAAGCACCCATTTGCCCGCTGAATTCTCGGAGGTTCGATGCGCATCCCGCTATCGTGGTTTCTTTTCTTCGCAATTTTTCCTATCACAGCACTGAACGCAAACGGCCAGCAATGGACGCCAATTGGCGATGTCTCGCAGGTCTCGCGGATTCCAGGCGGTGTAGAAGTTAAGGCAGGTCAGGCCAGCTTCAGAGTCACAGCCATAGGTGATTCGGTCATGCGTGTCCGGGCGGCGCGTGACGGCACATTTGGCGCGGACGCTTCCTGGGCGGTGACCGGTCAAACTCCTGGGAGTACGGCCCCAAAGATTACGGAGACTCCTTCCGCTGTTGACGTAGAAATTCCGGCAGGCCACGTTCGCATTGAGAAGAAACCCCTACGCCTCATTTTTCTGGACACAAATGGACAAATCATCAGCGAAGATGACGACCGGTTGCCCATGTCATTCAGCGGCGATGCATTCCGCGTGACCAGGAAAATGCCTGAAGAGGAGATGTATTCGGGCCTGGGCGACAAAACGACACTGAATCTCCGCAACCACGCTTTCACCATGTGGAATACCGATGCCTTTGCCTGGCAGGAGTCCACCGATCCGCTCTACAAGAGCATCCCGTTCTTTATCGCGCTGCGCAAAGGGAAGGCGTACGGAACCTTTCTGGACAACACGTGGCGAACGTATTTTGATTTCGGCAAAGCTTCGCGCGATCGTTACTCCTTTGGGGCCGATGGCGGAGAGCTCAATTACTATTTTTTCTTCGGCCCCGACCCTAAAAAGGTCTTGACCTCTTTTGCGGAGCTGACCGGGAAACCGCCTCTGCCGCCATTGTGGACACTAGGGTATCAGCAGAGCCGCTATAGCTATTATCCGGAACCTACGGTCCGTGCGTTGGCGCAGATGTTCCGGCAGAAAAAAATTCCAGCCGACGTGATCTACCTGGACATTGACTATCAGGAAGCCTATCGCCCCTTCACCATCAACCGCCAATATTTCCCGACTTTTGAAAAGATGATTCAGGACCTGCGCAACGATGGGTTCAGCACGGTCGTCATCACTGACCTTCACATCGCCAAGGTCCCCGGCTACAAGCCTTATGACGAGGGGCTCGCGGCAGACCACTTCGTGAAGAATCCCGACGGAACTACGTACGTCGGCAGAGTCTGGCCGGGCGACAGCGTGTTTCCTGATTTCACTCTTTCTTCCGCGCGTCAGTGGTGGGGCACGCTCTACAAGGACTTTGCGAGCATTGGGATCCGCGGTTTCTGGAATGACATGAACGAGCCCGCAATCTTTGACCGCGACGACAAAACCATGCCGCTGGCCACAGAGCACCGCTTGGACGATGGCAACAGAGTTGATCACCGTGCTGTACATAACGTCTTTGGCATGCTGAATTCGCGGGCCACCTATGAAGGACTGCTGAAGCTCCAACTCAACGAACGTCCATTCGTGTTGACACGGGCCACTTACGCCGGCGGGCAGCGCTACGCCGCGACTTGGACCGGCGACAATTCAAGCACGTGGAACCACCTACGCATGGCCGTGCCAACCCTTCTCAATCTGGGTATTTCCGGAAGTCCCCTGGCTGGGACCGATGTTGGCGGATTCAATGGCAACCCTACGCCCGAGTTGCTTACCCGCTGGACGGCTTTGGCGGCCTTCACTCCCATCTTTAGGAACCATGCAATCAAGGGAAGCGCGAACCGCGAGCCCTGGGTTGATGGACCGGAACATGAGCAGTGGAGGAAAGAGTTGATTGAGCAGCGGTACAGGATGCTTCCTTATATATACACCCTCGCGGAAGAAGCGTCGCGCACCGGTCTTCCCATGATGCGTCCGCTCTTTCTGGAGTTCCCACAAGAAGAATGGCTCAGCGGAAACCAGGATGAGTTTCTTTTAGGGCCGTATCTGCTGGTTGCGCCGAAGGTGTGGGAGATGGCCCTGTCTTATGATGTCCGGCTCCCTTCAGGAGAGTGGTATGACTATTGGACGGGCGAGAAGGTGACAGGAGGGCCGGCCCACGCGCGGCCAGCCGGCACTCCCGCTAGCAAGCCCAACGAATTGCCGGTCTACGTACGGGCGGGAGCGATCATTCCGCACCAACCGGTCATTCAGCACACGCAGGAGACGCCGCAGGGGCCGCTGGAGCTGCGGGTGTTTCCTGGCCCCAATTGTTTCGGGTCAATGTATCTGGACGATGGCCACACCTTCAACCACCAGCGGGGGGAATTCTTGCGCGAAGGTTTCACCTGCGCGCAGGCCGGCCACTCGCTTACAGTGCAGACAGGTGCGGCACAGGGAAGCTACAAACCGTGGTTCCGTGAAGTTCAATTCACTGTATACGGTATCGCCTCCGCTCCCCTCAAGGTGATCATTGACGGCGCTCCAGTTCAGAACTTTCACTACGACCACGCACAAGGGGTCGTGACGGCGGTTGCGCCGCATCGTCTCTCTGGTTCTAAGATCGAGATCCAATACTGAAGCGGAATGAGACAATATCCGCATGATATGAAGTACGGCGACCATGAGATAGCGGTGAAGTGCAAATGCTATAGATTCATTGCAATGCGCCTACGCCGTACTCCACCTGGCGACTCACATCGCGGCTCTGTCTGGGCCAACCTTAATCACGACTTATGAGCTGACCTTGAGATAGAAGCAAAGCAATATCGAAATTACATTTTAATGAGCAAATCGAATGAGTGCCAAAAAATGCCATAATTTCCAAAAATTAGCCGCTACACCCGCTACATTTCTCCTTCGCTTTTCCCCAGAAATTATTTGTAGATAGTTACTCCGCAAATGTGAAACGCAGGGGCAGTCGGGCCGGCAAACATCTTACCGAGGCTCCATCACCTGACCGAGAATTTATAAATAGTCGTTGAACTATAACGTTCTCCCGGCCTGAGGACTGCGGAAGGGAACTCAGGATGATTGGGAGAATCGGGGAAATGCTGGGTCTCCAGACAGAAACCATCACGCCGATTGTATATACGGCCTTCTTTCCCGCGAGCGGTCCCGTCGAGGAAGTTGCCGCT
>Ga0210400_10004799_pt1 | contig 11617 bp, 7 predicted proteins | sample IncBWH26MmetaG_FD_155456 | JGI IMG/M metagenome (GOLD analysis project Ga0210400, IMG submission 155456) | Forest soil microbial communities from Barre Woods Harvard Forest LTER site, Petersham, Massachusetts, United States - Inc-BW-H-26-M | ecosystem: Environmental > Terrestrial > Soil >...
AAACCGACTTCCACTCTGTATAAAAATCAATCGCGCCGATACCGCCTTCGCGGTGGCCGTTGCCGGTGGCTTTGGTGCCGCCGAAGGGAAGGTGCACTTCGGCGCCGATGGTGGGCGCGTTGATGTAGGTGATGCCAGCGTACAAATCGCGGATGGCTGCGAACGCCTTGTTCACATCTTTGGTGTAGATCGCAGACGACAGTCCGTACTCGATGCCGTTGGCGATCTCGATGGCGTCGTCCATGTCGCCGCAGGGGATGATGGAAACGACGGGGCCGAAGATCTCTTCCTGTGCGATGCGCATTTTGGGGTCGACGTCGATGAAGACGGTCGGCTCCATGAACCAGCCGTGTTGATAGTCGCCTTTATCCAGGCGATTGCCGCCACACATCAGCTTTGCGCCTTCGTTCTTGCCGATCTCGACGTAGCTGAGGTCGGTTTGAAGCTGTTTTTCGTTGACCGCCGGACCCATCTCAACCGTCTCGTCAAGACCGTTGCCGACTTTCAATTTCTTGGCGCGCGCGACGTAGCGTTCGACGAACTCGCGGTAAACGCCTTTTTGCACGATGATGCGGCTGGTCGCAGTGCAACGCTGGCCGGTGGTGCCGAATCCGCCCCAGAGGCCGCCTTCGATGGCCAGGTCGAGATTCGCGTCGTCGAGTACGATCATGGGATTTTTGCCGCCGAGTTCTAGCGAACAGTGTTTGAAGCTCTTGGCGGCGATGCCGCCGATAATGCGGCCGACGGCGGAGGATCCGGTAAGCGAGACGGCGCGCACGTCGGCGTGCTCGGCGAGAGGAGTACCGACTTCGGCGCCAAAGCCGGCTACGATGTTGATAACGCCTTTGGGAAGGCCTGCATCGGTCAGGGCGCGCACCAGATTGAAGGTGGAAAGCGGAGTGTCCTGCGCGGGCTTGATGACGCAGGTGTTGCCGCAGACGATGGCGGGGAGCAGCTTCCAGGAAGAAATCGCCATAGGGAAATTCCAGGGTGTGATCATGCCGCAGACGCCGATGGGCTGGCGCACGGCCATGGCGAACTTGTTGGGCATCTCGGAGGGCACGGTGGGGCCGAAGAGGCGGCGTCCTTCGCCGGCGTTGTAGTAGGCGGCGTCGATGGCTTCCTGCACGTCGCCGCGAGTTTCGGCCAGCACCTTGCCCATTTCGCGCGTCATCTCGCGGGCGTAATCTTCTTTGCGCTCAATGAGGATTTCGGCGGCGCGGAAAACTACTTCTGCGCGGCGCGGGGCGGGGACTAGACGCCATTTGGCGAAGGCGCGCTTGGCCGCGTCCACCGCGGCGTCAACGTCGGCCTTGGCCGACTTTTGGAAGATGCCGACTACGTCGCGGGTGTCGGCGGGATTGCGATCTTCGAAGGTTTCTCCGGTCGAGGATTCGACCCACTCGCCGTCGATGAAGTTCTTGAGGACTTTGGTGGGATTGGCGCTGCCCAGAGTGGCGGGCGAAGTGAGGGTTTCGGTGGCCATGACTGCTCCTTGTTCCTTATGAATGCCTGGATATTGATGCTACAGCGGGCGGGGAAGGTGCGGCAAGGGAGGTAGGAGCGTCGGCGCCACGCCGCCCTTTTCAGCGGATAGGGCGATCCTGAGCGCCGTGATGAATACGCAGGACTTCGATGCTCTGCTCCCTCACGCGATACACAGCGACGTAGGGCAGGGGCGGGAACAAAAGCTCTCGGGTTCCTTCTTTCGCGTCCGGTACGGCCAACATGCGGCCACTCCGTGAGTGACTGGATCGCTGCATACACTTTGCGGATGGTTGCCAGCCTGTAGCGTGGATGGTGGTCTCTGAGGTAATCGCTGATGTGCTGCAGGTCTGCGGCGGCGGCTGGAGTCCAGCGGATACGCATTTCTATGAGCGCAACATCTGCTCCAGGCGCGCGTCCATTTCCTGTTGCTCAATGAACTCGCCGCGATCGGCTTGTGCAACGCCCTCGCGCACGGCGGCACGGAAGCGGGCATCTTCCTGAAGCAGGCGCAAAGCAGCTTCCTTCACTAGACGCTCGGCGTCGGTGCCTTCCTGGCTGGCGATCTGCGCAAGCTGTGCTTCCTGCTCAGGGGTGAAATGTAGTTCCATCGATTTTCAGGGTATCGGAAATACCGTCGGCACGGCAAGTTGAGCCCACCTTCGTCAAACCTAAGGCGAAAGGCAGATGACAGGAGAGCCCGCCCAAACGATCAACTATGTTCCCAGTGAGGTCCCTAGGCGGGAACCGTTACCGCGGGGAATGTCTGCTGGTATCCTGACATCCATACCTGCGTGAGAATGCCTTGCGACGAAGTCGTGGTGCGATCAGCGGGGGCCGCGGGTCCGTGCCCACCAGAATCGAGAACGTGGATACTTGCCGCGACCATTCTCGGTTCGAGCATGGCCTTCATCGACGGCACCGTGGTCAATGTCGCGCTGCCGGCTCTGCAAGCCAGCTTTCACGCAACGGTTGTGGATGTGCAATGGGTGGTGGAATCTTACGGACTGTTTCTGGCGGCGTTGATTCTCGTTGGCGGCTCGCTCGGCGATCTGTTTGGGCGCCGTCTCATGTTTGTGGTGGGGGTGTCAATTTTCGCCGTGGCTTCCATGGGTTGCGGCGTTGCCTCTAACATTCATCAACTGATTATTGCGAGAAGCATTCAAGGTGTGGGCGCTGCGCTGCTGGTGCCTGGCAGCCTGGCGATTATCAGTGCGTCTTTTGATGAGAAGAGTCGTGGCCAGGCGATCGGCACGTGGTCGGGCTTTACGGCGATTACCACGGCCATCGGGCCGGTGCTTGGCGGCTGGCTGGTTCAGCATGCTTCCTGGCGATGGGTATTCTTGATCAACCCTCCTCTAGCGGCGGCCGTGATCGCTATTTCGCTTTGGCGGATTCCGGAAAGCCGCAGTGCGGGTGCGCGGCGCATCGATTGGGTAGGAGCGATTCTTGCCACGGTCGGATTAGGTGGTTTGGTGAGTGGCTTTCTCGAATCGGTCAACCTTGGTTGGAGAAATCCCCTGGTATTCGGGACCTTGATCGGCGGTTTCGGTTGCCTTGCCGCGTTGTTTCTTGCCGAGGCTCACAGCCGTGCGCCGATGCTTCCGCTTATTCTGTTTGACTCCCGCAGCTTCAGCGGCGCGAATCTGCTTACGCTGTGCCTGTATGCTGCTATCGGAATTTTCTTCTTCTTGTTCCCGTTGAATCTGATCCAAGTTCAGAGGTATTCCACAACGGCGGCCGGAGCTGCCGTCCTTCCTCTGATTTTGCTCATTTTCCTCCTTTCCCGCTGGTCTGGCGGGCTGGTGGCTCGGTATGGTCCGCGAGGTCCGCTGATCATTGGTCCTGTCATTGCCGCCCTGGGGTTCGTTCTATTCGCCGCGCCCTCGGTCGGAGATAGTTATTGGAAGACGTTTTTCCCGGCTGTGGTCGTTCTAGGGCTTGGGATGGCGGTGACCGTAGCTCCTCTGACGACGGTTGTAATGAATTCAGTAAGTCAGGACCGGGTCGGGGCGGCCTCGGGAATCAACAATGCAGTGGCACGCGTGGCGGGGGTACTTGCTATCGCCGTGCTGGGGATCGTAATGGTGAAGGCGTTTGACGCGCGACTGGACCACGGCCTGGCGCAGTTCATGCTGCCGCCTGGCATTCTTCAAGAACTTCATGCGAACGAGAGCAAACTCGCAGGCTTGCAGGTGCCCGCCGGTGTCGACCCCAGTACGGAGGCCGCCATCCGGGGATTAATTCAGGAAGCATTTGTCTTTGGATTCCGAATTGTGATTTTGATATGCGCAGGGCTCTCTTTGGCGAGTGCCGTGGTCGCGTGGATCATGATTCCGAAGGATCGTTAGCGGCGGGTGGCTTAGCCTTGATGAAGAGCGTGCTGCTTTCCTGACGAGCAGCCGCCAAAGTCAAATTCAAAAGCAATGTCAAAAGCACCAGGCAGCAGGTGCCCGCTCCACACAATCTAGATCACTGGCCTGCTGACTTCGGGGCTCCCGTCGATCCGTCGAATTCTTCGGACATCCAGTGTTGGAGGGCGGTCATGTTTTGGGGACGGCCGAGGAAATTCTTCACCAGGTCATTTGCTGACATGGAGCCGCCGGGCTCCAGGACGACGCGGCGATACTTCATGGGGGCGTCACCGGCCAGCAGGTTCTTGTGGTCGAACTGGAGGAAGAAGTCTTCGGCGATCACTTTGTCCCATAGGTAGGTGTAGTAAGCGCTGGAGTAGCCGCCGAGGTGGCCGAAGGAGGCCCACATGTGGGTTTCAGGGAGCGGGGTGAAGAGAGTGTAGTGGCGGGTGGCGTCGAGAGTGACGGCGTCGAGGTCGACCGAGTCGGGCTTGGTTTTGTAGACGTCGTAGGAAATGGCGGTGAGGGCGTTCTGGCGGTCGGTCCAGACGCCGCGTCCGAAGGCGTTGGCGCGGTTCATGCGGGCGACGAGCTCGGCGGGGATGGGTTCGCCGGTCTTGTAGTGGCGGGCGAACTTGGCGAGGACCTGGGGGCTGCGAATCCATTCTTCGAGCATCTGGGAGGGGGCTTCGACGAAATCGGATTCCATGGTGATGCCAGTGATTCCGGCCCATTGCTGCTGGCCTCCGAGGATGTGGTGCATGAGGTGGCCGAATTCGTGGAAGAAAGTCTGGACGTCGCCGTAGTCCATCAGACCGGCGTCGGTGGCGGTGGGCGCGGGGAAGTTGCAGACGAGGATGGCTTCGGGCAGTTGCTTGCCGCGGATGCCATCGAGCACCGGAGCCATTTCGGCGTGGCTATATTTGCCGGGGCGGGGGTGCATGTCGAGATAGAAGCGGCCAATGGGCTTGCCGCCGTCGAGAACGACCCAGGTCTCGACCGAGGGATCCCACGAGGGAACGTTTGGTTCCTGCTGGAAGCTGACCTGGAAAAGTTCAGCGGCGGCGTCCAGGATTCCCTGTTTCACCTGCATGAAGGGGAAATAGGGGCGCACGGATTGGGAGTCGAAATCGTATTTGGTGCGGCGAACTAATTCGGAGAGATAGGCGCGTTCGTAGTCCCAGATTTCTTTTGCGCCAGGCGTGGTCTTCTGCTTTTCGGCGAGCAGCATTTCAAATTCGCGCTGGGCCAGAGGACGGGAGGCGTCGCGAACTTGCTGGATGAAGTCGGCGATGTTGTGGCCTTTGGCGATCATCTTGTCGGCGGCGTTGTAGTCAGCCCAGTTGGAGTAGCCGAGCAGAGTGGCGATCTCGTAGCGCGTCTTCAGCAGGCTGGTTAGGACTTCCTGATTCTTAGGATAGGCGCGCGTGTTGAAAGCGACGGTGACGCGGCGGCGCAGGGAATCACTTTTGGCGAAGTTGAGGACCGGAAGGGCGTCGGGATAATCGGTCGTGATGCGGACCTTGCCGTCGGCTCCTGGCTTGTGGCGGTCGATATAGTCCTGAGGCAGGCCGTCGAGTTCGGAGGGATCGGCCTCGACCACGTTTTGGCCGTCGGCAATGTTGCGATCGAACATGGACTGCTCTTCGGTGGCCTGGTCGTTCAGTTTCTTGAGGCGGGCGCGGGTGGCGTCGTCTTTGTCGACGCCGGCGAGGCGGAATTCGAGGAGCTGGCGCTGGACGTAGTAGCGGGTGGCGGCGTCAGCTTTTGAAAGATCGACCGCCGCAAGCGCGTTGTAGACGTCGTGATTGAGGGCGATTGCGGTCTGCGCGGCACTGGCTTTAGTGAGCATCGCCGTGGCGTGATCGCGGAAGGGGGCGTCGGGGTGGACTTGCTCCATGAGCCCGGCGAAGTATCCGGCGGAATTGTTTTGGTGGACTGCTTCGTCGAAGGGCACGAGAGTGTTCTCAATCGTACGCGGGCCTTTTGCGGCGAGCAGGGTGTCGATGGCACGCTGGCCGGCGGCGAGGCGATCGGTCTCGATCTTTTCGAAGGCGGCGACGTCCGGCTTGGAGGCCCAGACCGTTGGCTGGGATACGGTCACGCGCTGGGCGGAAAGGACGGCAGCGACCAGAAAAGGCAAGCAGAGGAGGATGGCCAGGCGTGCTGCAAGCAACATGAAAGAACCTCGTGGAGAATTTGGTGGATCGGGTGGAACGATTTGGAACCGATGTTTGACGCGCGGAGGAATTGTTGATGACGGCGTGCCGGGATGTCAAGCGCGCTCCAGGAAAATCCGCGTCTTTAACAAGACTGAGACGGAGTGTCTTGTCACTCCGTCGCGCGAATCGGGACGGGTTGCCGCCGGCAACGCCAATTATGGAGTCGAACAGCAGGCGGGAAGAAAGGAATGCCGTTACTTCATCGCCCGCCGGTCAGGATTGGTCTCGAAGGTGGGATGGGAAATCCGTGCGATGAGCTGGCACGCCTGGGCTATGTTCGGACGGAGCGAATCAGGAGAGGATGTCGGGAGCGGAAGCAGCTTCTCTTCCAGCCAGCAAATTTGAGTGCAGTAGAGCTGCGAATTCGTGGAAGTACTGTGGACAGGGCGAGTTCTCGTCGGCTCAGCTGCAAATTGTGCCCACGACTTCCTGGATTGCGGCTCCGAGTCAATCCAACGGAAATGGCGCGCGGGAGGATGTAGATGTCCGATATTAAAGTGAATCTGCAAGGCACCAGGCTGGAGTGGCACTCGATCGAAGAGACTCCACCGTTGCACGCGGTGGAGTATGCGGGCGAGATCTGGTTGCAGTCGAGCCCGTTGCTTCTGGTTAATGGCGCGGGGAAAATGGCAGTTGGCTATTGCCAGCAAGAGGTAGGCGGCCGTCCGGAATTTGAGGTCGGTGCAGGCAACGAGAGGCTCAGCAATATCTCTCTTTGGGCGATCGTAGAGCCGCCCAACCAGAACCTGGGAAGAAGTGAGCGGGATTTCGTCGCCAAGACGATTTCCGGACCGGGATCAACTGGTTAGCTGCGAAGGACAGCGCTACGGGGTGTTGCTGGGTCGTTGCCTTTCTTGCTCATGCGGTCGGAAGTCCGACATCTGGAACAGGCATGGCCGGCCGACGACGCCACAGTATTGGCGATAACCTCTTAACAATATTGTGCCTTAACGTGGCACTGTCGGGGGATGCCGAGAAGTGGGGTTGACACTCTTTCCGCGTTTCACTAAAGTGCTCCCCAACAAACGGTCGGAGTTCCGACCAACTGCCCAGCCGTGCGGAGGCTGACTTGAGTTCGTCCAACGCTACGGGAGCCTCAGCGTTTTTCTTGAGGTTTGGAAGGTCCAGCGACGAAAGGGTTGTCGCTGACAGATCGGTGCCGGACGCGCCAGACGCGGCAAAGGACGACGAGCGCCTGCTGTTGTATGTTCAGTCCGGAAATCGCGAAGCCCTTGGAATTCTTTTCGACCGCTATGCGCGCCTGATCCTATCAGTGGGTCAGCGGGTTCTTCGGGATACCGCTGAAGCTGAAGACCTGGTTCACGATGTCTTTCTCTTCCTCATTGACAAGAGTGACCTCTTCGATCCCACGAAGGGTTCGGCACGCGCCTGGCTTGCGAGAGTGACGTACCATCGGGCACTTGACCGGCGAAAATACCTGGCGAGGCGATGTTTCTGTGACACAAGTGGCGGCGCGGGCTCTCCTTCGAAGATCACGAACCGGGTGAATTCGGACATAGCTGAGAGTCCGGAGCTATTTTATTGGCAGTCGTACTTGCAACAGGCATTTGACGATCTGTCAGAAGAGCAACGTCTTACCCTCGACCTTTATTTCTTCCAGGGGTTCACCATCAATGAAATCAGTCAGCAGCTCGGAAAGTCACAGGTGAGCATCCGCAATTACTATTATCGAGGGCTGGAACGTTTGAGAGACTTAATGGCTGGGCGTGAGTTGACGAAATAGATGAGTGAATGATATTGAAGGCTGGAATCCTGGGTTGGGAGCATACGGGCAATTGATTACTCATGACGAGTTTCGGGCTCTTTGTGCGATATCGACCTCGGGCAGCCTGACCGAGGACGAGAGTAGCAGGCTGGCGGAGCACCTCCTCGTGTGTCTTGAGTGCCGAAAGGCAGCGCGGGAATATGAGACAGTGGCGCGAATCGTCCTGCCGTCACTGGTGCTGGATTTTCCCACCGATATCCGCGAGCTTCCAGAAGGCTGGTCTGAAGAAAGGGCGAAGCAGGAATTGTTCCGGCAGCTTGACGCCAGGCAGCCTTCCGATCGAGTGCCATTGCGGCTGTTCGGGTCGGGTGGGCGCGGGGATGTCAAGCATGCAGTTGCGGGTGAGCGGGGAGAGTCGTTTGCCTGGCTGCATAGCGCGACAGCAGCGCTGCCGTATGCAGCTGGCCTCGCGTTGATTGTCCTAATTGGCTCGTTGGGATATCAGCTGGGGGAAAAGCGGGTTGTGAATTCGCCATCCATGAGCCAACGTCCGGCGCCGGAAGTGAATGAGCCCCGCGATGAGATGGTTGCCATGTCTCAAGAGCGCGAACTGCTGCGCACGCAGCTACGGGATCGCGACAATGCAATCGCGAATCTCACGGGCAAGACCGCCCGCCAGTTGGCCGAGATCCAGGAATTGAAAAATAAAGATCACGAAACGCAAAATTCCTACCAAGGGGCTCAAGCGGAGAAAGCCCAGATTGCGTCGGAACGAGATGGATTAAGGCACAAGCTTGAGCAGGCACAGTCAGATCTCGCATTAATGCAGACAGACATGGAATCTCTCGGACAGCAACGAGCGAATGAGGCGGCTCGTCTGGCGGAACTCGAAGCACGCCTGGGGCAGTTTCCTGAACTTCTGAAGGACCGGGACGCCACGATTGAGGAGCAGCGCGAGCTTCTGGCACGTGACCGCGATATCCGGGACCTGATGGGCGCACGCGATTTGTACATCGCGGAGGTGTTCGATGTGGGGCGCGACGGAGAAACAAAAAAACCGTTTGGACGCGTCTTCTACACAAAGGGAAAGTCGCTGATTTTCTACGCTTACGACCTGGACCGGCAGCCCGGCCTGCGCGAGGCCAGCACATTTCAAGCGTGGGGGCGGCGTGGGCCTGATGTAGCTCAGGCTATGAACCTGGGCATTTTCTACATCGATAACACAACTCACAAGCGTTGGGTCCTCAAGTTCGACGACCCGAAGTCTCTGGATCAGATTGATGCGGTTTTCGTTACGGTCGAGCCGAAGGGCGGCAGCCGGAAACCCAGTGGCAAACAGCTCTTGTTTGCTTATCTCAAGGTGGAACCCAATCATCCATAACCCAGCCTTTCCCCTTTTTCTTCTGTTCCCCTGACAGTCTCGAAGAAGACCTGTTGAGAATATTTGTCCCTCCCTGACAAAGACTCGGGGACTGGGTCGTATATAGGGCGTGGAGTGCCGAATCCAACAATTCATTGGGAGGTAATTGATGCTCAACCGCATCGCCGTTTTTGTGGTTCTGTGCATCGTTATCCTAGGCGCCTTCCCCCTCCATAGCCAATCTCCAACAGCGACCGTGAATGGCCAAGTTCGGGATGCCACAGGCGCTGTCGTACTGGGTGCTGACGTCCAACTGATCAACGACAGGACGAACGTGAGGTACCCGGCCAAGACAAACAGAGACGGTATTTATTCCGTTACCGACTTGCCTCCAGGTACCTACCACATCCAGGTCTCAAAGCCGGGCTTCAAGACCATCGTGAAGCCGGACATTGTCCTGAATGTGCTGGACGCCCGCGCCATCAACTTTGACCTGCCTGTTGGCGCCGTGTCTCAGACCGTGACCGTTGAGGGTGGGACACCCCTCGTCGACACCCAATCGGCCACGGTCAGCACGGTGGTGGATCGTCAGTTCGCGGAAAATCTGCCGCTCAACGGCAGAAGCTTCCAGACCCTGATTAACCTGACTCCGGGCGTGGTTGTTACGGCAAGCAGCGTGAATGACGGAGGCCAGTTCAGCGTGAACGGACAGCGGGCCAGTTCCAACTATTGGATGGTGGACGGAGTTGGGGCGAACATCGGCGCGGCCCCAAGTTTCGTGCCGGGAAACGGGACGGGCGGGGCGCTGTTCGGCTTCAGCGCGCAAGGCGGGACCAACAGCCTGGTGTCGGTCGATGCGATGCAGGAGTTCCGCATACAGACCTCCACGTACGCGCCCGAATTTGGCCGCACACCTGGAGGACAGATTTCGATTGTCACCCGGTCGGGCACAAACCGGCTGCATGCGACCGTGTTTGACTACTTCCGGAACGACGTTCTCGACGCCAACGATTGGTTTGCAGACCACTTAGGCTTGCCGAAGCCCGAGGAACGTCAGAACGATTTTGGTGGAACGTTCAGCGGCCCCATTCTGCGAAACGGGACTTTCTTCTTCTTCTCGTATGAGGGGCTACGGCTGCGGCTGCCGCAGGTTGCGCAGACCGCCGTCCCCGACTTACCGGCGCGGCAGTCCGCGAACGCCGCTCTGCAACCGTTCTTAAATGCGTTTCCGCAGCCCAATGGTCCACAGGCTGTCGATGGCTCTGGCAACCCAATCGCTGGTGCGGCTCAGTTCAACAAGAGTTTCTCCAACAAGTCGACACTGGATGCCTATAGTTTGCGAATCGATCACAAGGTATCCAGCAAGGTCTCCCTTTTTGGCAGATACAACTATTCGCCGTCGGAAAATCTGCCTCGAGGATCGCAAGGTTCTGCCTTGAGCCAGTTGTCGCCTTCGGACATCACCACCCAGACCGCAACCGGGGGAGCCACTTGGACAATATCGCCGACCCTGGTCAACGACCTGCGACTGAACTACAGCCGGAGCAACGCCGCGAGCAGCCAGGAACTCGATGGTTTCGGCGGTGCTGCCTCACTGTCGGCGTTGCCGTTACCCGGTGGTTTCACCAGTCAGAACGCAAGCCTTAGTTTTTTTATTGAGTCTTTGTTCCCCAACTTTGGTTACATAGTAGGAAAAACCGCGCACAATCTGCAACGTCAAGTGAATCTGGTGGAAAACCTCTCGTGGCAGAAGGGATCACACAGCTTGAAGTTTGGAGTGGACTATCGGCGGCTCACACCAGTCTTCGGTCCGCCCGGGTATACCCAGCAGGACTATTTTAATGATGTGCCGTCGGCTGAGACTGGATCGCTTTTGTTCTATTTCATTACGGCGAGCAGGAGCGAGTCGCTCCTATTTCGCAACGTGAGTGTCTTTGCCCAAGACACCTGGAGAGTCGCTCCACGTCTGACCTTGACCTATGGCTTGCGCTGGGACGTCGACGTTGCCCCGGCAACGACGAGCGGGCCAAGCTTTCCGGCGGTGACCAACTTCAATTTGAATAATCTCTCGATGTTTGCGTTGGCGCCTGCGGGAACGCCGCCCTATAAGACCCCCTACTGGAATTTCGCACCGCGGATCGGCGTTGCCTATGAGCTTTCGCAGAGTCCGCGATGGGAGAGAGTGGTGCGTGGCGGCTTCGGTGTGTTCTATGATTTGGCCACTCAGGAGTTCGGCAACAGCCTTAATGCATACGCTTATCCTTTCGGAGCAGCTGCCTCTGGCGGTGGCAGCTTTCCCCTCGCGTCGGCAAGTCCGCCAATCATAGTCGCCCCGTCGCCTTCAAACCCGGACACGAGCACGGTGTTTGTGTTTGATCCCAATCTGAAGCTACCTTATACCCTCGAGTGGAATCTGGCGGTACAGCAGGGGCTTGGCACACAACAGACGCTGACAGCGACCTACACCGGC